>Ga0308157_10002151_pt1 | contig 34219 bp, 31 predicted proteins | sample PhyBR1_FD_201035 | JGI IMG/M metagenome (GOLD analysis project Ga0308157, IMG submission 201035) | Phyllosphere microbial communities from UC Gill Tract Community Farm, Albany, California, United States - DLSLB.R1 | ecosystem: Host-associated > Plants > Phyllosphere > Unclassified | place: USA... | reverse complement strand
AGGCACAGTTGAAGGCGATGAAGAAGACGGCGTACGTCGTCAACGTCGCCCGCGGCGGCCTCATCGACGAGCGGGCCCTGGCCGCCGCCCTCGAGGCGGGGGAGATCGCGGGTGCCGGAATCGACGTGTTCACGCAGGAGCCGCCGGCCGACGACGCGATCACCCGCCAGCCGAGCGCCGTCGTCACGCCGCACCTCGGCGCGTCCACGGCCGAGGCGCAGGAGAAGGCCGGCGTGTCGGTCGCGAGGTCGGTCAAGCTCGCTCTCGAGGGCGACCTCGTCCCCGACGCCGTCAACGTTGCCGGGGGAGCGATCGATCCGTTCGTGCGTCCGGGCATCTCGCTCGTGGAGAAGCTGGGCCAGGTGTTCAGCGGCATCTCGCACGGCCCGCTGACGAGCCTCGAGATCGACGTGCGCGGCGAGCTCGCCGACTACGACGTGAGCGTCTACAAGCTCGCGGCCCTCAAGGGCATCCTCGGCAGCGTCGTCAGCGAGAAGGTCTCGTACGTCAACGCGCCCGTGCTCGCCGAGCAGCGCGGCATCGAAACGCGCCTCAACGTCGAGAAGGACAGTCCCGAGTTCCGCAACCTCACGACCCTCACCGGCACGCTCTCCGACGGCACCGTGATCTCGGTGGCGGGAACGCTCGCCGGTACCCGCATGGTGCAGAAGCTGGTGGGCATCAACGGGTACGAGCTCGATGCGCCGCTCGCCGAGCACCACCTCGTGATCCTCTACAAGGATCGCCCCGGTGTCGTCGCCATCTATGCCGAACAGTTCGGTGACAACGGCATCAACATCGACGGGCTGCAGGTCGCACGCGGTACCGGCGAGTCGGCCGAGGCACTCTCGGTCATCACGGTCGACAAGCGCGTTCCCGACGACGTGCTCGACCGGATCGCATCGGCGATCGATGCGCGTATCATCCGTCAGATCGAGATCGTCGAGGCGTAACGCCTCATCCCTGCCGCGCCCCTCGCCGACAGGCGGGGGGCGCGTTCGTCTCGCAGTGAAGAGAACAGGATCCACACAGTGAGTCTTTCGACAGACGCGATCGTCACCGACGGACCGCGGGCAGGCTGGCGCGCATGGGTCGCGCTCGTCGTACTCATGCTGCCCGTGCTCCTGGTCTCGATGGACAACACGATCCTCAATTTCGCGCTTCCGGCGATCGCGCACGAGCTCGAACCGACGAGCGCCGAGCAGCTCTGGATCATCGATGCGTACTCGCTGATGCTCGCGGGCCTTCTCGTCACAGCGGGCTCGTTCGGAGACCGGATCGGCAGGCGGAAGATCCTGTTGTTCGGGGCCGTCGGCTTCATGCTCACCTCGGTCGCCGCAGTGTTCGCCCCGACGTCGGAATGGCTCATCGCGGCGCGCGCGGGAATGGGCGTCTTCGGAGCTGCCCTGATGCCGTCGACCATGTCGCTGCTCCGCACGACCTTTCGGCACCGCGGTCAACGCCGCATCGCTATCGCCGCCTGGTCGGGGGCGTTCGCGGCCGGTGGAGCCCTGGGGCCCGTCGTCGGCGGCTTCCTCATCGAGCACTTTCCCTGGCAGAGCGTGTTCCTGCTCGCCGTTCCCATGGTGGGGCTGATGCTGGTCGGCGCACCGATCTTCGTGACCGAGAGCCGCGACCCGCATCCCGGTCCGATCGACGGATGGGGCATCGTCCTGTCGATGCTCGCGCTCGCCCCGCTCGCCTACGGCATCAAGGAAGCAGCGGTGTCGGGATGGCCCGGCGCCTTCGGCATCGTGATCGGGTTGGCGTTCGGATGGCTGTTCGTGAGGCGACAGCTGCGGATCCCTCACCCCATGCTCGACATGGCGCTGTTCCGCCGGCGCAAGTTCTCGGGCTCTCTCGCCGTGAACCTGTGCTGCATCATGTCGTACATCGGATTCCTGTACTTCGTCTCGCAGCACCTGCAGATGATCGTGGGTCTCACGCCCATGGCCGCGGGCCTCGCGCTGGTTCCCGGCGCCGTGTGCTCTGTCGTGGCCGGTTTCGTCGTGACGCCGTTCGCGAGCCGGTTCTCGGCCGCCGTCGTCGTGCCGATCTGTCTGGCCGTCGGTGCGGGCGGTCTCGTGCTCGTCGCATTCGCCGGGGCCGGCGACGCGTGGATGCTCGTCGTCGCCTTCATCATCATGGGCGGAGGCACTGCAGCGGCGCAGACCGTGTCGGGCGAACTGATCATCTCGTCGGCGCCGCCCCATCGGGCGGGTGCCGCGAGCGCCATCAGCGAGACGGCGTACGAGTTCGGTGCGGTGCTCGGCACGTCGATCCTCGGAGGGATCCTCACGGCCTGGTACCGGGCGGCGCTCGAGATCCCGCACAGCGTGCCGGAGAACCTCGCCGCGCATGCGAGGGAGACTCTCGCCGGCGCGATGAACGCGGCGGAGGCCGTGGGCGGTCCCTTGGGAGCGGCGCTGTCGGATGCGGCGGCGGAGGCGTTCGACGGCGGGATCACCGCCACGAGCCTGATCGGGGCGACGCTGCTCGTGATCGCGTGCGTCGTGTCTGCGACTACGCTGGGACGAAGCCGCACGGTGGTGTCGCGGTGATTCCTCTTCCCTCCCGAATCAAGGAGCATGAATGTCGCGCGTCGTGAAGTTGGCCATCATCCCGGGCGATGGGATCGGACCCGAGGTGATCGCCGAGGCCGACAAGGTGCTCGATGTCGCGACCAGCCGAAGCGACGTCTCGTTCGACAAGACGTACTTCTCGCTCGGTGCCGATCGCTTCATCCGCACCGGTGACGTGCTCACCGACGATGACCTCGCGGCCCTCGCCGCCCATGACGCGATCCTGCTCGGTGCGGTCGGCGGCACGCCGAACGACCCGCGGCTCGCGAACGCGAACATCGAGCGCGGCCTGCTGCTGAAGCTGCGCTTCACGCTCGATCACTATGTCAACCTGCGCCCGTCGAAGCTGTTCCCGACCGTTTCCGGTCCGCTGAGCAATCCGGGCGAGATCGATTTCGTCGTCGTGCGTGAGGGCACCGAGGGCGCGTACGTCGGCAACGGCGGCGTGCTGCGTCAGGGCACCGAGCACGAGATCGCGAACGAACTGGGCGTCAACACCGCGCACGGCGTACGACGCGTCGTCGAGTACGCGTTCGACCTCGCCGCGAAGCGTCGCGGCAAGCTCACGCTCGTGCACAAGACGAACGTCATGGTCAACGCCGGCAAGCTGTGGAAGCGCATCACCGACGAAGTCGGCGCGGAGCACCCTGATGTCGCCGTAGACTATATGCACATCGACGCGGCAACCATTCACATGGTCGACAACCCGAGCCGTTTCGACGTCATCGTCACCGACAACCTCTTCGGCGACATCCTCACCGATCTGGCCGGGGCGATCACCGGCGGCATCGGCCTCGCGGCCTCGGGGAACCTCAACCCGTCGGGCGCATTCCCCTCGATGTTCGAGCCCGTTCACGGTTCGGCGCCCGACATTGCGGGAACCCAGAAGGCGGATCCGACGGCAGCGATCGGATCCGTCGCACTGCTCCTCGATCACCTCGGCCTTACGGCCGAGTCCGCGCGCGTGACCCGCGCGATCGAGGCCGACCTCGCGGCACGCACGAGCGAGGATCGCACGACGGCACAGGTCGGCCACGCGATCGCAGCACGCCTCGCGGACTGACCCACGGATTTCGCGCATTCGTACCGCGCAGACAGGAAAGCACATGACCCCGACCGCTCCCGACCTCACGACGCTCGACTTCCAGGTCACGAAGAATCTCGCCGCGAAATCGTCGGCGGAGCGCGAGCAGCTGCTCGCGGACCCGGGCTTCGGCAGCGTCTTCACCGACCACATGGTCGACGTGTGCTGGTCTGAGAAGGGCGGTTGGCACCGCCCGCGCGTGCAGCCGTACGGTCCGATCGCGCTCGATCCCGCGGCCGCCGTGCTGCACTATGCGCAAGAGGTCTTCGAGGGGATGAAGGCGTACCGGCACGCCGACGGATCGGTGCACACGTTCCGTCCTGAGCAGAATGCGCGCCGCTTCAACCGCAGTGCGCGGCGTCTGTCGATGCCGGAGCTGCCCGAGGGCGTGTTCATCCAGGCGCTGCGCGAGCTCATCGCCGTTGATGGCGCCTGGGTGCCCTCGGGCGACGACCAGACGCTGTACCTGCGCCCGTTCATGTTCGCCAAGGAGGCCTTCCTCGGCGTGCGCCCGGCGAAGAAGTACGGCTTCTACGTCATTGCGAGCCCGGCGGGAGCCTACTTCACGGGCGGCGTGAAGCCGGTCTCGATCTGGCTGAGCGAGACGTACGCGCGCGCCGCCGAGGGCGGCACCGGATCGGCGAAGACGGGCGGCAACTACGCATCGAGTCTGCTGCCGCAGTCGGAAGCATACGATCAAGGCTGCGACCAGGTGGTCTTCCTCGACGCGAACGGCAACGTCGAGGAGCTCGGCGGCATGAACATCGTGTTCGTGAAGAAGGACGGCACGCTCGTCACGCCCGCGTCGGAGACGATCCTCGATGGCGTCACGCGGAACTCGCTGCTGCAGCTCGCTGAGGATCGCGGACACGTCGTCGAGCGCCGCGGGGTCTCGTTGTCGGAGTGGCGCGACGGAGTCGAGTCCGGGGAGATCGTCGAGGTGTTCGCGTGCGGTACGGCCGCGGTCGTCACGCCGATCGGCGTGCTCAAGGCCGCGGGGTTCCGCGACGAGCAGCCGATCGGGTCGCTCGCGCTCTCTCTGCGCGAGGAACTCACCGACATCCAGTACGGTCGCCGCGAGGACCGTCACGGTTGGTTGTACGAGCTCTCCTGAGCCCACGCGACCTCGGGTGACGGGTGGAATCGGATTCCGCTCTCGAGCCATGCCGGCCCCCGTCGCCCGAGCCGGTCTCGGAACGAGGCCCAGTCGCGCTGAGTCGTGCCGAGGGGCGCTGACCAGGCGGCCTCAGCCGCAGACGCGAGACGCGGGAAGACCATCGTCTCGATCGCGGTCTCGTCGGCGATGGTCTCGGTCCAGAGCGCAGCCTCGACGCCGAGCAGCGCTCCGTCTCCGAGCCCGGCGATGATCTCGCCCGGATCCCACACGTATGAGCGCTCGACGCTCGTCGGGCCGTTCGCCCAGGTGAGCCCGGTGGGCGTGGCCTCGTCGTACTTCATGTCGAGATAGATTGCGTCGGCGGGGGAGAGGATCACCCGTGCGCCCCGCGCCGCGGCGCGCTGCACCCGCTCGACGTGCTCACGCTCCGGATCGAGGTATCCCCAGAACTGCACGACGGATCCGGCGGGCAGATCCGCATCGCCCGCCTCGTGCCACGCGACCGGCGTCTTGCCGGTCTCAGCGACGATGCGCGCCGCGAGCGACACCATCGCGCGATAGTCATCGGGTGCTGTGCCGAGGGCCTCGTCGCCGCCGAAATGCAGGTACGGTCCGGGCGTCATCGCCGCGATCTCGCCGAACACGTCCCGCAGGAGCGGCTCGGTGCCGGCGGCGTCGGCGCGCAGGGACGAGAACCCGACGCCGAAGCCCGTGTAGGGCACGCCGGTGCGGGGCAGCTCGCCGCCGTACTCCTCGGTCACCTGCACGACCTCGTCTCCGATGACGGGGTCGGCGACGAGCTCGGGATGGCTGAGGCCGAGCGCGTGCGTGTGGCCCGGCACATCGATCTCGGGCACGACAGTGACGTGGCAGCGCTCGGCGGCTTCGATGATCCGGCGCATGTCGTCGCGCGTGAAGAAACCGCCCCGATCCGCGCCCATGCTGGTCGCCGAGCCGTGCGCCGTGAGTTCCGGGTGCTTCTCGAGTGCGATGCGCCACCCCTGATCGTCGGTCAGGTGCAGGTGCAGCACGTTGAGTTTCAGCGCCGCGGCGCGCTCGGTGAGCGCGATGATGGTCTCGGTGTCGTGGAAGTTCCGGGCGACGTCGAGCATGATGCCGCGGTAGGAGAAGCGCGGTTCGTCGCGGATGTCCACGAGGGGCACGAAGAACCCGTCGTCGTCGCGCTCGACGAGCTGTGTGAGCGTCTGCTCCGCATAGAACGCCCCCGCTTTCGATGATGCCTCGATCTCGACGCCGGCCGGAGTCACGCGCAGTGCGTACCCCTCGGCACCGTACTCAGATGCATCGATCGTACGGCGACCTGCGCGTACGAGTGCGGCGGCGGCCGCGGCACGACTGCCGGCGGGCTCGGCGCGCAGTTCGCCGGGGGCGAGCGTGAGGGAAGTCGGCCAGGGCACGAGGGCGGGAACCATGCCGGGACGCTAACACGTGCGGGGGCGTCGGGGCGAGGGGGTGAGGATGTTTGTAAGTAATCTTCACAAAATGGCTTCGGACTCTTGCGCATTCGGTGTTTGTAAGCTTTCCTTACAAACATGCCGAAGACGGTTCTTCCCCCATCACCCGCCCCGGGCGCACGGCGCGACGGCCGGGTGAAGGCGCTGCCCGATCAGATGCGCCAGCACAACCGTTCTCTGGTTCTCACCGCGCTGTTCCACGACGGTGCGATGAGCCGGGCCGACCTGGCACGCGCCACGGGCCTGACCCGCGTGACCGTCTCGGCGCTCGTCGGCGAGCTCGTGGCAGCCGGGCTCGTGCGGGAGCAGGGCGCACGCGAGGCATCGGGGCCCGGCAAGCCCGCAGTGGTCGTAGATCTCGACCGCACCGGCCTCATGATCGTCGGCGTCGATCTCTCCGGCTCCCACGAGGTGCGCGGTGCCGTGCTCGACCTCGCGGGCTCCGTCGTGCATCGCGCCGCAGTTGACCGTCCCGCCGACGGCGATGCCGACGGCACGCTCGCGACGCTCGAGGACCTCATCGACTCCCTCCGCTCGGCCGCGACGGGCCGCGTGATCGGTGTCGGCGTCGGCACGCCGGGAATCGTCTCGGACGAGGGGGTCGTCGTCGCTTCGCCCGATATCGGATGGCACGATCTGCCGCTGCAGCAGAACCTGCGCGAACGAACAGGCCTTCCGGTGTACGTCGCCAACGACGCCGACGTCGCGGTGCTCGCCGAACGCACCCTCGGCGGCGCGGGCGAGAACTTCATGCTCCTCAAGATCGACCGCGGCGTCGGCGGCGGCGTGGTGGTGCGCGGCGAGCTCGCGCGCGGCAGTCGTTACGCCGCCGGCGAGGTCGGTCATGTCACCGTCGGCACCGACGGCGGAAGGGAGTGCGCGTGCGGCCGCATCGGTTGCCTTGAGACGTGGGCCTCGGTCCGGGCCATCGAGACGCGCATCGCTGCGGGCGAACCGGTCCAACACGTCCTGCGAGAGGCAGGGGAGCGCCTCAGTATCGCGATCGCCCCGGTGGTGGGCGCTCTCGACCTTTCGGAGATCGTCCTGTCGGGGCCGGCCGCGCACCTCGACGGCCTGATGCGCGCCACCGCGGAGCGGACGCTCCGTGACCGCGTGTTCCTGCACGAAGACGTGCAGGTGCGCATGTCGGCTCTCGGCGAAGACGTCGTGCTGCTCGGCGCCAACGCGATGCTGCTCCACGGCGAGCTCGGCATCACCTGAACCCGTCGGGCGAATTCCGCCCATCATCCCTGCACGAACACACAGACAAGGAAGTCACCTCATGAACGGCAAAAAGCTACTCGCCGCGACGGCCACGATCGCCGGCGCATCCCTCGCCCTTGTGGGCTGCTCGAGCGGATCCGGCGGATCGGGCTCTGCAGGCGAACCCGCGGAGTCCGGCGAGCTCACGGTGTGGCTCGTCGGCACCGACACGCCTGCCGAGGCGCGCGAACTGCTCGCGTCGACCTTCGAAGCACAGCACGAGGGATGGACCCTGCACCTGGAGGAGAAGACCTGGGCCGACGTGTCGGAGAGCTACGTCGCCGCGCTGCAGTCGAACGACGCCCCGGACGTCGTGGAGGTGGGCAACACGCAGGCGATCGGGTTCATCGATCAGGGGCTGTTCGCCGATCTCACCGACATCCGGGGCGACCTCGGCGACCTGAACCCGGGCCTCGAAGAGTCGGGGACCGTCGACGGCGCGCTGTATGCAGCCCCGTACTACGCGGGCGGACGCGTCGTGTTCTACTCGCCGGACAACGTCGATCCCGATAACCTTCCGGCCACCCTCGAAGAGTACGTCGACCAGGGCATCGAGTACCGCACTGACAGCATGTCGGGCATCTACGCACCCGGCCGCGACTGGTACAACATGCTCCCGTACATCTGGTCCTACGGCGGCGAGATCGCCGTCCAAGACGGCGACACGTGGGATGCGCAGTTCTCGAGTCCCGAGTCGCAGGAGGGGCTGAAGCTGCTGCAGAAGGTCTACCAGGAGGCGACGAACGCACCGACCGACGGTGACGAGGCCGACGCCAACGTGCCGTTCTGCGCGGGCGAGGTCGCGTTCCTCTCGGCACCCGCTTGGATGGCCGGATCCATCACGGCGCCTGAGGACGCCGAGGTTCCTGGATGCGCCGAGAGCTACGGCAAGGATCTGCGGGCGTTCGCGCTCCCGAGCAATACGCCGGGGGAGCCGGCTCCGATCTTCGCTGGCGGATCGAACATCGGCGTCGCGGCGCTCAGCGACAGCCCTGAAATGGCGAAGGATGCCGTGGGAATCATGCTGTCGAAGGAGTACCAGGACGTCATGGCTGCGGCCGGCCTGACGCCCGCGCTGCTCGATTCGAACGAGGCGCTCCCCGACAACGACGTCGCACAGTCGCAGGCGGCGGCCCTCGCCGTGTCGAAGAGCGTGCCGACGACGGCGAAATGGCAGGAGGTCGAATCGAGCCTCGTCATCCAGGATTCGCTCGTGCGCATCGCTCAGGGCGAGGACACGGCCGAGGTCGCGGAGTCGCTCGACGCGCGCATCGAGGAGATCCTGAACGGCTGATCCTGTGCGGGGCGGGCGCGCAAACCTCGCCCGTCCCCACCCTCGTCCCGGAAGGACTCCCGTGTACGCAACCGCATCCGCCGCGCCAGCGCGCGAAACGCGCGCGAAGCGGCGTCGGCGCTCGCAGTCGATATCCGCATGGGCACTGCTCGTGCCGTCGATCGCGCTCATCACCCTCATGGTCGGCTACCCCGGCATCACGATGGTGTGGCAATCGTTCACCGACTACCAGGTGCGCAACAAGATCCAGGGCACGCCCGCGAACTTCGTATGGTTCGAGAACTTCGCGAAGATCCTGACGAGCAGCGATTTCCCTGCAGTGCTCGGGCGCACGATCGGCATCATGGTGCTGACGACGACGCTCATCATGATCGGGGGCGTGCTCGTCGCCGTGCTGATGACGAAGCTGGGGCGCGGCATGCGGCTGCTCGTCTCGGTGGGACTGCTGCTCGCATGGGCGATCCCGCCGCTGACCGCGACCGTCGTGTGGGGCTTCATCTTCGACACCGAGTACGGGCTCGTGAACTGGGCGCTGAACACGCTCACGGGCTCGAACGACTGGCACAACCATCCGTGGCTGCTGAACCCGTGGACGTTCGTGATGGTGCTGACCATCATCGTCGTGTGGGGTGCGATTCCGTTCGTCGCGTTCACGTCGTACGCGGGCCTCGGGCAGGTGCCGAAGGAGGCGCTCGAAGCCGCCGAGATCGACGGCGCCGGTGGGTGGCAGCGATTCTGGAACGTCACCTTCCCTGCGATCCGACCGGTGCTCGGCGGCGTGCTGATCCTGCAGATCATCTGGAACATGAAGCTGTTCACACAGGTCTATGCGCTGCAGAGCCGCGGCGGAATCGCTGCTGACACGAACGTTCTGCCCGTCTACCTCTTCCGGCAGGGCATCGGCGAGTTCGGCGAGACGAGCGCGATCGGCATGCTCATCGTCGCGATCATGCTCGCGATCAGCTGGTACAACATCCGCCTGCTCCTGAAAGAGGACGACTCATGACGGCCCTCCAGACCCGCGCCCTCGTGACGCCCGCCAGGCGCACGCGCCGCTCACCGGCCTCGCCGGTGCGCCGACCCGCGAACCGCGTGCTCTTCAACATCATCGGCGCCGTCGTCTTCATCTGCTCGGTGTTCCCCGTCTACTGGATGGTGAACCTCTCCTTCACGCCGGGCAACCAGATCATCAGCCGCGATCCGTCGGTCGTGCCGCGCGAGCCCACACTGCGCAACTTCGTCACGGCATGGACTCGCCCCGCCGCGCCCGGACAGACCGACTTCCCGAACGCGCTCAAGACGAGCATGCTCATCGTGATCTTCGTCGTCATCGCGGCGCTGTTCGTCGCCTTTCTCGCCTCGATCGCGCTCGCGCGCTTCCGGTTCCGCGGTCGGCACGCATTCATCGTCGGCATCCTCGTGGTGCAGATGATTCCGGGCGAGGCGATGATGTTCACCGTATACAACCTCGTCGACGACATGAGGCTGATGAACACCCTGATGGGGCTCGCCCTGGTGCATATTGCGTCGGTCATCCCGTTCACAATATGGGCACTGCGCGGCTTCGTCGCGGGCGTTCCGATCGAGCTGGAGGAAGCGGCGCAGATCGATGGATGCTCGAAACCGCAGGCGTTCTGGAAGGTGACCTTTCCGCTGCTTGCACCGGGCCTCGTCTCCACCGGCATCTTCGCCTTCATGCAGTCGTGGAACGAGTTCACGATGGCGCTGCTGCTCATGAAGGGCAACAATCTCACGCTGCCGACGTGGCTCAACTCGTTCCAGTCGGCGACCGAGGCGACCAACTACGGAGCGGTCATGGCCGGATCGACATTGATCTGCATCCCCGTCGTCATCTTCTTCCTCATCGTGCAGGGCCGCATGACCGGCGGCCTCGTCTCGGGCGCGGTGAAGGGATGAGCGTTCGGCTGCGCATCGGCATCGACGTCGGCGGATCTACGACCGAAGCGGTCGCGCTCGACGGATCCGCACGCGTCGTCGCGCGCGCCGAGCAGCGCACAGTGCGCGGGGCAGCCGGCGTCGTGGAAGGGATCCTCGCCGTCATCGACGCTGTGGCGGCGCCCAGCGGCGCCGCCACCGTCGGTATCGGCATCCCTGGGCGGGTCTCGCACGGCCGCGTGCACGACGCGGTGAACCTCGACATCTCCGACCTCGACCTCGCGTCCGAGATCTCGGCGCGCTCGGGCGCCGTCGTGGGAGTCGAGAACGACGTGCGCGCGGCCACGCGCGGCATCGGCCTCGACAGAGAGAGCTCTTCGCTCGCCTATCTGAACCTCGGCACGGGCGTTGCCGCGGGCGTGCTGCTCGACGGGCGCGTCAACGAAGGAACCCGCGGCGTGGCGGGCGAGATCGGCCATCTGTCGATCGACCCGGCAGGCCCGCTGTGCGCCTGCGGCCAGCACGGCTGCATCGAGGCCTTCGCGGGCGGCGGCTCCATCGCACGGCGCACGGGCGGCGGGCCGTTCGCGGTCAGGGATGCGTTCGACCGCGCCGACGACGGAGATGCCGACTCGCTCGAGATCGTTGCGGGCCTCGCTCGCGGAGCCGCGGCGGCGGTGCGCACCCTCGCGCTCGCCGTGGATCCCGAATGCATCGTGATCGGGGGCGGCATCGCCCGCCTCGGCGAGCGGCTGCGGATCCCTGTGCTGCGCGAGCTCGGTCGCGCAGCACAGGGATCTGCGTTCCTTCGCTCACTGCGCCTTGAAGAGCGCGTCGAGCTCCTGCCGCCCGGCGTTCCGATCGGCGCGATCGGCGCCGCACTCGCCGACCACCGCCGCGGTGCGCTCAACCTCAGCGCGGGATAGGCTGAAACTGTGAAGATCGCGCGGTTCAGCCATAAAGACGCCATCAAGTTCGGAATCGTCGATGAGACAGACCTCGTCGTCCTCGCCGGAGATCCGCTGTTCGCCGGGCTCGACACGACGGGAGAGCGCGTCGCGATCGGCGATGTCGCGCTGCTCGCGCCCGTGATCCCTCGGTCGAAGGTCGTGTGCGTCGGTCGCAATTACCGCGACCACGCGGCCGAGCTGAACAACGATGTGCCGAGCGAGCCGCTGCTGTTCTTCAAGCCCAACACCGCGGTGATCGGTCCCGGCGACACGATCGTGCGCCCGCCGCAGACGAACGACACGCAGTGGGAGGGCGAGCTCGCCGTGGTGATCGGCAAGATCGCCAAGAACGTCAAGGCCGAGGACGCCTCAGACGTGATCTTCGGCTACACGATCGCGAACGACGTCACGGCCCGCGACCTGCAGGGCCCCGACCGCCAGTGGGCCCGCGCCAAGGGCATGGACACCTTCTGTCCTGTCGGTCCGGCGATCGAGACCGAGTTCGACGTCTCGCGCGGCGAGATCATCACGCGTCACAACGACGTCGAGGTGCAGCGCGGCGCGTTCACCGACATGATCTTCGACATCCCCACGATCATCGAGTTCGTCACCGCGGCATTCACGCTGCTGCCCGGCGACCTGATCCTCACGGGCACCCCCGCCGGGGTCGGCGCCTTCAGCGGGGGAGATTCCGTCGAGGTCGAGGTGCCCGGCATCGGGATCCTGCGCAACATCGCGCGCGACGCCGCATAGGGGGACTTCCCGGATCCGATGCCCGCCCGCGGCGTAGGATCGCAGGTGATGTCATCTGCACCTGATCCCCGCACCACAACGGCCACCGGCAGCGACGTTCGCGTTCGCTTCTGCCCGTCGCCGACCGGCCTGCCGCACGTCGGCCTGATCCGCACCGCGCTGTTCAACTGGGGCTTCGCACGCCACCACGGCGGCAAGCTCGTGTTCCGCATCGAAGACACCGACGCGAACCGCGACAGCCAGGAGAGCTACGACCAGCTCATCGACGCGCTCAGCTGGCTCGGCATCGACTGGGACGAGGGCGTCGAGGTCGGCGGCCCGCACGCGCCCTACCGCCAGTCGGAGCGCCACGAGCTGTACCGCGAGGTGCTCGACAAGCTGCTCGAGAAGGGGCTCATCTATGAGAGCTTCTCGACAGCCGAGGAGATCGACGCCCGCAACGAAGCGAACGGGCGGGCGAAGCAGCAGGGGTACGACAACTACGACCGCGACCTCACCGAGGAACAGAAGGCCGCGTTCCGTGCGGAGGGCCGCAAGCCCGCGCTCAGGCTGAAGGTTCCCGACGACGCCATCACGTACGACGACGTGGTGCGCGGCGAGGTGACCTTCCCGGCCGGCAGCTTCACCGACTTCGTCATCGTTCGTCCGAACGGCATTCCGCTGTACACGTTCGTGAACCCCGTGGACGATGCGCTCATGGGCGTGACGCACGTGCTGCGCGGCGAGGACCTCATGCCGTCGACGCCGCGCCAGATCGTGCTGTACAGCGCGCTCATCGACGCGAGGATCACCACGTTCATCCCGCGCTTCGGCCACATGCCGCTCGTGCTCGGCGACGGCAACAAGAAGCTCTCCAAGCGCGACCCGCGCGCGGATCTGTTCCTGCAGCGCGACAAGGGCTTCGTGCGCGAGGGGCTGCTGAACTACCTCGCTCTGCTCGGCTGGTCGATCGCGCCCGATCGCGACGTGTTCTCGCTCGACGAGTTCGTCGCCGCGTTCGACATCTCCGAGGTGAATCCGAACCCGGCTCGCTTCGATCAGAAGAAGGCCGAGTCGATCAACGGCGATCACATCCGCCTGCTCGAGCTCGATGACTTCGCTGCGCGTCTCGTGCCGTACTTGCAGAGCGCCGGCGCGCTCGGCGAAGACCCGACGCACGACGAGCTCGCGCTCGTGCGGGCGGCCGCGCCGCTCGTGAAGGAGCGCATGCAGCTGCTCGGCGAGGCAGGGGGCATGCTCGGCTTCCTGTTCACGGACGACCTCGCCTACGAGGAGGACGCCGTCACGAAGCTCACGGACGACGCCCCGCGCGTGCTGCGGGCGAGCATCGAGGCGCTCACGCCGCTCGAGGAGTTCTCCGCGGCGCCGATCCAGGAGGCACTGTCGGCCGCTCTGATCGACGGCCTCGAGCTGAAGCCTCGCGTCGCCTACGCGTCGCCGCGCGTCGCGATCTCCGGACGCCGCGTCTCACCTCCGCTGTTCGAGTCGATGGAACTGCTCGGCAAGGAGCGTTCGCTCGCTCGCCTCGCGGATCTGATCGAGAAGCTGGCGGGCTGAGCCAGTGCGACACGCCCCGGCTGTACGGCGGATTGGCGTCGGCTCTCACGGTCATATAAGCTAGTCACTTGTGACGGCGAGAGCCCGAACGCCCTTGGGGTATGGTGTAATTGGCAACACAGCGGTTTCTGGTACCGCCATTCTTGGTTCGAGTCCAGGTACCCCAGCCAAACGAAGAAGCCCCCGGTTCGCCGGGGGCTTCTTCGTTTCTGCACGCGAGTCGACGCCGCTCGCGCGAGGGCCGTCACAAAACGTTGCAGATTTTCGCATCGGCACAGCGAGATGGCACGGTGGTTCAGTCGCGCCGCCGCGCGGCCGGAGAGGAACCCATGATCGAGCTGCGCGACGTGACCAAGGTGCACGCCGGGGGAGTGACGGCACTCGACGGCGTCAACCTCTCGATCGGCGCGGGCGAGGTGCACGGGATCGTCGGTCGCTCCGGCGCGGGCAAGTCGACACTGATCCGGTGCCTCACGGGCCTCGATCCTGCGACGAGCGGCCGCGTCGAGATCGACGGCACCGACATCGGCTCCGCGCGCGGATCCGACCTGGCGCGCGCGAGGCGCAAGATCGGCATGGTCTTCCAGCACGTGAACCTCCTCGACTCGCGCACCGCCGAGCAGAACATCGCGCACCCGCTCGAGGTCGCCGGCGTCCCCGCGCAGGAGCGCCGGCGCCGCGTCGCGGAGCTGCTCGATCTCGTGGGGCTGACGGAGCGACGGCACAACCATCCGGCGCAGCTCTCGGGCGGGCAGAAGCAGCGCGTCGGAATCGCCCGCGCCCTTGCGGCCGAGCCGCGCGTGCTGCTCTGCGATGAGCCGACCTCCGCGCTCGATGCCGCCACAACGCGTCAGATCCTCGATCTCATCCGGTCGCTGCGCGATCGCCTCGGGATCACGGTCGTGATCATCACGCACGAGATGTCGGTCGTGCGCGAGATCTGCGACGCCGTCTCGCTGCTCGAAGACGGCCGTGTCGCCCGCACCGGGGCGCTCCTCGACGTGATCAACGACGCGGGTTCCGCGCTGTCCCGCGACCTCATCGCGCTCCCGCCCGCGGCCCTCGACGGTGCCGAGACGCTCGTCGAGGCGTTCCTCACGGGAGCGTCTGGGAACGACGTCGGCGCACTGTTCACGGCGCTCGAGCGCGAGCAGCTCCCGGCGCGCATCGCCGCCGGAACGATCGAGACGATGCATGGACAGCAGGTCGGCCGGCTGCGCCTCGTCGCCCGCGACCGTTCCGAGGCCGAGCGGATCGCGGCCGCGCTGCGCCGTGTGGGCGCTACGGCCGAGATCACGACGGCAGAGGCGGCGCAGCGCGCCGACGACGAGCGCTTCGACGATGGGGAAGCGAACGCATGATCCTCGCCGCCGACGAGCTGTTCTGGAACAACCCCGTCTTCCACGATCGCCTCTGGGAGGCGACGGGTGAGACCGTGCTCATGATGATCTTCACGACGCTCGCGGTCGCGATCGTCGGCCTCCCGCTCGGGGTCCTGTTGCACGCGACGAGTGCGAAGGGGCTCACGCCCCAGGCCGCGGTGTACCGGGTCCTCGGCCTGATCGTCGACTTCGGACGCTCGATCCCGTTCATCATCCTGATGATCGCGCTCATTCCGTTCACCCGCTTCGTCGTCGGCAGCGCGCTCGGCTGGCAGGCGACCGTGGTCCCGCTCGCGGTCGGCGCCATCCCCTTCTTCGCGCGCCTCGTGCAGAACGCGCTGCGGGAGATCGATGCCGGAAAGATCGAGGCCGTGCAGATGATGGGCGCCTCCAAGCGCCACATCACGCTGCACGTGCTCGTGCGCGAGGCGCTGCCGGCGATCGTCGGTGCTCTGACCGTCACCGTCGTCACGCTCATCGGTTACACCGCAATGGCCGGCACGATCGGCGGCGGCGGCCTCGGCGCCCTCGCGATCGACTACGGATACCGCCGATATCAGTCGGACACGATGGTCGCGTGCATCGTGCTGCTCGTCGCGTTTGTCGCGCTCGTGCAGTGGGCGGGCGACACGATCGTGAAGAAGATCGACCACCGCTGATCCCTCCACCCCTCACAGCACAGAAGGAAACACCATTATGCGACGCACCATCACCACACTCGCGGCCGCGGCCGCGGCGACCCTCGTACTCGCCGGCTGCGGCGCCTCCGGCGCCGACGAAGAGGTCGGATCCGAGGGCGACGGCGTCACGACGCTCACCGTCGGCGTCTCGCCCGTCCCGCACGGCGAGATCCTCGAGTTCGTGCGCGACAACCTCGCGGAAGATGCGGGGATCGACCTCGAGATCATCTCGTACGACGACTACGCGCTTCCGAACCGCGCGCTCGTCGATGGAGAGCTCGACGCGAACTACTTCCAGCACCAGCCCTACTTCGACTCCGAGGTCGAGAGCCAGGGATACGAGCTCGCGCACTTCCCGGGCGTGCACATCGAGCCGTTCGCTCTGTACTCGAACACCATCACGGACATCGCGGACCTGCCGGACGGCGCGACGATCGGCATCAACAACGACCCGTCGAACCAGGGGCGCGCGCTCGACCTGCTCGCCCAGGCCGATCTGCTGGCGCTCGACGATTCGGTCGACGTCGTCTCCGCGACCGTGGGAGATATCGCCGACAACCCGCACGACTTCGAGTTCATCGAGGCCGACGCGGCGTCGCTCGCGCGCACGCTCGACGACGTCGACGCGTCGGTCATCAACGGCAACTACGCGATTGAGGCGGGCCTGTCGCCGACCGAGGACGGCCTGATCTATGAGGCCGGCGCCGACAACCCCTACGCGAACTTCCTCGCCGTGCGCGCGGGCGACGAGACCAACGAGGCCATCGTCGCCCTGAACGATCTGCTGCACTCCGAGGAGACGCGACAGTTCATCGCCGACACCTGGGCCGACGGATCGGTCGTCGCGGTCGACTGAGCCGCGACTGACACTCGCGGGCCGGTACCCGGAATGATCTGGGTGCCAGTCCGCGTTGTACCTCTCGAGGCCGCAGATTGCGGAGCGGCACGTTCGACAGCGAGGAGCGCATGATGACCAGCGGATCTCAGGACACCGGTCAGATCACCCGAACGCCGGGCATGGAGACCGCCGTGCTCGCGGGCGGCTGCTTCTGGGGCATGGAAGACCTGATCAGGCGCCAACCCGGCGTGCGCAGCACTCGCGTGGGCTACACGGGCGGCGAGAACGATCATGCGACGTACCGCAACCATCCGGGCCATGCCGAAGCGGTCGAGATCGTCTTCGATCCGACCGAGACGTCGTACCGCAACATTCTGGCGTTCTTCTTCCAGATCCACGATCCGTCGACGCTCAACCGCCAGGGCAACGACATCGGCACGAGCTACCGTTCGACGATCTTCCCGCTGTCGCACGAGCAGGAGCGCGTCGCGCGCGAGACTATCGCCGACGTCGACGCGTCCGGGCTCTGGCCCGGACCGGCAGCGACGACGATCGAACAGGCCGCGCCGTTCTGGGAGGCCGAGCCGGAGCATCAGGACTACTTGATCACGTACCCGAACGGGTACACCTGTCACTTCCCGCGCGCGGGATGGGTGCTGCCCGAGCGCACGGCCTGACGGCTCCGACGCGGGGAGCCGCAGCTCCCCGCGTCGCGTCAGAGCTTGATGTCGACGTCCGCGTCCTCGCGCAGCGTCTTCAGAATGTCCTCGACAGCCGCGCTCTCGCCCTCGGAGACCGCCTGGTCGGCGAGCTGCTGCTTCGCCTCCTCGAACGCGGGCACCTGATCCTCCGCGCCCTGCGCCTTGGCCTGCTCGACGAGCTCGTCGTACTTCTTCTTGAGCTCCTCGTCGCTCGGCTGCTGCACGTCGGCCTCCTGCTCGACGTACGAGTCGACGAGGAACTGGCCCTCCGCCTGCTCGCGCACGGCGTCTTCGTTCAGACCCTGGTCGCCGAACGCCTTGACGACGTCATCGACGGAGCCGAGACCGTTCTGATCGGCGATCTGCTGCAGCACAGAGTCGATGTCCTCGTCGGTCGCTTCGATCCCTGAACCGGCCGCGGCCTGCGTGAGCAGCGCATTGTTGACGAGCAGATCGGCCGTCTGCTGTTTCAACGCGTCCTGATCGACTTCCTCGCCGCCCTGCTGCTGCATCATGCTCGCCTGCTGCAGCTGCGCTTCGTAAGCCTGCGTGAACTCCTCGAGCCCGATCTCCTCGTCATTGACCGTTGCGACGACGTCGGGCACGCCCTTCAGATCTGCTTCGGGAGCGGCAGCCCCCGCGGACGGCGTCGGTTCGGCAGTTTCCTCGGGCTCGCCCGACGCGCTGCATCCTGCGAGCGCGAGCATGGCGACTGCCCCGACGGCGATAAGGGAACGAGAGATCGACATATGGCCTCCAAATAGTGGGTGCGATCCGCGAGACGCTACACGGTCTTCATACGTGCGAGGTCAGCGCGCGGTCAGAATGCAGTGGATCCAGCCGTCATGGGCGGCGATAGCGCAGGAGCAGCTCGTCGCCCGCACGCAGCGCCGACACGAGCCGCATCGGGGTGGGAGAGGCTTCGGTGCTCGCGGCGATCCGCCTTGCCGTGCCGCCGTCGAGCGTCGGCGCGAGCGTGAGGCACAGCTCGTCGACGACGCCCTGGGCGAGTGCGGTGCCGAACAGGTTCGGGCCGCCCTCGGAATGCACGTGGCGATGCCCGCGCGCGGCGAGATCCGACACCACGGACGCGAGGTCGACGGTGTCGTCTCCGAGCGTCATCACGTCGGCGACACGATCGAGCACCGTGCGGCGCTCCTCCGGTGCGGATGCCACGGTATAGACGATCGGGCGCACGGGCGCATCGGCGAACAGCGGCGAGCGCGCGTCGAGGTCGAGCGAACGCGTGACGATCGCGAACACGGGATGGGGCGGCAGCTGTCGCTCGGTGCGCCACGCGACGGACGCCGGATCGAGTCGCATCGCCTCATAGCCCTCTGCGCGCACTGTTCCCGCCGCGACGAGCACAGCGTGGGCCGGTCGCCGCAGAAGGTCGAATACGCGGCGGTCCGCGTCGTCGCCGAGGCCGCCGGAGAGGCCGTCGCGTGTCGCAGCGCCGTCGATACTCGAGATGAAGTTCATGCGCAGCCAGGGCTCTCGGGGAAACGCGTAGGCCCGGAGAAGGTCCTCGTCGTCGAGATTCTGGGCGGGTTCCGGCCACAGCCGGTCGACCGACTCGCTCATACGTTGTGGGTCGGGTGCGTGTTGTGCTCGAGGCGCACCGGATCGCGCCAGCCCATGACCGCCTCGACCATGCGTGCGGCGTCGACCGACGCTTCGACGTCGTGCATCCGGAGGATCCGTGCACCGCGCTCGACGCACATGACCATGGCGGCGAGGGACCCGGCGAGGCGCTCCTTCTTGGGGCGATCGAGCGACTCACCGATGAAGTCCTTGTTCGACACGGCCGCGAGCAGCGGCAGCCCGATGTCGGCGATCTCGTCGAGGCGGCGGGTGATCTCGAGCGAGTGCAGGGTGTTCTTGTCGAGGTCGTGGCCGGGGTCGATGATGATCCTGTCCCGCGGCACGCCCGCGGCGGCGGCGCGTTCGATCCGCTCAACGAGGAACTCCCGCACCTCGCGCACGACGTCGTCGAAGCGCGCGGCGGGCTTCTCGACGCGGGGCGGTCCGACGCTGTGCGTGATGACGACGTGCACGTCGGCGCCGGCGATGACGCCGGCCATGTCAGGGTCGCCGAGGCCGCTCGTGTCGTTGATGACGGCGGCGCCCGCCTCGATGGCCGCGCGGGCGACGTCGGCGCGGTTTGTGTCGACTGAGATCACCACGTCGGTCTCCGCTGCGACCGCTTCGACGACGGGCGCGATGCGGTCGATTTCCTCCGTCGTCGAAACCTCGGGGCCGCGCCCGAACGGCACCCCGCCGATGTCGACCCATTCGGCTCCCGCTGCTGCCGCCCGCGTGCATGCCGCCGTGGCGCGATCGAGCGAGAACGTCTCACCCTCGTCGAAGAACGAGTCGGGCGTGCGGTTGATGACGGCCATCACCGCGACCTGGCGTGAGAAGTCGAACTCGCGACGCCCGATCCGATGAACGGTCGGGTCCGAGATCAGGGGAGATGACGTCATGACTGCATGCTACGCGGCGCGGCGTTCCGAGGGCTCGCGGAACAATCCTGGTTTCGTCTTACAATCGCCTCACCCGCAGCCGACACCCGGCGCAGGCCACGAAGGAGAACGCCCATGGCGCCCACGAATCGAATCGGCATCGTGTTCAACCCCTCTAAGTCGGAGCGCGATGAGCTCGAGCGCGCGGTCGCCGACGCCACCGATCTGCCGGTCACGTGGCACGAGACGTCGGTCGACGACCCGGGCGTCGCGGCGACGCGCGAGGCTCTCGAAGCACACGCGGATCTCGTGATCGCGGCAGGCGGCGACGGCACGGTGCGCGCGGTCTGCGAGCACCTCGCGGATGTCGAAGCAGACGTCGACCTCGGCATCGTTCCGCTCGGCACCGGAAACCTGCTCGCGCGCAACCTCGGGGTGCCGCTGCGCAGCATCCGCGCGGCCGTCGCTCGCGCGCTCACAGGCGAGCCCCGCACGATCGACGCCGCGTGGGCCGAGACCGATCAGTCGCGATATGCGTTCGTCGTAATGGCCGGCTTCGGCATCGACGCCCATATGATCACCGAGACCGATGACGACCTGAAGTCGCGCGCGGGATGGCTGGCCTACGTCGAGTCCCTCGGACGCGCGCTGTCCGCGAGCGAGGTGGTCGAGGTCGCGCTGAAGGTCGGCGACGAGAGTCCGGAAACACACTCGATGCACACGCTGATCGCCGGAAACTGCGGCATGCTGCAGGGTGGAATCACGCTGCTGCCCGACGCCGACCCGTCCGACGGCATGCTCGACCTGATCGTGCTCGATGCCTCCGACGCGGGCGGCTGGGCCGACACCGTCAAGAACGTGATGTGGGATAACGGCGTCGGCCGCATTTTTCGCAAGACCGACCGCGCGGCGAGCAGCCAGAGCGTCACCCACGCCCAGCTGACGTCGCTCGAGATCGAGCTCACCGAGCCTCGCGTCTTCGAGGTCGACGGCGACGACGTCGGCGAGGTCATGCGCGTGCGGATCAGCGTGCAGCCGGAAGCGATCCGCGTGAGGTGACGCGCGCTCAATCGACCCGCGTGCGACCTGATCCCGGCCGGCGTCCGCAGTCGCGGCCTCCAGGTCATCGGCGCACCACGACGGGGCGATTGCGACAGCCGTCAGATCTCGATCGACTCGCCGGCGTCCAGGCGGTAGAACTCGCCGCCGGACTGCTCGGTCGCCCATGCGAGCCGATCACGATGCATGCCGCGGCCGGCATCCGACAGCGTCTCGTCGTGCGTGCCGAACGCGTGCTGCGGTGTGACGGCGAGCACGAAGTCCATCGCCTCGCCGATCTTCAGCCAGGGCGCACCGGTCGGTGCCGCGAGAACCTGCACGTCGACGCCGTCCGGAACAGCGTACGAGTCGCCGGGGTAATAGAAGACGTCGTCGACGAGCACGCCGACGTTGTCGACGAGGGGGATCGACGAATGGATCTCGCTGTGCGTGCCGCCGAAGAAGCGCACCGAGAAGGATCCGAGGTTCGCCGTGTCGCCGGGCGACACGACGGTCATCTCGACGGGCGCGCTGCGCGCAGTGGCTGCAGTCGTCAGCATCGGCACGCCGGGGAAGCGCTCGGCGAGTGCCTGCAGGTGCGCGGGCGTCCAGTGATCCGCGTGCTCGTGCGTGATGACGACCCCCACGACGTCGTCGAGGTCTCCGAGCCCAGCAGCGAATCCGCCCGGATCGATGACGAGCGTCTCGCCGTTCTTGTCGAGCGTGAGATAGGCATGTTCGTGTTTCGTGATGCGCATGCATCCACCGTGCCACTCAGAGCAGGGTTCCGTGAAGCCGCGACATGGTTTAGGCTCCGGATCAGCGGACACGCCCGGGTGACGCGCACAGCGTCGCTCGATTTTGTCGTGCGGTCGCAGTCCGTATATAGTTATCTAGTTGCCGCGAGCGGGAACACACAACAGAAGAACATGCGGCCCCATCGTATAGCGGCCTAGTACGCTGGCCTCTCACGCCGGTAACGCGGGTTCGAATCCCGCTGGGGTCACCGCAGACAACGAACGCCCGGACTTCGGTCCGGGCGTTCGTCATTTCTCCCCGATAGAAGCGGTAATCTGGTGTGCGCGAAAGGGAGTATCCCGAAACCGCACGCAGCGTCAGTACGAGCACCATCGAAGAGGCTCCGGGCGTGCGGCGCATCCGTCCGGAGCGGGGAGAGACTTTCGGACGTCCGTTCACCCCGGAAGGCGTTTTTTTGGACACTATTCCCGTCTGGTTCGAGATCGGCTCGCTCGTCGTGCTGGTCGTGATCCTGCTCGCCGACCTGCTGCTCATCCTCAAGCGTCCGCACATCCCGTCGACGAAGGAATCCGCGCTCTGGGTCGGCTTCTACGTCGGCCTCGCACTGCTGTTCGCCCTGGCCCTGTGGTTCGTCGGCGACACCGAGCACGCGGTTCAGTTCCTCAGCGGTTGGCTCACGGAATACAGTCTGTCGATCGACAACCTGTTCGTCTTCGTGCTGATCATGACGCAGTTCTCAGTGCCGCGGCGCAATCAGCAGGAAGTGCTGATGGTTGGCATCATCATCGCGCTGGTGCTGCGCGCCGCGTTCATCCTCCTGGGCGCCGCGCTCATCGAGAACTTCAGTTGGATCTTCTTCATCTTCGGCGCATTCCTCGTGTATACGGCGATCAAGCAGGTGTTCGAGAAGGAGCACGAAGGCGACGCTCAGGCCGAGTCGTTCATCGTGCGCGTGCTGCGCCGCTTCATCCCGATCCATGACTCCTATGACGGGGCGAAGATCCGCACGGTTGTGAACGGCAAGAAGATGCTGACGCCGATGGTGATCGTGTTCGTCTCGATCGGCGTGACCGACCTGATCTTCGCGATCGACTCGATCCCCGCCATCTTCGGCATCACGCAGATCCCGTTCCTCGTGTTCGCGGCGAATCTGTTCGCGCTCATGGGGCTGCGACAGCTGTACTTCCTGCTCGGCGATCTGCTCGAGAAGCTGCGCTACCTGAAGTACGGCGTCGCCTTCATCCTTGCGTTCATCGGCGTGAAGCTGTTCTTCCACGCCATGCACGTCAACGAGCTGGCGTTCATCAACGGCGGCGAGCCGATCCTCTGGGCGCCGGAGATCAGCAATTGGACGTCGCTCGGCGTCATCGTTGCATCGATCGCCGTGTCGACGGTCGCGAGCCTGATCGCGAACTCCGCCGAGGCGAGGCGGGTCGCGCGCGAGAAGTGACGCGCCGCGCCTCGTGCGCTTGAGCAGAGTGCTCATCGTCTGTCCGTCATGAACGGGCGACGGTGAGCACTCTGTTATTCTCGGAGTGTGCGGTGCAACAGCCTTCTCCTTAGCTGCCGCGACGGGATCCGTTTCTAGGCCTTCCCCGTCGCGGAGTCTGTCGATGGCCGACACCGACGACGTCAAGGAGTTAGACACACGCATGAGCGCTGATATTCAGATACCGGATCACCCGCGCACCCTGGCCGAGAAGCTGTGGAACGACCACGTCGTCGTTCGCGGTGAGGGCCAGGAGCCCGACCTGATCTACATCGACCTCCACCTCATCCACGAGGTCACCAGCCCGCAGGCGTTCGACGGCCTCCGTACGGAGAGTCGGCCGCTGCGCCGCGTCGACCTCACGATCGGCACCGAGGACCACAACACCCCGACGCTCGCGATCGATAAGCCGATCGCCGATCTCACGAGTCGCACGCAGGTCGACACGCTGCGGCGGAACGCGGAGGCGTACGGTGTGCGGCTGCACTCTCTCGGCGATGCCGAGCAGGGCATCGTGCACGTGATGGGGCCGCAGCTCGGGCTCACGATGCCGGGTCTGACGGTCGTCTGCGGCGACAGCCACACCTCGACGCACGGCGCTTTCGGCGCGCTGGCCTTCGGCATCGGCACCAGTGAGGTCGAGCACGTGATGGCGACGCAGACCCTGCCGCTGAAGCCGTTCAAGACGATGGCGATCAACGTCGAGGGCGAGCTGAAGCCGGGCGTCACCGCGAAGGACATCATCCTCGCCGTCATCGCGAAGATCGGCACGGGCGGCGGGCAGGGGTATGTGCTCGAGTACCGCGGCAGCGCGATCCGCGCCCTCTCGATGGAGGGGCGCATGACGATCTGCAACATGTCGATCGAGGCGGGTGCTCGTGCCGGCATGGTCGCGCCAGACGAAACGACGTTCGAGTACGTCAAGGGGCGGCCGCACGCGCCCACGGGCGCCGACTGGGACGACGCCGTCGCATATTGGAAGACGCTGCCGACCGACGAGGGCGCGACGTTCGACGCCGAGGTGTTCATCGACGCGAACACGCTGGAACCGTTCGTCACCTGGGGCACGAACCCCGGCCAGGGAGTGTCGCTGAGCGGCACCGTGCCGACGCTCGACAGCTTCTCAGACGACGAGGCGCGGCAGAGCGCCGAGCGCGCTTTCGAATACATGGACATCGCGCCCGGAACGCCGATGAAGGACATTCCTGTGGACGCCGTGTTCATGGGATCCTGCACGAACAGCCGCATCGAGGACCTGCGCGCGTTCGCGTCGATCATCAAGGGGCGCAAGAAGGCATCGGGCGTGCGCGTCATGGTGGTCCCGGGATCCGCGCGCGTGCGCCTGGAGGCAGAGGCCGAGGGGATCGACAAGATCGTCACCGAATTCGGTGCCGAGTGGCGCTTCGCCGGCTGCTCGATGTGCCTCGGCATGAACCCCGATCAGCTCGAGCCGGGAGAGCGCTGCGCCTCGACGAGCAACCGGAACTTCGAGGGGCGTCAGGGCAAGGGCGGCCGCACGCACCTGGTCTCGCCGCTCGTGGCGGCGGCGACCGCGGTGCGCGGCACGCTGTCGAGCCCGAGCGACCTCGAGAACACCGACGACCGCGAGCTGGTGGGAGCCTGACCATGGAGAAGATCACGACGCACACGGGTGTCGCCGCGCCGCTCAAGCGGTCGAACGTCGACACCGACCAGATCATCCCCGCAGTCTTCCTCAAGCGGGTCACGAAGACGGGGTTCGAGGACGCCCTGTTCCACAACTGGCGTCAGCAGGACGATTTCGTGCTGAACCAGGCGCCGTTCCGGAACGCGTCGGTTCTGATCGCGGGGCCGGATTTCGGCACGGGATCGAGTCGCGAGCACGCCGTGTGGGCGCTGCGCGACTACGGCTTCAAGGTCGTGCTCTCGCCGCGGTTCGCCGACATCTTCCGTGGTAACTCGGGCAAGCAGGGACTCGTCGCCGGAGTCATCTCGGAGGACGTGCTCGAGACGCTCTGGGCGGCGATCGATGAGAACCCCGGCGTCGAGGCCACGGTCGACCTCGAGGCGCGCACCGTCACACTTGGCGACTTCACGGCTCCGTTCGAGATCGACGATTACACTAGGTGGCGGCTCCTCGAAGGGCTCGACGATATCGGTCTGACTCTCCGGCATCAGGACGAGATCGCGCAGTTCGAGGCCCGCCGAGAGGCGTGGCGGCCGCGGACCCTCCCGGTTCCGTGAGCTGAGAGGCCGACCCGAGACCCGGGCGCGGCTGGACGCGGTATCGAAGTGAGGATCCACTGGAATGACGCTCGTAGCAGGCACTGACGCGCAAAAGACCCCGGCCAAGGGCGACGTTCTCGAGATCCGCGGAGGTCGACCGTTGCGCGGTCAGGTCGACGTCAAGGGCGCCAAGAATCTCGCGACGAAGGCGATGGTCGCGTCGCTGCTCGGCGAGACGCCGTCGACGCTCCGCGACGTGCCGGAGATCCGCGACGTCGAGGTCGTGCGATCCCTTTTGGAAGTGCACGGCGTCAGCGTCACCGAAGGCGAGGAGCCGGGCTCGCTCGTGCTGGACCCGACGCGCGCCAAGTCGGCGGGCTTCGAGGAGATCGACGCGCACGCCGGTTCGAGCCGCATCCCGATCCTGTTCTGCGGGCCCCTCCTGCACGTGCTCGGCCAGGCCTTCATCCCCGATCTCGGCGGGTGCCGCATCGGCGACCGGCCGATCGACTTCCACCTCGACGCGCTGCGCAAGTTCGGCGCCGTCGTCGACAAGCAGCCGAACGGCATCCGGCTGTCGGCGCCCGACGGGCTGCACGGCGCGAACATCGAGCTGCCCTACCCGAGCGTCGGCGCGACGGAGCAGGTGCTGTTGACCGCGGTGCGTGCGAAGGGCGTTACCGAGTTGCGCAATGCGGCCATCGAGCCCGAGATCATGGACCTCATCGGCGTGCTGCAGAAGATGGGCGCCATCATCTCGTACGAGCCGAACCGCGTGATCTTCATCGAGGGCGTCTCGGAGCTGAAGGGGTATGTCCACCGCAGCCTGTTCGACCGCAACGAGGCCGCCAGCTGGGCGTGCGCCGCGCTCGCGACCGACGGCGAGATCTTCGTCAAGGGCGCGCGACAGTACGAGATGCTGACCTTCCTGAACGTCTACCGCAAGAGCGGCGGATCGTTCGACATCACTGACGACGGGATCACCTTCCGCCGCGCCAAGACCCCGCTGACGCCGGTCATGGTCGAAACCGACGTGCACCCCGGCTTCATGACCGACTGGCAGCAGCCCCTCATCGTCGCGCTCACGCAGGCAGAGGGCGTGTCGATCGTGCACGAGACCGTGTACGAGAACCGTCTCGGCTTCACCTCTGCGCTGAACCAGATGGGCGCCGACATCGTCGTGCACCCGGACGGGCTGCGGGGCGCATACCGGCGCGTTCCCGAGCGCGAGCTCGAGCAAGCGGCCGTCATTACGGGCCCCACTCCGCTGAAGGGCGCCGACATCGTCGTTCCCGATCTGCGCGGCGGCTACGCCTATGTGATCGCGGCGCTGGCCGCTGAGGGCACGTCGGTCGTCTCGAACGTCGGCATCATCCGCCGCGGGTACGAGAAGTTCTTCGACAAGCTCACTGCGCTGGGCGCTGATTTCGACGTCGTAGGCTGATGGCGCGGGCTTCGAAGGAGAAGACGCGACCGAGCCTTTTCTGGCTGCTCGCCGCGGTCGTGATCCCCGTCATGGGGTGGTTCGCGAAGATCGAGGTGCGCGGTGCGGAGAACCTGCCGCGCGAGGGCGCCTTCGTGCTGGCGCCGAACCACCACAGCGAGATCGACCCGCTGACGGTCGCGATCGCGACGTGGCGCATGGGGCGAGCGCCGAGGTTCATGGCGAAGGAGAGCCTCTTCCGGATCCCTGTGCTCGGCGCGGCGATGCGCTCGACCGGCATGGTGCCGGTTACGCGAGGCAAGACCGGCGCATCTCAGTCGATCGCGCAGGCGACCGAGATCGTCACGAATGCGCGCGGCGTGATCGTCTATCCCGAGGGCACGCTGACGCGAGACCCCGACCTGTGGCCGATGCGAGGCAAGTCGGGAGCCGCGCGTCTCGCGCTCGCGGGCGACATTCCGCTCATTCCGCTTGCGCACTGGGGCGAGCAGCAGTTCATGCCCCGCTACGGCAGGCTCCGCCTGTTCCCTCCGCGCCGCCGCGTGACGTTCCTGGTCGGCGAGCCGGTCGATCTCGGCGACCTCGCGGGCCGCGAGAACGAGCGAGGCACGATTACTGAGGCGTCAGACCGCGTCATGGCGGCGATCACGGCCCTGCTCGAGCAGCTCCGCGGTGAGAAGGCCCCGACCGATCGTTGGGACCCGGCCAAGAACGGTCAGAACGAGACGGGGCGCATGTGAGCAGCCGCATCACGATCCTCGGCTCCGGAAGCTGGGGCACGACGTTCGGCAAGATCCTCGCCGACGGCGGATCGCGCGTGACGATGTGGGCGCGCCGCCCCGAACAGGCGCGCGAGATTGACGAAGCCAAACGCAATTCGCGCTACCTCTCGGGCATCAACCTGCCTCGTTCGATGCACGCCACCCACGACATCGCGCGCGCGCTCGAGGGGGCGGACGAGGTGTACATCGCGGTGCCGAGCAAATCTGCGCGCGAGACGCTGAGGCAGGTGCGGCCGATGCTCACGAAGACGGATGCACCTGTCGTGAGCCTCATGAAGGGCGTGGAGAAGCGCTCGGGCCTGCGCATGAGCGAGGTCATTGAAGAGGTTCTCGGCTGCGACCGCTCGCGCGTCGCCGTCGTCGGCGGCCCGAATCTCGCCCGCGAGGTCGCGCAGGAGCAGCCCACCGCCGCGGTCGCCTCCTCGCACAGCGCCGAGACCGCCGCGCGGGTCGCCCGCACGTGCTCGAACCGTTATTTCCGTACGTTCGTCAATACCGACGTCGCGGGCACCGAGTTCGGCGGCGTGCTGAAGAACCTCATCGCGGTGGCGACCGGCATCGTCGACGGCGTCGGCTACGGCGAGAACACGAAGGCGTCGATCATCACGCGCGGACTCGTCGAGATGACCGACTTCGCCGTCGCCTACGGAGCGCAATACGAGACGATGCAGGGGCTCGCGGGCCTCGGCGACCTCATTGCGACGTGCCAGTCTCCTCTGAGCCGCAACAACACGGCAGGACGCCTGCTCGGACAGGGGTACACGCTCGACGACGTGGTGGGGCACATGGAACAGACCGCCGAGGGGCTGAGTTCGGTCGCCCCGATTCTGCAGCTCGCACACGCCAAGGGCGTCGAGATGCCGATCGTGCAGCAGGTGAAGATGGTGCTGGACGGCACGATGGCGCCTCGCGACATCGCACCCCATCTCACGACGGACGATGACACTCCCCAGGAGGAGATACAACATGCAGCAAGCGACCGTGGCGGTGCTCTTCGGCGGACGCTCGAGCGAGCACGAGATCTCTTCGGCGACGGCGGGAGGCGTACTCGGCGCGATTGATCGCGACCGGTACAACGTGATCCCGATCGGAATCACGCGCGAGGGCGTTTTCGTGCTCGAGGACGATGATCCGGAGCGCTTCCGCCTCGACGCCGAGCAGATGCCCCACGTCACCGACAACGGTTCGCGGATCCTCTGGCCGATGCCGGGCGGACCGCGTGAGCTGCGCGTGCGCCGCGCCGAAGGGGCGATCGAGTCGCTCGGCGAGGTCGACGCGGTTCTGCCGATCCTGCACGGTCTGCACGGCGAGGACGGCACGGTGCAGGGGTTCCTCGATATCCTCGAGATCCCCTATGCCGGCGGCGGCGTGCTCGATTCGGCGATCTGCATGGACAAGCACTTCATGAAGATCGCACTGGCGGCAGACGGCATCGCCGTAGCGCCGGGCATTACGGTGCGGCGCGGGCGTTGGACGACGGACCCCGATGCGGTGCGCGCGGAGATCACCGACCTCGGATATCCCGTGTTCGTCAAGCCCGCGCGCGCGGGTTCGAGCGTCGGCGTTACGAAGGCGCACGATGAGTCCGAGCTCGCTGAGTCGATGAGCGTGGCGTTCGCGGAGGACGACAAGGTGCTCGTCGAGCGGGGGATCGTCGGACGCGAGATCGAGGTCGCCGTGCTCGAGGGGCGCGGGTCCGAGCCGACGCGCGCGTCGCTGCCGGGGGAGATCGTGCTGACCACGCGCGAATTCTATGACTTCGAGGGCAAATACCTGGGCGGTGACGGCGCGGACGTCGTGTGCCCGGCCGATCTGACCGACGAGCAGACGGCGCGCGTCCGCGAGATCGCGGCGCGCGCGTTCGACGCGGTCGACGGGCGCGGGCTCGCGCGCGTGGACGTGTTCCTCACCGACAGCGGCGACGTGATCGTCAACGAGCTCAACACGATGCCGGGCTTCACACCGATCTCGATGTACCCCAAGTGCTGGGTCGCGACGGGTCTCAGCTACGCCGACCTGATCACCGAGCTCATCGAGCTCGCGCGGGGTTAGCTCGTCTTCGGGGCGTCCTGCTCCGGATCCGCTTCGTCGACCGTCGTGCACTGTGCGTTCTGCGGCAGCTCGGCGGCCTGCAGCGAGATGGCGTCGAGCGCGGCGTCTGCTGAGATCTGCTCGGTGTTGACGTAGACCTGAACGGCCGGCGTGCGGCCGTAGGTCGTGAGACGCAGGTTGGGGTGGTCGGCGTCGTCGACGAGCCAGTCGACGCCGCCGAACGAGACGCACTGCAGGGTCGACGGGCCGGGAGGCTCGAGCCCGCACTTGTACAGCACGACGCTCGGATCGCCCCACGCGGCGGTCGACTGGGCGTCGGTCCACACGCGGTCGTTCTCGCCGATGGTCTGCGGCAGGCGCACTCCGACATCGGCGCAGAGCGGATCGTTCGCGAGCGGCGCGGGTTCGATGTGCACGGTGGGCGTGCATCCGGTCGCGACGGCGATCAGTGCGAGCGCTCCGAGCGCAGACAGTCGGCGAATCACCCCCTCAGCCTATTCCGGCACGCCTGAGCGATCCTTCATGCCCGCCCTCCGAGGATCGCCGAACGCCGCGTGCTCCGACGCGGGAGCGCGCGAATAGGGTGGGGGGATGCACCAATCGGTCGTCGTGGGGGATCTCTCGGAGCGCGAGATCCTTGCGCGGATCTCCGCGCGCACAGGAATCGCTGACACGGCGATCGTCGGCCCGGGCGACGACGCGGCGGTGCTCGCCGTACGCGGGGCGCTCGTCGCCACCACGGACACGCTCGTCGAGGGCCCAGACTTCCGCCGTGAGTGGTCCGACGGATACTCGCTCGGCTGGAAGTCGGCCGCGGTGAACCTCGCCGATATCGCGGCGATGGGTGCGCGACCGGCCGCCCTGCTCGTGGCGCTCGCCGTGCCCAACGACACGCCCATCGACTACGTCGAGCGCATCGCAGACGGGCTGCGCGAGGCGTGCGACGAACTGGCGCCGGGGTGCGCCGTCGTGGGCGGCGACCTCACCCAGACATCCGCGCTGACGGTCGCGGTGACGGCGCTCGGGAGCACCGAGGACCGCCCGGCCGTTCTCCGCTCCGGCGCGCGGGCGGGGGACACCGTCGCGATTGCGGGGGACGTGGGCGTCGCAGCACGCGGTCTCGACGTGCTTTTCGACCGCTTCGACGGATCCGCGCCCCGTCTCGACGAGTTGGGCGCTGAGGACAGACGCGCCGTGGAGCGTCAGCTGCGCCCCGTGCCCCCGCTCGCGCTCGGCGTCGCCGCCGCGGAGGCCGGTGCCACGGCGATGATGGACGTCTCTGACGGTCTCGCTCTCGACGCGATGCGTCTGGCGACAGCCTCCGACGTCACGATCGATCTCGTGTGGAACGCCCTCGGCGATCATCCGAGCACCGCGCTGCGCGGCGGCGAGGACCACGCCCTCCTCGCGACCTTCGCGGGGCGGATCCCCGACGGGTTCCGGGCGATCGGCCGCGTGGTCGAGGCGGGCGAGGCCCCGCTGCTCGTCGACGGCGCATCCTACGAGGGCGAGGCGGGCTGGGATCCCTATCGAGACTGGCAGGCTCCCGGCGGCCCCGTAGGCTGGTCGGCGTGACGCGCATCATCTCGGGTACGGCGGGCGGAGTCCGCCTCGACGTTCCGAAGGTCGGCACTCGCCCGACGAGCGATCGCGTGCGCGAGGCGCTGTTCTCCTCGCTCGGCTCGACCGGCATGCTCGACGGCACGGTCGTCGTCGATCTGTATGCGGGATCCGGCGCCCTCGGGCTCGAGGCGATCAGCCGCGGCGCCCGCGCGTGCGATCTCGTCGAGAAGGGATCGAAGGCCGCCCAGATCGCCCGCCGCAACGCCGATCAGGTCGCGCGGGCTGCAGGCGTGCGCGCGGACGTGCACGCGGAGTCCGTGCAGGCATTCCTGCGCCGCGCGAGCCGCACATACGACGTGGCGTTCCTGGATCCGCCTTACGACCTCGCCGACGACGCGCTCACGGCCGACCTCGCTCTGCTGCGGCCGCTGCTCGCAGCAGACGCGCTCGTGATCGTCGAGCGCGCCAAGCGGTCCGGGTCCCCGAACTGGCACGATGCCGGCCTGAGTGCGATCCGCGACCGCGCGTTCGGCGATACCGCCCTGTGGTGGGGCGAGCCACGAACCTGAGAATCTGTCAGTGGTCGAAGGGAGGATCGAATCATGACGTTGTCACTCGACACTCCGCTCGCTGAGGCGGTGGGGGAGCAGCTCGCGAAGTCGCTCGCTCGCGCCTTCCAGATGCGATCCGTCGGCGACCTCGTGACCCATTACCCGCGCCGCTACGCCAAGCGCGGCCACCTCACGCCTATTCGTGAGCTGCCCGTGGGCCAGCCCGCGACCATCATCGCCGAGGTGGTGCGCGCGCAGTCGCGCCCCATGCACAATCGGCGCGGCACGATCCTCGAGGTCGTGATCGGCGATGACAACGGCGAGATGTCTCTGACATTCTTCGGTCAGGCATGGCGGGCGCGCGAGCTGGTGCCGGGCGCGCGAGGCATCTTCTCGGGAAAGGTCGGGGAGTATCGAGATCAGCTGCAGTTCTCACATCCCGACTATCAGCTGTTCGAAGACGAGCTCGAGGCGCAGTTCGACGCCGAAGATTTCGCGGAGCGCCCGCTGCCGTTCTATCCGGCGACATCGACCCTGCCCACCTGGAAGATCCAGCAGCTGATCGAGACGATTCTCGACCAGCTCGGCGACGTGACCGAGCCGTTCGACGCGCAGACCCGCGCCGACCAGAAGGCGCTCACCGCGCGGGATGCGCTCGAGAAGATCCATCGCCCGCGCACCGACATCGACGTGCATCAGGCGCGCTATACGCTGCGCCTGCATGAGGCCGTCGTCATGCAGACGGCGCTGCTGCAGCAGCGCTGGTTCGTGCGCGCGATGGCGACGACGCCGCGTCGGGCGTCGTCGGGAGGATTGCTCGAACGCTTCGATCGCGAGCTGGCGTTCGACCTCACGCCCGATCAGCAGACGGTGGGGGCGCGCATCGCCGACGAGCTTGCAGGCGAGGCGCCCATGAATCGCCTCGTGCAGGGCGAAGTCGGCTCCGGAAAGACGCTCGTCGCGCTGCGAGCGATGCTGCAGGTGGCGGAATCGGGCGGCCAGTGCGCACTCATCGCACCGACCGAAGTGCTCGCGGGTCAGCACCTGCGCTCGATCACGAAGATGCTCGGCCCCGACATCTCGGCCGAGGTGATGCCGACCCTGCTTACGGGGCAGATGACGGCGCCCCAGCGCCGTCGTGCGTCGCTACGAGTGGCGTCGGGGCAGGCGCGCATCGTCGTGGGAACGCACGCGCTCCTCAGCGACAAGACGATCTTCGCCGACCTTGCGTTCGTCATCGTCGACGAGCAGCACCGCTTCGGCGTCGAGCAGCGCGAGACGCTGCGGGCCAAGGGCGACAACCCGCACGTGCTCGTGCTCACCGCGACGCCGATTCCGCGCACCGTCGCGATGACCGTGTTCGGCGACCTCGACGTGTCGACGATCCGCACGATGCCCGCGGGGCGTGCGGGGATCCAGACGTTCGTCGCGCCCATCAAAGAGAAGCCGGCGTGGTTCCCGCGGGTGTGGCAGCGCGCAGCCGAAGAAGTCTCGAAGGGGCACCAGGTGTTCGTCGTGTGCCCGGCGATCGATGCGGAAGACCAGACGGCGCCCGTGATCGAAGACGACGATGCTCCGCTGCTCGATCCGGAGGCCGAAGAGTCGCGCAGAGGGCCGCGATTCGGCGTCGAGCAGGTCGCCGCACGGCTCGCACGCGAACCGGTCACGTCACAGTTGCGCATGCAATCGCTCCACGGCCGGATGTCGGGCGAGGAAAAGGACCGCATCATGCAGTCGTTCGCGCGCGGCGAGACCGACCTGATCGTCGCGACCACCGTGATCGAGGTCGGTGTCGACGTGCCGAACGCGTCGACCATGGTCATCCTCGAGGCAGACCGCTTCGGTGTCTCGCAGCTGCACCAGTTGCGCGGGCGCGTGGGTCGCGGCAGCGTGCCGGGGCTGTGCCTGCTCGTCACCGACGCGATGCCGGGCACGCCTGCGAGAGAGCGCGTCGAGGCGGTGGCCGCGACGCTCGACGGTTTCGAGCTCGCAGAAGTCGATCTCGAGCTGCGCGGCGAGGGTGACGTGCTGGGCGGCGCGCAATCGGGTGCCAGAACGTCTCTCAAGCTGCTGCGGGTCATCAAGGACTCTGCGCTCATCGCCCGCGCTCGCGACATCGCAGACGATGCGCTCGCGGGCGATCCGACGCTCGAGCGCCACCCCGGACTCGCGGCGGCGCTGGCTGACAGGCTCGGATCCGAAGAACGCGCCGCACTGCGTAAGAACTGACCCGCGTATCCGGCCCGGCCCCTAAAGTAGGTGCCATGAGCAACCGGATCGCCGTCGTGCCCGGATCGTT
>Ga0308157_10002150_pt1 | contig 34222 bp, 27 predicted proteins | sample PhyBR1_FD_201035 | JGI IMG/M metagenome (GOLD analysis project Ga0308157, IMG submission 201035) | Phyllosphere microbial communities from UC Gill Tract Community Farm, Albany, California, United States - DLSLB.R1 | ecosystem: Host-associated > Plants > Phyllosphere > Unclassified | place: USA... | reverse complement strand
TTTCTTGCGGTTCTCCGCTTTTTGCCAACGGTTCCAACCCTTTTTGCCGGTTCCGCGGCCTGTACCGCCTTTTTTGCTGGCCATGCTTGGTTCGCCTCGCTTTCGCGTCCCTCGCCTCCCGTCGTACCTGAATCGGCCGTTTCGATGCGCATGGACGTCTGTCGTTCTATCCTACGCGATGAAGCGGCCTTGACACAAGGAAAATCGCCGGATTACGAAAAAAGCGCGTCATACGCCGGACAAGGCAGCTTTTCCAAAAACTCGCCCAGCGCTTTCGGCCGATTCGCATAGATCGTCTTCAGGTCCGTGCCCTCGTATACGTTCCCGATGACCTCCGGACGGCACAGCTCGCAGATCAGAATATCGCCGTTGCCGTGCAGATGGAGCTGCTTTTTGCCATCCACGCAGTTCGAGAAGTACACGCCCGGCTCTTCCTTGAAGCCCAGCTTGTCCAGGAACCGATCCATGCAGGTCAGATACAGATCCGTGTCCGGGCGACGGTTCGCGATCAGTTCCTCCACCGAACGCACCAACGATTCGCGCGACGCAACGGCGTTCCAGCCCGCACGCTCGGCATGATCCATCACGATGCTGTTCTGAATTTCATGAATCCGCACGCCCAGATCATGCACCATCGCGCTGATTGCGGGCATATTTTCCTGAGTCGGACCGAACAGCAGCGTCTCCAGTACCGTCTCCAGGCCCGATTCCACGCACAGACGGATATTTTCGATCACCTTCGTATATACGCGCGGGTCCATCCCGTAATAAGCCGCAAACGACTCCGCATCGGTAAAGTTAAACGACAGGTGGATGTTCGATAACCCCGCTTCTTTTAAACGGCGAATGCGCTCCGGACTGAGCAGGCTTCCGTTGGTGTTGAGTTGAGTCGCGATTCCGTTCTCCGTGCAATACGCCACGATCTTTACGCAGTCCTCAAAACGCATCGTCACTTCCCCGCCGGACAGGCGCACCCTTTTCAACGTCGGAATATCACGAATTAACCGAATGGCTTCCTCCGCGCTGACTTTCGATCCGTCATCCCGACGATAGGCACAGCAATAATCGCATTTAAAGTTGCAATTCGACGTTACGCCGATCTCTAATCCCTCAAGTTCGTACAATCCAGGCGTCTCCAGCTCAAGCGCCTTGTACTTGTTCTCCGTCAGCAATACCTTCAACCTCTTCCGCACGAATTTTCCGAGTCTATGCAGACACGGGATCCTTCGCCATTATAACGAATCGAATATGCATTCCGGTGTGACAAAGCTAACGTCGGCCAACACGAAAAAAGACGCGCATATGCGCGTCGCCGTCTTTTTTACCCATTCGCTTCAAGCTGCGTTCCTTTATCGCCTTCGTTCAACCCGACGCGATTCCGCCCCAGCTTTTTCGCGCTGTAGAGCGCATGGTCTGCCCGCCGCATCAAGTTCTGCATCTCCGGCGCGCCGTATCGATCGTCCGGCGAAGGCATCAGATGCGAGACGCCGAAACTTGACGTAACCCGAACCGCGCGGCCCTCCGCGATAATTTCCAAGCGTTCGACCGCGGCCCGAATTTTTTCCGCCGTGATCCTTCCTTGCTCCGCGTTCGTTTCCGGCAGGCAAAGGACGAACTCGTCCCCGCCGTACCGGCCCGCGATTCCGCTTGCGTCCAATACGCCGCGAATGACTTCGGCCACGCCGGCCAGCACGAGGTCTCCCGCTTCATGCCCGAACGTATCGTTGACCTTTTTGAAATGATCTACGTCGAACATGATGACCGATACGCCCGGCCCTTTCGGCGACAATTCTCGCAGCGCCTGTTGGGATCGCTCGATTAGCGCGTTTTTGTTGAACAATTCCGTCAAGCCGTCGGTGCTGGCGAGCTTTTTAAGCTTCTGTTCCAATACGACGCGCTCCGTAATATCGATGAAGGTCACGATTCGTCCCGAACGGCGGGAGTCCCGGTCGCGAATCGGCGAAAAGCGCACATGGACATACAAAGGACGCTCCGTATCCAGCTTCAGGTCATGCTCGCCGCCGAGTTCGACGCACTTGGCAATCGCCGGATGACCCGCAAGCGCTTCCGACGCGCTGCGTCCGATGCTTTTTTTACATAATTCAGGAACCAACCGCAGCATGGCCCGATTGTAATCGACCACGACATCCTGTTCATTCAGCACAAGTACGCCGTTTCCCATATTCTCGAATACGATCTCCCGTGCGATGGGTGCCACGTTGAACATGCGGAAACGGAAAACCGCCATGCTGTGGAAAATGAACGACACGCTGATAAACACCGGGCCCAGATCGATGCCGTACGGACTTTTGCCCGCAAGATAGTACAGATTCCCGGCTACCGGAACGAGCAAACCCGCCGTCATCGCCAGCATTTGCAATCGGAAGCGATAGCGAGCCTTGAGCATCCGAATCAAAAGCACGCCAATCGACACCGCCAAGCAGCCGTACATGTAGATCGTATGCACGAGATACCAAGGCCCTTTGCCCAATTCCACGATCGGGAACGGCGCGTCCGCCCGAAGAGCGACTGACGTGTAATACAATTGATGAAAATCATTCGTATGCTGAAAGATAAAGGTCAAAAAAGGAATAATGAACAGAGCCCGTCTTTTCCACGGTCCAAGCTGCATGTCCGCATATTCCAGACACATGAGCAGCGTGAATACCGGCAGGAAAGGCAGCGAGAAATATTCGATGCCGATCCAAAATTTAATCTGCGACAAATTGACGCTCGTCAGTTCGAACGCGTAGCCGAAAGCCAGGATCGAAGCCATCAAAGCCGCAAGAATATAATAACGTCCGCCCGGGGCGTTGCGGAAGCGAAGCATGGCGTACACCGCGAGAAAAAGGCTCAGCGCTCCCCCCATCATAATAACCGGCACGTATACGAGTAATTGCTGAGCCATTTTCACCTACTCCATTCGATAATGATCTTAGGCCAAACGTTCCAAAAGGTCGTACGGTAATCATCTGATCCGGCGTTCTCGTCCAGACCTTACCCTACTTCCAAAGACCTACATAACCTAATACGTATTATAAAGCAATTTAGCTTACATTAACCAAAAATAAATAATAGCTTTCTTGCCGGCTTCTTTTGAGACAAACGAAAAACCGCTTCGCACAGTCGCGAAACGGTTGGGTGAGTCTGCTTGCATGTCTTTCGCCGACGAAAATCAGCCTTTGATTTCGGCGATTGCCCGTTCCAGCGCGGCTGCGACCCGGTCGCACCACGCGTCGAACTCCGGATCTTCTTTCTGCGCTTCCGGATTCGCCAGCGCATACTCTACCGCTTCGCGCAGCCCCTGGTCGCCGCGAGTCGTCGCTGCGAAGTCCGGCACGAGACGCTTGAGTTTCGAGTTGTCAAACACGACCGTATTGGCTTTGTCGCCGAGCAGGCTGCCCCGGTAATCTTCGTCGCTGACCGCGTCCAAAAACGTCGAAGGCACATGCAGCGGATTCAGCTTCTTACCGAGCGCCGACGCGACGATCTCGTGAATCTGATTCCAGGTCAACGATTCGTCCGACGTGATCTGCACGGATTCGCCGATCGCATGGATATTGCCCATCAGCCCGACGAACCCTTTGGCGAAGTCGCGGCTGTGGGTCAGCGTCCAGAGCGAAGCGCCGTCGCCGTGGATGATGACCGGCTTGCCCTCCTGAATGCGCTTGAGCACGGCCCACGGACCGCCGCTGCCGTGCACGCCGACCGGCACCGAGCGTTCGCTGTACGTATGGCTCGGGCGCACGATCGTGACCGGGAAGCCTGCTTCGCGGTACTGCTGCATCAGATAATCCTCGCAGGCGATCTTGTTGCGGGAATATTCCCAAAACGGATTGGCGAGCGGCGTCGCTTCGCTGATCCGGTAATCCGCCGGCGGCGACTGGTAAGCCGAAGCCGAGCTGATGAAGATGTATTGTTTCGTTTTATCCTTGAACAGGCGGTAATCCCGCTCCACCTGCTCCGGCGTAAATGCGATAAAGTCCGCGACCACGTCGAAGTTGAGATCCGCGATCAATTCCGCCACCTTGGCTTCGTCGTTGATGTCGCCTTTCAAAATTTTCGCGCCTTCCGGCAGCCCTTCGTTGCGGTTGCCTCGATTAAACAAATACAATTCATGCCCCTGCGTCAGCAGCAGCTTGGTGATTTCCGTACTGATGGTACCCGTTCCCCCGATAAACAGCGCTTTCATAAATGTCGCCTCCGTTTACTTTTCAGATGAACATGCCGCCTTGCCGTTCTTTACGGGCTTTACGATAGCATTTTCGAAAGCGGAATACAACCCGGCGCCCGGTCGACCGGCAAGGTCGCGAAGCGATATGATCGAAAAATCCGATCTCTGTAAAAATTTACGAAAATACGTTTCAAGGAAAGGGTTTTTCTTTAAGGTTTACCGGTAGGCCCATCTGAACGAAAAGGAGACACATCCATGAATAAACCGCTTCGCCCTCTTTTCCTGCTCATGCTCTGCCTGATTTTGACGGCTCTTCCTGCAACCGCTTTCGGCGCTTCCGCGCCCACGACCAAAACGCCGGCCGCCGATCTGCGCACGACGATGGCCAAGGTTCACGGCGAGCACGCCTATTACACGGTCATCGCCATGCAAAAAAGATTCGATAAAGCTCCGGACGCCGCGGAAGCGATGAACGTGCTGAACGCGAACTCGAATACGGCGGCCATGATGATCTCCGAGCTGTACGGACAAAGCGCCGCCAAAACGTTCCGGTCCGGTTGGGACAACCATGTCGCCCTGTTGATGAACTACGTCGACGCGACGGCCGCCAAAAACGACGCGGCCCGCAAACAGGCCACGGCCGCGCTGAGAGCGAACGCTTCGACTCTCGCCACGGTGCTGAACAACCTGAATCCGCATCTCGGCCGCAAAACGTTGGAACAAAACCTGCTCGTTCACGAACAGTACCTGCTGCAGTCGTTCGACGGTTACGCGAGCGGAAAATACGGAACGGCTTATACCGCGGCGCATAACGCTTATGCCCGCACCACGAAGATCGGCGCCATGATGGCGACCGCCGTCGCGAAGCAGTTCCCGGCCAAGTTCAAAGGCACGACGACGCAGACGGACGCGGCTTACCTGCGCCAGCAGATGGGTCAAGGGCTCGGCGAGCATGCGATCCTGTCGATCCTCGTGCTGCAAAAAGCCCATGACAAAGCGCCGGATTACGCGAACGCGAAAGCCGCGCTGGATAAAAACACCGCCGCGCTGACCGCTTCGCAGCGCAGCCTGTTCGGCGCCGGCGCCGCGAAAACGTTCAACCAGCAGTGGAACCGCCATATCGCCGATTACGAAGCGTACCTCAAAGCGACGCTGGCAGGCAATGAAGCGGGCCGCAAAGCCGCGAAAGCCGATCTCGGCGATTTCGTCGCCAAGATTACCGCGTTCCAGGTCAACCGCCTGCCGCTGGACAAAACGATGACGTACCAAGCCAACGCCATGCACGGCGCGCACGTCATTACGGCCATCGACTCGTACCACAACGCCAATTACGCCAAAACGTATCAGGCGCTGCGCATCGGCTACAACCATATGTGGATGACGGGCAACGACCTGTCGGAAGCGGTCGTGAAAAAAATGCCGGGGAAATTCTGAGCAGGCTTGGACGAGCGCCGGGAGATTCCACTTCGGCCGCTGTTTCAATCGGGAAGCACGGATGAATGTACAGGAGAAGCTTCCCGATTTCAAAGGCGGCCTGCGCGGAATCTCCCTCTGCTCTAAGAGCCTGTTCAAAAGAGTAGGAAAGAGAGCGAAAAAGAACGGCCCTAGGGTCGTTCTTTTTTATGGGCTGCGAAGCGCGGGTTTCGCGCCAGTCCGTCAATTCGCCGCCGTCCGAAAATACCGGTATACCTTTTCCAGCTTTTGCTCATGCTTGCCTTTCGGGCTTTCCATATTGCCGAATTCGAAAAATTTCACTTTTTTGATGCCGACGTAGTTGAACAGCGCTTTGCGCATCAGAATGCGGTGGGCGTTGCCCAGCCACAATTGCAAATAGCCGGTCGGTCCTTTCATCACGGAAACGCAGACGACCGACTTGCCTTTGAGCAGACCTTCCGGCAGCAGGCCGCCTTTGTCGCGATACGCGAAGTTCGAAGCGAACATCTTGTCGATAAAGCCCATCAGCATCGCGGGCGGACGCCCCCACCAGATCGGATAGACGAATACGATCTTGTCCGCCCACAGCATCAGCTCGCGATGGCGCGCCAGTTCCGGGTCGATATGCATGTCCCGTCTTCTTTTTTCCTCGTTGAACGTCAGTACCGGATTAAAGCCTTCTTCGTACAGATCGAGCACTCGGGTTTCTTTGACTTCTTTGTTTTCTTCGCCGCCGCGCAGCACCTGCTGCATGAACGAATAACTCAAGCTCTTATGATTAGGATGCGCATAAATCAACAGCATGTTCATCGCGATCATCTCCTTTTTACTTATCTTTTGATAACAAAAAGGTAGCATATCCGAGATATAGTTGTCAAATGATAATTGTATATAGATAAGTTTTTTGCTATGTTGGATGCGAGAGGTGAAGATATGGATCATGGCGCTTTGTTTCAAAAATTCGTTGCATTCACATCGTCCGTGCATGAAGTCACTCACGAGCTGACGCGGGGCGTGAAAAGCGAGGATGTAACCCCCGTTCAATATAAAATTTTGGAGTACATGATATTCAGTCAACCCGTAACGCCGAGCGAAATCGCGGAATGCGTCGATCTGTCGCTGCCGAATACGAGTCGCGAGCTGCGCAAACTGACGGAAAAAGGACTCTGCGAAAAAGCGACGGACGACGCCGACCGTCGGCGACAGCTGTTCCGGTTGTCCGCCGACGGCCAGACGATGATGGGACGCGTGTTTGCCCAAGCCCAACAAGGGTTCGAGCAGCGGATCGCGGGGTTGACGGAGAAAGAGCTGCAGGAGTTGGAAGGAGCGCTGGAGCTGCTTCAAAAGAAAGTTTTCCGTTAAAAAAGCGCAGATTCGTTTCGAAGCCTTGTCGCTTCGAAACGAATCTGCGCTTTTGGTCTGTCGCCGGCTCCATCGGGATTACCGAATGGCTTGAAGCAGCGAATCGGCAACTTTTTACAAGTCGGACGCGGCGTCTTCGTCTTTCAGACGACCGTCGGCTTATCGACGAACTCGCCGGAAGACACGATCCAATCCAGCCCGTTTTTGAGCGAACCCGGTACGCCGCGCGCGTATTCCGGCGTGCAGATCACGACGGCGTCTGCCGATTGCAAAACGCTGCGCCAATTCTGCACGGCTTCGTTTGTGCGCTGTTCGTCACCGTCCAGGTCCGGATTGAAATGCGGCAATTCCGCCAGGCCGTTATAGGCTGCGTAATTTACGCCGACAGGCAGCAGCTCCGCGAAAGCCGTCAGCAATCGCGAATTGGTCGACTTCTCCCGCAGACTTCCCGAGATGCCCAAAATTCGAATAGGCGTATGCTCCATTCGTTTTTCTCCCCTTCGCGTCGAATATATGAATCGTTTCTCCATGCTCCATCATAATGCACAAAGCGCTGCCCTGCGAAAGCCGCACGCTAAAAAGCCGCAGGCACAATGCCGGCGGCTTAATCTTGACTTGATTCGCGCTCACCGTCCCATGTACTCGTCCAGACGATCCCAAGTCTCGCGAATGCCGTGCTCCATGCCCATATCGATCACCGTCTTCAGCGACTCTTCCGAATCGTACAGGGTACGGGAGACGACTTTGGTTCCGCCTTCGAATTCTTCAAAAACGAGCGTGGTATCGGACGGCGGCATCTCTGCGTTGATATTGCCTTCGGCATCGGAGAAATAATCCGTATAGACGAAAGAATTCGGAGCGTCGATTGCCCGGTATACGGATTTGCCCCACGATTCCATGCCGAAGAACTCGCCCTGCGACTCGTCCTTGCACGTCATGCAGTAGTGCCAGCTGCCTTCCGGGCGGAAGTCGAGATCGCATGCCGTAAGCTCCCAGCCGCGCGGTCCCCACCAGTGCTTCAGATGCTCGCATTCCGTGAATGCGGCAAATACTTTTTGCTTCGGCGCGTTGAACACGCGTTCCATCGCGAATTCCAGTCCTTCGGCCTTGATCGTCATTTCTCCCATATCGAAATCCTCCCCGAAATCATGAATGTGCAGCCATCGGCAAAGCGTGCGGTCCACCGGTTTCCTCTCGTCAGTCCTGCATCCTTTTCAAATAATCGTCCAGCCTGTCAAAACGCTCGTTCCACAGTTCCCGGTAGCCTTTCGCCCAAATCTCCAGTTCTTCAAAAGGCTCCGCGCGCAGGCGGTAATGCCTGCGGTTCGCATCGGCTTCGACTTCGACGATTCCCGCCTGCTGAAGCACTTTGAGGTGCTTCGAAGCCTGAGGCTGGCGGATTTGCAAACGTTCCGCGATCTCGCCCACGCTCAACGATCCGCTTCGCAGCAGCGATACGATCCGCATTCGGCTCGGTTCGGCCAGCGCAGCGAATAAAGCCATATTTTCCTCGTTCATGTCGTTTCTGCGCAGCCTTGCAACCCGGCGGCATCCCTTTCGTCGCACCCGCTGAGCCTGCGCAAGATCGCCTCTTTTCGCGTTCTGTCTTAGGATACGTCTACTATAGCCGAATTGAATATTCCTGTAAAGGAATATTCAATAAATAAAAGACTGTTCCGTGCTGCGGTTCGCCGAACTTATGGTCTTGTGGACGACGAAAAGCCCGCGATTTGAAATCGCGGGCTTTTTCTAGAACTTTGGCACGGTAACCGAACTTAATCCGCCGGTTGTCCGGCCGCTTCCCATGCCGCGATCTCTTCGCGCACGATCGGAGCGACCTTCGTGCCGAGAAGCTCCACCGAACGAAGCACGTCGTCGTGATTTTTCATCGTGCCGACCGGCGTATGCAGCATGAAGCGGGTAATGCCGACCTTTTTGCGCAGATCGATGATCTTTTTGGCGACGGTCTCCGGGCTGCCTACGTACAATGCGCCTTCCGGTCCGCGCAGGGCGTCGAAGCCTTGACGCGTATAAGGACCCCAACCGCGTTCTTTGCCCAGTACGGTCATCGCATACTGCATCGAAGGGAAGAATTTATCCGCCGCTTCGTCGTCGGTATCGCCGACGAAGCCGTGCGAGTGGGAAGCGACCGGAAGCAGGGAAGCGTCATTTCCGCCGTGCTCCGCCGCCCGTTTGTACAGGTCGACCAGCGGCGCGAACTGCGCGGGACGGCCGCCGATGATCGCCAACACCAGCGGAAGATTCAGCAGGCCCGCGCGCACCACGGATTCCTGGTTGCCGCCGCTGCCGATCCAGATCGGTAGTTTCTCCTGAACCGGACGCGGATACACGCCGCGGCTCTTGATTGCAGGGCGATGGCCGCCTTTCCAATCCACGATCTCCGATTCCTGAATTTTGAGCAGCAATTCCAGCTTCTCGTCGAACAGCTCGTCGTAATCGTTCAGGTCATAGCCGAACAGCGGGAACGATTCGATGAACGATCCGCGTCCGGCCATAATTTCCGCGCGGCCGTTCGAGATCGCGTCCACGGTCGAAAAATCTTGGAACACGCGCACCGGATCCGCCGACGACAACACGGTCACCGCGCTGGTCAAGCGAATCTTTTCCGTACGCGCCGCGGCCGCAGCCAGAATGACCGCCGGAGCCGATGCCGCATAGTCGACGCGATGATGCTCGCCGACGCCGAAAACGTCGAGACCGACCTTGTCCGCAAGCACGATCTCCTCGACGACTTGGCGAATGCGCTCCGCGTGGCTGATCGTAGGTCCGTTCCCGTCCGCCGGGGTTGTTTCCACAAAGGTACTAATACCGATTTCCATGATTGAATCTCCTTTTCGATAAGCCGACTTTTGAATATCGGACAGTTATATTAAATAAAGTAAGTAACTATAATTATTTTATATACTCATTATCGGCTTTTTCGTCGGAAATTTCAAGTGTTGTTTTGCAAATCGGTCAGAACGGCGCCAGCAAAGACGGTACTGCCGCAAAAAATACGATCAGGATGATTCCGGCGATGACGAACGCGATCCCCGCCGTGAGATTGGCCGTTTTGTGCCGCTCCGCCGATACGGCTGCGGACCGGCCGGAATCGCGCCGGTATGGTTCCGGCGAAGGGTGAAGGCCTTTTCTCAGATACAGCACGCCGAGCAGGATCAATGCGATGCCCGGAATCCACAAAATCATCGAATGGATCGTCATAAGTTTATCCCTCCCTTTTTTATCCTTATTAATATGTAAACCAAAACACATGCCCATGCTTGCGTTTCTCGTTAACGACTGTGCGAAGTCCCTCGAAAACCGACAAAAAAGCGTCTCTGCGGCAGACTTGCTGCAGAGACGCTTTTTCCCATCGCGAAACTTTCCGTTCCTGTTCCATTACGCGCTTTTAACGATTGACGCGGGTCGTTCTGTCGTCGTGATCGTTGTGCTTGCGGCGCAAACCGAGCAGTCCGAGCAGTCCCAACAGGCCAAGCAGGCCCCACAGGCCGTTGTCGCCGTCGTCGTCGGTTGCTTCGTTCACGACATCGTCGGTCGTTTCTTCCACTTCGGCGGCTGCCGTCGTGTACGTCGTGCCGGCCGAAGCCGCGTGCGCGGTTTCCGCGAAAGCGGAGGCCGTTCCGAAAGCGGATACGAGCATTAAGGCGAGAAACATTGTTTTGACTTTTGTCATCATGTTGTCCAGTCTCCCTTCTTAAAGCGCGAATGCGCGAATGGTAGTTCCTTCAATATATAAACCACCTTTCCAGATTGAACCTTTTTCTGTACTTTTCTTTCTATATTTTTTCTATACGGCGGAAAGCGGCGAGTTTCGGTTTTCCGTTTCCCGGCCGGTGGTATATAAGAGTGACCTTATGTCGGAAGGAGTTGGATCTTTGTCCCGTTCTGCCTCTGCCGCGTTCAAAAACGGCCTGCTTCTTATGCGTCCCGCCGCCGTCGGCGCTTCCAGCATCGTCATCGTCTTTTCCGGCATGTATCCGTTGTTTCTGCATCCGTCCGTGTCCGCGGGTCAGGCGCTCGGTACTTCGCTGATCCTGCTGGCCGGCTGCCTGCTGATCCACGGCCTGCTCACGCATGCGCTGAACGATTACACGGATTACCGTTCCGGCACGGACGAGCGCAGTCCGGCGATGCTGTCCGGCGGAAGCCGGGTGATCCAGAACGGAAAGATGACGCCCGAAGCTTTGGGACGGTTCGGGTTCGGTTTGACGGCCGTCCTGCTGGTCTGCGCCTTGCTGCTGATTCTGCTGGGCCGGGTTCCGCTCGCCGCGCTGCTGCTGATCGGAATCTGGGGCGCCGTCTCTTACTCGACCCCGCCGCTGCGGCTGGCCTACGTTCCGTTTGCGGGAGAGTGGCTCAGCACGTTCCCTGCCGCCTTCGCGCTGGGACTGGGCGGAGCCTGGCTGCTGCTCGGCAGTCTGCCGGACTGGGCTTTGCAAAACGCCTGGATCAACGCCGTCTACTGCATCGCTTGGGTCATGGTGCACCATATTCCCGATCTGGACGCCGACCGCCAAGCTTCGCCGCGCAAACGGACCAGCGTCGTATGGGCGGTCGAACGCTTCGGCCTCGCTTACGCGCGGCTGCCGGCCGTCGTCTATTTCGGAATCATCGGGTTGTCTTCGCTGTGGCTGGCCGGATCGGAACGTTGGCTCGGGGCGGCGGGAACGGCGGCGGCCGCGATCCTGTCGATCTACTGGCTGTCGAAAGCCGATATGAAGGACGCGGCGGCGGTTACGGCCTGCGAAAAAAAGATGCTGCTCGCCGCGATCGTATTAGCGGTATGGCTCGGCATTTTTTACTGACGCGACTCCCGAAAAAAAGGATTGAGACTTTGCCTGCTGTTCGCCTTGAAACCGTTTTACTTTTGTGCAAGAATTGTTATGGCTTTCCGAAACGGATCGGCCCTGATCAAAAGAGGCTACATACAGAGGAGGAAATCGAATCATGAGAACGATCAAGCTCGGAACAAGCAACCTCGACGTACCCGTGGTCGCCGTAGGCTGCATGCGCATCAACTCGCTGGATAAAAAGGAAGCGGAAGCGTTCGTGCAAACTTCGCTGGACGAAGGCGCGAATTTCTTCGACCACGCGGACATTTACGGCGGCGGTCAATGCGAGGAAATTTTTGCCGAAGCGGTGCAAATGAGCCCGACCGTGCGCGAAAAGCTGATTCTCCAGTCCAAATGCGGCATTCGCCAAGGACAATTCGACTTTTCCAAAGAACATATCCTGTCGTCGGTGGACGGCATTCTGAAACGCTTGAACACGGAATATCTGGATATTCTGCTGCTGCACCGCCCGGACGCGCTCGTTGAGCCGGAAGAAGTCGCGGAAGCGTTCGACCAATTGGAAGCTTCGGGCAAAGTCCGCCACTTCGGCGTATCCAACCAGAAGCCGATGCAGATCGAGCTTTTGAAAAAATACGTGAAGCAGCCGCTCGTCGCCAACCAGCTTCAACTCAGCATCACCAACGCCAACATGATTTCCAACGGCGTCAACGTGAATATGCTGATCGACGAGTCCGTGGATCGCGACGGCAGCATTCTCGACTACTGCCGCCTGCACGATATCACGATCCAACCGTGGTCGCCGTTCCAGTACGGATTTTTCGAAGGCGTCTTCCTGGACAACGACAAATTCCCGGAACTCAATGCCGAAATCAATAAGGTTGCCGAAGCGCACGGCGTAAGCAACACGACGATCGCGATCGCCTGGCTGCTGCGTCACCCGGCGAACATGCAGCCCGTAACCGGCACGATGAACATTCAGCGCATCAAGGACTGCATCAAGGCAAGCGAAGTGAAGCTGTCCCGCGAAGAGTGGTACGGCATTTACCGCGCGGCGGGGAATCAACTGCCTTAACCTTTGCTCGAAACGAATTTGGATCGAGCAATCGCGAGCGACATCGCAGTTACCGATTCCAGCTAAAAAAAGAACCCTGTTCGCCTCGCGGCCTGCTTATCCGAAGATAAGCAGGCCGCGATTGCGACAAGGGTTCTTTTTTCACTTCCATGCGCCCAATGGATTCAAGCCTCCGGCCGCAGCACCTGCGCCCTCGGCTTCTCCGTTCCGCTATGTAACGTATTCTCGTACAACTCAACCAATCGGCGTCCTACCGCATCCAGATCCAGACCGAACGCAAGCTTCCGCCCGTTCTCGGTCAGGTCAGGCAGCGCGCGCTCCGTAATCCCCCGAATCCCGCGTTCGAATGTCTCCGGATCGCGAGCCTTGTACACCGTGCCGCCGTCCTCAAGCCACTCCGCATAGATCGGCAGGTCGCGCACCAGTACCGGAATTCCCGCAGCCAGTGCTTCCAGCAGCACAATCCCTTCCGTTTCCTCATGTGTCGCAAACAGGAACAGATCACTGCCGCAATAGGCGTCCCGCAGCTCGTCCCGATTCACGTAGCCCGGAAAATGCAGGTTCGGCAGCTTCGTCTCGACCGCTTCGCGAATCTTGGCAGGCACCATATAGAGCGGCGTAAACCCGAACCAGTAAAATTCGTGATCCGGCATCCGGCGCGCCAGTTCAACGAAGTCCAATACCCCTTTGCGCTCGATATAGTGGCCGACGGATATGACGACTTTCGTCTCGCCCGACAACCCGTGCTTGCGGCGGAAGCGTTGACCCGCCTCCGTATCCGGTGCGAAAAAAGCACTATCCACGCCGTTTGACAGACTCACGATCGGCGGAATCTTTCCATAGGCTTGAATCAACCCTTTTGAATACTCGGTCGGGGTAATCAGCAAGTCGGCACTGCGGTAGCAGCGCAAAATCCACTGCTTGAACAGCGGGGCGGCCAAATTGGAACCGATGAACGAATTGCGAAAATCCTCCATGGTGGAGTGGGCGTGGTAGACGACTTTTTTGCCTTTGCGTTTCGCCCTGCGCGCCATTCGCAGCGAATCCGGGAAGATGGTATTCAGATGCACGAGGTCGTAATCGTCCCGCTCGTCCATCGTATAATCGACGCCGAGCCGCTCCATCGCTTCGCGTTGATGACGGATCGCTTCGCCCACGCCGCTGCGGCTTACCGTCTTCAGCGAGCCGGCATACAGCAATATTTTCATAAGAACTTCCTTCCCTTCCGGAGCGGAACGCATCGGATAGGCGCAGCTTGATTTCGCGCCTTCCGCTCTCGCTTACACAATGCCGAACAGCCTTGCAAAATAGGTGATCGCCGTGCTTAAACCGAAGCTGTAAGCCGCAATCGCCAACGGCTTGCCGAGCAGGATGATCGCGGTAAACCGCCGGAACGTCATCTTGGTCGTCCCGGCCAGATAGCACAGGAAATCGTCCGGCGCGACCGGCATGAAGATCGCCACGGCGAACAGGTTATTGAAGCGGCGCCCTTCCGTCCAATGATTATATTTAGCCCGAAGCTTCGGACTGAACATGCTCTCGATAATCGGCTGCCCGTACTTGCGCGCCAACAAGAAAGCAGCCAGGGAACCGAGGCAGATGCCGACGTAATTGTAGATAAATCCGGCCAGGGGCCCGAAAACCAATATGCCCGCCACGCAGCCGATGCCTCCCGGCAGAATCGGAATGACGACCTGCACGGCCTGGAATACGACGAAGATTAGCGGCGCCCAGACGCCGAAGCCTTCCAAAAACGCGCCCAGCGCCTCCTGCGAACGGAAGATTCCCGTGTAGAAGCCGTAGAACGCAAGAGCCGCGCAAGCCGCAAGACCCGCGGCGGTCGAGGCATTCATCATGATTCGAAGCGAAAAGGGCTTCATGGTCGGTTCCTCCGATTCGTGAAATAGGACCGGTTATCCGCAAATTCCGGACACCGTGCTTATTTGATCGCCGCTTTCGTAGCGGCAGGCAGTAACAGGCGACTTGGAACGGGTTGATAAGCCGCTATCGCTCTAACATAGATCTGTTCGGCACTCTCGGCAAATGCCGAGGACGAATACTTGCCCAGCGCCTTATGACGAGCATGCTCGCCGAGCTCGATTAACCGTTCGCGACTGTTCAAGACCGAAGACAAAGCTTCATTAAACTGCTCAAACGATTCGTATTGCCAGCCGTTCACGCCCGTATCGACAACACCCTTCAAGCAATCGTCGCGGCGGCACAATACGGGCAGTCCCGAAGCCATCGCTTCAATATAAGTAAGTCCCTGGGTCTCGCTGTTGGAGGCGCTGACGAACAGATCCCCCAGCCGATAATAATCGGCAACCTCATGCGGTTGAACCATCCCCGCAAATACGATTCGATCCTCCAAGCCCAACCCCGCCGCATAGCGTTCCAGCGAAGAACGATGCGGGCCGTCGCCGACGACCAGCAGCTTGACTCCCGGGTCTTGATACTCCGACGCGAATCGAAGAATCTCTTCCAGGTTTTTTTCCTTCGCCAACCTTCCGACGGATACCAGTACAACATCTTTTTCGGTCAGCCCAAGCTTCTTTCTTAGAAGAGAGCGACGTTCGTCAGACAATTCCGCTTGGAATTGGCCCAGATCGACACCGGTAGGCACAATCTGAATATCGCCCGGCACGCCGTAGCCCGTGAGCAAGCCGTGCACTTTCTCTGTCGGCGCCACGACGCACTGCACATGCCGCAGCGTATTGCGCGAGAACCAGGCAACGGCTGCTTTTCCCCAAGTTCGACTCGGCGAGAAGTAATGGGTGTAATCCTCGTACACCGTATGATAAGTATGGACGATCGGGACCTTGAGTTTCCCGGCTATGTATCTGGCCATGCGGAACGTGCTGAATTCGCATTGCGAATGGACCACGTCCGGCTTCCAGTCCAGCAGCGACCGAAGCTCTCTGCGGTGTACGCGCAGCGCTGTGCGCACTCCGGGATACAGCGCCGCTACGGAACCTATATAAGTAACGCCGTCTTGCTCGAACGAACGCGCATCCGGAGACAGAGTTAAAATACGGACTTCATGCCCGTTCTTCTCCAGCTCGCTTTGCAGATTGACCACCGAGGTGACGACTCCGTTGATGATTGGCCGGTAGCATTCGGTTGTAATCAAAATTTTCATACCTGTCCCTCGATTTCAATAGAATTTGGGCGGTCGGGAATACCTTTTATTATATCTTCTATGTTTAAAATACATTCGAATGGCGGATTAAACAATCCTAAACAATTGTTAACATTTATTTGTATACGTTCTTTCTTCTTCAATTGACGTATATCGAACCGGTTTGCCCTGCATGTGACGGAATGCAAAGTTCTCATGCAGCCAACAGCCGCTTCTCGCAAGAACTCGTAGAGTTTTTGTATATGCGCTTCCTTTATACTGATGCAGCCGGCGTTGCCAAACGAACATCCGGTCAAAAATCATATAATTGGGGGGAAATATTTCATGAGAAAAACGGTAAGATTCATGCCGCTGCTGCTGGCGATCGCCATAGTGATTTCGCTGGTGCAGCCGATCACCGCATCGGTACATGCAGCCGAACCGGAAGAAAAGTGGATCACCTACAAGATCGACAGCTTCGGAGACAAGGACACGGTAGACAAGCTGTTCTCGCTCAACGGAGTCACGAAAGTCGCCACGGTCGACGGAGACACTCCGGTGCTGCGGCTGACGGAAAGAACGGGCAATCAGTTCGGGACCGCTTTCAACAAGAAATTGATCGCGGCCGGCAACAATTATTCGTTCAGTACTTTTTTCAAATTCAGATTGAACGATAAACAAGCTTCCGGCAGTCCTGCGGACGGCATCACGTTCACCGTGCAAGCCCAGTCCAACAACGCGGGAGCCGTGGGCGTGGGTATCGGTTACGGCGGCATCAAGCCGAGTTTTGCCGTGAAATACGATACGTATCAAAATTCGGATAAAAAAGATCCTTCGAACAACTATGTCGGACTGGCCGTGAACGGGGACGTAGCCAACAACAACCCCGCCTGGTATAAAACCCTGGATAAGAAAGATATCAATCTTTCCGGCGGACAGGACCTTTATTCATGGATCGATTACGACGGAGCGACGAAAACGGTCGAAGTATATATCAGCAAGACCGAACAGCGTCCGTCCGCACCTTCCCTGAGAACGACGGGAATCAATCTGAACGAGATCTTCAAAGGCAACGCCGGCGTTTACGCAGGCTTTACTTCCGCCACCGGCGGATCGATGGAGACGCACGATATCCATTCCTGGTATTTTACCAACGAATCGGACCCGATCGACAAAGGAAACTATACTTATAAGCAGGCACCAATCGAAGTCAATCTCGACCTTAAGCCGATCGTCGGCCAACCGGGCCAATATGAAGCGACGGCGACGCCGATCGACGTACTCGGAAATCCGGTACCAGGCGCTCCGGTGACTTTCACCTCCGCGGGCCGGGTAGAAACTCCTTCGCAAAACGCGAACGAGAACGGCACGGCGACCACGATCGTAGACTTCGGCAGCTCGCTGCCGTCGGGCGGCGAAGTACGCGTTGTCAGCGTAGGCGGAGCCTACGATACGGCATTCGTGCCGCAGGCTCCGGTGCTCAGCGCCGTGCCGAATACGGTCGACAAGCTGCAGTGGACCCAAGTTCCGGGCGCGGTTTCCTATAACATTTATAAAGACGGACAATTGTTCGCGCCAAGCGTTACGCAAGCGACCTACACGGTCGGCGACGCCGATCTCGGCGATCTGTCCGTGTATACCGTTACGGCGCTGGCCGAAGACGGTACCGCGATCCATGAGTCCATCCCGTCCAATGAAACGGCCCTAGGTCTCGCGATCGTACTGCCGGACTACACGATGCCGATCGGAACGGAGCAGGACACGGTAGTGCGCGCCGTTTACGGAGATCCTGAAAGTCTTCAGTGGGGCGACGTCACGGCGGGCTCGGCTTTCTATGCCAATATCGGCGACCCGACCGCCCCGAACAGCAAAACCGATCCGAAAGTCGTAACTTTCGACAATAAGGGTCACCTGATCGCCGTAGGCGCCGGCACGACGGTCATCGAAGCCGTCTACGAAGGCAAACGCGCGCAATCGGTCGTCACCGTAATCCTTGCCGCTCCGGTGCTTGAGGCTGCCGAACAGGTAACGCCGACAAGCGCCCTGCTGACCTGGAGCAAAGTTCCGGGCGCGCAAAGCTACAACGTATATGACGTTAACGGCAGCCTGATCGCCGAAGGCATTGCCGGACAGGAATACAGACTAACCGGCCTGACGCCGAAAACGACAAAAAATTATATCGTTAAAGCGGTCAGCAACGGCATCGAATCGGAAGCTTCCGACTCCGTTCCGGTAACGACTCCGGTTCAGCCGGAATCGAAACTGCGCGATCTGCTGATCGATCCGTCCGTCGTCACGCTGACTCCGGGAGAAGCGCTGACGCCGACGGTGACTGCTGTATACCTGGAAGACGAAAGCATCGAAGACGTAACCGGCAAAGCCGTTTATGCATCTGCCGATCCAAGCATCGCTACGGTAGACGCGAGCGGCAAAGTTACCGCCGTATCGCCGGGCACGACGACCGTTACGGCCGTTTACGACGGTAAAACGGTCACGCAGACTATCGTCGTTCGCGAAAACGCGCCTGCTTATACGGTCGATCTTGACGTATCGCCGGAACGCGTCCTTGCCGACGGAACGTCCAAGGTAACCGCTTCGGCCAAAGCCGTGGACAGCGAAGGCCGCCCGGTTGCGGGCGTACCGGTAACGTTCACTCTCGATAACGGGGATACCGCGGGCAACGGGGTAACGGGCGAAGACGGAACCGTTACGATCGAATACACGCCGGCGAAGCTGACCGACACGACCCCCGTTCACCGTACGATTACGGCGACGGCCAAAGATTCGGACGGCAACGCGGTCGCGCAAGACAGCGCGGGCATCGATTATTACCCGTCAGTCATCAGCGGCGTCGTCATCGACCATGTTACCGGACAGCCGGTGGCAGGTGCCAAAATTCAAGTCGCGGAAGATTTTAACGGCGACGGCGTCGTCGACTTCGCGGCTGACGTAACGACTGGCGCGAACGGCAAATACACGATTCCGGTACCGCGCGGAAATTACGCGTACAAGCTGAACACGGAAACGCCCGTTACAAGCAACGGCGTGACGTACACGCTGAAACAAACCGAAACGGTAACCGTAGGTACGATCCAAACGGGAGAAACGATCGAGCCGATCAATTCGATTGCCGGACAGCTCTTTATCGTACCGCCGGCAGGCAGCACTCAATCTCCGGCGCTCGGCGACTTGTTCGGCAGCGGACAAACCGCGGTATTGACCAGCAGCGACGGCAGCATCACGCGCGATGTTCAGATCAATGCTGACGGAAGCTTCAAACTGGAAAACATTCCTCAGGGAAGCTACCAGATCGCTTATACGATTACGGCCCCGAACGGCGCGCGCCTTGCCGCTCCTCCGACCAACGTTGATATCGCGATGAACGAAGACGGACAATTGGGCATCGTTTACTCGCTGATCGATCCTTACGGAATCGTGCGGGACGCTTCGACGAATCAGGTGATTGCTGGAGCAAACGTAACCTTGTACTGGGCCGACACCCCGGCAAATGCCGCGGCAGGCAGACAAGCGAACACGCCGGTCCCTCTGCCGGCGCTCCCGGGCTTTGCTCCCAACGACAACATGAATCCGCAGTTGACGAGCACGACCGGCGAATACGCCTGGATGGTGTTCCCGGAAGGAGATTACTATATCGTCGCTACGCGAAACGGATATGCGACGTATGATACGCGTATAGCCAAGCCTGATCGTCCGGCCGCTCCGGGCGAAGACAGCTACATTCAAGACGGCATCATTCATGTCGGACAAACGATCGTCAACTTCGACTTCGAGATGCAGCCGCTGAGCGCGCCGTCGACGGGAACGGGAGGCGGCACGACCGTTACGCCTTCCGCGCCGATCTCCGCGACTCCGTCGGGAAGCCCGACGATCAACCTGTCGACCGATAGCGGCCGGGTTGCTGAAGGCGGCACGTCGACGGTCACGATCGACTATGCCAATAAGACCAACGGTGTATTGAAAGGTTCGACCGTAACCGTAACGCTGCCGGAAGGCGTCGAAGTCGTCGATGCCGATGGCGGAACGGTAATCGGCAGAACGATCACCTGGACAATCGCCGCCCTTCCGGCCGGCTCGGCCGGAAGCTTCAAAGCAACCCTGAAGTGGGGAAAAATCGATGCGGCTCAAGTCGCGCGGCAGATTACGGCCCGATTCGCCCGCGCTTCGGGCACAATCCAAACGTCCGACGCTTCCGTAGGCGTTCAGGTCTTCTCGGATCGTTTCGGACAGCTGACCCACCAACGTTACATTCTCGGTTACCCCGACAAGCAATTCCATCCGACCGACACGTTGAGCCGCGCCGAACTGGCCGCGATCGTTGCGCGTTTGTCGGAAAACGATTCGACCGCGGGGAGCTCTTCGTTCAAGGACGTGCGCAGCGGGCACTGGGCTTCCGAATATATCGCCATCGCCACGGCTCGCGGGTACTTTACCGGTTATGCGGACGGCACGTTCAAGCCTGATGCTTCGGTCGCGCGCGGCGAACTGGCCGTCGTATTGGCCCGCTTCCTGGACCTGAACGCTTCCGACTCCGTGAACGTCCACTTTACCGATCTCGACGGAAGTTGGGCGGCAGGCGCCGTCGAAGCGCTGTACCGCAGCGGACAGCTGTCTGGTTACCCGGACGGCACGTTCAAGCCCCAAGCATTGATTACGCGCGAAGAAGCCGTAACCTTGATCAACCGGGCTTTGTACCGCGGCCCGTTGTCCGGTCTGGCTCCGCAGTTCCCTGACGTACCGGAAAGCCGCTGGAGCTTCGGCGACGTGCAGGAAGCCACGCTTTCCCACGAGTCGATCATCGATTCGGACGGCGGAGAAATCTGGCAGAGAACGATCGAAGACGACATGAAATAATCGATACGGAATTCGGTTGATGCCGATACCGGAAGCAGCGGCTCTCTCTTGCGGATGCAAGGGAGAGCCGCTTTTCTGTTTTTTGCCCAGAAATTGCTTCATTCGCATCCGATCGGCGTCCGGCAGCTGTTCCGCGCGGAAAAAAGTTGGGACAGACGGAAAGAACGCGTATAATTTTAGGCGGATGAACAACAAGTGCTCGCATAGATCATTTTGCCAAGGAAAGGAGTTTCCGTCTTTGTTTCAACTCTCGGAAAAACAAGCGCAAGAAATCGTGGATAAGATGATGCAGGACATTCCCTACAATATAAACATCATGAACGACCGCGGCGTTATCATCGGCAGCGGAAATCGCGAGCGAATCGGTACGGTTCATGATGCAGCCGTGCGCGCTCTTGCCACGGGACGAATGGTTGAAGTGCTCGAAGAAGGCAAATTTGAGAAAAAAGGCACCAACGAGCCCATCGTAATCGGCGATAAACGGGTCGGCGTGATCGGAATCAGCGGCGAGCCGGATGAAGTGCGTCCCTTCTGTAACATCGTGCGCACGACGGTTTCCTTACTGGTCGAACAGAAGACCACCCTCGAAACGTTGGCCCATGAAGAAAATCGTCGATCCGCATTTATTCGCATGCTGCTGGAACATCGCGGGGCCTATACGCAAAAAATAAGAAAAGAAGCCGCAGGCTACGGACTCGACCTCGCGCTCCGAACCCAGGTGCTTTATCTGACAGGCTTTGAGGCGGAAAAAGATACCTCGGCGTTGTTACTGCGGTTTCCTGTATTCCGGCTGGAGGAGGACGTTCATCTGGTGCTCATTCAAGGAGAAGCCTCTGCGGAGAAGCTTGCCGAATCGCTACTGCATGGACAACCCCGTATCCGAATTGCAATCGGGCGGCAGGAGGAATGGATCGCGGACAGCTTTCTTCAAGCTCGCTCTGCCCAGCATGTTCAAGCCGCGCTGAAACCTTCTGCAAACTTGATCCGTTTCCGTGAAGTGTCTTTTCTCGCCGGACTTGCTCAAGTCGACATGGGTACCCGCCTTCGTGCAACCGCAAAACTTGCCGATCATCCCGACCTGCTGGACACCCTTCGGATTTTTGTGGAGCAGGACGGCAGCATGTCGGAAACCGCCGAACGCCTCGCGATTCACCGCAACACGCTGCAATACCGACTAAAACGGATCGCCGAGCTGACCGGGCGCGATCCTCGAAAAGTGCTGGAGTTATTCCAGCTCGTGCACGATCTGTTGGCCGAGTATCGGTGAATCGGGAGTTGGGCGGCCAAAAGGACGAAGACGAATTTTTCGAAAAAAGCATAAGCTGCACCGACATGGAGAAAAGCCGGTTTCTCGTTGAAGAGAAACCGGCTTTTCTTATCAACCATACGCTTACTCTCAATCCGCAAACTTCAGCACGCGCGCAATATTTTCGCAAGTTCGCGCTACGTTCTCGGGACCTGCCGCCAGCAATTCCGGCAGTTCGCCCGCTCCCTGCACAATGCCGAAGATCGCGTCAATGCCTTCGTCGTACAGCGTCTCGATCCCGTCTCCGACGTAACCCGCGACCGCGATAACCTTTTTTCCGGCACGCTTGACTGCGGCCGCGACGCCGTAAGGCGTTTTACCGAATTTCGTTTGGAAATCGATACCGCCTTCGCCCGTGAACACGATATCCGCTTCGCCAGCCTTGCGCTCAAGCTCCGTATAGTCCAGCACGATCTCTACGCCTTTGCGCAGCTCGGAAGTGGTAAACACCAACAATCCCGCACCCAATCCGCCTGCCGCTCCCGCTCCCGGCACATCGCGAACGTCACGGCCAAGCTGCTTGGTGATGATATCGGCGTAATGAGCCAGATTGGCATCGAGCGTCCGCACCATCTCCGGAGTTGCGCCTTTTTGCGGCCCGAATACAGCCGATGCGCCGTGCTCGCCGCACAGCGGATTGGTCACGTCGCAGGCAACCACGATCTCTACATCTTGCAAACGTGCATCCAGCCCGGATGTATCGATCTTCGACAGGCGAGCCAGCCCGCCGCCGCCGCGCGGAATCTCTTGACCTTTTTCATCCAAAAATCTTACCCCGAGCGCTTCGGCCATTCCGGCTCCCCCGTCGTTGGTGGCACTGCCGCCGATGCCGATCAGAATCTTTTTCACGCCGCGGTCCAGACATTCCCCAATCAACTCGCCTGTTCCGTAAGTGGTCGTCATCAGCGGATTTTTCGTTTCCTTCGTCACGAAATGAATCCCGCTCGCCGAAGCCATCTCGATCGCCGCCGTCTCTCCGTCGCCCAGCAATCCGAAGCTCGCCGTCACCGGAAAACCCAGCGGCCCCGTTACTTCCTTCGTATGCAGGCTGCCGCCCGACGCGTCGACCAGCGACTGCACAGTTCCTTCGCCTCCGTCCGCCATCGGCACGTGAATAAAACGAGCGTCGGGGTAGACGCGGCTTAGTCCTTTTTCCATCGCGATGCAGACTTCTTTGGCCGTCATGCTTTCCTTGAACGAATCGGGCGCCAACAGAAAGGTTTTCCTGCTCATGACATCACTCCTTTTTCCTCATCGTTATCGACTACAAAATGAATCCGTACAAGATCGTCGCGACAATCATCATCGTACCGCCCACGATCGCCTCGTACGGGATCAATCCCATGCGCTGACGGATCGTCATCTTCATCGCATCGGCGGTAACGTGGAAGTAATTGCCCTGCGGCAGAGAGTCGATCACGGTCGCGCCAGTATGGACCATTACGGCCGCTGCCAGCGGAGCCGTGCCCATATTCAGAATCGCTTCACCGAACGAACCTGTCGCCAAAATAACGCCGGTCGAGGTCGAAGCGGTCGCCGCGGCCATCAAGATCCCGGAGATCGGCGCCAAGAAAGTGCCCGAAATGCCGGATGCGTCGATCAAGGCCACCACCTGCGTCGACAGATCGGATGCGGAGATCAGCCCCGCGATGCCGCCTGCGCCGATCAGGATCAGCACGGTCGCGGTCATCTTGTTCAAACCGGAAGCCGTATACTGCAAAATCTTGCTGCCCTGCTTCATGGCGAGCATCCCGATAATGCCGGCCAGCGGCAAAATGTACATCGCGTCCACTTTGAAATTCGCCAGCGCTTCGATCCCCGAGATCGAACCGATCGGGTTAATCATCAGCAGGATGACAGCTACCAGCGGCGCAACAATCGCACGGCCGAGCGGCGGATACTTGGACATATCGACTTCGCCGCCGGGAACCTCGTCGTCCGCAACTTTGATGCCTTTATTTTTGAGCAGCGAAGCCACCCATACCGTCACCAACAGACCGCATACGGCAGGAATAAATCCGCCGAGCATGACCTGGCTCAGATCCAGATCGAAACCGCGCGCCGCCGCGATCGTGTTGGGGTTCGGCGAAATGATGTTGCCCGCTTTGCCGCCGCCCGAGAGAGCCAGCAGGAGCGCTACCTTGGAAATGCCCATCTTGTTGCCGACCGACAAGGCGATAGGCGCGACGATCAGGACCGCGACCGGAATAAACACGCCGACGGCGGTAATGATCATCGTGGCGAGCGCCAGCGCCAGAATGGCCCGGCTGCCGCCGAATTTGCGCACGATGGCCTGAGCGATCGTCTCCGCCGCGCCCGACTCCATCATCACGCCGGCCAGTACGCCCGCCGCCAGCACCCGCAGCACCGTGCCCATGACGCTCTGCGTCCCGTTGACCAAGACGTTAACCGTTTCTTCCAGATTCGCGCCCCCGATTAGAGCGCCTACAATCGCACCCAAAAACAAAGCATATACCGGATTAAGCTTACGCAGGATCAGAATAATCGCCAGCGCCAAACCTGCCAACGCCCCGATCCAGCTGATTGTCAGTCCATCCATCTTACATCCTCCCAAACGCCACAGCTATTGTTGAACACGCTTTCAGTATAGGCTTTCACGAACGGGAAAAGATATTGATGAAAAGACGAAATTCGTTGTGCATATGCACAATTAGAATTCGGATCGAAGCAGTGCTTCGGGTCCGGTACATTTGGCGCACGCCTACCAAAAAACCGACCCGGAACGGATCGGCTTTACGCCGCGCGAGTATTCAATCCAAGCGATATACCGCAAAAGGCTCCCCGGAGCGGAACGGCATGCTGATTTCATCCAACTGCTTCAACAACTCGGCACTTGGTTCAAAGCGTACGCTCTCCAGGTTCGCTTCCACTTGCTCGGGACGCGTGGCGCCAACGATTACGGTCGAAACCGATGGACGACGCATCAGCCAAGCGAGCGACAGGACGCTTGGAGCGGTACGATTAGCCGCTGCCAGTTCACCGACTTGACGACCCAGCTCCAGATAACGCTCATTTAAAAATCGTTTGAAATTCGGATCGGTTTCCGCTCTCGAACCGGACGGAGACTTGTTACCTTCGCTGTATTTCCCGCTTAGAATCCCTCCGGCAAGCGGGAAATACGGAATGATGCCGACGCCCTGATCCAGGCACATCGGAATCAGCTCCCGCTCCGGCGTCCGGTCTGCCAGCGAATAGCTCGTTTGGCTGGAGATATGGCGGACGTATCCGTCACGCTCGCTGATTCCAAGCGCCTTCATGAATTCCCAAGCCGCATAGTTGGACGCGCCGATATATCGCACCTTGCCCGAAGCTACAAAGTCATCCAGCGCGCGAAGCGTCTCCTCCAGCGGCGTGTACGGATCAAAGGTATGGATCTGATACAGATCGACATGATCCGTCTTCAGACGTTTGAGGCTCTCTTCAAGTTCTCGTTGTAGATGACGGCGGGAAGAACCTTGTTCGTCCGGTCCCGTTCCTCGCGGAAGACCTGCTTTGGTCGTCAGTACAACCTTGTCGCGCCGACCCTCCAGTGCTTTCCCGATAATACGCTCGGACTCTGTACCCGCATAGATATTAGCCGTATCGATAAAGTTGATCCCGCCATCCAGGGCAGCATCGATGACGCGAATCGACGTTTGCTCGTCGGCACGCTTACCGAACGCATTCGTTCCGAGCCCTAATTCAGATACCCATAACCCGCTGTTGCCCAGACGATTATGCTTCATTTTGATTGACCTCCTTATGAACCGCTCAGGCTTTGGTTTCGGGATGCAAAATCATAAAGACGTCGATCTCGTCCTCGCTCTCCGTTTTGAATCCGAAGCGCTCGTACAAACGGCGCGCCGCGCTTCCGTGCAGCACGTTCAAGCGGACGGCGGCAGCCGGGTCGGCCGAAGCGGCTTCCGCCAGCACGCGGCCAAGCACCTCGGCTCCGACTCCGCCGCCGCGCGTTTCCTGCCGCAGATAAAAATGCTCCAACAGATATCCGTTCTCCGCAGGTTTAAGCGCAATACATCCCGCAAATTCGCCATCGGTCTCGATGATTCGGGTGAAGGCCGGGTCAAAAGAACGGTGAAACCGCTCGCGCACCCCCTGCTCGCTGTAGCGTCCCAATTGATTCAATGATTCAAACAACGCCTCCGCTCGAAGCTCGGCAAGACGATCGGCATCCGAAGGCTCGGCAGCCAACAGACGAATGGATTCCGGAAGCTTCATCTTCGCGTCCTCTTTTCGATAAATTTCGGATCAACCGGCCGTACTCCAATGTCCCGGGCGTTCCAGCCCCGGCGGAAGGATGGTTCGGGCATCCCCTTTGGCTGCATTCAGTTGAACTTGAGTCAGGAACAGCACGCCTGCCAGATTGGCGCCGCGCAGATCGGCATCCCGGAAGTCGGCACCGATCAGATCGGCTTCGCGCAGGTCGACGCCGCTCAAATTAGCGGCGATGAGGTAAGCCCCGCGCAGGTTGGCCGCGCGCAGATCCTCGCCCCGCAGATCAGCGCCCACAAGATCGGCACCCCGACCGATCACCCGCTTGCGGCCGCGCGAATTCCGCTTCCCGCGCGGGGCTTCTTTGCTATGCGAAGCATGGCGGCGCTTCGCTTCGGCGCGAACCAGTTCGCTGCCTTCCAGCAGCAGCCCGTTCACTTTCGCGCGTTGCACGGAGACGCTCAGCTCCCGCAGCGCGTCGGGCTCAAGCCGCGTGAGGCGCTCGATCTCGATCAGCTCCTCACGCAGCCCTGCATGGAGCACCGAAGCCGCCGGGCGGTCAAGCAGCTCCTCCATGTACAACATCAGCTCGTGAAGCTGCCATACGATAGGCAGCACTTCGAACATGGCGCGCGCCGTCTCCGGACGCTCGCGCCAACTCACGCCTTTGAAGGTATGCTGCGAGACCTTCTGCCCCGCTCCGTAGCAATCGTATACCGTGCAGCCGCGGAAGCCGGTATCCCGAAGCTTCGCATGAATGCCGCAGCGGAAATCTTCGCGCAAGTTCCGGCACGGCTCGCCAGCTGCTTTGTCGATCGCGAAATCGACGGATGCCGAGAACGGCAATGCCGCGCAGCAGAGACCGAAGCAGTTTTCGCAATCGCCTCTATACCGATTTCGAAATACGGCCGAACCGGCCGCATGATGCGGATACGTCGAATCGTCTGTCATAAACAAATTCCTCCAAATATGCGGAAGCCAAATACTTTGCGCCGCTTCAAACGGCAGGTTCGCGTTTGGCCGCAACAAAGACTAGTTCGCTCCGAAAATCAACCATTTGTGTTCTATCTTAAGCCAATCGGATCGAAGATAGAACACTTTTTATATCGTATGTATCCAAAAAAAAGAGACCGGATCATCCGATCTCTTTCCTCCATTAAATTTCGACCGCGTCTACTTGCCTTGGAATTCGGTAAAGAATTCGCTTTTGTTCGTTCCGTCGATCGTCAATCCGCTATACGTTTGGGGCAGTTGAATTTCGAAAGCCTGACCGACGCGTACAGCTTTGGCATCCTTCAAACTTGCGGACGCGAATTGCTGATTGATATACGATACCATATCGTCGAGCGCGTCAAGCGAACCTGCTCCGTCCGGATCGATAAAGATTTTATTCAAATTGATCGTGGTCGTTTTCAAGCCGTTGCTGACCGTAAAGCTTCGGCTGCGCGCGTCTTCGTCCGTTCCCAAAGAACTGCCGGTATCGAATAAAGCCTGCCAGTTGCCGCCCAATATCAATTTCGATGCGGAGCCGTTTTGGAAGCTGCCCAGCACGAAGGTGTTTCCGGCAGCCCAATCGGCCGCCCACATGGTGCGGTTCATGATGCCGTCGGAACCGCCGATTTTGTAGAAGTAATCCTGAATCGAACTTTCGATTGCCGAACCTACTACCTGTCCCACGGTCATTCCGCCACTTTGCGGAATGTTCCACCATAGGTCTACGGGCACGACATTCACGCCGTCGCTGATCGTGAATTTGACCGGGTTAGCCGAGAAATCCGACGAGGTCAGGATTTTGCTCTTTAACTGGGCTTGAACCGCTGCCACGTCTTTATAATCAAAATTCGTAATGTCTTTGCTTCTCAGCGTATAAGGAGTCTTCAGACTCGCGATTTTCGCCGAGGCATCCGTCAGCTTCGCAACGTTCGCTGCGGAAATCAGATTCTGCTGCGCGGAAGTCAACGCGCCGTAAGCCGTTTGCGCTTCCTGCACCGCCGCTTCGTTTGCCAAAGTGATGGAGGCCGCTTCCGGCAGCGCTGCAATCTTCGCCGTCACGGACTCGGCAGCCGCTTGATCGGCAATCAGTTCTTGAATGCGATTCACGGATTGCGTCAGCCTCGTTTGATTGTCTTGGGACACCCACGCTTTTTGTGCGCTCGTCAGTTGATCAAACTCGGTATTTGCCGCCTGAACCGCAGCCTGATCGCCCAGCGTCAGCGAAGCAACGATCGGCAGTGCCGTAATCTTTGCCGTTACTCGGTTTGCCGCTTCTTTGTCGAGTGCAAGCTGCGCGTTCAAGTCGGCGATCTTCGCTACGGCGGCTTCCAACTTCGTGAGGCTTTCGGCTTGAACCAGGCTCTTTCGAGCTGCCGTCAATGCGTCGTAAGCCGTTTGGGCCGCTCCGACGGCTGTTTCGTTTTGAAGCGTAAGAACCGCCGTCACAGGCAGAGCCTGAATGAGCGCGTCCACGTTTGCCGCAGCCTGAACATCGGCTTGCAGAGTTTCGATCTTGCTCACGGCCGCATTTAAAAGATTCAAGTTCGGCGTGCTGACATGCTGTTTCTGTTCCGGCGTCAAACCCTCATACGCGGATTTCGCCGCGGCAACCGAAGCTTGGTCGCTCAACGTCAAAGCCGCTGCTGCCGGAAGAGCGGTAATCTTCCTTGCGACTTCATCGGCAGCTTCAATGTCGGCGGCCAACTTCGCCTTCAATTCCGCAATTTTCGCGACCGCATTGTTCAAGGCGTCTACGTCAGCGGCTTCTACATGACCTTTCTGGTCGGCAGTCAGAGCGTCGTATGCGGCCTGGACGTCCGCGACAGCCGTCTCGTGGTCCAGCGTCAGCAGCAATGTCGCGGGCAGTGCCGCGATTTTCGAAGCAACGACTCCGGCTGCTGCAATATCGGCAGCCAGCTTCGCGTTCAATTCCGCGATTTTGGCTACGGCCGCTTCCAATGTCGATTTGTCTTCCGCTTTTACATGTGTTTGTTGATCCGCGGTGAGCGCTTGGTAGGCCGTTTGAGCTTCAACTACGGCCGCTTCGTTGCTCAAGGTCAACAGCAATGCCGACGGCAGCGCGGTAATCTTCGCCGCCACTGCGTTTGCTGCTGCGATATCCGCCAAAAGCTTCGCATTCAATTCGGCAATTTTCGCTATCGCGTCATTCAGCGTCGATACATCTTCCGCTTTGACATGGTCTTTTTGCTCAGCGGTCAAGGCTTCATAAGCAGTCTCGGCAGCTTGTACGTCCGCCTCGTCCTCCAAGGTCAACAGAAGCGTTGCCGACAGCGCCGTAATCTTGGCCGCAACGGCATCGGCTGCGGCAATGTCGGCGATAAGCTTCGCATTCAGATCCGCGATTTTCGCTACCGCATCATTCAAAGTCGCCAGATCTTCCGTTTTCACATGTGCTTGTTCGGCAGGCGTCAGAGCATCGTAAGCGGCTTTTGCCGCATCAACCTCGGCTTCATCGGCCAAAGTCAACAATGCAGCTTGGGGCAGAGCCAAAATCTTTGTCGCTACAGCTCCGGCTGCCGCAATATCCGCTGCCAATTGAACGTTTAAAGCTTCGATTTTATCGACGGCATCAGTCAAAGTCGATACATCTTGCGCGCTAACGTGCTCCTGCTGCTCCGGCGTCAAAGCTTCGTAGGCCGCCTTCACGGCATTCACTTCCGCTTCATCGTTCAAGGTCAGCCGTGCCTTTGCCGGAAGGGCTGCGATCTTCACTGCGACTTCGTTCGCTGCTGCGATATCCGCCGCAAGCTTCGCATTCAAATCTGCAATTTTCGCTACCGCATCATTCAAAGTGGCCAGATCCGCCGCCGCAACATGCCCGCGTTGTGCAGGAGTCAGAGCCTCGTAGGCAGCTTTGGCTTCAGCTACCGCCGTCTCATTCGTCAGATCCAGTACAGCCGCGCTCGGCAATGCCTCGATTAGCTTCGCAACTTCTCCAGCCGCCGCGATATCCGCCGCCAATTGGGCTTTCAGCTCATCGATCTTCACTTTGGCATTCGCCAGCAGAGCAAGGGCCTCAGCACTGACCAGCTGCTTGCGCGTCGGGGTTAGAGCATCGAATGCAGCAAGAGCCGCTTCTACCGCTGCTTCGTCGTTCAGTGTTAAGGCTATAGCGCTCGGTAATCCGGCAATCTTCGCTCTCACGGCTTCCGCTGCCGCTAAGTCTGCCGCATGCTCGGCTTTCAACTCTCTGATCCGATCCACGGTCTGCTGCAATTTGGTCCGATCAGCATTGCTGAGCAATGCCTTTTGTTCCGAAGTCAAGTTCTCGTAAGAAGCAAGCACCTGCTCTACAACCGCTTCGTCCGACAGCTTCAATGCAGCAAGAGCCGGTAAAATTCCGATCCGTATCGAAACGACATTCGCCTGTTCGGCATTAGTCGGCGGCCGTACGACCGGCGTGCTCGAGCTCGAATCGGTCGGATTTGTCGGCGTTGTCGGCGTGGGCGCCGTTACTCCGGACAACGGGGCTCTAGCGAAAGTGCTTCCGGCTCGCGCCGAATCGCTCATCCGTACCGAGGATATAACCCCTTGCCCGGTTACGGTAACAGGTGCATTCAGCTCCAACGATTGGACGGTAACGCCTTCGGCCAAGTTCAACGTCAGTCCTGCAGCCGATTCGCTAACCACGATGCTGCTGACGCTTCCGCTTGGAATACTCAAGCTTGTACCCGAGCTGTTCACTTCCAAGTCGTCGAATCTCCCGCTCAACGAGACATTCGAGCCTGCAGGAATATTCTCCGACAACTCCACGTCATGGAATCCGGCCGCTTCATTCCCTTCTTCCTCCAGAATGGCCGATCCCTGCACAACGGTCGAACCGATATCCGCTTCACCTTCGGCCACGGTTCGGACAGCACCGGATTGTTTGTTAACGATCAGATCCGAGACGCTGGAGTCGACGATGTGAATACTGTTGGCTCCGCCGCCGCGCACTTCGGTTTTGCCCAGCACGGTCACGTTTCTCAACTCGGCATCGCCCTCGCCGATGCCTTTATCCAACAAGAGGTTTCCTTTTACGACCGTATTTTGCAGCACGACGTTCGGTACGGTAATCGCAACGCCGCCAGCCGAAACGGCAAGCCCCTTCTCCGGTCCGTAAGTCCCTGCCCGATTGTAGGTGATGCTTCCTTTATCGATCGCATTTTGCAGCATCGCGATCGCTTCCGAACGCGATGCCGTCTTGAGCGGACGATACGTTCGATCCGAGTAGCCGCTGATGATGCCGCTCTCTACAGCAGCACCGATCGCGCCTTTGCTCCAGCTCGGAATGGAGGCGGCATCGGCAAAAGCATTCGCGGCACCGACATCAGGCGCAAGCTTCAGCAGACGAACGATCATCAAAGCCGCTTCTTGACGCGTAATCGGCTCGTTCGGACGGAAAGTGCCGTCGGGTGCGCCGCTTACATAGCCTGCCGCTACGGCTGCCGACACTTCTTTGGACGCCCAGCTTGATGCTTTCACATCGCTGAATGTCGTCGGAGCAGAGCCTTTTAATCCAAAAGCGCGATTGGCCAATGCCGCAAATTCCGCACGGGTAATCGAAGCATCCGGGCGGAACGTTCCGTCCGCGTAGCCACGAACCCAACCCAACTCCGTCCACTGCGCTATTCGACTTTCCGCCCAATGTCCTTTAACATCCGAAGCCGCTGACGAAGCCGCTTCCGCATTCCCCAATCCCGTTAGCGTCGTTGAAGACAACAACGCTGCCGCCAGTCCCGTACTGGCGATGCGCAGACCGATTTTCTTGTTTGCCATGATTCTCCCCATTCCTCTTGATATGCTTACCGACATGATAATCAAGAGAATCATACAATTTAAACTACCAAAAATATATATAAAATTTTAGCAGTTTAACGTTTCACCGCACTGTAATTATTGACAAAAAAGCTTGAAAGAAGACACCGCTTCATTCAAGCCTCTTTATTCCCTGGATTAACCTGTTATCTAAAGCCATTAAAGGATTTTAAACCCTTGGATTAGATATTCAACACACCCTTTTTCACACAGCTGGCTATGCCTTGCGAACAAACTCCGATTTCAATTTCATTGCTCCGAATCCGTCGATCTTGCAGTCGATGTCATGGTCGCCGTCGACTAAGCGAATGTTTTTGACTTTGGTGCCGATTTTCAGAACGGAAGAGCTTCCTTTGACCTTCAGATCCTTGATCACCGTTACGGAATCTCCGTCGCGAAGCTCGTTTCCGTTGGCATCGCGGACGACTTTCGCCTCTTCTCCGCGGTCTTGGTCTTCCGCTCCCGGCGTCCACTCGTGCGCGCACTCCGGGCATACGAGCAGGTTTCCGTCCTCGTAGGTGTAAGCGGAGTTGCAGGCCGGGCAGTTTGGCAATTCATTCATTAGGTTCATTCCTCGCTTTTCTGTAATCGTCCCCTCATTTTGCCACAGCTTCCCTTTATGCACAAACGAAAATCTCGTGACATCCCGCTTCCGAACGCGAAAACGGGGAGCAGGCGGCGCTTTCGCGCCTGCCGCTCCCCGTCTGTTCGGCCCGGTCCGTCGCATGGATTTTCCGGGATTATTCGTTCAAGTAAGCCCAGGCATACTGCGCGTACAGCTCCGCTCCCGTCGCCAGCGCGTCTTCGTCAATATTGAACCGGCCGTGATGATGCGCCCACTGCGTATCTTTGTCCGGATTGCCGCTGCCGACCAGCGCGAAGCTGCCCGGCACCGCGTCCAGGTAAAAGCTGAAGTCTTCCCCGCCCATCGTCGGTTCCTCGTCGTACAGCACATCCGCGCCGAACGCCGCCGCCGCGACCCGCTGCGCGCGCAGCGCGCTTGCTTCTTCGTTGATCACGGCCTGGGTGCCGCGAACGTAGTCCAGCTTCGCTTCCGCGCCGTAGATCGAGGCGACCTGCTGCGCGTAATGGCCCAGCTCGCGCTGAATATGATCGCGTACCTGAGCATCGAAGCAACGTACGGTACCTTCGATTACCGCGTTCTCCGCGATCACGTTGAAACGCGTGCCCACGATCATTTTGCCGACCGTCAGCACGGCGGACTGCTTCGGCGCCACGGTGCGCGAGACGATCGACTGGACGTTCATGACGAACGAAGACGCGACGATCGCGGCGTCGATGCAATCCTGCGGCATCGCGCCGTGGCCGCCGCGGCCTTTGAACGTCACCGTGAACAGGTCCGCAGAAGCGAACGACGGTCCCGGCGCGCAGGCGACCTTATGCGTAGGCATCTGCGACCAGATGTGCATGCCGAATACGTTATCCACGCCGTCCATCGCGCCCTGCCGCACCATTTCTTTGGCGCCGGCCGCCGCTTCTTCGGCGGGCTGGAACACCAGACGGACCGTGCCCGGCAGTTCGGCTTGAACGCCGATCAGCGCTTTGGCGGCGACCAGCAGCATCGACGTATGCGCATCGTGGCCGCAGGCGTGCATTTTGCCGGTTTCTTTCGAAACGTACGGCAGCTCGCGGTCCAGCTCTTCGACCGGCAGCGCATCCATGTCGGCTCTCAGCGCCACCGTTCGTCCCGGCAGTCCTCCTACGATCTCGGCGATGACGCCGGTCGGTTCGGTACGCCGGTACGGGATGCCGAGGGCATCCAGGTATCGGCAGACAAACGCCGTCGTTTCGTATTCTTCCCAGGACAACTCCGGCTCGCTGTGCAGTTTGCGCCGAATATCCGTCAATTCTTCCGCGTAAGCGGCGATGGCCTGCTTAATCGCGGCATTGACGATCCCTGCCGCGTTATGCGTCGTCGAATTTTCCATGGTTACTCCGCCTCCGTCAATTTTTTCGCCGCTTCGTAAAAGATTTCGACCGCCGTCGCGATATCGCCGCCGTCCGACCA
>Ga0308157_10002147_pt1 | contig 34350 bp, 27 predicted proteins | sample PhyBR1_FD_201035 | JGI IMG/M metagenome (GOLD analysis project Ga0308157, IMG submission 201035) | Phyllosphere microbial communities from UC Gill Tract Community Farm, Albany, California, United States - DLSLB.R1 | ecosystem: Host-associated > Plants > Phyllosphere > Unclassified | place: USA... | reverse complement strand
ATAAAAAACACTCAAGAACACTGCACGGGGGTGCAATGCCTCAAGCAAATGTTATGTATTCACCAAATAAAAATAATTCGGTATCAACAAACTTGGCACACTATTGAGTTCTCAAACAACAAACACTCTCGACACCACAACCACCAAAAACTCAGTGACTGCTTCGCTCCGGAGCAACTTTTCAAGCTTACCATCAAGTCAACCAAAGTCAACTCGACGTTTCCAGCTCGTTCACCCCACTGCTTCTTCCAGGCCTTTTCGGCCCGTCCGGATCAGCGGCGCGAGATAAAACTTTACACGGGTTCCTACCAGACGCAAAATCGGCAATCGTGTCGCTTTCAGGTGTAGAAATGCTGGTTGACTTGGCATTTCCTTTAGCGAGTACAACAAAACCACCAAAAAAGTGTGCTGGTTCACAACATTTTTTGGTGGTTTCGTGTAGCGCTTCGGTTTTCAGGCCTACTGGGCCAGTTCGATCACTGCCATGTTCTTCTTACCGCGACGCACGATGGCGTATCGGCCATGCAGGAAATCCGACTCGCTGAGTACGGAATCGATGCCCTCGACCTTTTCGTTATTGACGTAGGCGCCTCCTTCGGTCACCGTGCGCCGGGCCTCGGACTGCGACTTGCTCAGGCCGGAAGCCTGCAGAACGTTCAGGATTCCCAGATCTTCTGCGGACACCTTCGCCGTTGGCAATTCAGCAATCACCGATTCCAAAGTAGGAAGGTCGATTGCGCTCAGATCGCCATTGCCGAATACCGCAGCCGAAGCGGCGATAACCTGCTCGGTTGCCTGCGCACCGTGAACCAGAGAGGTGACCTCCCAGGCCAAGGTGCGCTGGGCGACGCGCTTGAATGGGCTCTCGGCTACCTCGGTCTCCAGCTGCTCGATCTGTTCGCGGGTCAAGAAGGTGAACACCTTCAAGCGGTCGATCACGTCGGCATCGGCAGTGTTCAGCCAGAACTGGTAGAAGGTGTACGGGCTGCACATTTCGGCATCCAGCCAGATGGCGTTGCCCTCGGACTTGCCGAACTTGGTGCCATCGGAATTGGTGATCAGCGGGGTGCCGTAGGCGTGCACCGAATTGCCCTGGACCTTGCGGATCAGGTCGGTGCCGCTGGTCAGGTTGCCCCACTGGTCCGAGCCACCGGTCTGCAGGGTGCAGCCGTACTGGCGATTCAGCTCCAGGAAGTCGTAGCCCTGAAGCACCTGGTAGGAGAACTCGGTGTAGCTGATGCCCTCATCGGAGTTCAGGCGCGCGGCCACGATCTCCTTCTTGACCATGGTGCCCACGCGGAAGTACTTGCCCACATCGCGAAGGAAGTCCAGCGCGGACAGCTGCTGGGTCCAATCCAGGTTGTTGACCAGGCGCACCGCGTTCTCCCCCTCGGCCGAAAGGAAACGCGAGACCTGCGTCTGCAGCTTGGAGACCCATTCGTTCACGGTCTCCTTGGTGTTCAAGGTGCGCTCGGCGGTCTGGCGCGGATCGCCGATCAAACCGGTGGAACCGCCGACGAGGGCCAGGGGCTTATGGCCGGCCAGCTGGAGGCGGCGCATATTCAGCAGCTGCACCAGGTTGCCCAGGTGCAGGGAAGGCGCGGTGGGGTCGAACCCGCAATAGTAGGTCACAGTCTCTTCAGACAGGGCTCGTTCCAGCTCGGTTTCGTCGGTGGAGACGTGCACCAGGCCGCGCCACTTCAGTTCCTGCCAGACGTTCTCGAAAGATGCGTCGTTGCTCTGTCCCGCAATGACGGGATTCTGCTTGATATCAGACATGCTCACTGTGACCATTTTCTGTCTTCGTTCTGCCCCTGGCGCGCGCGAAGAATTCACGCGCTGATGCTCTTGCGCCGGGAGTCGGGGTTGCCTTCCCGCCGCGCAGGTTCCAGATTATCGCTTGGCCATGGACAAGTGCCAGTCAGGCCTATTCGCCCTTGGTCACATCCGGCCAGGCTCAGCCCAGGCCCTGCGGCAGCGGCTGGCTGTGAACCACATGCAAGCGCTGTGTCGTTCGGGTCATGGCCACATACAAATCGCCCACTCCGCCATCGACCTCCGCCACCAGCTGCGCCGGTTCGAGAATCAGCACGCCGTCGAATTCCAGGCCCTTGGACTCCCGGGCGGAAATCACCACGATGTCCTGGCTCATGCCGCCGGATCCGGTTCCCACGCGTTCGCCATAGACCTCTGCCACCGCCGAGCGGACCCGCGGAAGATCCTGCTGCGGGACGATGACCGCTTGCAGGCCACCAGCTGAATACTCCAGTTCCTGGTCGAGCGCTGATAGCAGGGCCGCATCGATATTCTCCTGATCGGCGCTGGTCATCACCGGCGGCCAATCGCCCTCGCGGACCGCCCGAGGGGTGGTGATGCGCAGTCCCGCAGCCTGGGCGACGCGTACCGCGGCATCGGCGATCTGCGCCGGGGTGCGATAGTTGACCGTCAGCTCTTCAAGCTCAAAACGCTCCCCGAAGAATGGTTCCAGGGCCTGAGACCAGCTGCTGGCGCCCGATGCGGCCGAGGTCTGCGCGATATCGCCGACGATGGTGAAGGACTTCATCGGGCAGCGACGCACCAGCAGGCGCCACTGCATCGGCGAAAGCTCCTGCGCCTCGTCAACAACGATGTGGCCATAGGCCCAGGTGCGATCGGCAACGGCGCGTTCTGCGGCGGTGAGCTTCGCGGCGGTCTCCTGGTTCACTCCGGCCACTTGCTCGGCGGTGATCACGCCATCGATGCCGGCGTTCTCCAGCATGGTGTGCATATTGCGCAATGCCGCCTTGGCATTTTCGACATCCGCTTCGTATTGGGCGGTATGGGCTGCGGCATTCGGGTCGGCGAACTCGCCCAGCAGCTGGGCCGCCTCGTCGAGCAATGGCACATCGGCCTCGGTGAACGGGGCGCCGGCCCTGCGGTAGAGCGCGTCGCGTTCGGCTTCCTTAAAATGCGGCGCGGCGGCTGCCAACAGGTGCGGCTTGGCGAAAAGCTCGGCGACCAGTTGGTGCGGGGTCATCGGCATCCAGCACAGGTTCAGCAGCACGCGCACATCCTGGGATTCGCGGACTTCCTGCGGCAGGTAGGAACGATCGGTGGTCGAAGACTGGCCGGCCGATTCCTCCAGCTTGCGGCGCAGCTGCTCCGCCAGGTCCCCGACAAGGACCTTCACGAAGGTTTCGCGGGCCTCGTTGTAGGGCTTGTGCGTATGGCGGGCGCGCTCCCGGGCATTTTTGACCATCTTGGGGGTGAGCGTCAGGCGCGTGCCCTCAACCACCACGGTGCGATCATCCGGGATCAGGCGCTGGCGGTTGCGCACCGCGTTGGCGATGACCTTGGCCATCGAAATCTGGCCCTTGAGCCGGGCCACGGTGCGATTGGATTCCGGCACCGCATGCAGGCCGTGGTACAGATCGCCCACCGAGGACATCACCACGCCGGTCTCGCCCAGCGACGGAAGCACGCGCTCGATGTAGCGCATGAAGGAATTCGACGGGCCGACGATCAGCACGCCGGCGTTCTTCAGCCGTTCGCGGTACTCGTAGAGCAAGAAGGCGGCGCGGTGCAAGGCCACCGCGGTCTTGCCGGTGCCCGGACCGCCCTGGACTACCACCGCGCCGGGCAGCTGCGCGCGGATGATCGCATCCTGCTCGGCTTGGATGGTGCCGACGATATCGCCCATGCGGCCGGTGCGCTTTTCCCGCAGGGCAGCCATCAGGGCTCCCTCGCCATGATGGGTGTGGCCCTCGTCGAGCCAGGTCTCATCGAGCACGTCGTCTTCGATGCCGGCGACCGAACGGCCCTTGAGCATCAGGTGGCGGCGGCGGCGCACCCCGCGCGGATTCAGCGCGGTGGCCTGGTAGAACGGGGCGGCCTCGGTGGCTCGCCAGTCGATCATCAGCCGGTTCAGGTCCTCGTCGGACAAGCCGATGCGCCCGATGTAGCGCGGCCCCTGTTCCTGGTCCTTGCCAGCCATGTCGAGTCGGCCGAACACCAGCCGGTCCTGGACCGCATCCAATTGGGCGATCCGGTCCTCGTACAAGGTGGCGAAGGAATCGCGCTCGGACATGTTCTGGAAGGTTCCCACGGCGCCTTGGGCCCGGGTGCGCTCCAGCTGCTCGACCTTTTCTGCTCGCAGCTCATCGAGCCGCTGGTACAAGCGCCCGACATACTCGGATTCAGCCAACAAGTCGCGTTCGATCGTCTCGGTCACCCTGGTTCCCCTCGCGCTCACAATCTGCTCCTGCGCAAAATCACAGGACAGACAATGATACGCGCCTTTGATCGCGCTCCGGTAATCCTGCGGTTGCTGGGCCCCGCAGCTCTGGTCTCGTCGCGCCCAGTGTTCGCCAGCGGCGTGAAACACTGCGCACTATTACCGCGCGGGCAGCGCGATCGGCGGCAAATTTCAGGAGTGGACGACCTGAAGGGAGTGCACGCGATGCCCCGCGAGCTTTCCGCGGCCATCCAGCCCGTCAAGTTCCAGAACCACGCCGACCCCGGCCACCACGGCCCCGGTTTTCTCGATCAAGCGCACCGAGGAGCCGACCGTGCCGCCGGTGGCAAGCACGTCGTCGAGGATCAGCACGCGCGTTCCCGGGGCGATCTCGTCCCTGTGCACTTCCAGGCAGCTGGTCCCGTATTCCAGGGTGTACTCGTCCCGGTAGACTTCGCGCGGCAGCTTGCCGGCCTTGCGGATGGTGAGCATGCCCTTGCCTGAAGCGTAGGCCGCGGCCGCGGCCAGCACGAAGCCGCGGGCTTCCAGGCCGGCGACAATGTCGAATTGCCCTTCAAAGGGGGCGATCAGTTCGTCAACCATGCGGCGCAGGCCCACCGGATCGGCGAAGACCGGAGTCAGGTCCTTGAAGGAGATCCCGGGCTGCGGATAGTCGGGGACGATCTTGCTCAGTCGGTCCAGCAGGTCGCTAATGCTCTCAGAAGTAGTCACGCCTAGCAATTTTAGTCCTTTTGGACGCCCGATGATGCGCCAGCGTGCATAATCATGAGCACACTTTGGGTGCAGGCCATGCAAGCCGGCGGTTAACGTTGCATCAATCGGTCGCTGGGCCACGGCAGCAATTGCGGGTCGGCGGCCCCATCGGCGGCTGCAGTCACCCGGATTGCCCCGGGGATCCCCCGCCCGGCAAGCCAGGCGGCCAGATCGAAATCCGTCCCCGACAAAACCCAGGACTTCTCTCCTTGCCCCAAGACAGTGCGGGTTTTTCCGTGTGGCTGCAGAACCAGGCGGGCTCCCTGAGGCACGCGGGCTTCCAAGGCGCGGAAGAGATGGGCGCAAAATTCGGCCGGCCAGGAGGCAGGCGGACGCGCCATCTGGTCGAGGTCCGTGGCGTGGATCAGCATTTCCCGCCACGTGGCATACATCATGTCGGCGACCTTCGCGCCGGGGCGGTAGCCGACGGCCGCTTCCCAGTTGGGTTCGGCGGCGGGCAGCGAAGCCCGCAGCTGCGCCAGCGCGTCGAGGACCAATGTCTGCAGCGACTGAGGCCGCATCAACGCGGTCATGTTGATCGCCTCGATCCGCCCCTCGGCTCCCCCGTCGTACATGGGTGGCACGTCCTCAGCCCCTGCGCTCTCGAACTGGCGCACCGCCGCCTTGGCCAGGGACGCCAGGTGCGCGATCAGCTGGGCGTTGCTCCACCCCGGCAGCGAACTGGGCTTGGAGCATTCGGTCAGCGGGACCCGGCGCAGCTGTTCGGACAGCTCGTCCAATGCGGTGGTGACTTGTGCGATAAGCTCCGCCGGAGCCAGAAGTTGTGCCATAGCACTCACTTTAGCGCGGGTGCCCGGTTAACGCGCAAGCGGCCGCCGCGCTGATTCTTCCGCGCGGCGGCCGCTGAGGCAGGCTGGTTTGGGGCCAGGTGGCTACCTGGCCCAGAAGCCTACTGTGCCCAGGCCTTGATGTCGGCGAGCTGGCGCTCGAATTCCACCAGCTGGGCGGCGACAGCGCTCGGCGCGGTACCGCCCTGGCCATTGCGCGCGTTCAGCGAGCCTTCAGTGGACAGCACTTCGCGGACCTGCGGGGTCAGGTGCTCGGAAATGCCGGCGTATTCCTCGTCGGTCAGATCCCACAGCTCCACCCCGCGCGATTCAGCCAGCTGCACAGCCGCGCCGGATAATTCGTGCGCGTCGCGGAATGGAACACCCTGGCGGACCAGCCATTCGGCGATGTCGGTGGCCAATGCGAAGCCCTGCGGGGCCAGCTGCGCCATGCGCTCGGTATTGAAGGTCAGCGTGCCCATCATGCCGGCAACCGCCGGCAGCAGGATCTCCAAGGTGTCAGCGGCGTCGAAGACCGGTTCCTTGTCTTCCTGCAGGTCGCGGTTGTAGGCCAACGGCAGTGCCTTGAGCGTGGCCAGCAGGCCGGTCAGGTCGCCGATCAAGCGCCCCGCCTTGCCACGGGCCAGTTCGGCGATGTCCGGGTTCTTCTTCTGCGGCATGATCGAGGAGCCGGTGGAGAAGGAATCGTGCAGCTTCACGAAGCTGAATTCCTTGGTGGCCCAGAGGATCACTTCCTCCGAGACGCGCGAGAGGTCCACGCCGATCATCGCGGCGATCCAGGAGAATTCGGCGAACACGTCGCGGGCGGCGGTGCCGTCGATCGAGTTGTGCACTGCGGAGTCGAAACCCAGCTCGGCCGCGACGAAGTTCGGGTCCAGGCCCAGGGTCTGGCCGGCCAGCGCACCGGAGCCATAAGGGGAAATCGCGGCGCGCTTATCCCAGTCGAACAGGCGCTGCACATCGCGCAGCAGCGGCCAGGAGTAGGCCAGCAAAAGGTGCGAGAGCAGGATCGGCTGAGCATGCTGAAGGTGCGTGCGCCCTGGCATGGGTGCGTATGGGTGCGCCTTGACCTGTTCGAGCATGGCCTCGAGGGTGTCGATCACGCCGCGGGCGATGATGCGGGCGTGATCGCGCAGGAACATCCGGCCCAGGGTTGCGATCTGGTCGTTGCGGGAACGACCAGCGCGCAGCTTGCCTCCGAGCTGGGTGCCAGCGCGTTCGAGCAATCCGCGTTCGAGCGAGCCGTGGACGTCTTCGTCGGTTTCCGCTGCGACATAGGCTTCGGATTTCACGTCCGCTTCCAGCTGGTCCAGGGCAGCGATCATGTCGGTGAGCTCGGCCTCGGTGAGCAGGCCGGCGCGGTTCAGGACCTTGGCATGGGCTCGGGAACCGGCGATATCGTAGCTGGCCAGGCGCCAGTCGAAGTGGGTTGACTTGCTCAGCGCAGCCATTGCGTCCGCAGGGCCGCCGGAGAAGCGACCGCCCCAGAGCGATCCTTCATTTGTTGACGAGGCCATGGCCTGTTCCTTTCTGCCGGTGAAAATTTGCACTGCACCCTACTCTAGCAAAGCTTTATGCAATGTTGCTCATAAATATTCATTGTTGTGTCGATTCATGCATTTGCGCGTCTCAAGTCCGGGGAAGGCGACACGCAGGAAACTTGATGTTTAACCTCTTCCAGTCCACCGCGCCCGGGCGTATGGTGTTGCCATAACCGAATCGGAACTATCTTCGGAGGTACGAAATGGAAATCCAGTTGTACCGTGGTGACATCACCACCCTGCACGTAGATGCCATCGTGAACGCTGCCAATCCTTCACTTTTAGGTGGCGGCGGAGTCGATGGAGCGATTCATGAAGCTGCTGGTCCCAGCCTGCTAGCCGCATGCCGGGAAGTGCGCGCGCAGCGCTACCCGGACGGAATCCCATCGGGCATTGCCGTCGCAACAAAAGCCGGAGAGCTCGAGGCAAAGTGGGTCATCCATACGGCCGCGCCAAATCTGGCGCTGATCAAGCCCAACCCAAAAATTTTGAGCGACTGCTTTGTGAATTCGCTCTACGTGGCCGCCCGCCACGATGCCCACTCGATCGCCTTCCCCGCCATTGGCGCAGGCGCCTTCGGCTGGGACCCCCAGCAGGTGGCCGACATCGCCCATGAAGCGATCGACCGGTGGGTCGAGACCAACAAGCATATTTCGCCGATCCACAAGATCATCATGGTGGCGCACACCGACGAGGTCCAGGCCGCCTTTGAAAAGGCCTTCAACCTCGACGCTGTCCAGGACATCGCCGCCTGACCAAGCGATAACATCACGCAAGAATCTGCCGCGCCCGTGATCACGGGCGCGGCAGATTTATGCCAGGGCGGGGCAGCAGGGCACTGTGGAACGATTCGGCGCTCAGCCGGACCGCGCGAAATAGGTATTGCGCTGCGGCCGTTGATCGGGATCCAGATGCTTGGGCAGGATCACGTAGGGCAGTTTCTTGATCTTCACCAGTTTCAGATACCCGGCATGAACCATTACGTGGTGGGTCGTACATAGCGGACAGCAATCCTGCAGCCGCGTGTGCCCGCCTTTGGACCACGGCACGAAGTGGTGGTACTCCAGCAGCGCCGGTTCCTCGGTACAGCCTGGCACCAGGCAGCCACCGTCGCGGTCACGCGCGGCGAGTTTCATCCACCGCGGGAACAGCCTGGCATCCCTGCCGATGTCCATGATCACCCCGTCGGCGTTGTAGATCGGGCTGAGGACTTTCGCCTCGCAGAGCATGGTGCGAAGTTCGGGCGCGGAGAGTTTGACCCCGTGAGCGGTAATTCCGCTGAGCGACGCGAGGTCGGCGAGGTCCTCGTAGCTGGCATGCACTACTATTTCCGGGGTTATCCGCTTGGTGCTGTTGTCCGGATCGATATTGCGCAGGATGGCATTCAGCGCGTTGAGCCTTCGTTCCGGAATGGTGCAGGTGGTGGGCATGACGGGCATCGCGGCATCCGGCGGGGCGCCAGGTGAAGGACTTGTTCCCTCGCCCTCAGGCTGTGGACCTCGGGCCCAGTCCGGAATCGGTTCGTCGCTATGCCAGAGATCGTCGTGCACCGGCTCGTCGCTGGAGGATTCGCTGCCGGGCTCGTCGGACTGCTCGCGTTCATCAGCCGGTGCACTTTCGGCGGCTTGGCGGGCGGCGGCACCGGCCTGGGTGCGCTTGTTGTCGGCCTGGGCGATCAGCGAGTTCCACAACTCGGCATCCAGGGAACGCACGCGGACAATGAATTCGTGGACGCCATTGACGACACGGCCGCGGAAAAGTCCCAGTGGAGGCGTGCGGGTTTCGCTATGCGCCTCTTTGTAGTCCTTGACCAGCGTATTCAGGTGCTTTTGGCGTGTTCGCAACGGGGTTTCAGCCAGCAACGCGGCGGCTTGGTCCTCCAGCAGCGTGCCGTCGGCAGCCGTGGCGGTCGCCGAGGTGGGGATCCCGTCGAAGGTGGTGTCTGCCGGTTCGAACTTGTTCAGCGCCCGGGCGGCTTTCAGCACTTCGCGGGGGTCGCGAACATGATGCAGGTCTGGGGCAGCCCAGGGCGCGGACGCGGGCTGGGAAGCGGCGAATGGATCGGGCGTGGCGGCAAAATGCTCGGCCAAGGCGGTAAACCGAGGAGCGCAGGCGGCGCCTGAGATATCGCGCCGGGCGTGGACCAGGTGTGCATCCTCGACACGGCGCGTGGCTTCGAAATGGTTCAGGTCGAGAACCGCGGCCAGGAGGTTGGCGGCATCGGGATAAACGGTGCGACCGGCGGCGAAGCGCGGTTCGGCGCTGAAGTCGGTGCGGCCGGCACGCAGATCGTCGAATTCATCCATGTGCAGGGCATGGGCGCCGGTGGTTTCCACGAGGCTGGCAGCGATGACGTTCCTGCGAGTTGCCTGGCGGCCCAGGGCTTCGGCGAACTGCGCATTGGCCACCGCGGCCCGCGGGTCGGTCAGCTGCTCAGCCTGGCTGGATAGATTTCCGGCTAGTTGCAGGAGGATGGATTGGGCCTGCTGCAATTGCGGGGCGCTGAGCGCTGGCTCGCCGGAGCCCTGATCGGCCACTTGGCCGACCAGCGCGGTAAGCGAGTGCGTGAGCTGCTGCAAATCCATACAGCGATGATGCGGCGGCGCTGAGGGGTTAAGCGCGACACCGCCACGCACTGTGGAAAAGTGCGAGGCGGTGCCGGGATGCGGGCGGTATGCTGTTAGCGCGGTTCGGCCAGCTGCAGGAAGCGGGCTGCGACTTCCGCGCCCCCGTCGACCTCGCGGGTGGTGACCATGATGGTGTCATCTCCCGCGATGCAGCCCAGGATCGAGGGCATCTGCGAGTGGTCGATGGCCAGGGCCAGCAGGTTCGCTGCGCCCGGCGGGGTGCGCAGCACCACGATATTCCCGGAGGCTTCGGCGGTGACCAGCTGCTCGGCGCAGATCTTCGCCAGGCGCGCGTCGAGCACCTCCTGGGTGATGGCGGTCTGCGGAGAACGGTCCCCGCCTTCCTGGCGCACCGCGTAGATCAGTTGTCCGAGGTGGTCGCGGATGCGCACCGCACCGATTTCCACCAGATCGCGCGAGAGCGTGGCCTGGGTGACTTCCAGCCCGTCGTCCTTGAGCAGCCCGAGCAGCTCGGCCTGGGATTTGACCGAATTATTGCCCAAAAAAGCGCGGATGCGGGCCTGCCGGGCGGTTTTGGTGCTTGGCTGCGAGGACATGCTAGAGCTCCACTCGTGAATCTTCGGCAAGCCCGGAGGCGACCATGAGCCAGGTCATGATGGCTTTCTGGGCGTGCACGCGGTTTTCGGCTTCGTCGAAGACCACCGACTGCGGCCCATCGATCACCTCGGCGTCGATCTCGTAGCCGCGGTAGGCAGGCAGGCAATGCAGCACAATCGCATCCTCCTTGGCCAGCTTCATCGCTTCGGTGGTCACCGAGTAGTCGGTGAACAGCTTCAGGCGCGCTTCCTTTTCATCTTCCTGGCCCATGGAGACCCAGGTGTCGGTGACAACCACGTCGGCGTCCTTCAACGCGGCGGCGGCATCGGTGGTGATGGTGACCGATCCCCCGGTGAGCTTCGCCCGCTCCTGCGCGGCGGCGATGATCGGCTCGGCAGGCAGGTAGCCTTCGGGTCCGGCGATGCGCACGTGCATGCCGGCGGTCACGCCTGCGAGCAGGTAGGAGTTGGCCATATTGTTGGCCGCATCGCCCAGGTAGCTCATGGTCAGCCCGGCGGTGGCTCCCTTGTACTCGCGCACGGTGAGCAGATCGGCGATCAGCTGGCATGGGTGGTAATCGTCGCTCAGCGCGTTGATGACCGGCACCGAGGAATTCGCGGCCATTTCCTCCAGGCCGGACTGGGCGTAGGTGCGCCAGACGATGGTGGAGACCATGCGTTCGAGCACCTTGGCGGAGTCGGCGATGGACTCCTTGTGGCCCAGCTGGGATTCGCCGGAGTTGATGATCAGCGGCGAGCCGCCGAGTTCGGCGATGCCGGCGTGGAAGGAAACGCGGGTACGGGTCGAAGTCTTGTCGAAGAAGACCGCGACGGTCTGCGGGCCGGCGTAAGGTTGGTAGCCGAACTTGTCGGCCTTCATGGCGGCGGCCAGATCGAGCACCTTGGACTGCTCGTCGGGGGTGAAATCCAGGTCGGTCAGGAAGTGGCGGGTTGAGCTCATCAGTGGGTTCCTTAAAGTTTGTGCGAAGTTTCAGGCGGCGGCGATCAGTTGCGGCAGGGCGGCCAGGAAGCTGCCTAGTTGCTCTTGGGTGATGACCAATGGCGGGGCCAGGCGGATGGTCTTCTCATCGGTGGCGTTCACTATGAACCCGGCATCCAGTGCGGCGGCCACCAGTTTCTGCGCGTTGGCTTCTGCCAGTTCGAAGGCGGTGAGCATGCCTGCCCCGCGCACTTCGCTGACCCCGGCGATGCTACAGAGCTGTTCGCGCAGCCAGGTTCCGTTCTCCCGGACCTTTTCGAGCAGGTCCTGCGATTCGATGGTGTGGATGACGGTCAGGCCGGCGGCGCAGGCCACCGGGTTGCCGCCGAAGGTCGTGCCGTGATCGCCCGGGGTCAGCCACTTGGTGTTCTCTTCGCCGAAGACGATCATCGCGCCGATTGGGAAACCGCCGCCCAGGCCCTTGGCCAGGGTCATCACATCGGGGATCACCGGTGCGGAGGCGAAGAAGGAGCCGGTGCGGCCCATGCCGGTCTGCACCTCGTCGAAGACCAGCAACGCGCCGGCCTGAGCAGTGATCTCGCGTGCGGCCTGCAGGTACTCGGTGGAGAGCATCTTCACCCCGGCTTCGCCCTGGATCGGCTCGATGAATACTGCGGAGACGGTTTCGTCCACCGCGTTGCGCAGGGCCTCGATATCTCCGGCCGGAATCCAGGTGACATTCTGGGGCAGCGGGGCAAAGGGCGCCCGGTACTTTTCCTTGTAGGTCAGCGACAGCGCGCCCAGGGTGCGGCCGTGGAAGGCGTGCTCCAGGGCGATCACGCGGGTGCGCGGAGCGGCTTCGGTGCCGGCGTTGCGGCGGGTGAGCTTCAACGCGGCCTCATTGGCTTCGGTGCCGGAGTTGGCGAAGAAGACCTTGGACCCTGCCGGGGCGGCGGAGATTTCCAGCAGCTTTTCGGCCAGGGCGATCTGGCTCGGGGAGGTGAAGAAGTTCGACACGTGCCCCAAGGTGGCCAGCTGGCTGGTGATGACGGAGGTCAGCAACGGATTGGCGTGGCCCAGGGTATTCACCGCGATGCCGCCGAGCAGATCCAGATACTGGTTGCCGTCTGCATCCCAGACGTGGCAGCCGGCTCCGCGCACCAATACGCGCTGCGGTGCGCCAAAAACGCCCAGCAGGGACTGCTGGTAGCGCTCGGAAAGCGCCGAGGAGGAGAGCTGCGCGAGCTCTTGCACTTCGTCGGTGGTCTCTGGGGTGTGCGCTGTCTGCTCGCTCACTTGGTGTCCTTCGAGTTGGTGTGGGAGGCCGGGAGCACCTGGGTGCCCACGCCGGCGGTGGTGAAGATTTCCAGCAGCATCGAGTGCGGGGCGCGGCCGTCGACGATGTGGGCCTGTCCCACGCCTTCGTCCACGGCTTTGAGGCACGCGCCCATTTTCGGGATCATGCCCGATTCGAGGCTTGGCAGCATCTGGCGCAGCTCGTCGTTGGTGATCGAGCTGATCAGCGAGGACTTATCCGGCCAGGCTGCGTACAGGCCTTCCACGTCGGTGAGGATCACCAGCTTGGTGGCGCCCAACGCGCTGGCCAGCGCGGCCGCTGCGGTATCCGCGTTGACGTTCAGCACCGCACCGGTGGGATCGCCGTGTTCATCGAATTCCGGGGCGACGGTGGAGATGACCGGGATCATGCCGGCATCCACCAGCGAGTCCACCTGATCGGTGCGCACCCGGGTCACTTCGCCGACAAGTCCCAGGTCCACCGGCTGCCCATCAACGATCGTGCCGGTGCGGATGGCCTGCAAGGTGGCGCCGTCTTCGCCGGACATGCCCACCGAGTAGGGGCCGTGCGAGTTGATCAGGCCGACCAGATCGCGCTGCACCTGGCCGGTGAGCACCATGCGCACCACGTCCATGGCTTCAGGGGTGGTCACGCGCAGCCCGCCGCGGAATTCGGATTTGATGCCGAGGGTGTCGAGCATCTTGTTGATCTGCGGTCCGCCGCCGTGCACGACCACCGGGTTGACCCCGGCGTGGCGCAGGAACACGATGTCTTCGGCGAAGGCGCGGCGCAGCTCGTCATTGACCATGGCATTGCCGCCGTATTTGATGACCATGGTGGTTCCGGCGAAGCGCTGGATCCACGGCAATGCTTCGATCAGCGCTTCGGCCTTGGCTTGGGCGATGTCCAGGTTGGTGCGGATGGTTTGGGCCATGGGGTGATTCCTCGGGTGCAGCCTAGCTGGAGTAGGCGGAATTTTCGTGGACGTAGTCGTGGGTCAGGTCGTTGGTCAGCACGGTGGCTTCCTCGCCGCCCGCGTTCAGGTCGATCTCGATGGACACATTGCGCTCTTCGAGGCTGACCAGGTTGCGGTCTTCGCCGACCCCGCCGTTCTTGCAGACCATCACGCCGTTGATCGACACGTTGAGCTGATCGGCTTCGAAGGCGGCCTTGGTGGTGCCCACTTCGGAGAGCACCCGTCCCCAGTTCGGATCCTTGCCGAACACCGCGGTCTTCACCAGGTTGGAGCGGGAGACGGCCTTGGAGACTTCCAGGGCGTCGGCTTCGGTGGCGGCGTTGTAGGTGCGGATCGCGATGGTGTGATCGGCGCCTTCGGCATCCTCGATGAGCTTGGCGGCCAGTTCGCAGCAGGCGTCGGTGAGCGCAGCGGTGAATTCGGCCAGGTCCGGGGTGGTGCCAGAGGCGCCGGAGGACAGCAGCAGCACGGTGTCGTTGGTGGACATGCAGCCATCGGAGTCGGCACGGTCGAAGCTCATGGCGGTGGCGGCACGCAGCGCGGCATCGGCCTGATCGGAGGAAAGCACCGCGTCGGTGGTGAGCACCACGAGCATGGTGGCCAGTGCCGGGGCGAGCATGCCCGCGCCTTTGGCCATGCCGCCGATGACCACCTGGCCAGAGCCCGGGGCCCCGACGATGCGGGAGACCAGCTTCGGCACGGTATCGGTGGTCATGATGCCGGCGGCGGCCGCATCGGCAGCGTTCTGGTCATCGGCCATCAGCCCTGCGGCGGCTTTCACGCCGGGCAGCAGCTTGTCCATGGGCAGCTGGACGCCGATCAGCCCGGTGGAGGCCACGGCCACATCGGATGCGGAGACGCCCAGGAGCTCAGCGGCGTATTCGGCGCTGCGGTGGGTGTTGCCGAATCCTTCGGGACCGGTGCAGGCGTTGGCGCCGCCGGAGTTCAGCAACACTGCGTCAATGCGGCCATCGCCGAGCACCTGCTTGGACCAGTGCACCGGGGCGGCGGCCACGCGGTTGGAGGTGAAGACCCCGGCGGCGGTGAACTGCGGGCCGAGGTTCTTGACCAGGACGACGTCGTTCTTGCCGGTGGACTTCAGGCCTGCCGGCACGCCGGCCGCCGTGAATCCTGCCGGTGCGGTGACGCCGGTTGCGGCGGCTGACGGGTGGGTGCTGGTGTAGGCGAGACTCACGGTGCGACTCCTTGCATGAGCAATCCGGTATTTTCTGGCAGGCCCAGGGCGATGTTCATCGACTGGACTGCGGCACCTGCGGTGCCTTTGGTGAGGTTATCCAGCGCGGCGGTGACGATCACGCGGTTGGCGTGGGTGTCGAAGGCCAGCTGGAGCTGGACGTGGTTGGAGCCTTGGACCGCGCCGGTGGTTGGCCATTGGCCTTCGGGCAGCAGATGCACAAATTGCTCGTCGGCGTAGGCCTGTTCCCAGGCGGCGCGCAGCTGTGCTTCGCTCACGCCGGCCTTGACCTTCGCGGTGGCGGTGGTCAGGATGCCGCGGGGCATCGGGGCCAGGGTCGGGGTGAAGGAGACGGTGACCGGTTCTCCGGCCAGCTTGGAGAAGCCCTGCTCCATTTCCGGGATGTGGCGGTGGATGCCGCCCACGCCGTAGGTGCTCATCGAGCCCATGACTTCGCTGCCCAGCAGGTTGGGCTTCAGCGATTTGCCGGCCCCGGAGGTGCCGGAGGCTGACACGATGACCACGTCGTCGGCTTCGAGCAGTCCCGCGCCGAAGCCCGGGGCCAAGGCCAGCTGGCCGCCGGTTGGGTAGCAGCCGGGGACGGCAACGCGCTTGGTGCCGACCAGCTTCTCGCGCTGGCCAGGAAGCTCGGGCAAGCCATAGGGCCAGAATCCGGCGTGTGCCGAACCATAGAACTTTTCCCAGGCGGCAGCGGATTCAAGGCGGTGGTCCGCGCCGGCGTCGATGACCAGGGTGTTTTCGGGCAGGGCCGCGGCGACGGCGGCCGAGGCGCCATGCGGCAGGGCCAGGAACACGACGTCGTGTCCGGCAAGGTTTTCCACGGTGGTGTCGACCAGGACGCGGTCGGCGAGCGCGTGCAGGTGCGGCGCGATCGAACCGAGTCGCTGCCCGGCCTGGGAGTGCGCGGTGATCGCGCCAATCTCTACTTCTGGATGGGCCGCAAGGATGCGAAGGACCTCACCGCCGGCGTATCCGCTGGCGCCGGAGACAGCTACTGAAATCGTCATGACCAGATTCTATCGCGAAATATTCACGCACGCTAATAAATATTCATAAAATACTTCGTCACGTAACCCGACATCCATCCGGCCCTGCCCCCGCCATCGCGGGCGAAGTCCTAAACTGGCGGTAGAGACCCGCCCGAGCACCCCGGGACACCGCGTATTTCAGGAGCACCGCATCATGCAGCAACAAGCCATCGTGGTCAACGAACCCACCGACGCCACCGGATTAGAGCAAACCAGCATCCCGGTCCCCACCCCGGGTCCCGGCCAGCTGCTGGTCAAGGTCGCGGCCACCGGCGTGAACTTCATCGAAACCTATCAGCGCAGCGGCGTCTACTCCGTGGACTACCCCTTCGTCCCCGGTTCCGAATTCGCCGGCGTGGTCGAACAGATCGGCGAAGGCGTCCAGAACTTCAAGTTGGGCGATCGCGTGGCCACCGCCTCCGGCGAGGCCGGCTACTCGCAGTATGCCCTGGTTGATGCCGACCTGACCGCCAAGGTCCCCGACTCCGTGGACCTGCACATCGCCGCCGCCTTGCCGCTGCAGGGCATGACCGCCCACTACCTGGTCCACTCCAGCTACATGGTGCACGAAGGCGATGTCATCCTCACCTACGCAGGCGCTGGCGGCGTAGGGCTGATCCTCACCCAGCTGCTCAAGCTCAAGGGCGCTACCGTCATCACCACCGCTTCCACCCAGGAGAAGAAGGACCTGGCCAAGGCAGCCGGGGCCGACTACGTGGTGGACTACGACCAGGTCGCCGACACGGTCGAGAAAGTCACCGGCGGCAAAGGGGTCAACGCGGTCTACGACGGCATCGGCAAGGACACCTTCGAGACCTCGCTGGCGGCCCTGCGCCGCCGCGGCACGCTGGTGCTCTTCGGCGGAGCCAGCGGCCAGGTGCCTCCCTTCGACCTGCAGCGCCTGAACGCCGGCGGATCGTTGACGGTCACCCGCCCGAAGCTCGCGGACTTCCTGACCTCGCAGCAGGAGATGCATTGGCGCTTCGGGGATATGGTCGGCTGGGTGGCCACCGGAAAGATCGATGTGCGCATCGGTGCCCAATACCCGCTGGCCGAGGCAGGTGCCGCCCACGCCGCGCTGGAATCGCGCGCCACCACCGGCAAAGTCATTTTGCTGCCATAACTAGCAGTTTCACGTCCGGGGCACAACATCGAGCACGGTGCCCCGGGCCTTCGGCGTAGCAGTAGCGAAACCTATGAGACTTAGCCGACAATTCAGCCAAGACAGCCCCTGTGCTTCATCAAAGCAGTATTAAATAGCTGTTGGATCCTCGATCCGCCCCCCTCCAGCATCCATTTCCCTTTTGGGACGCACTCCCCCAGCGTCCCGAAGACCATTTACGCAGTTAAGTGAAGGGATGGATCCGTTCATCATGGACAACGATCAAACTCCTGCGCCGGATCAAGAAATCTACACCCCCCAGTTTCCTTCCGGTGCCCTGGCCCCGGCCGCCCGCACGCTGGTAGACATCCTGCAGGCCACCGCCGAGGCCCACCCTGACGCGCCCGCCATCGATGACGGCGAGCGCACCGAAAGCTATGCCGAGCTCATCGAAGAGGTCAAGGCCAAGGCCCGCCGCCTGCACGAGCACGGGCTCGGTGCCGGCGACCGCATCGGCGTGCGCGTTGAATCGGGCACACGCCACCTCTACGAGTGGATCCTGGCCATCATCTGGGTCGGCGCCGCCTATGTCCCGGTGGATGCGGACGATCCCGACGAACGAGCCAAAACGGTGTTCACCGAAGCAGAGGTGGCCGGCATCGTCAAGGGCATAGAAACCATCGTGGTGGATACTGCGCGGCCCAAGCCTTTCGCTTCACCGCGCCTGCCGAACTTGGCCGATGACGCCTGGATCATCTTCACCTCCGGCTCCACCGGCAAGCCCAAGGGCGTTGCGGTCTCCCATCGGTCCGCGGCGGCCTTCGTTGACGCCGAAGCTCAGATGTTCCTGGCCAACGACCCGCTGAACACCACCGACCGGGTCCTGGCCGGGCTCTCGGTCGCCTTCGACGCCTCCTGCGAGGAAATGTGGATCGCCTGGCGCAATGGCGCCTGCCTGGTACCAGCCCCGCGCGCCCTGGTGCGCAGCGGCATGGACCTTGGCCCTTGGCTGATTTCCCGCTCGATCACCGCGGTCTCCACCGTCCCCACCTTGGCCGCCCTGTGGCCAGCCCAGGCCCTGGACTCGGTGCGGCTGCTGATTTTCGGCGGCGAGGCCTGCCCGCCAGAACTGGCCGGCCGCCTGGCTACCGAGGGCCGCGAAGTCTGGAATACCTACGGGCCTACCGAAGCGACCGTGGTGGCCTGCGGCGCCACCATGGACGGCAGCCTCCCGGTGCGCATCGGGTTGCCGCTGGCCGGTTGGGATTTGGCCGTGGTCGACCCCGAAGGCATTCCGGTGGCCGAGGGCGAATCCGGCGAGCTGATCATCGGCGGCGTGGGCCTGGCCCGCTACCTGGATCCAGAGAAGGACGCCGAAAAATACGCGCCGATGCCCACCTTGGGCTGGGAGCGCGCCTACCGTTCCGGCGACATGGTGGTCAATGACAGCAAAGGCCTGATCTTCATCGGCCGTGTTGATGACCAGGTGAAGATCGGCGGCCGACGGATCGAGCTGGGCGAAATCGATGCCGCGCTCAACTCCCTGGCCGGGGTTTCCGCCGGCGCGGTGGCCGTGCGCGAAACCGCCACCGGAAACAAGATCCTGGTCGGCTACCTCCAGGCGCCTGAAGACTACGATTTGTCCGCGGCCCGCACCGCGTTGCTGGAGGACCTGCCGGCGCCCATGGTTCCGATCCTGGCCGTCATGGACAACCTGCCGATGAAAACCAGCGGCAAGGTCGACCGCAATGCCCTGCCCTGGCCGCTGCCCGGCGCCGAGCAGAACGACTCCTCCGGCGAGCTGCCGCCACTGGATGAGGTGGGAGAATTCATTGCCGAAGCATGGCAGGGAGCCCTCGGCGCACCCGTATCCGGGTTGGACGCCGACTTCTTCGCCGCCGGCGGCGGTTCCCTCTCGGCCGCCCAGCTCGTTTCCGCCTTGCGCGTGCGCTATCCGGATCTGACAGTGGCCGCACTCTATGACTACCCGCGCTTCGGGGCCCTGGTTGAATTCCTCGGCGGACAGCAGGTCACCAGCGAACCGGTGGAACCGCGTACCGTGGCGCGCACCAAGCGCATTACCCAATTGGCGCAGACCCTGGTGGCCTTCCCGCTGTTCATCCTTTCCGGGCTGCGCTGGTTCACCTATTTGATGATCGGGCACGTGGCCCTGGTGGCCATGGGCGTTTTCGAAGACCCCTTGCCCACCCCGTGGTACGTGATCGCCGGATTATGGCTTCTCTTCGTCACCCCGATCGGGCGCATGACCCTGTCCATCCTGGCCAACAAGCTGCTGCTGCGCGGGCTGGAACCTGGAATCTATCCGCGCTCCGGTTCGGTCCACCTGCGCCTGTGGCTGGCTCAGCACGTAGCCGATGTGGTGGACCCGATTTCGCTCTCCAGCGCGCCGCTGTTGCCTTGGTACGCCCGCATGCTCGGCGCGAAGATCGACCGCACCGCCACCTTGCACACCCTGCCGCCGGTGACCGGAATGCTCACCGTGGGCCCGGGCGCCACCATCGAACCCGAGGTGGATGTCAGCGGCTACTGGATTGACGGCGACAAGCTGCACGTCGGCGCCATCGAGGTTGGCGCCCGCGCGTCGATCGGCGCGCGAAGCACCCTGGTCCCCGGAGCGGTGATCGGCGATGACACGATCGTCGAGGCCGGTTCGGCGGTCTACGGAAGCGCCCGCGGGAACTCCCGGTACGCCGGCTCCCCTGCCACCCGGCAGGCCAAGGCCAAGCCCAAGTGGCCCGAGGCAGAACCGGCCTACCGCAAGCTGCCTCGCGTGCTCGCCGGCATCGCCTCGATCCTGCTGAACCTGTGGCAGTGGATCCCGGTGGTTCTCGCCTTCCTCTCGGTCGCCCCGATCCTGCGGCCCGCCCAGTCGCTGGCAGAAATCGGCTGGCGCTTCATCCCGGCTGTGATCCTTGCGGCGCTGGTCTGGTTCCTGTCGAGCATGATCCTGACCATCCTCGTGGTGCGCTTGCTGTCGATCGGCCTGGTCGAAGGATGGCATCCAGTCACCTCGCGCGTGGGCTGGCAGGCCTGGGCAACCGAGCGGGTCCTGGATACCGCACGCGATCAGCTCTTCCCGCTGTACGCTTCGCTGTTCACCCCGATCTGGCTGCGCCTCTTGGGAGCCAAGGTGGGACGCGATGTGGAGATTTCCACAGTCCTGCTGATCCCGAAGATGACCACCATCTCCTCCGGCGCCTTCCTGGCCGACGACACCATGGTGGCCTCCTACGAACTCGGCGGCGGATGGATGCATATCGCGCCGGTGCGCGTGGGCAAGAAGGCCTTCCTGGGCAACTCCGGCATCCTGCATGCAGGGCGCCGGGTGCCCAAGCGTTCGCTGATCGCGGTGCTCTCGGCCACGCCAAGGAAGATGAAGGCCGGTACGTCGTGGATCGGTTCCCCGCCGAACAAGCTGCGCCGCACCACGGTGGAAGCCGAGTCGGAGCGCACCTACCGTCCGGCCCTGAAATTGAAGATCATGCGTTCCTTCTGGGAGCTGACCCGTTCCCTGGCGGTCTTCACCACCGTGGCCATCGCCGGTGGCGTGCTGTGGGCCCTGGCTGCCCTGGCTACCTACGCCAGCGTTTGGGCCAGCATGCTGCTCTCCGGCGCGGTGCTAGTGCTCGCTGGCGCGTTGGCTGCCGTAATCGCGGTCGCCGCCAAGTGGCTGGTGGTCGGTGCAATCCGCCCCGGCGAGCATACCCTGTGGAGCTCCTTCATCTGGCGCACCGAAATGGTCGATTCCTTCACCGAGCTGGTTTGCGCCCAGTGGTTTGCCCGCCTCGCTTCCGGAACCCCGGCCTTGGTCTGGTTCCTACGCGCCCAGGGCGCCAAGATCGGCCATGGCGTGTGGTGCGAAAGCTACTGGCTGCCGGAAGCCGACCTGGTCACCTTGGAGGATCACTCCACGGTCAACCGCGGTTCGGTCCTGCAAACCCACCTGTTCCACGACCGCATCATGTCCATTGACGCGGTCACCCTGGGAGCAGGGGCGACGCTTGGCCCGCACAGCGTGATCCTGCCAGCGGCGCAGATCTCCGAGGGCACCACCACCGGCCCGGCCAGCTTGATCCTTCGCGGCGAGGTTCTGCCTGCCAATACCTACTGGCGCGGCAATCCGGCAGTACGCTGGAACATCAACCCGGATACACAATTTACGCAGCCCGTCACACAGGAAGCCTGAGGCAACGCACCGATGCACCATCGCATACTGGATGAGTACACCAAGCACTACGGCTCCCCGACCTACACCGTGGAACATTACGATGTGAACCTCGTGGTGAAGCTCGCGAGCAACCACCTCGACGGCCGAGCCATGCTGCGCATTCGCGCACTCGAAGATCTCAACGAGATCCCCTTGAACCTCAACGGGCTGAAGATCATCAAGGCCACCTGCCAGGGACGCAAGGTCTCGGTCAGCAAAAAGCACCACCGCGTGGTCATCTCGACCCCGAGCCGGATCAAAGCCGGGGATCATATCGAATTGAATCTGCGCTATGGCGGAAACCCCAGCGTCGATAACGGGCAATGGGGCGAGGTGGGCTGGGAAGAGCTCACCGACGGCATCCTCGTTTCGGGCCAGCCGGTGGGAGCTTCGACCTGGTTCCCCTGCAATGACCATCCAAGCCACAAGTCCTCCTACCGTTTTGAGGTGTCCACCGATGCGGGCTACCGCGTGGTGGCCAATGGCGATTTGATCTCGCACAGCCGCTCGGCCAGCCGCAATACCTGGGTGTACGAACAGCGCGAGCCCATGGCCACCTATCTGGCGACCTTGCAGATCGGGCGCTACATCGAAATCGCCTTTGACCGCGGGCACCATCTGCTGGCCTACTCGGTTCCAGGCAATGACCTGCCGGTGCGCGGAGCCTTCGCGAAGCAAAGCCAGATGGCCGAGATCTTCGAGCGCAAATTCGGCCCCTACCCATTTGAGAATTACAAGATCGTCGTGGTCGACGACGAACTAGAGATTCCCTTGGAAGCCCAGGGAATGAGCATTTTCGGGCGCAATCACCTTTCGCTGGAGTGGGAAGCCCAGCGCCTGATCGCCCACGAGTTCGCGCACCAGTGGTTCGGCAATTCGCTGACTCCCTCGCGGTGGAAGGACATCTGGCTGAACGAGGGCTTCGCCTGCTTCAGCGAGTGGGTGTACTCGGAACACGCCGGGGTCATGCCGATCGAGCAGCGTGCCCGCGCGGCCTGGGAGAAGCTCAAGTCCCTGCCCCAGGATCTGCAGATCGGGGACCCGGGCCCGAAGGACATGTTCGATGATCGTGTCTACAAGCGCGGGGCACTGACCCTGTACGCATTGCTTACTGCGCTAGGCGAGAAGGCCTTCTACGAGATGCTTCGCGATTGGACCGCGAGCTACCAGCACAGCAGCGTTGATACGAAGAAATTCACGAAGCATCTGAAGAAGCATGCTTCCGGCGTCGATGTTGATCAGATTCTGCAATCCTGGCTTACCGATCTTGAACTGCCGGGCTTTCCTGCCTGAAGGTTCCGCGGGCCTGCCAGCCAGTTCAAAATCCGTTAATCATCAGTTCATCCACGAATTTTAGGCTTACCACCATGAGTGTAGAAATGCCCCTGCTCGATGACGCTTTCCGTGGTTACTCGGTACTCGACGATGATGACGATGATCCGTTGTTGTTACGCGCCGACGGCACCGTCGTTGACACCTGGCGCGAAGACTACCCCTATGACCTGAAACTCGACCGCGAAACCTACGAGATTGAAAAGCGGGCCCTGCAAATCGAGCTTCTGAAACTCCAGAAGTGGGTCAAAGCCAACGGCCGGCGCATCATGATCGTTTTCGAGGGCCGTGATGCCGCAGGCAAAGGCGGAACGATCAAGCGCTTCACCGAGCACCTGAACCCTCGTGGCGCCCGCGTTGTCGCGTTGGAAAAACCCAGCGAACGCGAATCCACCCAGTGGTACTACCAGCGCTACGTGCAGCATTTCCCTTCAGCCGGCGAAATCGTGCTCTTCGACCGTTCCTGGTACAACCGTGCCGGCGTGGAACGGGTCATGGGCTTTTGCACCCCGGAGCAGGTGGACCACTTCCTCGACCAGACTCCGCTCTTCGAAAAGCTCGTGGTCGATGAGGGCATTGATTTGGTGAAGTTCTGGTTCTCGGTCTCCGCAAGCGAGCAGCTCACTCGCTTCACCATTCGGCGAATCGATCCGGTGCGCCAGTGGAAGCTCTCCCCCATGGACCTTGAGTCCCTGGATAAATGGGACAAGTACACGGAAGCCAAGAAGGAAATGTTCTTGAAGACCGACACCGATCACGCTCCGTGGACGGTGGTGAAGTCCAATGACAAGAAGCGCGCCCGGCTTCAGGCGATGCGCCACGTGCTGAACCTGTTTGACTACAAGGGCAAGGATCACGAGCTGATCGGCTCCCCTGATCCCCAGATCGTAGGACGCGCCGCAAACGTCATCACCCACGGCGAAGAGTTCTAGGACGTTACAGGTCTCATTGCACAGTGATCGCTGTGGCCAGCAGGCCATGGCCCACTGGGGATTCGTTCATCCACTTCCCGCAAAGCACTGACAGGTCAACCCCGCTGTGCACGGGGCTGGCCTGCAGGATTCGGGCGGTGAAGGCTCCTGGCTCGTGACCGACCGTAATCTCGCATTCAAGAAAATCAAGCCAGAGCCGGGCCAGCGGATACCACGTTTTGAAGACGGTTTCCTTGGCGCTGAACATCAGCTTGTCCCAAGCGATGCCGGGATCTTCGGCTTGGAGGCGAGCGGCCAAGCGCTGTTCTTCCGGCAACAGGATCACGTCGACCACTTCTGCGGGCAGCGCCTGATGCGGTTCGGCGTCGATTCCGATACCGCTGAAATCACCGGTGCTGGCCACGGCGGCGGCTCGCAGTCCGGCTGCATGGGTCATGCTGCCCACGATATTCGGGGGCCATACCGGCGCGCGGTGTTCATCGGGAACGAGGATGTGATCGCCGTGCCCGAATTCGGCGAGCGCTTGACGGGCGCAAATGCGCACGGTGCGGAACTCCTGCTGGCGGGCCTCGACCGCGTCGGCTACGTACTGATCCTCTTGCCAGAATCTAGGCCCGTCATCAAGCTCGGTACGCGTCTCGGCCACACGAACGGACCCAGGCAATAGCTTGGAAAAAATTTGCATGGGTTCCTGATTAGAACCGCGACGATCCGCCGGAGCCCGAGAAGCTGCCGCCGCCGGAGTATCCGGTTGATACTGACCCGGATGAGCTAGAGGACTCGCGGGATTGATCCACCGAGTTCGTCCCCGCAGTGTAGCCAGCGTTATAGCTGCCCACGCTCCAGTACAGCGATCCGGGATTCAACACGTCCAGGATGGTCCCTCCGCGAGGTCCCTGGCTCGCAGTGGAATAGCGGGATCGTTCCATCTCCCTGCGCATCTCTTCCTTCTCATCCTCATTCTCTGCATAGGCTTCGATTTGGGCCTTGGCAAATTCGTCCAAGCGCTCTGTCAGCCCGCGTCGAAGATCGGAGAGCTCATCCAAGGCCGCATCGACGTCGATTTGTTCGGCCTTCAATTGGGTTCCCAGCGATTCCAGCGATTGTGTTGCGGTCTCACGGTACGAGGCGAGTGCCGCAGCGCTGCCCATCAGCTCAGGATCCACGTCATCGATCAGCGTGGAGATTTGGGCAAGATCGTCTGCCAGCGGCTTCGTCTGGGCCCGCCAGGCATCTTCCCACGAGGCTGAACGAGTGTAGAGCGCGGCAGCAGCGATGATGGCGTCATCGGTGAGGTCAAGGTTTTGCGCATCGGTCTTGAACTTCTTGGCGGCGTCCACGCCACGGCTTGAGGAACGGTACTTCTTCTCCGCTGCTGCCAGCTTGGCTTGCGAGTCGAAGGATTCACGATACTTCGACATGAAGTCGGCAAATCGGCGTTCAAGTTCGGCGGCGTGGGTTGAACCGGTGGGCAGCGTCTTGGCGGCGATTTCCGTCTCGTCCAGGTCCATGGTGACGTTGGTGAGATGTTCGGTTCCGCTCTGCAATTCCTGGGCGAAATTATTGCGTCGTGACGAACGCATCGCCGCTGAAGATATCAGGACAATGCCAGTGCCGCCACCGCCTGCCGCAACGGTCCACCATAGGGCGGGGCTTTTGTACCACGGTCGATTCATGATCGCCGAAGCCTTGTCGGCAACTGCGATCACGCCGTCCGTCCACCGCGACAGGTTGAAATCGTCATACCCTGCTTCGTGGATGCTCTCCATCTGGCTGGTGGTGACTTTGCGATCCTCGCCAAAATAGGTGCCAATTTGGCCGTCCCCGCTGCCTTCGACCGACAGGGTGATGATCAGCAGCCCATCGGCCCAATAGTCGCCATAGTCCTCGGCCTTGGCCGAGATCCATTCTGGATGGCTCTTGCGTGCGAATTCGAGCGTTTTTGTATTGATGTCATCGGAATACTCGCCATCGCGCGTATACACCGCAACGTTGGTCGGTTCGTTGAAATCCAGTTCATCCAAGGCATCCATGAGCCGGTCGCGATTGATCACGCCCGCGGTGTCGTCAATGCTGACCTCACCCAGATTTTCTCCTGCATGGATCTGCACGCCGGAGACTGCGTGGGCCGGAGCTACCACGTTCAACAAGCCGAAGGACAGGACCGCTACCCCGCTGACAACTCGCCTGGACAGATTGCTTCGTGCCATGTTCGCTTCTCCTCGGGACCGATGCTGGATGGCTGGTGAACGACTACTCGAATCAGTTTATCGATCAAAAGTGATTTTTTGGCGCAACCGTTATTGACCTGTCACTAAGCCCTCCGCCTCTGAGCTAGATCTTCGTGCGCAGTTCTTCCTGTTCCTTGCCTTAGGCAACGGTATTGTTGACGTGATGCATTGCTCAGAATGGGGGTCTCACCTCGGATTTTTGCCTGATCAATAAGCAATAAACGCTCCGGACTAGTGATGAAAAACAGGATCAGGTCATTGAATCCTGCACTATTACGCCGAAAACGGCGGTAAAATTGCAGAATGACTAGCATTGACGATTCCGGGGCATCCGTCCTTTCAGAACCAGAGCGCGAAATTCTCACCTGGGACACCTTCGGTGAAGCCTCCCGCGAACTTGCACAGACCATCGTAGATAGCGGCTTCGAGCCCGAAATCGTCTTGGCGGTAGCACGCGGTGGCCTGCTCCTGGCCGGCTCGATCTCCTACGCCCTCGGCGTCAAGGCTTGCGGCGCCCTGAACGTTGAGTTCTACACCGGCATCGGCACCGTTCTCCCTGAGCCAGTTGTCTTGCCACCAATGCTGGATGACGGCCACCTGCGCGACAAGAAGATCCTGATCGTTGACGATGTCTCCGACTCGGGCCGCACCTTGGAAAAGGTCGTCGACCTGGTTTCGGCATGGGGCGCGGACGTCAAGACCGTTTGTCTCTACACCAAGCCACGCACCATCATGGTCCCTGACTACGAATGGCGCCGCACCGACAAGTGGATCACCTTCCCATGGTCGGATCTTCCACCAGTCACCGCAGGCGGAGCAAAGTAAATAATTATTCTTCAGCGGGGAACGATGCGAATCGTTCCCCGCTTTTGTTTGCCCTTTTGGCGCCGTTCATTTGATCAGACACAGATTTTTAGTGGGCTGAGTTCATCCCATACGCTGATGGTATGAGTTCCTCAGTACAACTAAGGGCAATTGACGGATCCGATACGGATTTCATCGTGGGTCTCAGCGCGGATGAGCGCGTCACCGCTTACATTGGCGATGGCCAGCCATGGAGCCGCGAATACGCGATACAGCGAGTAAATCAAGCGATCGACAGCAATGAGATTTCATGGTTCGTCGTATGGCGCGATGGCGTGCGAATCGGCTTGTTCACTGCCACTGAGCGTGCCCATGCCACAGAGATCGGCTATTGGCTTGCGTCCGCAATGTGGGGCCAGGGCTTGGCTAAGGTGATCGTCGACCAAGGATTGCAGCATCTGCAAGAATCAGGAATCACGGATCTCATGGCCAGGGTGGCACCAGAAAATATCGCTTCGCTCAAAGTCCTGGAGCGGCACGGATTCATCCGCCAAAGCCATGATGCAGCGCTGGTGACCCTCACCCGGGCAACACCGCAGGCTTAGGCTGCAGTCGTTTCCTTCAAGAACCCGAAGCTGCTCGGCCGCATGGGATCCGGGGCTTCCTCTTCTGGCTGATAGGTCGGGGTAGGCTCATCTTGCAAATGCGCTCCGGCGCCGCGTTCGATGAAGACAATCACTCCCCAACCGGCTGCAATCAAAGCAGCGACGGCCAGGAAGCCAAGGAACAATACCAACAGCACAGCGCCGCAAGAACGCAGTCCCTTCACGGCTCACCACTTCCCTGATCGTCATTAGTTATTGAGGAATCCCAGAAACAAGTGTAGTCGTCGATTCGGGAGAACATTGCCGCGACAGTACAGCAATGCCCCGCTGATCGCCTTGGAAGCCAAGGTGGTCAGCGGGGCATCGGCAGTTTCAGCTAGCGCTGGGTGGCACCAAACTTCTCGGCGGCCACAGCCACGGCGGCGGCGCGCGCCTCTGACGCTTCATCGGCGGTCAGGGTGCGGTCGGTGGCACGGAAGCGCAGGCCGAAGGCCAGCGACTTCTTGCCATCCTCGATGCCCTTGCCCTGGTACACATCGAAGAGTGCAATGTCTTCCAGCAGGTCTCCGGCACCTTCGCGCAGGGCTGCCAGGACGTCACCGGCGACAACATCCTGATCAACGACCAGGGCAACATCCTGGGTGGCCAGCGGCTGGGTGGACAGAGGCTCGGCAACAACCACGGCGGGAGCCGCGTTCATCAGGGCCACTGCGTTCAGTTCCATGGCCACGGTGCGTGCTGGCAGGTCCTGGTCCTTGAGCAGCTGCGGGTGCAGTTCACCGGCGTAGCCGACGACTTCCCCGGCAACCTTCAAGGTCGCGGCACGGCCAGGGTGGAACGCCTGGTGGCTGCCCTGGGCGATCTCCAGCTCGACGCCGAGGATATCGGCAACCGTACGTGCCGCGTCCAGTGCGTCGGCCCAATCCCAGGCACGCGGCGCAAAGCCGGCAGCGGCGGAAGCCTCGTTGCCGGTCAGCACAGCAGCCAAATGCCACGGCTGGTTCGGAACACCGTTGAACAGTTCGGCCAGCACCTCGTCACTTGGCTTGGCACCCAGTGGAGGAAGCACGCTGGAACCCAGCTGCTCGCCTGGCTGGAAGACCAGGCCGCCCTCGTAGAGGGCCAGATCGCGGAAGCCGCGGCCGATGTTGCGGCGCGCGGTTTCCAGCAGGCCTGGCAGCAAGCTGGTGCGCAGGAAGCGGAATTCCTTCGAGATCGGGTTGGCCAGGGAAATGGCCTTGACCTCGGTGCCGGCCTGGGCTGCGCCGAAGGTGTTGTTCTGCAGCTCGGAGACAAACGGGTAGGACAGGATCTCGGTCAATCCCGCGTCGGCCAAGCCCTGGAGCAGGCGGCGACGCTGGGACTGGACGCGGGTCAAGCCGCGGCCCGGAGGGGCCACCGGCAAGGTAGCCGGGATCTTGTCGTAGCCGACAACGCGGGCTACTTCTTCCACCAGGTCTTCCTTGATAGCCAGGTCCGGACGCCAGCTTGGCGCGGTGACCAGGAAGCCGGTGCTGTTCTGCTCGACGCTCGCGCCGATGCCTTCCAGCGACGCGACAGTCTGCTCGTCGGTGTAGTCCACGCCGATCAGCGAGCCGGCGAAACCTGCTGGCAGCTGGATCCGGGTATCAGCTGGCTGGGCGCCGGCATCGGTGATCTTGGTGGTTTCGGTACCGCCGGCCAATTCGACGAGCAGGTTCACTGCGCGCTGGGCCGCGATCTGCATGATCTGCGGATCCACGCCGCGTTCGAAGCGCTTGGAGGCTTCGGAAGGCAGCTTGTGGCGGCGGCGCGAACGGCCGATGGACACCGCATCGAAGTGCGCTGCTTCGATCAGCACGCGGGTGGTCGAACCGGTGACTTCGGTGGTGGCTCCGCCCATGACGCCGGCGATGCCCAGGGCGCCGGACTCATCGGTGATCAGCAGGTCTTCCACCGACAGCTCCCGTTCCTTCTCGTCCAAGGTCGTCAGCTTTTCGCCGGCCTTGGCACGGCGCACGGTGATGGCGCCGTTGAGCTTGTCAGCGTCGTAGAAGTGCAGCGGCGCGCCGAGTTCCAGCATCACGTAGTTGGAGATGTCCACGGGCAGCGAGATGGCGCGCATGCCGGCCAGCTGCAGGCGCGAAGCCATCCAGCGCGGGGTCGGCAAAGCCGGGTTGATGCCGGTGACCTCGCGGGTCACGAAGCGGGTGCAGCCAGGGACACCGTAGATCGGAGCCTGGTCTGCCAGAACCACTTCGTGGCCGGCCTCGGTGGCTTCGGTGACCGCAACGGTGGTGGCCGGGTCGGTGAAGGAGGTTCCGGTAGCCAGCGCGTACTCGCGAGCCGCACCGCGGATCGAGAAGCAGTAGCCGCGGTCAGGGGTCACGTTGATCTCGGCGGCCTGGTCATCGAGTCCGAAGAGCTCGAATACGTCGGTGCCCAGTTCCGGGTCCAGCCCGTAGTTGGAGAGCACGATGATGCCGTCGTGGTCATCGCCGATGCCCAATTCACGCGAGGAGGCGATCATGCCGGCCGAGGTGTGGCCATAGGTCTTGCGCGGGGAGATCTTGAAGTCCCCGGGCAGCACGGCGCCTGGCAGGGTGACAACAACCTTGTCGCCCTCAACGAAGTTGTGCGCACCGCACACGATGCCCTGCACGCCGGATGGGTCGATGCCCTTGCCGGTCAGGGTCTGCTCGGCGCCTTCTGGGACCACGCGGACCTGGCACCAGTTGATGGTCTTGCCGTTGGAGGCAACTTCCTTTTCCAAGGAGAGCACCTGGCCGACAACGATCGGGCCCGAGAGCTCGTCGGAGGGGCGGTGCACGTCTTCTTCTTCGAGGCCGACCTTGACCAGGTCTGCCATCACGTCTTCAGCCGAGGCCTCGGCTGGTACCTGCGCGTACTCGCGCAGCCAAGATAGTGGAATACGCATTTACTTAGATCTCCATCCCGAAGTGCTGGCTGAAACGGATGTCGCCCTCGATCATGTCGTGCATGTCCGGGACATCGTTGCGGAACATGAGCGTGCGCTCGATGCCCATGCCGAAGGCAAAGCCGGAGTACTCTTCCGGGTCAATGCCTGCCGCGCGCAGGACGTTCGGGTTGATCATGCCGCAGCCGCCCCACTCGATCCAGCGCGGGCCGCCCTTGGCACCTGGGTGCCAGATGTCCAGCTCGGCCGATGGCTCGGTGAACGGGAAGTAGGCCGGGCGCAGGCGGATCTGGGCTTCTTCGCCGAACATCTGGCGGGCGAAGTGCTCCAGGGTGCCGCGCAGGTCGGCCATGGTCAGGCCCTTGTCCACGGCCAGGCCTTCGAACTGGTGGAAGACCGGGGTGTGGGTGGCATCCAGCTCATCGGTGCGGAAAGTGCGTCCCGGGCACAGCACGTAGACCGGCAGGTCGCGTTCGAGCAGCGAGCGGACCTGCACCGGAGAGGTGTGGGTACGCAGCACCAGGTGGGCGTCGGCAGGCTCGATGAAGAAGGTGTCCTGCATTTCGCGGGCCGGGTGGTCCGGCTTGAAGTTCAGCGCGTCGAAGTTGAACCATTCGGATTCGACTTCCGGGCCTTCTGCAATTTCCCAGCCCATGCCGACGAAGATGTCGGCTACGCGGTCCTGCAGGACCGAGAGCGGGTGACGTGCGCCTACCGAGCGGCGACGCGGTGCCGCGGTGACGTCGACGGTCTCTTCAACGAGGATGCGAGCTGCTTCAGCTTCTTCCAGCACCGTGGTGCGGGCGGCGAGGGCCTTGTTGACGCGGCCGCGAGCCGAGCCGACCAGCTTGCCGGCGACAGCCTTTTCCGACTTGTCGAGCTTGCCGATCTGCCGGTTGGCCAATGACAGGGCCGACTTTTCGCCGGTGTGCGCCAGTCGGGCATCCTTCAGCTCGTTCAGGTCTCCGGCAGCCTCGATGGCGGCCAGGGCAGCATCAACAGCTGTCTGGATGCCTGCTTCGTCGGTTGGGTGCGGAACGTTGGACTCCCCGTCGGGAGCTTGTCCAGTTGTCTGATCAGACATGGGATCGATCGATCCTTACTCTTATCTTGTACTTACGCGTAGAACACTTTGGTTCCATTCTATTGCCAAGGGCCCGTGATCGTTTCACCGATGACGGGCCCTTGGCGTGAAGCTTCTTACCTCGAAGCTGGTTTTTACTGCTTAGTGCTCTTCTTTGGCACCCTTAGGGGCAAAGGCCAGCACGAAGACCAGGGTCAGCACGAGCAGTGCGCCGCCGAAGATCGAAGAGTAGAACAGCGTGTGGTCGAACTTCCCGGTGGCCTGGTAGACCTGGGCGCCCTTGATCATGTCAAAGGTGACCGAGTGGTGCTCGACTTCGCCCGGAGCGTGCGAGGTGACTTCACCCGGGAAGTTCACGTGCAGGTTCGCTTCGGTGAAGGAGGAATCAACGGCAGCCTTGTCTCCTGGCATGGAGAAGGTCACTTCCTTGCCATCGTCGGCGAGGTTGATCTCGAAGCCGAAGACCTTGAAGGCGTCCTTGAGCTGGGTGTAGGTCTTCACGCCATCGGTCTCGAAACGCAGTCCGACGTTTTCGCCTTCCTCGATCTTCGAGTAGGTCCACTTGCCATCAAGCTGCTGTTCCATGGCTGCGGTGTCGACCTGGGTTGCCAAAAGCTCGTCGAGGCTCATGCCCTGGAGGTTTTCCTTGTTGATGGTGACTTCAACCGAACCGGTCGTTTTGTCTTGGCCCTGAATGTTGACGTCTGCGTTCATGTTGACGCAGCCGGACAACGCTAGGACGGCGGCAAAGGCCAGTGCGATCACGCTCAAAAGTCGCTTCACGGAAAAGGGCTCCTCAAAAAGTGTTCGGGTGCAAAAAACGTGCAATGCCTCAAAAGGCGCTGCTTCAAGCTTACGCGTCTTTATTGGGTCGCTCTTGCACGTACCTGTTCAAGGCATGCCGCGACAATGGGCGCGTCGGCTGGAATCCACTCGACGATCCCGTGCAGCGAGTCGTCGAGGTCGAGCCAGGCCAGCTGGTCGTGGCCGTCCAGGGTATCCGGTTCGCCCTCGGTGATCTGGGCGAACCACATGCGCATGGCGGCTTTCTCGTTCAGCTGCCATCCTTGCCGGTGCGGCCCCGGGATCGCTGCACCCAGGGTGATGGCCACGCCCAGCTCTTCGCCCAGTTCACGGTGCACCGCGGCAATTTCGCTCTCCCCCGGCTCGACTTTGCCTCCGGGGAATTCCCACAATCCGGCGAGGGCCTCCGGGCGGTTGCGCCGGGCGGCCAAGAGTTTGGCGGGCGCTGCCAGATCGTCGACGATGGCTACGGCCACAATTTGCTTCAGGACTGGTGCTTCAGCCACGGGCTAGCCCTGCTTTGCCGTGTGCTGGGCTCGTGCCGAGGCGTAGAGGCACACGGTCGCGGCGGTGCCAACATTCAGCGACTCGGCTACGCCGTAGAGCGGAACCGCCACTGCATGGTCAGCTGCCTGTTTTTCGTTGTCATCTAGGCCCTGTCCTTCATTGCCGAAGAGCCATAGCGTGGGCGCTTCAAGGACCGGCTGGCCTTCGGGGGCCTGTGCCTCAGCGGCCGGCTGGTGGGCGCGCAATACCGCGGCGTCCTGCAACGAGTCCAGGTTCATGGCTCCGTAGCCGTCGGCGGCGAGGATTTGGTTTCCGGTGGTTTTCGCCGCCTCGATCAGGTGGTCGAATTCGATGTTGTTCAGCACCGGCAGGTGGAAAAGCGATCCGACCGTGGAGCGCACGGCCTTCGGGTTATAGATGTCGACGCTGCCCTTGGTCAGGATGACGGCGTCGGCTCCGGCGGCGTCTGCGGCGCGGAGCACCGTGCCGGCGTTTCCGGGGTCCTGGACCCGGCACAGGACTGCGATGAGCCGCGGTTTGGCGGCGAGCACTTCGCTCAGTTGCGGCTGGGCGATCGCGGCAACGGCGAGAATCCCCTGTGGGGTCTGGGTGTCGGCCATGGCATGCAGCACTTCGCCGGTGACGATGCGTGTTGGCACCTGTGTTTGATCGAGCAGTTCCGCGAACTCGTCGTGGCTTTCGAGGAATCCTCCGACAACATAGACGGCCTGCACGAGGTTGTCGTCGTCCAGGTGCGCCTTGAGCGCTTCGCGCACTGCTTGCGGGCCTTCGACGAGGAATTCCCCTGTGGCTTCACGTCCCTTGCGGTTGGCAAGCCGGGCGACCGACTTGACTCGTTCGGCACGGGGGTTGGTCATCACTTCAGCGGAAAAACTGCTCATACTTCGAGAATACCGGTAGAAACACTAATGGGTGGGTTCCGCGTGATCGCGGGACCCACCCATCGGTGTGATCTGTCCTACCTGAGCTTTAGCTCAAAGGGAGAAAAGATTTACTTCATCTGCTGGCGGGATTCTCCACCAGCTGGTTCGAAGCCAGCAGCCTTAGCTGCTTCAACCGAGTTGAACCAGAATTCAGCTTCGGTCTGCTCGTACCAGGTCGAGCCTGGAACGTGGTACTTGTTCGAGCCAGCGTTGCCCTTGATAACGAAGCCCTCAGGAGCGTCCTGGCCTTCAACAGCCTTGATAACGCCTTCGCCCTCAACGGACTTAGCAGCAGCCTTAGGAGCCTTTGGAGCAGCAACCTCAGCAGCAGCGCGTGGAGCGTTGACGTCAGCTGGAAGAGCTTCCTTTGCAACCTTAACCAGGGTTGCGAATGCGTTGGAGTCCGATACAGCCAGCTCGGCCAGCATGCGGCGGTCAACCTCGATCTCAGCCGCCTTCAGGCCCTGGATCAGACGGTTGTAGGTCATGCCGTTGGCGCGGGATGCAGCGTTGATGCGCTGGATCCAGAGGCGACGGAAGTCACCCTTGCGCTTACGGCGGTCGTTGAAGCTGTAAACGAACGAGTGGAGCAGCTGCTCCTTGGCCTTACGGTACAGGCGCGAACGCTGACCGCGGTAACCCTTTGCGCGTTCCAGAACGACGCGACGCTTCTTGTGGGCGTTTACTGCCCGCTTCACACGTGCCACGTGTGTACTCCTTCAAGTCAGTTCCCCAGTGCTCGCGGTTTTGCGAGATGGGAGAAATCTATGGGTGGTGGGGTATTGCTTCCCCGAATTGCGAAAGGGAGAGCTTAGAGGCCCAGCATCCGCTTGATGGTCTTTACATCGGCCTTAGCGACGATCTGGTCAGAAGCCAGGCGAC
>Ga0308157_10002145_pt1 | contig 34363 bp, 35 predicted proteins | sample PhyBR1_FD_201035 | JGI IMG/M metagenome (GOLD analysis project Ga0308157, IMG submission 201035) | Phyllosphere microbial communities from UC Gill Tract Community Farm, Albany, California, United States - DLSLB.R1 | ecosystem: Host-associated > Plants > Phyllosphere > Unclassified | place: USA... | reverse complement strand
CGTAGCGGAAGCGGATCTTCTCCAGCGACAAGCCGGTATCGACTGGCGCGGCGGCGATGGCCGCCTGCGACTGGCGTTGCAAGGCCAGCATCCGGTCTTTCGGGTAGTCCCAGGACACTGAGGCCATCCATGCCTTTTCCGTTGAGGTCAGCTCCAGCAGGTATGTCCGGCGGCTGGTGGTGATGACAAGATTGGTTTTGAGGCCCGAGCGGATGGGCTTCACCAGCACATTGACGCGCAGCGCATCGCCGCTGCCGCTGGACGTGTCGCCGACGATCCAGCGCACGGTATCGCCTGCGGCAACAGTCACCAGTTCTTCGCCTGGCTGGAGCGAAACCACGGTCACGCGCCCCGGCGCGGCATAGACCTGATACAGCGCGCCGTCAGTGAAGGGCCACACCTGAATTGCATTGACGTAGCCCTCGCGGGTCGGGGCGATGCGCGCTTCGGCATTCGCACGCGACACGCGCACCTTCTCGTCGGCCGGCTCCGGCGCAGCCGGGGCCGCATCCACCTCGGGCAGCGGCTTCAACTGCGCCGGCAGCGCCAGCGGCTCGGGCACGACGACCACTTCCACCGGCGCGGGCGGCTCCGGCAGCGGCTGCGCCTGCACCGGCTCATCGAGCGAAATGGTCGGCGGCGGCTTGCCCTGCGAGGCGCAGCCCGCAAGGGCAAGCAGGATCAACGGCAAAACGGATTTACGGAAAAGTGCATTCATGGCTTGGTTCCTTCAGAAGAATCCAGTTCGCGGCTCCACGACAGGCCATTGACGTAAATACCCAGCGGGTTCTTGCGCAGGCGCTGTTCGGTGCGCGGGGTTTGCAGGACGGTGGAAAGCACGGCGTTCCACCGCTCGGTGCCAGCGGCGGCACCGTTGATGAATCGCTGCTCCGTCCAGCGCACGTTGAAAGACGTGTCGCTGGCGCGGGTCACGCTGGTGATCTGCACCGTCACGGACTCCTTGCCGATGCGGGCGAAGGGATCGTTCTTGCTGGCGTAGTCGTTGAGCACCGCCGCGCCCTTGTCGGTGGTGTAGTCGTAGGCATCCAGCCAGTTCTGCCGCACCACGATGGGGTCGATGGACAGCGAGCGCACCAGTGTCACGAAGCGCGCCAGGTGGTGCGCGATCTGCGCATCGGCGGGCCGGTACGGCGTGGCGGCTTCGCCGACGGCGCGCACCTGCCCCGACTGATCGACTTCTATGACATAGGGCGTGACGATGGATTGCGCCGAGCGCCACACCAGGCCGCCAGCCATCAGCAGCGCGAGCGTCAGGCAGCCGAAAGCCATGAATCGCCAGTTCTTGGCCTGGACGCGGGCCGAGCCGATGCGGTCGTCCCACACCTGGGCGGCGGATTGATAAGGGGTGGCAGGCTGCGGCGTATCGGCATAGCGCACCTGCGGTCGTTTGAATCGCATGAGTGTTCTCCTTGAGGGTCAGGTATCGCGTCATTCATCGGGGCGCAGGCTCGGGCCTTGCCCCGAGCCGCCGCCGTCGCCACCGCGCAGCGTGTGGGCGGCGGTGGTCGCGGCATGCGTGATCTGCTGTCGGCGGTGCATCCGCTTGGCCCAGGCGGGTTGCTCCTGCTTCGGTGCGCTGGCGGCGCTGTCCGCGCTTTCTCCAGCGGCGGCCTGGCCGGAACCGGCAGCGCCGGCATCGGTGCCGTTCCAGCCAGCACGGAAGGAACCGGCCACCTTCTGCCCGGCAGCGGCAGCGCCCGACGCAACTCGGCGGCCTGCCGCCTGCGCTCCGGTCTTGGCGACATTGCCCAGGCCCGCAGCCGCGCCCTTGGCCCCGCCGCCCGCAGCGGCGGAACCGGCCCGGAATGCGGACTTGGCGCTGCTGGCCGCCGACGTGGCAGCGCGTGCGCCGCTGCCGGCCAGCTTGGCGGCGGCCGGGGCCATGCGTGCACCCGCCATGACCGCACCGCCCACGCCAGTCGCGGCGGCACCGATGGCAACGCCGGTGCCGACCGCGCCGACGGCCGCGCCGGCCATCGCGCCCGCGCCAAGCTGCGGCGCACCGGACACAAGGCCCGTGGCGATGCCAGGGCCGAAGATGCCCAGCGCCAGCAGCGCGAGCGAGGCCAGCATCACGACCAGCGCGTGGTCGATGGAAGGCTCGTCGAGATGCACCTGGAACTCTGCGAACAGGCCCGAACCGATGCCAACGATGACGGCCAACACCAGTACCTTGATGCCCGACGAGACCACGTTGCCGAGCACCTTTTCCGCAAGGAATGAGGTCTTGTTCCAGAGCGCGAACGGGATCAAGACGAAGCCGGCGAGCGTGGTCAGCTTGAACTCGATCAACGTGATGAAAAGCTGTACCGCGAGCACGAAAAAGCAGAGGATCACCACCAGCCAGGCGATGAACAGCACCACGATGGGGTCCAGGTTCACGAACACTTCGGGGAAGCCCGCAAGGTCGCCGATCTGCTCCAGAATCGGCGCCCCAGCGTCGATGCCGGTCTTCGCCAGCCGGCCCGGCTGCAAGAAGTTCTCCATCGTGATGGCCGAGCCGGTGGCCGTCAGGCCCAGGCCGGCGAACGACCGGAACACGATGCTGGCCAGCCAGTTGAAGTTGCCGATGATGTAGGCAAAGGCCCCGACGTAGAGCACCTTGCGCAGCAGCTTGGCAATCACGTCCTCGCCCTGGCCGGTGGCGTGGCTCATGGCCCAATACAGGCCGGCGATTGTCATGTCGATGACGATCAGCGTGGCCGTCAGGAACGCCACTTCGCCTTGCAGCAGACCGAAACCCGAGTCGATGTAGCGCGAGAACGTGTCGAGGAAGCGGTCGAGGATGGTCACGTCGTTCATGGCGTGTCCTCCGCAGCGGCGAGCGGCGCATCGCCTTCCTGCGTGTCGTCGGTGGGCGTGTCGAAGCTCGCCGGGATCGGCGGCAGTTCGGCCAGCGTCCGGTATTCATCCGGCCCGGCCTGGCCGGCGAAGAAGCGCCGCCGGAAGGCTTCGGCGGCGGCGCGGCAGGTGTCTTCGCCTGCGGCGTGCCGGTCGGCCGCGCATTGGGCACGCAGCGCCTTGAGCCGCACGGGATCGGCGGCCAAGGTGGCGGCCAGGTCTTCGGCCCTATGCTGATCGGACGACTGGCCGCACGCGGTCAGCAGCACGGCCAGCAGGACAGGAACGCATCGCATGGCCGCCCCCTGTCAGTTGTTGTAGAAGTTGACGGACTGCGGCGTGTACGGCGTGCCGGTGCCGAGGAAACGCCGCCGCACTTCGCGAGCGCGCTCTGTGGCCGCAGCCTGCCGCGCCAGTTCCAGTGAGGCCGCTCGGTCTTGCGTGATCTGGAGCTGCTGGGCCTGGATGGACTGCTTCGCCTGCAAGGCGAGAAGCTGATTGGTCGCCTGCGCGGCTTGCAGCGCGCCGGTGGCAGACTGGCTCTGGCTGACCAGATCGGCCAGCGCGCTTTCGTCTTGCGCCAGGTTCTGCGACACCTGCGCCTGCATCCGCATCGCGGTATGCAGGCCGTCAAGCGTGTTCTTCCACCGCTCGCGGGCATCGCGCAGCATCTGGTCGCCGCTGACGGTGGCCGCGTACTGCTCCGGGTACAGCCGGGCAAAGTCCCGATCCATGTTCTGCACGTCGTAGGCCAGTCCCTGCGCCTCGGCGATCAGGCGTTCGGTAGTAGCGAGCGTCGAGCGCAGCCGGTTGACGATGTTGAAATCCAGATTTGCCAGATTGCGTGCCTGGTTCATCAGCATCTGCGCTTCGTTCTGAAGCTGGTTGATCTGGTTGTTGATCTGCTCCAGCGTGCGGATGGCAGTCAGCGTGTTCTGCACCAGGTTGACGGGATCAACGAAGGTGAGCGCCGCCGCCGGCTGGGCGAGCATCAGCGAGCTGGTCAGCGCGGCGGCCAGCGAAACGGAAAGCACACGGGTCTTCATGGCAGGTTCTCCTGTCGTGGTTGGGAAAGGAAAGAAGCCGCCGCCGGTGAGGACGGCAGCAGGTCAGCGGCCCAATCAAGGCCGCGATGACGCAGCCACGCGCCGGCGAAGCCGGGAGCGCCGGCCTGCGTCAGCACGCGGTCAATGTCGCGTTGGTCTTGCGGTGTGGATGCGCCCGCGAAGGCAAGCGCGGCTGGCCCCAGGTCGAGGTCGAACAGGCGATTGCCGAGGCGCGATTGGTAGTAGTAATCTCGCTTGGGCTGCGCGGTGGCAACAATTTCAATTTGCCGGCTGTTGAGGCCGAAGCCCTCGTAGATCGTGCGAATTTGCGGCTCGGTCGCCTGCGGGTTAGGCAGGAAAATCCGGCTCGCGCAGCTCTCGATGATCGCGGGTGCGATGGTCGAATCCTTGATGTCCGCAAGGCTCTGCGTGGCGAAGATCACCGACACGTTTTTCTTGCGTAGCGTCTTCAACCATTGCCGGATGCGCGCCGCAAACGATGGTTCATCAAGGAACAACCAGGCTTCGTCGAGGATCAGCAGCGTGGGCGCACCGTCGAAACGCGCATCGAAGCAGGCGAACAGATAGCGCAGCACCGCTTGCACGGCGGCGGGGCTGTGCATCAGTTCTTCCATCTCGAAGCCCTGCACGTCGCCGCTGCCGAGCCGGTCGCGGTCGGCATCCAGCAGCTTGCCGTGCGCGCCGCCGAGCACATAGGGCGACAGGGCTTGGCGCAGCGCGTTCGATTGCAGCAGCACCGAAAGCCCGGTCATCGTGCGCTGCTCTACAGGCGCACCGGCAAGACTGCCAAGCGCCGACCAGATTGCGGCTTTCTCGTCGGGGCCGACAGTCACGCCTTCATGCAGCAGTCGGCCTTCGATCCATTCGGCAGCCCAGGTGCGAGAGCCTTCGCGGTCGATACGCGCGAGCGGCTGGAAGGCAATGCCGCCGTCTGCACCGAGGTCGTAGTGTTCTCCGCCCAGGCCCAGCACCGTCGCCCGCATGGATCGGCCCATGTCGAAGGCGAATATGCGCGAGCCGCCATAGCGGCGGAACTGCAAGACCAGCATCGCCAGCAGAACGGACTTGCCCATGCCGGTCGGGCCGGCGACCAGCGTATGCCCCACGTCGCCAATGTGCGTCACCAGCCGGAACGGCGTCGCGCCATCGGTGCGGGTGACGATCAGCGGCGGGCCGTCGAGGTGGGCATTTTTCTCCGGCCCGGCCCACACGGCGGACACCGGCATCATGTGCGCCAGGTTCAGCGTCGAGACGATGGGCTGGCGCACGTTCGCATAAGCATTGCCCGGTATGGACGACAGCCACGCATCCACCGCATTCAAGGTTTCGGGGATGGTGACGAAACCGCGCCCCTGGATGACGCGCTCCACCATGCGCAGCTTTTCGTCGGCCACGGCCGGGTCGGCATCGAGCACCGTCACCGTGGCGGTGAGGTAGCCGAAGGCGACTTGATCGCTGCCCAGCTCCTGCATGGCGGCATCCGCATCGGCCGCCTTGTTGCTGGCATCGGTATCGACCAGCGGGCTTTCCTGCTGGAAGATCGTTTCGCGCAGCAGCGCGATGACGTTCTTGCGCTTGGCGAACCATTGGCGGCGCAGGCGACCTAGCTCCTTTTCCGCCTCGGCTTTGTCGAGGCAGAGAAACCGGGTACTCCAGCGATAGGCAAAGCCCAGGCGGTTGAGGTCGTCCAGCAAGCCTGGCCAGGTCGAGGTCGGGAAGCCCCGCACCGACACCACGCGCAGGTGCCGGTCGCCCAGCATGGGTGCGAGGCCACCGACCAGGGCGGAATCGGCCAGCAGCGCGTCGAGGTGAAATGGCACCTCGGGCACGCCTACGCGGTAGCGCCGCGTCGAGATGGTCGCGTGCAGATAGGTCAGCGTCGCGGCATCGTCCAGCCAGGCGATTTCCGGCATCACACCATCGAGCAGGTCAAAGACCCGATCGGTTTCCGCCACGAAGGCATCGAGGCGGCCGCGCCAGTCCACGCCATCGCCCGGCGCGTGCTCGTAGAGCAGCTTGGCCGCGCGGGCGTGGGATTCCTCGGGCGGCAGGTAGGCCAGCGTCAGGTGATAGGCGCTCTCGAAGTGGTGGTCCGATTCCTCGAAGGCGGCGCGGCGCTCCTCGTCCACCAGCCACGACAGCGGTTCGGGGAAGTCGGAATGCGGATAGTCCGCCGCCGGTTGGCGCTCGGCCTCGATGAACAGCGCCCAGCCCGAACCCAGCCGGCGCAGCGCGTTGTTCAGCCGCGCCGTGGTGGCGACCAGCTCGCCTTGCGTGGCGCTGTCCAGATCCGGCCCGCGAAAGCGCGCCGTGCGCTGGAACGAACCATCCTTGTTCAGCACCACGCCCGGCGCGATCAATCCGGCCCAGGGCAGCCAGTCGGCCAGCAAGGCGGGCCGCTGGCGGTATTCGGCAAGGTTCAGCATGGCGGCATCCCCCTACACGTCCAGCAGCGGCTTGTGCTTGATGTGCCGGGCGAAGACCTGCATGAACTGCGGATCGACGCGCGCGCCCCACACGGCCAGCGAGTGGCCGACGATCCAGAGCACGACACCGGGAATCCAGAGTTGCAGGCCCAGCCCGACGGCGGCGGCCAGCGTGCCGTTGGCAATCGCCACGGTGCGCGGTGCGCCGCCCATCAAAAGCGGCTCGGTCAGTGAGCGATGCAGCGGCACTTCAAAGCCGGCCGCGAAGCTGTCCGGCCCGCTCATACGACCGCCCCGCCGGAGAAGCTGAAGAACGACAGGAAGAACGAAGATGCGGCGAACGCGATACTCAACCCGAAGACGATCTGGATGAGTTTGCGGAAGCCGCCCGACGTGTCGCCGAAGGCGAGCGCGAGGCCCGTGGCGATGATGATGATGACCGCGACGATGCGCGCCACCGGCCCCTGGATCGACTCCAGAATGGATTGCAGCGGGCCTTCCCACGGCATCGAAGAACCGGATGCCTTCGCCGTGCCCGCCGTCATCAGCATGACGGCGGCCAGCAAAAGGCCGTGGTGTGCAGGGCCGACCAGCCGCCGCAGGCGTGCGATGGTCGAAACCGGATTTACGGAATTACGGGAAACAGGAACGTGCATCTGCGTCATGGCAGTTCTCCAGGTTGGTCAGGGGACGGGAAAGGCGCAGCGGTATCGGCTGCGAGAGGAACCGGCGTCAGCTCGGGAGACGGCGTTTCCAGTGCCTCCAGTGCATTCGCCAGGCGATAGCCCACACCGTCAAAACCGACGACGCGGGCGATGCTTTTGACGCGGCGCTTGCGGCCACGCCCGTCGATGTGGATGACGACATTGACCGCCTCGGCGATCAGGGAGCGCGGCGGATTCACCGCGACTTCGAGAATCAGTTGCTCCAGGCGCAGCAGCGCGCCCAAGGCGGAGCCGGCGTGGATGGTGGCGATGCCACCCGGATGGCCGGTGCCCCACACCTTCACCAAGTCCAGGGCTTCGCCGCCACGCACTTCGCCGACGATCACGCGGTCGGGGCGCAGGCGCATCGTGGCGCGCACCAGCTCGGTCATCGACACGACGCCCGCGCGGGTGCGCAACGGCACATGGTCGCGGGCCGCGCATTGCAGTTCGATGGTGTCTTCGAGCACCAGCACGCGGTCGCCGGTGGCGGCGATTTCCGCAAGCAAGGCATTGGCGAGCGTGGTCTTGCCGCTGCTCGTCGCCCCGGCGATCAGGATGTTCTGGCGCTCGCGCACGGCGCGGCGCAGGAAATCCGCCTGGACTGTGGTCAGGATGCCGTCTGCGACGTAGCGATCCAGGCCGATGATGCTCACGGCGCGCTTGCGCAGTGCGAAGGCCGGGCCGGGAGCAGCCGGCGGCAGGATGCCCTCGAACCGTTCGCCGGTTTCGGGCAGCTCGGCGGTCAGCAACGGTCGGCCGCGATGCACCTCTGCGCCGACGTGCGCGGCCACCAGGCGAATGATGCGTTCGCCATCCTCTTCGGACAGTTCCACGCCCAGCGGCGTGCGGCCCGATGACAACCGATCCACCCAAAGGGTATGGTCGGGGTTGAGCATGATTTCCACCACGTCCGGGTCGGCCAGCGCGGCGGCGATCACCGGCCCCATTGCCGTGCGCAGCATCTGGATACGGCGATCCAGCGAAGCCGCGGTGGATGAGCGTTCGGGCGGGGTTTGCCCTCCAGACGAAATGCGGGCGCTCATAAGGCACGCTCCGCAGTACGTTCTTGGACTTCAGCCAGCGCCGCCGCGTCATCCATCCGCACCGGGTCGGGATGCAGTTCCTCCACCACATCGCGCACCAGGCTTCGACCGCGCAGCAGGTGGCGGCCAAGCTGCTCCACGAACTGCTCGAATCGCGCCTTGCCTTGGGCGCGAGCCGCGTCCTGATGGGCTTCAGGAACCGGCGTGCTGACGGTCAGGAAGTAGCGGATGAACAGCGCCAGTGTTTCGATCTGGATGTTCTGGTCGCGCTCCATGCGCTCGGCCTGGCGCGACAGGCGATCGAGACGCTTGGCGATGGCCGCCTCGCGCTGGTCGCCTGCATCGGGCGACAGCCACGATGCGAGCGCCGCCGCGACGATGGACGACTTGGACACGCCCTTCTTGGCGGCCAGTTCTCCGAGGCGCTTGGCGTGCTCGGGCTGGATGAACAGATTGAGGCGGTATTGGCTCATAAGTCGATTCCGTCGTTGGGGTCGAGGGAAGCCAGCCGGGCCGTGCGCTGCATGGCCGGGTCGAGCTGGCCGGGGAAAGACGCCAAACCAGGCAGTGGCAGGTCGTCGTCGTCATCAAGCAGCGCCAGGTCATTGCCGACGGGCTGCGGTTCGGGGCTGTATTCGGTGACTTCGGATAGCTCCGGCTGGCGACGCGGGCCGCCGTCGTCGGTGCCGCCCAGGCCATCGATGGCTGCGGTGGCCGGTGCGGCGGGAACGGCGGGGATCGCCATGCCGCTCCAGTCGTCAGGCCGGGCCGATGGCGCGTCGGCGTAGCGCCCGGCCGCGAGCGCGGGCGGCGGCAAAACGCGGTTCTTGAAATTCGCGTCGGCGTAGTAGCGCAGCTTCTTGGCCTTGATCGGTGCCACGCTGGACACCATCACCACGGCTTCGTCGGTCGGAAGCTGCATCACTTCGCCCGGTGTCAGCAGCGGACGTGCGGTTTCCTGACGCGACACCATCAGGTGCCCCAGCCACGGGGCCAATCGGTGCCCGGCATAGTTGCGCTGCGCGCGCAGTTCGGTGGCGGTGCCCAGCGTTTCGGAGATCCGTTTCGCGGTGCGTTCGTCGTTGGTGGCGAACGTCACGCGGACGTGGCAGTTATCCAGAATCGAATGGTTCTGGCCGTAGGCTTTGTCGATCTGGTTGAGCGACTGTGCGATGAGGAAGCTGCGGATGCCATAGCCCGCCATGAAGGCAAGCGCCGTCTCGAAAAAGTCGAGCCGGCCCAGCGCCGGGAACTCATCGAGCATCAACAGAAGTTTGTGGCGGCGCTCAATGCCGTCGCTGCCGTCGAGCGATTCGGTCAGCCGCCGACCGATCTGGTTGAGGATCAGGCGAATGAGCGGCTTCGTCCGCGATATGTCCGAAGGCGGCACCACCAGATACAGCGAGACGGGATGCTCGGACGCGATCAGGTCGGCGATGCGCCAGTCGCAACGCGAGGTGACTTCGGCGACCGTTGGGTCGCGGTACAGGCCGAGGAACGACATGGCGGTGCTCAACACGCCCGAACGCTCGTTGTCCGACTTGTTGAGCACTTCGCGGGCAGCGGACGCAACAACCGGGTGCGGCACGTCGCCCAGGTGCTTCGTCGTCATCATCCGGTGCAAGGTCAGCTCGAACGGGCTGGCTGGGTCGGATAGGAAGTTGGCAACGCCGCGCAGCGTCTTGTCTTCGCCCGCGTAGAGCACATGCAGGATGGCCCCGACCAGCAGCGCGTGCGAAGTCTTCTCCCAATGGTTGCGCTTCTCCAGCGCGCCTTCGGGGTCAACGAGAATGTCCGCGATGTTCTGCACGTCGCGCACTTCATGCGCGCCGCGCCGCACTTCCAGCAGCGGGTTGTAGGCCGCTGACTTCGCATCGGTCGGGTTAAACAGCAGGCAGTGCGAGAAGCGCGAGCGCCAGCCCGCGGTGATCTGCCAGTTCTCGCCCTTGATGTCATGGATGACGGCCGAAGCCGGCCAGGACAACAATGTCGGGACGACCAAGCCGACGCCTTTACCCGAGCGTGTGGGCGCGAAGGTCAGGACGTGTTCCGGGCCTTCATGGCGCAGGTACTCGTTGCGGTACTTGCCGAGGAAGACGCCGGCCGGCTGCGTCAGCCCGGCCTTGCGAATGTCGTCCGCTTCGGCCCAGCGCGCCGAACCGTAGGTCGTGACCATGCGCGATTGCCGCGAGCGCCACACCGACATGGCAATGGCGACCACCACGGCCACCAGGCCGCTGCCGCCCGCGATGGCCCCGCCGATGTCGAAGACATGCGGCGCGTAGGCATCGAAGAAGAACCACCACTCGAACAGCCGCCAGGGGTGATAGACCGGCGTGCCGAAGAAATCGAACCAGGGCGAGCCAAGGCGTAGTTGATAGCCCAGGGCGGCGGCTGTCCATTGCGTTGCAACCCACACACCGGCGATCACGATGCCGAAGACGGCGGCGATCTGCCCGAACAACACACCCTGAGCCTGCATACCCTGACCTCCGATTTCTCCTGCGCTGATTCCTCAATCAGACGCGGCACAAAGGCGTGCCGCAGGCGTCAGGATCGGTGCCGACTCAGTGCCGGTCAAAGACCGTTATCGGCAACAAGGTGATGCAAAAGGCATGGTTTCAGGCTGCAAAGAAACCAGTAAAAACACCGCAGGCGCGAGCGCGCTGCGGCGTGTTGACTACGAAGGGCAATATTTCTTGCGAAGGGTCGGCGATCAGAACTTCGGCGGTGTTTCGGGCGGGGTGTAGGGTGTCTTTCCGTCGCCATAAAACCGCTTGCGCGTGGCCTCGGCTACCCGGTTGCATAACACGTCGCCAAGCTTCGCGCGGTCGGACTTGCATTGCTGGCGCAGTTCCTTCAACCGCACCGGATCGGCGGCTAGCTCGTCCACGGTCGGCACGTTGGCTGGCTTGGGCGTCTCGGATTGGCCGCAGGCCGTGAGCGCGGCGATCAATAGCAATGGGGCAATGAGTTTCATGGCGGGGTATCCTCCTGCGGATCAGGTTCAGGTGTCGGCGCGGGCCTCACGCCTTCGGGCAGGTCGATGGCTTGCACCCGTTCGATGAAGCGGGCAAGCGTCTCCGAAGGCTCGCCTTCCGGGCGCAGCAGATAGGTCGTCAGCATGGGCGAGCGTCCAGCCAAGGGCCGGGCCACTACACCAGATTCCTGGCTTGCCGCGATGTGTGGCGCACCGGCCAGGCCCAGGGCGAAGCCTGCCGACACTACGACCATCATCAACTCGAACGAGGCCACGCGCTCCGCGATCAGAGGTTCGCGCTCGGAACGGCGCAGCAGGCGATCGACCTGCCGCGCGTGACCCTCGCACGCCTGCGGGTCGCATAGCACCAGCGGAAATTGCAGCACTTCATCCAGCGGAATCCGCTTGTGCTTAAGCAGATGATGGCGCGCCGGCACCGCCACCATCAGCGGGTCGTTCCACACCGCTTGGACAGCGATCCCTTCTCCCACTTCGTCCGACTGTGCAAAGCCCACGTCGTACAGGTCGTCTTGCAGCCCTTTGATCTGCTGTGCCAGCGGCACCTGGAACAACCGAATATCGACCTCGGGTTCCTCCTGCCTGCACATCGCCAACAACGTCGGCAACCGTGACGGCGTGATGCCATCGGACAGCGCAATGCGCAACTGACCGTGGAAACCTTTGGCCGCCGCCTTTACGCTGTCGCGCGCCTGCTGCAAGGCAGAGAACACGCGCGGCACATGCTCAAGGAACAGCTTGCCTGCCCGCGTCAGTCGGGTACTGCGGCTGGTACGGACGAACAACTGTTCGCCCAAGTCTTCTTCCAACTCCTTGATGGTGCGCGACAGTGGCGACTGTTCAATGTGCAGCTTCTCCGCCGCACGGGCGAAGTGGAGTTCTTCGGCCACGGCCAGGAAGCATCGAAGATGACGTAGCTCCATTCAGTGCCTCCCATGCCTCAGAACGTCAATGCGTCGCCGCTGTTTGTGCGGCGGGGCCTTGGTCGGAATGAAAGAGCAATGCCCTGTCCGTCCCTCCCGCGCCCAGCGCCTTGTACAAGGCAATGCCGCCTTGCAACTGCGCCAGTTGGCTGAGGGCAAGCGCATCGCGTGCCTGGTTCAGGCTGCGCTGCGCCACCAGCACCGGCAAGTAGGCGCTCAATCCCCGCGCGTAGAGTTGGGTGGTCTGTTCCAAAGCTTGTTGGCTATCGACCACTGCTTTCTGTAACGCGGCTTGCCGCTGGCGTTCGCTGGTCCATGCCGTCAAGGCATCTTCGACATCGCGCAGCGCCGATCGCACGTCCCGTTCGTAGACACGCCGTACGGCGTCGGCGTTGGCCTGCGCCGCTGTAACGCCGGCTTTGGTGCGTCCTGCGTCGTAAAGCGGCTGGCTGCCCTGCATCGCCGCCGACCATGCCAGGCTGGCGCCGGAGAACAGATCATGGATGACGCTGGCTGTCGTGCCGATTCCCAGAGGAATGCGGAATGTGGGAAAGCGTGCGGCCTCGGCTACGCCGATCTGCGCGGTGGCGGCGGCCAGGCGTCGTTCGTCCGCACGCAGGTCGGGGCGTTGGCGAATAACTTCCGAAGGGAGTGACAGCGGCAAGTCGGCCGGCATGGGCAATGCCGGTGTGGACGTGGCGAGGTCGGCATGCCAATCCCCGGGAAAACCGCCCGCCAGCACGCCGATGGCATGGCTGAAACGGGCGATGTCTGCTTCCAGCAAAGGCGGTTGTGCCTCGGCCGTTTCGCGCTCAGCGCGGGCCTGGGTAACGTCGGCCAGCGTGCCCAAGCCGCCGCGGTGTGCCTGTTCGGCCAGGCGTTCGGCTTCGGCCAGCGTACGGATACTGTCTTGCGCAATGGCCAGACGCAGTTGCGCGGCACGCAGCCCGGCGTAGTCGGATACCAATTCGGCCACAAGACTCACTTGCAGCGCGCGATGGTCTTCGGCGAGCGCCTGGATGCCGGCGTCAGCGGCTTCGACCGCGCGGCGCGTGCCGCCGAACAAGTCCAGTTCCCAACTGGCATCGAATCCCAGGTGCCAGGTTCGTGCCCGCCCGCCGGGCTGCGCGCTGAGTGCCTTGCTGCTGCGCACCGCCTCGCCGGCGGCGCCGACCGAGACTTCGGGCATGGCGGCTGATGCGATCTGCACACGTTCGGCGCGTGCCTGGCGCAGGCGTGCCAAGGCAATATCTAGGTCCTGGTTATGTGTCAAGGTCTGATCGACCAGGCGGTCGAGCAATGGATCCTGGAAGGCGCGCCACCAGGTACGCAGGCCATCGTGGTCGCCATCGGACATGGTGACGTCGGCCTTGATCCAGTGTGCGGGCACATCCAGCGTCGGCGTGCGGTAGTCCGGGCCCACGGTGGTGCAGCCGGCCAGGGCGGCCAGCAGTGAGGCCAGCATTGCCTGCCGAAGGCGCGGCTGTGTGCAGGGGATGGGTGCATGCATGGCTTTGTCCTCACATCCAGCGGTGTAGCAGCGAAATCAACCGGCCTTGCGGTACCGGCGTGCCTGCCGAAGGCGTGACCTCAATGCTGCCGGTCATGCCTGCGGCCAGCACGACCTCGTGCGGGACATGGTCGAACTCGACGCGTACGGGAATGCGCTGCGCCAGCCGGACCCAACTGAAGCTGGGCTCCACGCTCGGCAGGCCCTGCGCGTCGGCCTGCTGGTTGCTGTCGGTGATGCCGCGCCCGATGCTGGCCACCCGTCCTGGCAACACTTGGTCGAAGCCCATCAGGCGGATTTGCGCCGCCGCGCCGGGCTTGATGCCGCGCAGTTTGGTTTCCTCGAAATAGCCGGTAATCCAGAAGCTATGGGCGTCGATCAGGGCCAGGTTCGGCTGGCCCGCCACGGCGTAGTCGCCCTTGTTCAGGCGCAGGCGCGTGACGTAGCCATCGGTTGGCGCACGCAGTTCGGTGCGCGCCAGATCCAGCTTCGCCCTCTCCACGGTGACCCGTGCACCGCGAAGTTCGGCCTGGGCGATGGCTACGGCCTGATTCGCTCGCTGGATGTCCTCGGCAGGTACCAGGCTTTCCATACCCCGGCGGCGGCGCGCCTCCTCAGTCTTCTGGCGCAAGGACACCTCGGCCGCCGCCAGCTGCGCCTCGGCCTGGGCCAATGCCAGCGCGAAGCTGGCATTGTCGATGCGATAGAGCACTTCTCCGCGTTTGACGTATTGGTCGTCCGCGACCGAAACCTCGGCGACGGTGCCTGACACCTCGGGGGCGATGCGCACGATCTGCGCGCTGACACGGCCATCGCGGGTCCAGGGAGCGACGACGTAGGCGCGCCACAGCGCACTGACCAGAAAGCCGGCGGCAACCACCACCACGAGGGTGAGTCCTGCCCGCAGCAGGTGCTGGGCGGAAATTGAGCGTTCAGACATAAAGCACCAACAGGGAAACAAGGCAAAGAGAAATGGCGAACTCGAACAGGCCCGGATGCCAGACCCAGCGCAGCACGCCGCTGCGTGCGAACACGAAGCGAAGGCCCAGATAGATCGGCAGCGCCAGGCAGGCGTAGGCAAAGAACGGCGGCAGGTAGATGCCGGCGAACGAGAACTCACTGAGCATGGGCTTGGCCTCCAGAGGGGGACGGAACGCCGTTCGCATGACGCTCCAGCAGCGCGGCGATGTCGAACAGCACGGCCGTCACGCGCCTCATTTCATCCATCGCGGCACTGGATCGCACCGGCAAACGCGCCAGAGCCGTCGCCGCACGGCGGGCATGACGAGCGGCACTCACGGGATCACCGGCCCGTTGACGCATGTAGCGCAGCGAGCGCTCCACCGCATGCGGCCATTCGGCGTCTGGAGAGGCTTGGCGCAGCCAGCGGCGAAGGCGTAGCACCTCTCGGCCCAGGTGCAGACTGGTCAGTGCCTGAGCAATGGCACGATCCATCGCCTGCGGCTGCGCTTTGAGCAAGGCGCCGAGTTGCGCGATGCGGTGCTGCTGACGCCATTGCCAAGCCGGCGCATCCGTCGGCTCCCCGCGTAAGGTGCTCAGCGCCGAATCGCGGATTCGCAGGCGCAAGCGCATGACGTCACGCCCCCCGTTGCGCGGCAGCACGATCCTGAAGCCCAACAGCGTGAAACACGTCGCCAGGATCCAGGCCACGGCCCCATTGAGGAACAGCGCAAAGTCGTAGCGCATCGGGTTGTCCGCCGCCGCCAGCGTCGTGAACGCCACCAGATAGGCCACGCCCGCCAGGGCATAACGCGGCATCGTGGTGGCATACACACCTGGCAGCCAGAACAGGCTCAGGATCACCAGCAACAACGGCAGGCCCGAGACGTGCGGCAGCACGATGAAGGTGCACAGGAAGGCCATCGCCACGGCTGCCACCGTACCCTTAATGAACTCGACCGCACCCAGCGCGGGATTGGGCGCGGTGGACAGCAGCGCGCAGGCTGCCGCCAACCCCGCCAGCATCATGTTGCCTTCCGTCCAACCGGTGGCGATCCAGAAGGCGCCGCCCATCAGCACGGTCAACAGTGCGCGCACGCCGTTCTGGAGGGCTGCCGTGGTGTCACGGTGGAACGGCACGGACACGTGAGCCGGCGTCGGCCTGGGTTGGTGGAAACGTTCGATGCCTTCAAGGGCTTGTAGGTAATCGTCGAGTTGCTCGATCAAGCGATCGCCCGCGATCATCAGTGTGGCTTGCTCGGAGGCGTCGTCGAACGAGGTGGCGGTGAGCACGTCCACCAGCCGGGCGCGCAGGTCGGTCAAAAGCCGGATAGCTCGTGCTCTTCCGGCCGTGCCAGATTCCTGCCCCAGCGACCGGCCGACCTCCCGCCATGCCTTTTCCCAGTCCGGTTGCAACACTCTCAGTACAGCGAGGCTGGCGCTTTGCCCGTGCAGGGGCGGCGCACCGCCCACAAGCGCGGAAAAAAGCGACACCATTGCGTGCCGCACCGTGCCGGCACGATGGGCCAGGTCGGCGGATTCGGCCTTGCCCAGAGCCAGCAGATCGTCCACGCCATAGACCTCGGTGATGAGCGAGCGCCGTCCGGCATCGAGGGGCTTGGCATCTGGTCCGTCGCTACCTTGAATGGCCTGGTGATGCGTCGCAAGCGCGCCCGCCGTGGCGACCGCAAGGCGGTCGAGCAACGCCGCCAGGCGACTGTGCACGCTGCGGCTGCTGAACAGGGCCGAGACCAGCGCTAGGCAGACCACGCCGATCATCACGGATGCTCCGCGCCCCATTACTTGGTCAAAGGTGCGTTCCGGATGCTGCATGGCGCCGTAGGCCGCCAGGCCCACGGTATAGCCTGCCAGCGTGGCACCATAGGCTCGGAAATGACGCAGCAGGGTCATGCCCACCACGCACACTCCCAGCCACAGGCCGAAGCCGAGCAGGAACAGCCAGGGCATCTGGCCGAAGGCGCTCATCAGCACGAAGGCCGCCAGCATGCCGACCAGCGTACCCAGCACTCGCCACACTCCCTTGCCGATTACGCCGCCCTGGACGGGGTTGATGACCAGCAGCACGCTGGAAGCCGCCGCGTAGGGTGCGTGCAGATCGAGCAAATAGGCGGCCACCAAAGCTAGGCAGGCAGCCAGGATCGACCGCATCACATAGGTCGCGCGTGGCGTAGTCAGATCGAGACAAAGCAGGCCACGCGCCAACCGCTCCCTCAACCAGGAGTGGCGTAAAGAGACGCCTGAATCCGCGTCAGGCACGTTCGCCGAATGCACGATGCAACCCTTCTACAGTGATCAATACGCATCACTGTAGGCAGGGCGGATCATTCCGAAAAGTGAATTTATTGCACTCTGATGAGTGCGTAAAACGCACGAATAGGGGCGATCGTCGCTAGGGCTTGGCGCGCTTTGCCGCTTGCGCCTGGCTCTCGTTGCAGAGCGTATGGATGGTCTGCCGCAGCCATTGATGGGCCGGGTCGCCCTCCAGGCGCGGATGCCAGGCCTGGGTCAGCAGCACCGTTTCCAGCGGTGTCGGCAGGTCGAACACGCGAATATGCAAGCCCGCGGACAGCGCAGTACTGGCCAGATGCCGGGGCAACGGCAATAGCAGATCCGAATCTTGCAATGCAAACAGTGCCGTGTACGGATTGGGCAGTACCAGGGCGACGTGTCGGCGCAGCCCCTGCGCCTCCAGCGCAGCATCGACCGGCCCGACGGCCTTGCCGCGCCGCGACACGTTGATGTGCTCCCAGCGCGTGAGGCGCTCGGGCGTGATCTCGTCGTCGAAAATCGGATGGTTGGCGCGCGCGACGCCCACGAACGTGGTGGTGAACAGCGACTGCACGCGAATCTCCGGCCCCAGCTTGCGCGATGCGCTGATGAATAGGTCGATGCGGCCGCTACGCAGCGCCTCCTCGTCCACGTCATCTTCCTCCGGCGAAAAGCGCAGCATCGCCCGCGGCATCTCCCGCGCCATCGCATCAAGGAGATGGCCAAGATGGATGCTCACGAACTCGTCGGTAGCACGCACGTTGAAACGCCGATCCAGCGATTTCAGGTCGATCTCTGCATCGGAGGCGAACACCTGCGAGGCCTGTTCGACCGCCAGCCGCACCTGCTCGCGCAGCGCCATTGCTCTAGGTGTGGGTACGAGCTTGCGACCGACCTGGACGAATACCGGATCGCCCAAAGCCTCCCGGATACGGCTCAAGGTGCGGCTCATCGCGGGTGCGCTCAAGTGCATGCGGCGCGCGGCGCCGATGACGCTGCCTTCGTCGAGCAGCGCGTCCAGCGCAAGCAGGAGATTGAGATCGGGGCGCGACATCATTGGCCCTCCTATGATTTACCTGCATGCAATCATAGGCTCTTTCGAATGGCGAATGAAGCACTCATCAGCAAGCTTGCATTCTGTGCTGAATCAACTGATGAATGCGCACCAATGTGGCTAAAAGCATCACAGGCTGATCGCCGCGATTCCGATCAGCACGACCACGGCACCCACGATGCGGCGCGCGAGATGGTCCTCACGAAAGAGCAGATACGCGAAGAGGGAACCGATGATGATGGACGACTCACGCAAGGGGGCGACGAGCGCAACGGGTGCCGCCAGCATGGCATTCAACACCAAGATGTAGGCCAGTGGGGAGAAGATGGCCACGATTAGAATAGGCACGGCATTGGTACGAAGTGCTGCGGGAATGTGTTGTCGCTGCCGCAGTGCGCCCGGTGTCAGAGTCAGGCTTTGCAGCAGAAGAGTTCCGGCGTAGTAGCTCACTGGCGCGACATGCAGTGAGGTGACCGCGTAGCTGTCCCAGATGGTATAGCTGGCGATGGTGGCCCCCGTAGCACCTCCCCAAAACATCCCCTGGAGCGGGCGGCGGCTTCCGCTTCCAAAAGGGTTGCCGGTAACGATGAGGATGCCTAAGACGACGAGAAGCGCGCCTAAAAGCGCGACGACGGAGAGCCGCTCCCCCAAAATAAGAATCGCAAACAGCATCGTCAGCACCGGCCCTGTGCCACGGGCGATCGGGTAAACCACCCCGAGTTCGGCACGATCGTAGCCAGCCTGCAAGGTCAGGGAATACGCAATATGCAGTGCCGCCGAAACAGCCGCTCCCACGCCGAGCCGCCAATCGATCGCCCCTTGGTCCTGGACCATAAGAACGAGACCGATCGGGACCCACAGCAGCGTCGAAGCACAGCTATAAGCCCAGACGAACAGTAAAGTGTCTCCCCGCTTGTACTTCGAGGCCAGGTTCCACACCGCATGGGCTACCGCTGCGGCAAGAACCATTGCGATGGTGCCGGGCTGCATCAGGAAATGTCGGGAAGATCGATGCCCGCCCGCTCCGCCAAGCGAGTCCGCTCTTGATCGTGCAGCGCCAGGGATGTGACCAACGCATCGATAACGACGAGCTGAGCCAATCGACTTCCCGCAGCGGCCATCTGTGCCGGTAGTGGTACGCCGCCGACGACAAGCGCGACGTCGGCGAGGGTCGCCAGGGGCGTGTCGTACTGATTGGTGACGGCGATCAGCGAGGCGCCAGCCGAGGACGCCGCATCCGCGACGGCTAGCGTTGAAGACGTGCGGCCGGTCGAGCTGACCGCGATGACGACGTCTTCTGCGCCCAGGAGCCGTGCCGCAATCATGGCCGACAAATGATCCGTGATGCCCACGCTCATCACGCCGATCGTACGCAGACGGAAGACCGTATCGGCGGCAACCGTCGAGGAAGGTCCAGCACCGAACGCAAACACCTGGCGCGCGCGCTGGATCAAGCCGACGGCCTTATCAAGCGCAGAGAGTTCGATGGCTCCACTAAGCGCGGTCAGTGCATCGGTACCAGCACGAATGGATGTTTCAAGCACTGAGGCCGACGTCGCATCCGCGGCGAGTGCTTCAGGAGGCGCGAAGAATCGGGCTGTGCCGCGAGCACGCGCGATCTCGATCTTCAGCTCGGTAAACCCGCCGAACCCGAGCGCACGCGCGGCGCGAATCACCGTCGGCGGAGAAACGCCGGCACGGGCGGCAACCTGGGCGGTAGTGCTTGCTCCGACAAACAAAGGATCGGTGAGGAGGAGATCGACAACTTTCGCCTCGCTTGCGGCGAGGTCGCCGCTTCGGGCTTGAATGCTGCCGATCCATTGCTGCAACCGGTGCTCAGCCTCTGAAACGCTGTTACCAATTTCATTTTTCATGTGTAATATATTACCTGCGCCGCGTGAAGGGCACAACCAACACGTGGGCAGATGCCGTTAAAGGAGTCCGCTCTCATGAATCCTGAAATCAACCCTGGCGTCGCTGTCGTCGGTCCCGGTGCCATTGGCACCACGATCGCGGCGGCGCTACACGAGGTCGGCCGCACGCCGTTGCTGTGTGGACGTAGGCCCCGCGATCACCTGACCCTCCAAGATGGCGACCGCTTTATCACCGTACCTGGCCCTGTTCGGACGAATCCGACACAAATCGCTCGCACGGCTGATCTTGTCTTTTTGGCCGTCAAGGCAACACAAATCGAAGCGGCAGCAGAATGGCTTGCGGCGTTGGTTAGGCCGGAAACGGTGGTGTGCGTTTTGCAGAACGGGATCGAACAGTTGGATAGGGTTCGCCCGTACTCGCCACACGGGCAAATCGTTCCTGCCGTCGTGTGGTTCCCTGCGCAGGCGCAATCCGACGGCTCGGTACGCTTGCGTGGTGACGCGCGCCTCAGCCTGCCGGACACGTCAGCTTCCCGCGTAGTCGCCGCAGCGCTACAAGGCACACGGTGCGCCGTAGATTTGGCCGCGAACTTTAGCTCGCTGGCTTGGCGCAAGCTGATGCAAAACGCGGTGGCTGGACTCATGGCACTCACGCACCGCCGCTCAGGCATGTTCGGTCGCGCTGATATCGCCAGACTTACGCTGGCTTATTTGCAGGAATGCCTGGCCGTGGCACGTGCCGAGGGCGCTGAACTCGGCGACGAAGTGCCGCAAGAGATCCTCGACAAGTTCCGGGCGGCGCCCACAGACATGAGCACCTCCATCCTCACAGATCGAGAAGCTGGCCGACCGCTCGAATGGGATATCCGCAACGGCGTCATTGCGCGTCGCGGCCAGGTTCACGGCATTCCGACCCCGATCAGCGACATCCTGGTGCCGCTTCTTGCGGCTGCGAGCGACGGCCCAGGTTGACCCTAGAGTCGATGATCGCGCTGTTATTTCTCTTCTTTCTCGCCCTTGGTGCTGGCGTGCTCAGCGGCGTCGTCGGCACCGGCTCGTCGCTCATCATGTTGCCCGTCCTCGTCACGCTGTACGGGCCACGGATCGCTTTACCTGTTATGGCGATTGCGTCCTTGTTCGGGAACATCGGGCGGGTGATTGCCTGGTGGCACGAGATCCGTTGGCGGCCGGTGTTTGCCTATTCGTTGGCGGGAGTTCCTGCGGCTGTGCTCGGGGCGCACACGCTGCTGACGATCTCTCCTGCCACTGTGGACGTGTTCCTGGCAGCTTTCTTCCTTGCGATGATCCCGCTGCGCCGCCTCATCAGACGATCGAACCTCCATCTGAACCTCTGGCACATGAGTTTTGCCGGGGCGATTGTCGGGTTCCTGACCGGATTCGTGCTGTCCACCGGGCCGCTCAGCGTGCCGGTATTCACCGGGTACGGAATGAGTGGCGGTGCATTTCTGGGATCGGAGGCCGCAAGCGCTATCCTGCTCTATGCCGGCAAGCTTGGTACGTTTGGTGTGTCAGGCGTACTTACGCAGCCCGTCATCGCACGTGGACTTGCCATCGGCATCGCATTGCTCGTCGGTTCGATGATTGCGAAACGTCTCGTCCAGCGACTCCAGACGCACACATTCGAGCTTCTTATCGATGCGGTTCTCGTCGCTGGGGCGGCAGGAATGATCCTCTCCCTCAACGGATGAGCGGAAGCGGAAAAGGTGTAATCGCTCGCTTAAATTCACGCCGTTTCAACCAACAGTTGGCCCACGTTGCCGCCCGATCTCCCACGACATACCACCGCCGTGTACCGTCGCGGCGAGCTGCTGCCCCAGCCGCTGTTCGATCACCGGCCGCCACGGCACCAAGCTGAATCCCATGCCGTCGTCCAGCATCGCGTAGCGCCCGCTGGCGAGCATGACGGAGCGCCGGTAGATGCCGGCCACGCGCTGCCCGTCAGCCACCGGGCGATGCTCCAGGCCGGTTTCCCCGGCAATGTCCTTCGCGGCCTGCGCCAGTTCCCGGTTGCGCAGCGTGCCCAGCAGGTTGCGTGCGAGGATGACGCGCTGCCCACGCCGCTGCGCCAGCCCCTGTTCTTCGAGGAAGTCGGCGCGCTGCTGCATGGCCTGCTTCGCATCGCCACCAAAGCCCAGGTCGCCCAACCCTCGGCCGCCACCGATCAGTTGCTGATCCAGCCAGGTCGCGCCGATGACGCGCGCCTGCCGCTCAATGGGAAGATGCGATTTCAGCTCCACGGCTACGCCGCCTAGGCGCTGCGAGTCGTAGCGGCGGCCCTGCTCTGGTAGGTCGCCCGGCACTTCCCACAGCCCTTCGGCTACGCGCTCCACGAGGCCGGCCCGGCGCAGGGCTTCCAACCGGCGAACGTGGGCCGCGACAACCTCCTGCGGGTCGCGTCCGGGCGTGGCCCGGCCCTGTTCGATTGCCAAGTGATGATCGGTTCGGTACAGGCCATCACTCGCCAGAGCGGCGATGTTCTTGTCGGCGGCGCGCACGTCGGCCGAACCCTTCACCTCCACCACCGCGCCCGTGGGATAGTTCGCCAGCTCGTCGCGGGCGTTCAGTGCGACGTAGTGAGCCTTGCCGTCCACGCCGTCGATGACCAGATAGCCCCGGTCGTGCAGCTCGTCGGCCAGCCCCTTCGCGGCCACGCGCCCGAGGATGGTTCGGCCATCGTCCCCCGGCTCAAACACGGCCAACTCGCGCGGCTCGCCGCGCATGGCTCGTTGCATCGTTCGGATGATGTCGCCGCGCTCGCCCAAGGCGCGCAGGGTCTTCTCCGCGTCGGCATGGATAGCCCAGGTGCCGGGTCGCGCCTCGTTGGCCAGGCCCAGGCGCTGCAAGCGTTGCAGGCGGCCGATCAGCAGCAGGCGCTGGCGCTGGCGTTGCAGCGTCGGTTCGTTGAAGCGTTCGATCTGCACCCGGCCATCCTCGCCGGCCTCGCGCTGCAAGGTGCGATCCAGGCTCGTCCACCGCTCCTGTTCCACCTCGCGCCCCAAGGTCTGCTGGATCTCCAGTTCGGTGCGCGGCCCGAGCCATTCGGTCGCCAGTTCGACGGCCCGATGGCGAAAGCCGTGGGCGATGTAGTCGCTGGCGATGATGAGGTCTTTGCCGGTGTCGTCGCGCCCGCGCACGATCAGGTGGGTGTGCGGGTTGTCGGTATTCCAGTGATCTACCGCCACCCAATCCAGCCGTGTGCCCAGGTCGGCTTCCATGCGGTTCACCAGATGCCGGGTGTAGGTGCGCAGGTCGTCCAGCTCGCCCCCGTCTTCCGGGGAAACGATGAAGCGAAAATGGTGGCGGTCATCGGCGCAGCGTTCCTTGAAGGCGTCCAGGTCGGCTTCGTCGGCCTGTGGCCCGTAGGCCCGGCCCGGTTCGCCATCGCGGCCCGCGCCGTCGCGCTCGATGTAGCGCAGGTGCTTGGCGAGCGACTGCGGGCTGGCCCGTTGGTGATTGACCAGCAGCGTCTTGATGGTCACGCGCCGCGACATGGGCGTCAGCTTCGCCCCGGCGAAGCGCGCTGCTGTGTGGCCGCGCCCCAGGCGCGAGCCGGGGCGCTGGCCGGTGCCGGCCGCCCCAGGACGGCGCACCGCCGACTTGCCGCTGCTGGCTTTACCGGCCTGCTTGAGCACCTTGGAAACAAAGCTCTGGCCCTGGTTCTTGCCCCGGTTCTTCGGGGCGCTGGGGCGCACCCGGAAATCGTCGTCGCGGCGGTCGGTCATCGCCGTTCTCCCTGCAAGCTCTTGCGTGTCCGGTCGTGCGAAGCACGCGGACATGCCTGCATTGGCGCGACCTTCGCGCCGAACGCGGCACGACGGCAAAGCCGCTCCGTGCCGCGCCACCCCCATGTGCAGACAGGCTTTCGACGCGGCCCGGTGCCGCGTCCTTTTGTCTTGCCTTCCGCCTTTGCCCTTCGCTGTCGCTCCAGGCACCGGCGGCCCGGCGGCGCTGCTGCGTGAGCAGACAGCGCGCCGGCGAAAGCGCCAATGGCCGCAGGCCGGGCGCGTTCGAGGCAAGACGCCTGCACGTTGGACGGCTGCGCCGGATGCTGCGCGACGTGCGGTGCGAATGCACCTGCACGGCAGGCGCGGCGACATGGCGGCGGCAGCGAGAACGACACGCCCGATGGCACGATGGGATGCACAGCAACGTGCAGCGAATCGGCGGTCATCATGGGCGCGTCTCCAGCCAAACCGGGTGCGCAACGCCGATCACAGTAGATGCGCTGACCGGCCCGAAATACCGGCTGTCGAACGATGCCGGGTTGGTCACGCTCAACAGGAACAGCTCGCCCGGTTCAAGGCGGCGGCAAAGCTGCAAGGATGGCAGCGGCCGGCCCAGCCGGTCGGCAGGCAGCGCGGCGGCCGCAGGCTCGCCGTCGATGCGTACCTGACCAGCAACGATGCAAACGTGTTGCGGCGCGATCGCGCCCACACGTTTGAGCAGCGGCACGCGCGTTGGCAGGTAGCCACGCTGCGCGGCCAGCATGGCGGCCCTGGCCGGCAGCGGCACCAGCACAATGCTGTCCACGGACAATGGACGTGGCAGCGAGGCGGTGCGCGGGTCGAACGGGTCGATGCGATACCAACCGACCGCCACGCTGTCGGACGGGTTGTAGGTCAGACGCGGCAGCGGCGACACGAAAGCCGCCCAGGCCAGCGCAGCGAAGCCGATGGCGGTTAGTGTCGCCAGCACGATGCGAGCGCGCAGGCGTGAGCGAGGACGCGGCGGCACGGCGGTCGCATTGGCCGTGGTGGTCGGGGCCGTCATGGCAGCACCTTCCCGGCCAGCCAGGCGGTATGCCGCTCGGCGGTGTATTCGGGCAGCGCAAGGCGAGCCGCAAGACGGTTGCCCAGCGTGCGCCAGTACGCGGGCGACACGTCGATGGCGGCGATGCCCAGCGCCTCGATGCCGTCGATGCGCTCCAGCACGGCGCGCACGTTGGCATCGCCTTCGGTGTGCAGCAGCAGGCGCGCGCCCGGCTGCACGCCGGGGATGCGCTGCACGGCATCAAGCGGTGTAGCAGCCTGCATCACCATGAGCTGCCAGCGGATCGTGCCGTAGTCGTTCGCTTGCCAACGAACACGGCAGAAGATTGCACCCGGCAGGAACATGGCGCAGCGCCGCCAGCGGTCGAGCTGGAGCGTGCGGGCTGGTTCGCCGAAGCGCAGGTAGAGCTTGAAGCGCGGTTCGATGTAGGCGAGCGATGCGCGCGTCAACGGCGCGCTGCTAGGCTGGGTGGACGGTGCAGGGTGCGCAGCCGTGACCGCGATGGCGGCAGGTGCGGCAGCAGACAATGCGGATGTGGTCATGGCGTGTTCTCCCTGCGGTGTTCTGGAAACTCGCGCTCCAGCAAACCGCGCAGCAAGTCGGCCACGGTCACGCCTTGCGTGAAGGCCGACACCTTGATGCGCGCCCGCATGGCGGGCGTGATGTCGAGCGTCAGGCGCGCGGTGTAGAGGTCGCCTTTGCCCAGCGCATCGGCGTCGCCCTGACGAATCCACGCCTCGGCGTGCGGATTCGCCGGCGGACGTGCTCCGATGCCAACGCGCCTACCGCGTGGTGGCTGCTTGGCTGTCATGTCGGCCACCGCAGCAGTTCATCCACCAGGGCGGTGATTTCGCGGGCGGCGGCGCTGTCGGGCGCTGTCTCGCGTGCGAGCCGGCCAGCGGCCACGCTGTCGGCGAACACGATGCGCTGATGCACTTCCGCGCGCAGCGCAGGAAGCGGCTGGTCGGCGAGCGCCTGGCGCGCTTCGCGCCCGATCACGGTGGTGCTCACGCGCCGGTTGATGACGAAGGCCGCGCGGAGCAGCGGACGGAACACCTGCGCCTCGCGGATCAGCGCCACCATCTCTGCGCTGGCCCACACGTCATAGGGGCTGGGCTGCACCGGGATCAGCACACGCTCGGCCGCCAGCAGCGCGGAGCGCGCCAAGGCGGCAATCCTGGGGGGCCCATCAATGACGACGTGATCGGCCCGCCTGGCGAGTTCTGGCGCTTCCTGATGCAGCGTTTCGCGGGCCAGGCCCACGGCGCTGAACAGCCGTGGCAAGCCCTGCTGGCTTCTGCGCTGCGTCCAGTCCAGCGATGAACCCTGCGGGTCGGCATCGAGCAGAACGACATGCTGGCCGCGCAGCGCCAGCTCGCCCGCGATGTGGGTGGCGAGCGTGGTCTTGCCGACACCGCCTTTCTGGTTGAGCAGAGCGAGGATCATGGCTCGGCCCTCCGTGTTGGAAAGCCGGTCTTTCGCTCCTGCGGTTGGTGCCGTTGGGTGGTTGTCCACCGAAACGGCGCGCTTCTACTAAAAGTTAGAGAATTTAAGTTAGGAATGTTAGAGGGCGGCGAAACCCAATGCTGGCGCGGCTTTGCGGCCGATTTTGTTGCCTGATAGCACGAGGATTTGTTGCCTGATAGCACGAGCCTCCTGTTGCCTGATAGCACGAGTGAATTAACAGGTTTTCCCAGACTTATCCCCGTGCCGTGGACGGCACGGGCCGGAAGGTCAGCAGTTCGGTTTTCTCGCCGGGCATGCGCTCGATGCCCAGGACGTAGCCGGGCAACGACTGCCGTGCCACCAGCGCACGCAGGTCGGCGGCGAAGTCGTAGAAACGCGCCACGCTGCCCGACTTGCGGTACAGGTGCTGGAAGTCGAACTGCCAGCCGTGCTCCTGCCGGCCGCCGTGCTTGCGCACCAGGCGGTACAGCCAGCGTTCGATGCCGCCCGTGAGCCGGAAGTACGTCGGATCGATGGTCAGCACCAGGGCGGCGTCCACCACGCCCGCATAGAACCAGTCCGGCAGGATCAGCTCGATGCCCAGCGGCGTGCCGCTGGCGTCGGCCAGCTCCTTCCACTCGTTGATCCACGAGAAGCGATGCAGACGCCGGCCTGTTGTCTCTCGGATGGACGTGGCCACCGTGGTCGATTGCAGGCGATCCAGGGCCGCTTTGAGGCGCTGGTAGTCGCGCAGCGACGTGCCGCGCCCGATGAAACGCAGGATCTCGTAAGGTCGCACCTGCATCAGCCGCGAGGTCGGGATGCCCGCATCGCGGGCTTCCACGATCTGCGAGGCGGCCCAGATCAGGATGTCGGCATCCCAGATCGTGGCGATGCCGTGCTCCTGCGTGCCCTCCACGCGGATGGTGATGCCGCCGGCGCGGAAGTCGATCGGCGCCGTGCGGCGCGACTTGGCCAGCGAGAAGAACGGAAAGGCCATCAAGTCCTGGCTGTCGCGCGGCGCCATGTCGCCCGGCAGCGCGCGGAACAGGTCGAGCTGTTCCCGCTGCTGCACTGGTCGCTGCCGCAGGGGCAGCGATGGGCTGGACATGGCGATGGCCACCGGCGAGCCAGAAATCAGCGGCCGTCACGGTAGTCGCCCGCATGCCGCTCGGCATATTCCGGGTCGGAAGTCGCCGCGAAGCTGCGCGCATCGGCCCAGGCATCGAGGTCGCTCACGGCGTACATGACGCGGCGGCCGAATTTGCGGAACTTCGGGCCGCCGCCGATCACGCGCTGTTTCTCCAGTGTGCGCGGCGACAGGCGCAGGTAGTCGGCGGCTTCGTCGTTGGTGAGATAGCGTTGGGGCTGCGCGGGCGCAGCGACAGCAGCGGCGGCAGGCCGCAAGGGAGCTGGTCGCATGGGATGAACCTCCATCAAGCCCGGCCACACCACGCGGCCGGATAGAGGCACTTTCAAGAAATTCAGGCTTCCTGCTAAGGGACGATTTGCAGGGACTGCAAAACGTCCCCCTTACTACGCTGCAACTGGCGGAAGCTGCGCCAGGCTGCGATAGCCGCCGCGCATCAGCGCCTCGCCACGCCGCACCAGCCGCCGCACGCGGGCACGCAAGGCACTGTCCTTGTGCCAGTCGGCCGCGACAGCATCCGCGCCGAACAGCCCTTCGGCCACTTCGCGCAAGGACGCGCCCGCCAGGGTCGCGTCGAGCGCCTGCAAGGTGTGCAGTTCCAGCACCGCGGCGGGCGTGGGCCGGGAACGGGCCGCCGCCGCAGGCGCGGCAACCGTGGCGGCGGCCAAGGCATCCAGCTCGGTCGCCAGCGTGCGATAGCGTGCGCAGGGCGTGGCGCAGGCGCGGGTGGCGTAGAGGTAGGCCATGCCGTCTTCCAGGCCTGGTCCGAGCGCGAGCCGCAGGCAGCAGCCGGGCCAGTGCGACACCAGCACCAGGCGCTTGCCGTCGTGGATCAGTTGCTTGCGGCCAGGCAGGCGCCAGAACTCGAAGGCATGGGCCTCGGGCGGTGGGTCGGCATCCGGGTAAAGCTGCACCACGGCATCGTGATCGGGGAACCAGGCTGGATGCGCGTCGCGCGCATCCAGGGCCGGGTCTTCCAGCAGGCGCAGGCCCCACGCCTGCGCCGCGTCCGCGTGCCGGCGACGGCGCAGCCAGTCGCGGCGGTAGTCGGGGTTTCGGCGCAGGTACTCCCAGGCCAGCGCGGGGCCGTCAAGGTGCAGGACGTAGAGATAGGCCGCTGTCGGATACCAATGCTCGGCGCTGCGATCAGTCATGGCGAGACCTCCCTGTGCTTGGGGCGCGTCGCCACGGATTCCGCCGTGCGGGAGCTATCGAATCGCCATCAGGTCGTCATCAAGAAAGGTTAAGCTGTAACTGTCGGTGTCAAGACCGTTTGGCTCCTGCGCGTTGCGGGAATCGTCTAAATGCGACGGCTGCGCCACCCGGAAATGGTGCGCGGCACCGGATACCGTGGCGCAGTCCACGCAAAAGATCATGACTGTTTGTAGCAGGCTCGCACCGCTTCGGTGCAAGGATGCCGATCCAGACCGTGCAGGTCTTACGTAAGACTGAAATAGTCACAATGCGCCCCGGCTGGCCGGACTGCGCTGGCTTTCATCAGTCCATGATCGCGCCGTTCTCCTGCGCCAGCCGGACGTACTCCGACAGCGGGCGCAGCGCCTGGAAATAGCGATCCCGTCGCACCGGCAGCTTGCGCGGGCCGACGATGCTGGCCAGGTCGGAGAGCTTGACCGTCCCCAGCGCAGGCATCCCGATGCCCAGGTCGATCAGGCCGTAGGCCGTGTCGCCGTCCACCGGGTCGAGCGACACCAGCAGCCAGGTCAGATGCGCGTCGGGGGTGAACAGGCGCACCACGGGCAGCGGGTCGAGACCCTGCCCAGCGGCGAGCGCCGCGCCGTGGGCCAGCAGCCGGGCGCGTTCGTCGGTGGTGACAAGTGGCAAGGTCATGGCCGGAACCTCCACGAAACCGAGGATGCACGGATGCGCTTCTGCGTCGAAGCACGGAACCGCCGAACCGTCTCCGTGCTTTCGTGGGAAAGCACGGACGCGCAAGCCATCGCATCCGTAGAAGCACGCAAGCGCAGAAGCGGAATTGTAGGAAGCCGGAAAGACACGGATGCGATTCCCCGGTTCTGTCGGAATCCGTAGATACGGATTTCCGTAAAAGCACGAAAGCGGGCCTTTCAGCCATGAATGAACACTATAGATTGTAGCCCTATAGGGCGCAATGGGCTGTCATCTTGGTTTTTATGGGGAAACCAAGTTGGTGGCAGCGAAACACTCATTGGCGACGGCAATACGGACGGTCAGGAAAGCGCGCGGCTTGAGCCAGGAAGCGTTCTCCGACGTGTCCAGCCGTACCTACATGAGTTCGCTGGAGCGCGATCTGAAAAGCCCGACCATGCACAAGCTGACCGAGCTGTGCGAGGTCATGGAAGTGCATCCGCTGACCTTGCTGACGCTGGCCTATGCCGGTGACGACACGCAGAAAGCCGACGAACTGCTGGCGCAGGTGCGAGCGCAACTGACTGAAATCAAACGCCAACAAAGTGAATGAGCGAAGACATCCTTGCACTCGCTCCCCAGATAGGATTCGTTTATGTACAACCTACTTGTCACTGCCGCCGAAGGAGCCTGGGATCTGCCCGCGTATGAATTTGACCGTACCCGGTTCCTTGAATACACGGCTGATAGCCTAAAAGCCCGGTTCGGGACACTTGATGCCAAGACTCAAGAAGAACTGAAGTCGCTGCCGACTTTGTTTACATATGAAGGAAGTGATGAGCCTGTGCGTGTGGGATACATCCGCAGGATTCGGGAGCGGGGGCGGAGCATTCTTATCGAATATGAATTCGACGAAAGCGTTCCCTCCTTCAACTACGCGCAGTTGAAGCCGCTGGAAATCAAGCTCGACATTGGTGGCTGGGAAATGTCACGCACACATTGGGCAGTGAAAGACGAAGACCTATTCGAGCTGCTTGCCTCGGGTGGTCTTGTGGACGCGAGCTATGTTGGTGAAGGCCGCCCGCCTGGGCGTGTTGAAGAGATGCGATTTCGAGTCGCGTTGTCCTTCCCGGGGGAGAGACGAGAGTACGTCGCCAATGTCGCAGCGGAATTGAAGAAGCGGCTGGGGAGAGACTCAATCTTCTACGATAAAGACTTCACCGCCCAGTTGGCACGCCCCAATCTTGATACGTTGCTTCAACGCATCTATCTGAATAACTCCGACCTTGTGGTGGTGTTCCTCTGCGCAGAGTATTAGCGCAAGGAATGGTGCGGGCTGGAGTGGCGGGCCATTCGCAACATCATCAAGAACAAGAACGATCACGCAATCATGTTCATGCGGTTCGACCGGGCGAATGTCGAAGGTGCTTTTTCGATCGACGGTTACGTGGACCTTGACGAACATACGCCGTTAGAAGCCGCCCGAATGATCGTTGAGCGAGTCAGGTTGAACGATCTTCCGCCACCAGCAACCTGACTGTTTCGTTGTCGGAGAGGCACCCCGCCACAATAGGCGGGGCGCGGTGGGCGGCCGTCAGGCCGCCTTGGGCTTGCTGCGCGACCAGATCAGGTCGTGCGTGCCGTCCTCGTTCTCGATCAGGCGGGCATAGACCGTCGCCGGGAACGAAGGATCGTCGATGGAAACCGACAGGTACGAACGATCGGTCTGGCTGGTTTTCTTCCATGCCGCGCCGATCTCGTGGCCGGCCGCCTGAAGGTGGAAGTCGGGGGCGTTTTCGGTGTCGCCCTTGTCATTGGGAACGAGCTTGACCTTGACGTTGAGGGTCAGGGTGCGAAGCGTGCCGGTGAAGCCGTCTTTCTCTGCGGTGAAGGTGCCGATGTTTGCCATGATGAATTTCCTTTCGGTTGAACAGGGTTCGCGCCCATCGCGTCCTGTTGTGATCCGACCGGCGGGGGACGGGCTGGCTGCACCGCTTGCGGGCGCAACGCAGTGGAGCGCCTGGAAGCGAAAAGAATTTGTCCCGCGAGGAATGCGCGCAGCACAGGGGAAATTGTCTTCGCTGGAAGGTTGCAGCCATAGAAGCCCGGCCACCGCCAGGATTCACAAACAGACAGGACGCCTTGGGCCGACCCGCTCCGAAAGGAACATGGCCGACTCGGCTCCCCGCATGACGGCTTCACCGGCCTGCGCCCTGACACGGGCAAGGACAACGCCCAGCGACAAGGTGAAAGCGCCCCTGCCGTAGCTTGCGGCCTGGTGCTTGAGGCGTGGCGTGGAAGCTCCATTGCAGGGCCGGGCAGCGTATCGGTGAACCGTCCTTCGTGACGTACAGGCGACGAACCGCCAGCGTCGAGGACGGCACGCTTTTGCACAACCTGCGGCAGCAAGCCGGGGCGTAGCCCCACAAGTCCCGCCCTTTGCAGCGGGGCGCGTTCGGAATGTCGTCGGCGCTGTGCGCCGACGCACTGATGGGCTTCGAGGGTTTCCCGCGCACAAGGCCACTTGTGCGCCGCCCCTTCGCCGCCTGTCCGAAGGCGGCGAAGGGGCGTTCTGACTTTGGGCCTTGAAACCGGGTGCGGCCACTGCCGCGCCCGGATTTGCTTTTTCACCGCGCCCAGGTCGGAACGGCCTGGGCGCGGTGCTGATCGTGGTTATTCCTTCGTCTCGACAATCCACCACAAGACACGCGGCAAGGCGCGGCCTGTGATGGGGTGAATGTCGGTCAGGTCGGCGCGGGCCGTCCAGCCGCGAGGCGGACGGTAGCCGCGCACGTCGCCATCGCCATGCCAGCGGCGGGCGCGTACCGTGCCGGGGGCATAGGTTGCGCCCATGCGTGGGCGGCTCGTGGGGGTGTGGCTCATGGTCGGCATCCTCGACGTGATGCGCCCCGGTCGGAACCGGGGCGCTTATCGGTGCAGGGTCACGCGGCCAATGCCTCGGCCGGTTCATCGGTCACGGTGGCGGTGTCCGTGGTGTCGGCTTCCGCTTCCGTCGCCACGTCCTGCGCGGCCTGCTGCGGGGCTTCGGCTGCGAAGATGGCAGGCATCCAGCCGGTGCCATCCGCCAGCCGTTCGGCTTCGCTGGCAATGTCTCCCTTTTTCAGTTTCGCCAGTCGGGTGACGTGCGCCGGGGCGTACTGCTCCACGGCTTGCAGAATCGCGGCCTTCGGGATGTGCTGGAAATAGCCTTCGCTGGTGGGCTTCCACCATGCGGCCATGTCCAGCCCCACGGCCTGCGCCAGTTCCGCGCCGGGTTGGTGCTGTGCAGCGCGGGGCGTCACCACGTCCACCGTGACGGCCACGCATACCGCCAGCAGCCGCACCAGTTCATCCTGCGACTTCGCCAGCAGCACAGCGAACAGTTCGGCGCTGTCCTCCGGCAAGCCTTCGCCTGCTACCTGCTGCAACTCGCGCAGCGCCACGGCGGCGGGCGAATCCGGTATGTCCGGGGCCAAACCTTCCAGCCGGTCTTTCACGGTCAGGCGCACGCCCAGCGGCAGGTCGTGGCCGTAGTGGCTGTCCTGCAAGACGGTCTGCACCATGCCATGCACCAGCGCGGCCAGCGCCACTTGCGGATGCCGGGCGACTTCGATTTGCAGCGCGGTGGTGCAGTGGGCGCTCAACCGCTGCGCCAGCTTGTCGGACATGGCGGCGGTCTTGGGCTGCGCGTCGTCGTCTCCGTCCTCGCCTTCGTCGTCGTTCTCGGCTTCGCTGCCGAAACCCTGCCGCAGCCGCTCCAGCGTGCGCAGCGCCTTGGCTTCGGCTTCGCGCAGCAGCCCGCGATGCACCACGGCATCGCCGCTGCGGTCGATAGTGACGATGGCACCGGCTGCGGCCTTCACGGTCGCGCCGTAGTCCTGCAAGCCATCTTCCAGCGCCTGCAACTGCTCGCCCACGGCTTCGCCTTCCTCCTGCAAGGCGTCGGCCTTTTCCTCGTCGTCAGCGTCCAGCGCGTCATCCACCGCTGCGGCCAGTTCGTGCAGCTTGGTTTGCAGCCTCTCGATGCGCTGCGCTTCGCGCTTGGTCGGTTCGCGCCGTTCCCTCGGCGCACGCTGGAAGGCGTGCAGGTCGGCATGGGTCACGGCGGGGGTCGCATCCACCCACGCCCAGCCTTCGGCCTTCACCTCGGCGGCGATGCCCGCCAGCTTGTCTTGCGCCATCCGTTCCAGCAGCGCGGCATCGGTCAGATACACGCCCGCGTCGCCTTCCGCGAACAGGTCGCGGCGGATGCCACCGCCTGCGGCTTCGTAGGTGTCCAGCCCCACAAAACGCACCAGCGGATGCCGGAATGCGTCAATCTCGCGCTCGGTGAGGCGGTCGCGCAGCGCGGACGGCTGGCGCTGCCACGTCGGCGCGTCGTAGAACGCGGTTTCCTGCGCGGTGTGGTCGTCGGTGATGGCAAGGGCCATCAACTGATCGAGCGTCACGGCTTCGGCGCGGTAGTCGGCCAGCAGGCGCGGCGAGACGTTCGCCAGCTTCAAGCGGCGCTGCACCACCAGCGGGGACACGCTGAAATCCGCCGCTATGTCCTCGATGGGCCGTCCCTCGGCCACCAGCGCGGCGAAGGCTTCAAACTGGTCAGCGGGGTGCATGGCTTCGCGCTGCACGTTCTCGGTGAGACTGGCCGTGCGGGCGGTCCCATCGGCCACCAGCAGGCAAGGCACGTCCCATTCCTTGCTGATGCGGCGCTTCTTCGCCAGCAGCTTCAACGCGGCCAGCCTGCGGCCACCGGCCACCACTTCGTAATGCTCGCCATCGGCGGCGGCAATCACGATGAGGTTTTGCAGCAGGCCGACACGCTGGATAGAAGCGGCCAATTCGGGAATGGACATGCGCGGGGTCTTGCGCACGTTGCGCCCGGTCGGACGCGACACCAGCCGCGACAGCGGAACCAAAATCAGGTTCTTGGTCGGGTCGGCGGCTTCCAGCGGGACAGCGGCGGCGGCAGTGACGGCGCGGGCTTCGGTTTGGGTGATGGCGTTCATGGTGATAACTCCTAACGGTTCAGGGATGCAGCAGCGAGGGATGCGGCAAGGGCTGCTGCCTGCCCCTGCCGCGTGGGGAATCAGGCTTTCAACTGGCGCAGGCTATCGGCCAGCATCCAGAGGGCACGATTGAGGCGCACATCGGAATCAATGCCCTGCACCGGGCGGGTTTGCTGGCGGCGTCCGTTGGCGCTGCGGCCGTGCAATCCGCCTTTGGTCAGGTTTTCTTGGGTGCGGTTGAACACGCTCCACAAGTCCGGGCGGCGGTCGTCGTGGCGGCGCGGCATCAGGATTTGGCTTTCCGTGATGGGCGCGGGCTTGTTGTCGGTGGGGTCGTACTTCAAGGCCAGCGCGGAACGGGCGAACACTTCGGCTTCGCCTTCGTCCAGCGTGATCGCGCGCATGGCATCGC
>Ga0308157_10002144_pt1 | contig 34402 bp, 31 predicted proteins | sample PhyBR1_FD_201035 | JGI IMG/M metagenome (GOLD analysis project Ga0308157, IMG submission 201035) | Phyllosphere microbial communities from UC Gill Tract Community Farm, Albany, California, United States - DLSLB.R1 | ecosystem: Host-associated > Plants > Phyllosphere > Unclassified | place: USA... | reverse complement strand
CAACATCATCTGGGGGCAGTACGTCGCCGCGACCGCCGGAACGTCGACCATGGCGACCTACATGTATCAGAACGGCCACCTCGCCGGAAACTACGGGTTCGGCAACGCCGTCGCGGTGCTGCTGTTCCTCATCTCGCTCGTGATCGCGCTGGCGTACCAGCGGTTCGCGCTCCGGCGCGATACCGCGGGCGCGGTCACGGGGCCGAGCGGAAGGAAGAAGTCATGACCGCAACCGCCGTCGCCATCCGCGCGACGCCGTCGAAGGGCGGGCCGAGGCGGGGCCGCACGCGAGGCGCGAGCGGCTGGGTGTATCTCCTCGCGACGGTTCTCGTCGCGGTGTGCGTCGGGCCCGTCCTCTACGTCATCATCGGCGGATTCCGCACGAACGCGCAGATCACCCAGGACCCGTCGGGCTGGCCGGCGCCGTGGGTCGCATCGAACTATACGTCGGTGCTCGGCAGCGGTGAGTTCTGGATCGCCATGGGCAACTCGACGATCTCGGCCGGCGCGACCACGCTCGGCGCCGTCGCTCTGGGGGTGATGGCGAGCTACGTGATCGCGCGATACGACTTCGTCGGCAGAGGCGCGATGTACTCGCTGTTCGCAGCGGGGCTCATGTTCCCCATCACCGTCGCGATCACGCCCCTGTACCTGCTCGTGCGCAATCTCGGCCTCGTGAACTCGCTCGCGGGCATCATCCTGCCGCAGATCGCTTTCGCGCTGCCCACGACGATCATCATCCTCGTGCCGTTCCTCCGCGCCATCCCGAAGGAGCTCGAGGAGGCGTCGTCGATCGACGGCGCGAGCCGCCTCGGATTCTTCTGGCGCATGGTGATCCCGCTCAGCCTGCCGGGCGTCATCACGGTCGGCATCCTGTGCTTCGTGACGACGTGGAACGGCTACATCCTGCCGCTGTTCATCCTGAACGACACCTCGTTGTTCACGCTGCCGCTCGGCGTGCAGAACTTCGCCTCGCAGTACTCGGTCGATACGGCCCGGGTGCTCGCATACACATCGCTGTCGATGATCCCCGCGCTGATCTTCTTCAGTCTGTTCGAGAAGCGCATCGTCGGCGGCCTCACGGGCGCCGTGAAGGGATGAGTGACGTGACGGTATCGGACCGGGTGCGGGCCCTGCTGGCCGCGATGACGCTCGAGGAGAAGGCCGCACAGATCGTGGGGTACTGGCTCGACCAGGACGGTGCCGTCGTCGCTCCCATGGCCGACGAGCTCGCGTCCGGCGAGACGCGCGGCCTCGCCGACATCACTCGCGACGGGATCGGGCACTACACGCGCGTCTACGGAACACGCCCCGTCGATCCGGCTGCGCGCGCCGCCTGGCTCGTGGGGGAGCAGCGTCGGCTCGTGAACGAGACTCGCCTCGGCATCCCCGCGCTCGTCCACGAGGAGTGCCTCACCGGTCTCGCCGCGTGGAAGGCGGCGACTTTCCCGACGCCGCTCGCGTGGGGCGCCTCGTTCGATCCCGAGCTCGTGTCGGAGATGGCGGCGCTCATCGGCGCATCGATGCGCGAGCTCGGCGTGCATCAGGGGCTCGCGCCCGTGCTCGACGTGGTGAGGGATCCGCGGTGGGGGCGCGTCGACGAATGCATCTCCGAAGACCCGTACGTCGTGGGCACGATCGGCACGGCGTTCGTGCGCGGCATGCAGCAGGCGGGCGTTCACGCGACGCTGAAGCACTTCCTCGGGTACTCCGCATCGCAGTCGGGGCGCAACCACGCGCCTGTCCATGCGGGGCCGCGGGAGCTCGCGGACGTGTTCCTCCCGCCGTTCGAGATGGCGCTGCGCGACGGCGGCGCGAAGAGCGTCATGAACAGCTACACCGAGATCGACGGCGTGCCGGTCGCGGCATCGACCGAGCTGCTCACGGGGGTGCTGCGGGGCGAGCTGGGGTTCGAGGGGGTCGTCGTGTCCGACTACTTCGCGGTCGCATTCCTCGAGATGATGCACGGCGTCGCGCGCGATCGAGGCGAGGCCGCCGAGCTGGCGCTCTCGGCAGGCATCGACGTGGAGCTGCCGAGCGGCGACGCTTATCTCGAACCGCTGATCGAGCGGGTGCGCGATGGGCGTACGCCCGAGGCGCTCCTGGACGCCGCAGTCGTGCGGCTGCTCGTGCAGAAGGAGGAGCTGGGGCTGCTCGACCCGGATGCGTTCGACGCGGATCCGCCCTCCGAGATCGATCTCGACACCCCGCGGCACCGGGAGACGGCGCGGCGCCTCGCCGAGGAATCGGTCGTCATGCTGTCGAACCACGGCGCGCTGCCGCTCGCCGCGCCGGGCCGCGTGGCCGTCATCGGTCCGAACGCGGATCGTACGGCGGCGCTGCAGGGGTGCTACTCGTTCCAGAACCACGTGCTCGCGCACCATCCCGACAGCCCCGTCGGGATCGACATGCCCACCGTGCGCGAGGCGATCGCCGCACGCTACGAGGTCGCCTACGCCTCGGGGTGCGACGTCGAGGGCGACGATCGGTCCGGCTTCGAGGAGGCGGCGGCGCTCGCGGCCGCATCGGATGTCGCGGTCGTGGTCGTGGGCGACCAGGCCGGCCTGTTCGGCCGCGGCACCGTCGGGGAGGGCAACGATGTCTCGTCGCTCGAGCTGCCGGGCGTGCAGCGCGAGCTCGTGGAGCGCTTGGTCGAGACCGGAACCCCCGTCGTGATGGTGCTGCTGACCGGGCGGCCCTATGCCGTCCAGTGGGCCCTCGACGGCGATCGCCGCCCCGCGGCCGTGCTGCAGGCATTCTTCCCGGGTGAGGAGGGCGGCGCGGCGATCGCGCGCATCCTCTCCGGAGACGTCTCGCCGTCGGGCCGGCTGTCGGTGAGCATTCCGCAATCCGCCGGCGCGCAGCCGTACGGCTACCTGCGACCCGTGCTCGCAGGCCCGTCGAGCGTGACCTCGACCGACCCGACGCCCGTGCGCCCGTTCGGCTTCGGGCTGACGTATGCGGCGTTCGAGTACTCGGCGTTCTCGTGCGGCGCGGTCGAGGGCGACGCGTTCTCGGCGTCGGTCACGGTGACGAACACCTCGGCGGTGCATGCGACCGAGATCGTGCAGCTGTACGGGCGCGACGTGGTGGCCTCGGTCACGCGGCCCGTCGCGCAGCTGCTCGGCTACGCGCGGGTCGACCTCGCGCCGGGGCGGACCCGCACCGTGGCGTTCGACGTGCCGCTGACCCGATTCGCGTTCAGCGACCGCCGCATGCGGCGCGTCGTCGAGGCGGGGGAGGTCGAGGTGTGGGTCGGGCGAGATGCGGAGACCGAGGCGAGCGATCGCGTGCGGTTCGACATCCCTGGCATCGCGGTGACGGCCGACCACCGGCGAATCGTCGGCGTGGTCGTGGAGTAACGGGCCGCGAGGGTCGTGCCCGATAAGCTGTCAGCCACAACGTAAGGGGACGGCATGGGCAGCGGATCGAACGTCGAGGGCGTGCGCCGAGCGAACCTCGGCGCGATCCTGCGTCTCGTGCATCACCGGGGTCCGCTGTCGCGCGCCGCGCTGACGCAGGAGACGGGGCTGAATCGGTCGACGATCGGCGGCCTCGTCATGCGTCTCGCCGATCATGGTCTCGTGTCGGAGCAGGAACCCGACCCGACCCGCCGCGTCGGCCGGCCGTCGCCGACCGTCGTGCCCGCCGAAGGCGTCGTTGCCGTCGCGGTCAACCCCGAGGTCGATGCGCTCGAGATCGGGGCGGTGGGCTTCGGCGGCGTCGTTCGCGCGCGCGTGCGACAGGAGACCGATCACGTCCTGTCGCCCGAGGAGGTGGCGGAGCGCGTCGCCGTCGTCGTGGCGGATTGGCGCGCGGGGCGGCTGCGCGACGCGCGGATCCTCGGCGTCGGCGTCGCCGTTCCCGGCCTCGTGCGGGCGGCCGACGGCATTGTGCGCAACGCCCCGCACCTCGGGTGGCGCGAGGTCGACATCGCGGCCCTCGTGACGGCGACGACGGGGGTGCGGGCCGCGGCCGGCAACGATGCCTCGCTCGGCGCGATCGCTGAGTGGCTGTTCGGCGCCGCGCAGAACCATGACGACGTGATCTACCTCAACGGCGGTCCGAGCGGCATCGGCGGCGGTGTGATCCTCGGCGGTCGCAGCGTGTCGGGAACAGGCGGGTACGCCGGCGAATGGGGTCAGAACCGCCCGAGCCTAGACGACGAGGCCGATCGGCGCGCGCCGGGCGGTGTGCTCGAAGACGAGGTCAACCGCAAGCGCCTCTTCGACGCGCTCGGCGTGCACGACGACGAGTCCCTCGCGGCGGCGCTCGAGCGGCCGGGCGCAGGCGAGGTCGCGCGCCAGCGCCGCATCCTCGCCGCCACGCTCGCGAACGCCGCCAACGCGCTCGACCCATCGGCGGTCGTGCTCGGCGGGTTCCTCGCGGCCCTGAGGGGAGCGGACCCCGTCTCGTTCGATGGCTCCGTGCGGTCGCAGATGCTCGAGGCTCCCGCCGAGGATCTCGAGATCTCGGCTGCGGCGCTCGGCGCCGACCGCCTGCTGATCGGGGCCGCCGAGCTCGTCTTCGAGACGCTGGTAGCCGATCCGGTCGGGTAGCGACCTGTTACTTCGACGCGCCGATCGCCCAGACGCGCGGCAGGTCGGCGCCGTTGACGACGAGATCGCCGATCAGACGGGCCTTGAACACGCGCGGGTTGTGGTTGCCCGCCGTGCGCGCGTTGCGCCAGTGGCGGTCGAGGCCCTTCTTCACGCTCGTGCCGGAGGCGGCGAGCGCATCGAACGCGCGGCTGATCGCGTCGACCGCGAGGGGCGTCAGGGCGACCTGCGCCTGCGCCGACGCGAGTTCCGCGCGGTCGTTCGCGGCCTCGTCATCCTGCTCGGTGATCTCACCGCGGCGCAGCGCGAGCGCCGACTCGTACGCCTCCTGCAGCGCGTCCGATACGCGCCGCACGGCGGCGGTCGCCACGAACGCGGCCGACGAGACCTCTCCGATGACCTGCAGCAGCTGCGGATCCTTGGCGGCGACGTTCGCAGCCGCATGGCTGAACGTTCGCGTGCGGTTCTTCACCTCGCGCCCGAAGTCGGCCTCGGCCCCGCGCACGGACCCGGCGAGCACGGCCAGCAGCACCTGCTGGTAGAAGGCCGTCTGGTACTTGAATCGCGTATCGAAGTCGATGAGGTTCTCCTCCTCGACGACCGCGTCGGTGAACGTCGACGTGCCGGTGCCCGTCGTGCGCTGACCGAAGCCGTCCCAGTCGTCCTCGAGTGCGACGCCCTCCTGATGGCGGTTCACGGCCGCGATCACGCGCTTGCCGGTATCGGTGCGCTCCGCGTAGGTGTCGAGCCAGTCGGCGAAGATCGAGCCCGTCGAGTAGTACTTGGTGCCGTTGATGCGGAAGCCGCCGTCGCCGCCCGGAGTGACCTTCGTGATCACGTCGCCGACCTTCACGGCGCCGACCTCGGTCCACGAGTTCCCGACGAGTTCGCCGTCGACGAACCGCTTCAGCCAGACATCGCGCCCCGGGCCGGGCTCCGCGACGAGGCGGTCTTCGACGAACGCGAAGTGCGCGCGCAGCGCCTGCGCGATGTTCGAATCGGCGGCCGCGAGGTCGACGAACAGCTCGAACAGCTCGGGCAGCGTCGCCCCCGCGCCGCCGTGCGACTCGGGCACCCGGACCGCGCCGAAGCCGTCGCGCGCGAGCGCCGCGATCTCGTGGTAGGGCAGCTCGCCCGTGCGATCGCGCTCGACGGCGCCGGCTGCGATCGTGTCGAAGTGCGGGCGGAACCTTTCGCGCAGCTCGGCGAGGCGGTTCTGGGTGGCGACGGTCGCGCTCATGCGGGGTCCCTCCGGATCGGGTGCGGAATGGGACGAGTCAAGCACCGGTGCACGCGCGGGGGAACCCGTTCCGTCATGTGACGGAACGAGAGGTAACACGCCGTCGCAAACGGGGCCCCGCGCGTCACACGCGCGAGACGACCGCGTTGTCGAGCTGGTCGGTGTCGACGCCCACGCGCCCTGCCCGGGCCGTCAGCATCACCCACGCGAGCCCGTGGTCGGGATGCACGTGGAACTCGGTGCCGGCCCAGCCGCCGTGGCCGAATCCGTCGGTCGCCAGCAGCCCAGGGCCGCGGCTGCGCAGATTGAACGTGAAGCCCCAGTCCTGCCCGCGCGATGCGGGGTAGGGATCCAACCGCGCCATGCCTTCCGTCACGGGGCGCCGCATGAACTCGAGGCCCGCACGAGTGAGCACCCCGGCGGTGCCGTCGCGGTGCGTGCGCAGCAGGTCGGACCCGGTCGCGAGCAGGTCCTCCGCGCGCGCGAACAGACCGGCTCCCGCGGCGCGCGTCGCGACGAATCGGTCCCAGTCGAGCGGTGACAGCTCGATGCCGTCCACCGGCACGTACGCCTCGGGGTCGAGCGTGAATCCCGTCGCGCCGATCGACGCGCCCCACTCGGCGACGCCCGCATCCCACGTCTGGCCGGTCGCGTGCTCGTAGAGAGCGGCGATGCCCTCGAAGGCGAGCGTCGAGTACCGCGACGCGGATCCGGCGGGGAAGTCGCGGCCGCGCGTCAGCAGTTCGGTGCGCAGCGGCACGCGGGTGTCGAGGTCGGGTTCTGAGATGCCGGACGAATGGCTGCCGAGGTGCCACAGCCGCACGACGTCGTCGCGGTCCCGCCCGAACTCGGGAAGCGCATCGGACAGCGGGGTGTTCGGCGTGAGCAGCCCGCGCTCGATCGCGCGCGTCGCCGTGATGCCCGTGAGCGCCTTCGTGATCGAGAACAGCGGGTAGGTCGCCTCGGTCGCGACGGGGCCGAACGCGTCGAGGGCCAGGATCCCGTCGGCGTCGGCGACGCCGAGCACCGCGTGCGGCAGTCGGTCGTCTGCCACGTGGCGCCTCGCCCAATCGAACGCGGCCGTGAACTCGGTCATCTGTTCTCCTCTACCGGAATCGCATCCCGAGACCGACCTTAGGGCCGCCCGTCGCCGTGCCGTCGGAGATCGCGAGGCCCGTCGGCGCGTCGAGTGCGCCGAGCGCGGCGAAGCCCGCGTCCTCGACGTCTTCGACCCAGGTCTTCTCGGGAAGAGTGTAAGCGAGCTGCGCCGACAGCTCGGGCAGTAGGTGCGGCGCGAGGCCCACACCTCGCTCGGACGCGAGCGCTGCGATCTCTCGGAACGGGGTGATCCCGCCCACGCGCACGATGTTCGGCTGGATCACGTCGACCGCACCGGCATCGATCGCGTCGCGGAACTGATGGATGGTGTGCCGGTTCTCGCCCAGGGCGATCGGTACGTCGATCCGCCGTCGGAGCTCTGCATGGGCGGCGATGTCGTCAGCGCGCAGCGGCTCCTCAATCCACGCCGGCGAGAACTCTGCGAGTCGCTCCATCGCCGAGGTCGCCGCATCGAGGCTCCAGCGCTGGTTCGCGTCGATCATGAGCGTGCGACACGGCCCGAGCACGTCGCGCACGGCTGCGATGCGTTCGACATCGCGCGAGATGTCGGGGCTGCCGACCTTGAACTTCACGGCCGAGAATCCGGCGGCGACCCAGCGGTCGGCCTGCGCCACGAGCTCGTCGAGCGTGTAGTGCAGGTTCACCCCGCTGCCGTACGCGGGAAGCGCGTCGTGCTGTCGCCCGATGAAGTCGGTGACGCTCTGCGAGCGGCGGCGCGCCTGAAGATCCCACAGCGCGAGGTCGAGTCCCGCGAGCGCGATCGTCGTGATGCCGCCCCCTCCCGCCTCGTGCAGGTGCGCCCACGCCTCGTGCCAGATCGACGGGTCGGCCGCCCGCCCGACGGCGAACGAGGTGATGTCGTGCGCGAGCAGCGCGTGCACGGCGTGCGCGCCGATCGTGGGGGTCCAGGAGAACCCGTGCCCGGTGGCGCCGTCGGATGCGGTGACGACGACCTCGATGACGCGGATCTCGGTCACGTCGGGACCCCACGGGCGCGACAGCGGGATCTCGACGATCCGGGTCTCGAGCGCGGCGATCGTCGCGGTCACGCCGACGCCCCGGCCCGCACCAGCGCGTCGCGCCAGAGGCGCGTCGCGCGCCAGCCGAGCAGTCTTTCCGCCCGGTCGCTCGAGAACATCGACTGCGTTCCCGTCAGCTGGTCCGCGACGTGCGCGGCGTCGGGCAGGTGCTCGCGCACACCGTCGGCCGTGTCGCCGTCGTACAGCGCATCGGGAGCACCGACGAAGAACGTCGACCCGTTCGGCACGTCGTCCGCCCCGCGGATCCACGCATCGACGAAATCACCCGCATCGCGCGCGTCGACGTAGTTGAACAGCGCGACCGCCGACAGCGACGGATCATCGACGCGCTCTTCCAGGGTGTGGCCCATCTGCGTCGGGACGCCCTCCCATTCCTCCGGCGCGATCACGAAGCAGGGCCGGAAGGCGCCGAACCGCATGCGCGCCCCGTGCTGGCGCACGGCCATCTGCACGATCTGCTCCATTGCGACTTTCGACGCCCCGTAGCCGTTCCACGGCGCGGTCGGGTGCTCCTCGTCGAGCGGCAGGTACGCCGGCTTCCAGCCGCTGGGCGATCCGTATCCCATGACGGTCGGGCTCGAAGCGAGCAGCAGCTTCGCGGCACCCGTGTCGAGAGCGGCCTGCAGCACCGACCAGACGAGCTGGGTGTTGATGCGGAACATGTCGGGGTCCGGCACGGACCCGGGGATCGCGATCGCCGCGAGGTGCACGACGGCCTCGGGCCGCACCTCGGCGAACGCCTCGAGCGTCGCCTGCTGGTCGAGCAGGTCGACCGAGACCTGGTCGGCCGGGAGATGCTCGACGTGTCCCCGGTCGAACGACGTCACCTCGTGGCCCGCAGCCGCGAGCGCCGCGACGACGCTGCGCCCGAGCCGGCCGGCGCCGCCCGTGACGACGACGCGGCTCATCGCTCACCGCCGACCGCGCGCGCCGCCGGACCGAGGTCGAGATCGGCGATCGACACGGGCAGACCCGAGGCGAGGGATGCGTTGCCGGCTACCCCCACGACGACGCTGCGCACGCCATCGGTCCAATCGGCCGTGTACCCCAGCGGGTCGTCGCCCGCGCCGCGCAGCAGGTCATCTAGCAGCATGGCATCGCCGCCGCCGTGGCCCCCCTCGGCGACCGGGATCGGCACCTCGCGCGCGGGGGAGAAGTGGGTCTGCATGACGAGGCTCTCGCTCTCGGGACGCGCCCGGTCGGCGACCACGAGGTCGGGTCGGGCGCTCGGATCCACGACCGTGCCGCCCGTCTCGTCGGTCGTGACGACGCCGCGCTCGACGACGGTGAGCTCCGCACGCCCCTTCGTGCCGTTGACCGCGACCGTATAGCCCTCCCAGGGCGAGTGCGCGTTCAGCGAATAGGTCATCGTCGCGCCCGAGGCGTAGTCGACGATGAGGGCGAGGTTGTCCTCGATCGTGATTCCGGAGTCGAAGACGTCCTTGTCGCGCAGGTAGCCGTCGTGCTGCTCCTGATCGAGGTAGAGGCCGCGCAGCTTCTCGTCCGAGCGCATGTCGAGCGCGAACGGATCGCTCGCCGCGGCGTCGATGGATCCGCGCGCGGGCCTGTCGCCGAGGCCGCGGCGAGCGGCGTTCTCGGCGCCGTAGAACCGCAGGCCGCCGGAGGCGTACACGCGCGACGGAACCTGGTTCGTCCACCAGTTCACGAGGTCGAAGTGGTGGCTCGACTTGTGGATCAGCAGGCCGCCGGAGTTCTGCTTCTCGCGATGCCAACGGCGGAAGTAGTCGGCTCCGTGGGCCGTGTCGAGCACCCACTCGAAGTGCACGCTCGTGACCTCGCCGATCTCGCCCGAGGCGATCACGCGCTTGAGGGCCGCGTTGCGCGGCGAATAGCGGTAGTTGAAGGTGATCGTCACCTTGCGGCCGGTGCGCTCGGCGGCCTCCGCGATCTGGCGGATCCCCTCCTCGCTCGTCGTGAGCGGCTTCTCGACGATCGCATCCGCGCCCGCTTCGAGCGCGGCCGTGACGAACTCGGCGTGCAGGAAGTCGGGCGTCGTGACGATGACGGAGTCAATCTTCTCCTCGCGCACGACGGCTCCGAGGTCGGCCGGGTCGAACCGGCGGGGCTCGCCGAGCTCGGGGTGCTGCGCGGCCGACCAGTCGAGGCGCCCGGGGTTCGGGTCTGCCCATGCGACGAGCGTGCCGACATCGGCGTGCGTCGTGGCGAGCGCGCCGAGATACATCTGTGCGCGGGATCCGGTGCCGATGAGGGCGAAGCGGCGGGTCATGATCTCTCCTGGGTGGGTCAGTGGTGGGCGAGGGGAAGCGGGCGTTCGAGCCCGCGCACGCTCGTGGACGGCCAATCGGGGTCGCGCGTGAGCAGTTCGATCCCCGTGGACGTCGCGAGCACGGTGTCTTCGAGCTTCGCGCCGGGAATCCACGGGTTCCAGGCGAAGGCCTGCGCTTCGGCCACGCGACCGCCGATTCCCGGAAAGGCCTTGGGGTCGCGGCCCGCATAGCCGGTCGCGCCGCCCTGGTGGTGCCGCGTCCATGCGTCGTCGCCGAACCCGTGCCGCGCGTAGGCACGGCGGATCTCGGCGAACAGCTCGTCGAGATCCGCTCCGGGGCGCGTGGCGGCGAGCACGTCGGCCTCGACCTCGCGCAGACGCGCCTCGACGCCGTCCGACTCGCCGTTCGGCTCGAACTCGACCCAGCGCGTCATGTTCGCGTGGAGCCCATGGCGCACCATGGTGACGACGGCCATCGCGCGCCGCCCGAGCGGTGCGTCGGTGGGGATCGGGTGCTGCACGGATCCGCGCTGCTCACCCGCTGCGAGCAGCACCGCCGGCTCCGCGCCGATCTCGTACGCCGCGCGTGCGAGGCGCCCGGCGAGCTCACGCTCCGTCCACGAGGGCTCGGCCTCGCGCAGCACGCGGGTCACGGCGCGGGCCGCGTCGGATCCGAGCGCGCGATAGCGATCCGTCTCGACGGGCAGGAGCGCGGCGCGCGCCGCACGGAGATCGGGCTCGAGGTCGGCTTCGCTGAGCGCATCGACCGGGGCGGTCGCGAGTGAGCCGTGCCAGGGGATGACGCGCCACCGGACGCCCGAGATCTCCTCGGCTTCGAGGCGTTCGACTTCGTTCGCGAGCGCCGTCACGGTGATCTGGCGGTCTCGCGTCACGGTCGCCGAGAAAACGGCGGCGCCGCCGAGCGGAACGGCCGGGCGCGGACCGTCGAGCAACCAGGCGAGTGCGGCGCTCGAGGTCAGATGCACGGCCGGGGCGTCGCGTGCGGTGAGCAGCTGTTGGATGCGCGCGAGCTTGTGCTCGCGATCGCTGGTCGCGTCGTTGCGATGGGACATCTGGTCCTCGGGGAGCTCAGTGGAGGGGGTGGATACCAAGCCTAGCAGAAACCGGTTTCTCATGTAATCTTGCAGGTATGCCCCAACTCGATGAAGAGCCCCGGTACGTCAACCCCATCATCGACGCTGACTTTCCCGACCCCGACGCCGTGCGCGTCGGGGACCAGTACGTGATGATCGCGTCGAGCTTCAATAGGTCTCCCGGTCTTCCGGTCTACGTCTCCGCCGATCTCATCAACTGGGAGCGCGCGGGAAACGCGCTGCCGAACGGCTCGTCGTCCGAATGGTTCGGGCTGCCTCGCCACGGGGGCGGGGTGTGGGCGCCGTCGATCCGACACCGCGACGGCACGTACTTCATCGTGTATCCCGATCCCGATCAGGGCATCTTCGTCGTGACGGCAACGGATCCGGCCGGGCCGTGGTCAGCGCCCCGCCTGCTTCTCCGCGGCCTCGGGCTCATCGACCCGTGCCCGCTCTGGGACGACGACGGCAGCGCCTATCTCGTGTTCGGCTGGGCGAGATCGCGTTCGGGCAAGAAGAACGTGCTCACCGTCGTGCCGGTCGATGCCGAGCTGCGGCAGACCATGGGTGCGGCCCGCGACGTCATCGACGGCGGCGACATCGACGGGTGGGGCACGATCGAGGGACCGAAGTTCTACAAGCGCGACGGCTGGTACTACATCTTCGCGCCGGCCGGGGGCGTGGCGACGGGGTGGCAGGCGGTCTTCCGCTCGCGCCACGTGTTCGGGCCATACGAGGAGCGATGCGTGCTCGAGCAGGGATCCACGCCCGTGAACGGGCCGCACCAGGGCGCGTGGGTGACGTCGCCCGACGGTCGCGACTGGTTCCTGCACTTCCAGGACCGGGGCCCGTTCGGCCGTGTGACGCACCTGCAGCCCATGGCCTGGGGCGACGACGGCTGGCCCGTCATGGGTCAGGCCGTCGACGGCGGGCCGTCCGAGCCCGTGCTCAGCTATCCGAGCCCGCACGGCACCGTGCAGGGTAGCCGCACGATCGCCCGCTCCGACGACTTCGCGGGCGGCCTGCCCGGACCGACATGGACGTGGCAGGCGAACCCCGCCGCCGACCGGCTCGTCTCGGGGGGCGAGGGACTGCGGATCCGCTCTGCCGACGACTCCGGCGACGTGCGCGCGCTCCCGAGCGTCATCGGGCAGCCGCTGCCCGGAACGGCCTCGACGTCTCGCGTGCGCGTCGTCCTCGACGGTCCGCCCGGATCGCGCGCGGGGCTCGCGATCCTCGGCCGCGACTATGTCTGGGCCGGCATCGTGCGCGGCGAGCAGGGGGACGAGGTGGTCGTCGCGGCGCGCACCGACGACGACCTCGCCGAGCGCGTCGTGCTGCGCGCCGACGCCGTCGGCGACGTCGACGTCGCGCTCTCGTGCGCCGCGGATGCGACGCTCACGGCGATCGTCACGGTCGACGGACGCGAAACGCGCGTGGATCCGCTCGCGACCGCGTCGAAGGGGCGCTGGATCGGCGCGGAGATCGCGCTGTTCGCCGGAAACGGATTCGGCGCACTCGAGGCCGTGGCGCGGTTCCAGGACTTCCGACTCGACCTGGAAGAGGATTGACGCATGGCCACCAAGCGCACGTCCCGCGAAGCCACCATCTCCGACATCGCCGCCGCGGCGGGGGTGTCGAAGGCCACCGTCTCGCGCGTGATGAACGGCGTCGTGACGGTCAACGAGGAGATCGCGCAGCGCGTGCGCGCCGCGGTCGCAGAGCTCGGCTACTCGCCGAGCGCCACGGCGCGCTCGCTGTCTCTGGGCGAGAGTCGCACGGTGGGCGTCGTCGTCCCCGACCTCGCCAACCCGATGTTCCACCAGGTGCTGCACGGTCTGAACCGCGCCGCCGAACGCGACGGCTACCGCGTGCTCGTGGCCGACACGCAGGAGCACAGCGATGCCGAGAGCGAGACGGTGCTCGACATCCGCAACCGCACCGACGCGATCGCGCTGTTCGCGCCCCGCATGTCGCGCGAGAAGCTGCTCGAGCTGCTGCCGAACATCAGCCCCGTGGTCGTGTTCAACCGCACGACGGGCAAGCGCGCAGGTGCAGTGCTGATCGACTACGCCGACGGCATCGGACAGGTCGCGCGGCACCTCATCGCTCTCGGGCACACGCGCATCGCCTATCTGGCCGGCCCGCCGCAGGCGCGCTCGAACATGGCGCGCCAGGACGGACTCGACCTCGTCTCCGAGGAGCATCCCGACGTCGAGATCGTGAACGTCCCGTGCGGATCCTCGTTCGAGGACGGATACGACGCGTGGCCGGCCGTCAGCGAGACCCGCGCCACGGGTGTGATCGCCTTCAACGACGTCGTCGCCCTCGGTTTCCTTGGCCGGCTCTCCGAAGAGGGAGTGCGGGTTCCGGAGGACCTCTCAGTCTCGGGGTTCGACGACATCCCGTTCTCGCGGTACTCGTCGCCGAGCCTCACCACCATGACGGCGCGACTCGGCGACGTCGGCGAGCGCATCTGGACGACCCTGCTGGCGCAGATGCGCGGCGAGGCCGACCTCGAACCCACGATGTTCGCGCCGGAGCTCGCGGCGCGCTCGAGCACAGGACCCCGACCATGACGACCTCCCTCACGAATGCCGCCGGCCGCATCATCGCGATGCTCCACACGGGCGACGACGTCGCGCCGGGGAGGGCGCCGCGTCCCTACGTGCTCGTCATGACGCCCGACGGTGCCGCGGTCACCGAGACGAATCCGCCGGATCATCCGCACCACCTGGGCGTGAGCGTGACGACCCCCGATGTGGACGGAACGAACTTCTGGGGCGGCAGCACGTTCGTCGCGGGCACGGGCCCGACGATCCTCGACAATCACGGTCGTCAGACGATCGAGCGCGAGGACGACGCGCCCGGTCGCGCGCGCCAGTCGATCGCGTGGCACGATCGCGACGGCGATCTCGTCCTCTCCGAGGAGCGCACGGTCGAGGTGCACGATTCCGCGGGTCACACCGTGCTGGCGTGGACGTCGTCGCTCAATGCCGCACGCGACGGCGTCAGCATCGGCAGCTCCCATACGAACGGCCGTCCGGGCGCGTTCTACGGCGGCATCTTCTGGCGCACGCCGTTCGGCACCGCCGAGGTGAGCACCATCGACGGTGAGGGCGTGGACAACGCGCACGGCTCTGTCTCACCCTGGATCGTCGTGCGCGGCACTGGCGCCACGCTCGTCGCAGCGACCGCGTCGGGCCTTCCCTGGTTCATCCGCGCCGACGGATACGTCGGCTTCGGTCCGGCGGTCGCGGTGGATCAGCGCCGCGTGATCGAGAGGGATTCGCCCCTCGAGCTCGACCTCGCGGTCGCACTGCTCGATGGTGAGCCCGACGACGCCGAGATCGAGCGCGCGATCGCCGCCGCCCTCGCATGCACCCCGCAGGAGGTTTCCGCATGACCGTTCCCCGTCTCGCCCTGATCGGAACCGGCGGCCACGGTCGCGGGCACCTCGCGCAGGGAATCCGCCTGCACGACGACGGGGCTGTGCGCCTCGTCGCGGTGGCGGATCCTCATCCGCCCGCCGCTGAAGATCTGCCGCACGGCGTGCGGCGATTCTCGAGCGGCGCCGAACTCATCGCCGCGGTCGACGCCGACGTCGCCGTGATCTGCACGCCGATCCATACCCATTTCGAGCTCGCGGCCGCCGCGCTCGAAGCCGGCATGGACGTACTGCTCGAGAAGCCGACGACGGCGACGCTCGACGAGTTCGATCGGCTCGTCGCCATCGCGGAACGCACCGGACGTCTCGTGCAGGTCGGCTTCCAGAGCCTCGGGTCGGAGGCGATCGGCCTGATCCGGTCGAGGGTCGAGGCGGGGGAGATCGGCGACGTCGTGCGCTATTCCGCGACGGGCGCGTGGGTGCGCAGCGATGCGTACTGGCAGCGCTCCGCGTGGGCGGGCCGGCGCGTGCTGGACGGCCGCGTGGTCGCCGACGGCGTGCTGACGAACCCGCTCGCACACGCGACGGCGACAGCGCTCGCGCTCGCCGGGGCGTCCCTCACGACGAGCGTGCGCTCGCTCGAGGTCGACCTGTGGCGCGCCAACGATATCGAGGCCGACGACACCTCGGTCGCTGTCTTCACCCTCGACGGCGGCCTGAAGCTGACGACCGCGGTCACGCTCGCGGCGTCCGAGCAGACGGATCCGTACGTCGAGGTGACGGGAACCGCGGGGGCGCTGCGCCTCTGGTACACGAAGGACGTCGTCGAGCTGCGTGACGCCGGCGGCGCGGTGCGCGACCGCACCCGCACCCAGCGCGCCGACCTGCTCGAGAACCTGCTGGCGGCACGCGAGGGCCGCGAAGAGCTGTTCGCGCCGATCGCCCGGACGGGCGCGTTCATGCGCCTCGTCGACAGCGTGGTCGAGGCGCCCGCGCCCCGTCCCGTCTCCGGCGACGCCGTTTCGGCAGTCGACGACGCCGCCGGTCAGCGCCTCGTCATTGAGGGGATCGAGGAGGAGCTCGACCGGGCGCTCCGGCTCGGGCGCACCTTCACCTCGCTCGGCAGTTCGTTCGCGGTGATGTCATGAGCGGGTCGTTCGAACGGCTCATCTCGGCCGCGCACGCGCATGACATCGTGATCCATTCGCTCGAGGCCTCGATCGGCGGCGAGCTCGTGTACAGCGCCGGCGCCGCGGGCGTCGGCCCGCACGTGCCCCACCGGATGTACTCGGTGTCGAAGAGCTTCACCGCGATCGTCGTGCTGTCGCTCGCGCACGAGGGCGCGCTGTCGCTCGATGACGCGCTGATGGATCACTTCCCCGAGAAGCGCCCCGTCGATCCGCTGCTGGAGAAGGCCACGATCGCCGACCTCCTGTCGATGCGCACTCCCTACACAGGCACGACCTACGTCGAGAACGAGGGGGAGTGGCTCGAGAGCTTCTTCCGAGCGGCGCCCTCACACCGCCCCGGCACGCTGTTCCACTACGACACGAGCGCCTCGTACACGCTGGCCGCACTGATCGAGCGACTCGATCGCCGCACGTGGGAGGACTCGGTGCGCGAGCGCATCTTTGCGCCGCTCGGACTCGGCGAGGGCATGCGCATGTTGACCGGACCGGAAGGCATCGGGCACGGCGGATCCGGCATGATCGCGCGCCCGCGGGACATGCTCGTCATCGCCGAGATGCTCCTGGGCGGCGGCGAGCGGCGCGGCACCCGCGTGCTGCCGCGCGAGGTCGTCGAGGAGCTGGTCGCGCACCGGGCCGACACCGCAATGGTGAACTGGGGTGCCGCGAACCGATTCGGCTACGGCGCGCAGACGTGGCTGCCCCCGCAGGGCGGTTGGATGATGGTGGGGCTGGGCGGTCAGTACGTGTACGGCGATCCGAGCCGCGACCTGGCGGTCGTGATGACAGCCGACGCTCAGGGCTGCAACGCCGGAGACCAGCGGCTCAGCTGGATGCTGCTGGAGGCGCTCGGCGAGCCGCTCGGCGACGCGCCCGCCTCGATCGCCCGGCCCGCACCGACGCATGACGCCGCGTTCGCGCGCGAGGTCGCGGGTTCCGCTGCCGCGGTCTCGGGCACGGGGCTGCCGGCATCGATCGACATCGACCTGTCGGCGGAGGAGGTCACCCTGCAGGCGGGGGAGGTGCGGTTCACAGCGCACCCCGGACAGGAGCAGGCCGTTCACGTACCGGAAGTCGGTTCCGGCATCGTGACCGGCGGGTGGTGCGCACCGGGGATCTTCGACGCGCGGCTCGACGTATCCGGCGACGACATCGCCCGACTGCGCGTGCGCATCGTCGTCACCGACGATCGCCTCGTGACGGTGCAGGCCCAGGGCTTCGGACCGGGCGCGCCCGCCGCTTGGACCGGGCAGGGCACCTTCGAGTACTGAAGCGCGCACGAAGGGGCTGCCGGGACGACACGGTCCCGGCAGCCCCTTTCGCGAATATCAGCCCTTGACGGATCCGATCAGCGCACCCTTGACGAAGAAGCGCTGGATGAACGGGTACACGATGAGCATAGGCAGCGTCGCGACGAAGATGACGGCCATCTTCACCGACTGAGCCGGCGGGACAACATCGACCGAGCCTTCGTCGGCGTTCATGCCGCTCGCGATGATGACAATCTGGCGCAGCAGCACCTGCATCGGCCACTTGGTCGAATCGTTGATGTAGAGGATCGCGCTCTGGTAGGTGTTCCAGTAGAACACCGCGTAGAACAGCCCGATTGTGGCGATCGACGCGAGCGACAGCGGCAGCACGATGCGAAGGAAGACGCCGAACTCGGAGCAGCCGTCGATGCGTGCCGACTCCTCGAGGCTCTCGGGGATGCCCTGGAAGAAGCTGCGCATAATCACGAAGTTGAAGGCGTTGATCGCGACCGGCAGGATCAGCGACCACAGCGAGTCGATCAGACCGAACGCGTTGACGACCATGAACGTCGGGATCATGCCGCCCGAGAACAGCATCGTGAACACGACGAGGAAGTTGATGACGCGGCGGCCCTTGAGGTGCTTCTTCGACAGCGCGTACGCCATGAACGAGGTGAGCACGAGGCTGAGGAACGTGCCGACGGCCGTGACGAAGACCGAGACGCCCATGGCGCGGAAGATCGTCGGCGTCGAGAGGATGTACTTGTAGGCGTCGAGCGTGAACGTCTTGGGAAACAGGATGAACGGCGTCGTCGCGATCTCTCCCGGAGTGGCGAGCGAACTCGCGAGCACGTTCACGAACGGCAGCAGGCAGATGAGAGCGAACGTGGTGAGCACGACGCCGTTGATCACGGAGAAGATGCGACGCCCGGGCGTCAGCGCGCGCCCGTTCTTGCGGAATTTGATCGGCACCGTGGCCGTGGTGACGTTCGTCATTCGGGGGATCCTTGCCGTGTCGAGCGGACCGCGAAGAGCGCGGCCGCGAGGAAGAAGAAGAATGCGACGGGGTACAGCACGAGCTGGGTCCCGACGAGACAGGCCGCGCCTGCGCCTGCGAGCCACCAGCCGGTGGATCGGCGCGCGGGGCGGCGAGAGGCGATGAACAGAGCGATCGCGGCCAGGAAGATCATGATCACGAGTGAGAAGCCGAACCAGGCTGCAAGGGTGCGTGCACCTTCGTACGCGTCGCCCAACGGGGTGAGACCGGTGGAGGCGAGGGCCGGCGCGATCTTCTCGTCGAACTCAGCGCGCGAAGCGCTGTTGATCGTGACGGTGAAGCCGCCCTGCAAAAGCGCGGCGAGACCGAGCCCGACGCCGGTGATCCATTTCTCGGCCGTGCGTGAGATCGCGCGCGCGGCCGGCGTGGGCCTGATCGGAGCCTCAACGGTCATAGCTCGTCACCTCCGCGGTGAGGTTCTCCGTGCCCGCTCCCGCGACGACGGCATCGCCGACGAGGCTCGCGAGGCTCACGCCCTCGAGGCGCGAATTGCGCACGAAATCGATCTGGAACCCGGCGGCGGCCATTTCGGGCACGCCGTCGGCCATTGCAGGAACCGACGGGATGGGATCCGCGGCGAAGCCGATCGACACGTCGACGATCGTGATGTCGTCGAGCGGCCGCTCGGGAAGACCCGAGATGAAGCCGGCGCACGACGTCACATCCGACGCGGAGACGTTCGAGATGAACACGCGCCGGATGGTGGGCGTCGTCTCGTCCGCGGGGAGCGCGGAGCGGTCGGAGACTCGGGGCAGCTTGCCGTCCGGACCGCAGAAGTAGAAGGGGTTGAAGACGAACGGGCACGCGACACGGCGCATCACGATGTTCGTGATGCGGAGATCCTCGACGACGCCGCCGCGGCCTCGGCGCGTCTTCAGGCGCACGCCTCGGTCGGTGCCGTCGAAGATGCAGTCGCTGATCACGACACCGCGCACGTCGCCCGACATCTCACTGCCGATCACGACGCCGCCGTGGCCGCGCAGCATCGTGCAGTTGGCGATGAGCACGTTCTCGCACGGGGCCGGATCCGCCGACGATGCCTCGGTGCCGGCCTTGATGGCGATGCAGTCGTCGCCGACGTCGATGTGGCAGTCGGTGATTCGCACGTTGGTGCACGACTCGGGGTCGATGCCGTCGGTATTGGGCGAGTCCGCGGGGTTCTTGATCCGCAAGCCGGATACGCGCACGTCGTCGCACCGGTAGGGGTGCACGGTCCACGCCGGGGAGTTCTCGAGCACGACGTCGCGGATGGTGACGCGAGTCGAATGGCGGAAACTGATGAGGGTCGGGCGCGCGGCCTCGAGCTCATCGCCCGCTCGCACGGCCTCCCACCACCGGGATCCGCCGCCGTCGATCGTGCCGAGACCGGTGACGGCGACGCCCGTCTCGCCGTCGGCGAAGATGCACGGCTGATGGATCCGCGCCGGCGCGCCCTCCCACGACGCGTCGATGACGGGGTACAGACGCGGATCCGGCACGAATTCGAGCCGTGCCCCGTTCTCGAGGTGCAGTTCGACGAACGAGCGCAGGCGCAGAGCACCCGTGCGATGCACGCCGGGGGAGATCGTGACGACTCCGCCCCCGGACGCCGCCGCTCGGTCGATCGCCGACTGGATCTCGGCGGTCTTCAGATCGTGACTCATGCTCTGCACCTGTCGTTCGTCTTGTCGGTCAGCCGTTGAGTTCGGCGTATGCGGCGGTGTACTCGGCCTCGATCGTGCCGAGATCACCGGCACGCAGTTCGTCGATCGCCGCCTGGTAGCCCGCCATGTCGAGCTGTCCGACCATGTACTTGTTGTAGGCGTCGTTCGCAGCAGTGCGAACCTCGCTCCAACGACTGTCGTACGTGTCGGAGGTCAGCGACTGGGCGATGTTGGTGACGACGAACTCCTCCTGCTCGGCGATCTTCTCCGCGGCCTCGTCGACGTACTTCACGTTGCTCGGGTAGCTGACGAGGTTCTGGGTGATGCGCGATGCCTGGAAGGGCTGGACTTCCTGGTCCCATTTGCTCTGGTCGAGGATCGTCACCGAACCGGCGTCGTCGAACTCGAAGTGCTCGCCCTCGACGCCGTTCGTCATGATGCTGTACACCTCGTCTGTGTTCATCTTGTCGATGAAATCGAGGATCGCGCGCAGCTCCTCCTCATCCTTGACCTCGGACTTGGGGAAGAGGTACCAGCCGCCGATGCCGCCGGCGGTGTCCGTGAGGATTCGGCGCGGCACGTCCTCGTGCGTGATGTCGTTGATGAGCGCCCAATCCATCGGCGTCTCCGGGTCGGCGCTCTCGGCGAGGGCCTGGAAGTTACGGGACTCCCAGATGCCGGTGACGACGATCCCGCCCTTGCCCTGGGCGATCGCGTCGTACTGGTTCTGTTTCTGCACCGTGACGAACTCGTTGTTGACGGCGCCGTCCTCGTAGAGCCCGCGGTACCACTCCATGCCTTCCTTGAAGGCATCGGTGTCGAAGCTCGCCACGATCTCATCGTCGCCCGTCAGCTCGAACACGCTGCCGGCGCCGAAGTAGCCGGACAGGCTGCGGAATCCGAGGTCGAAGCTCTCGAGGCGGTCGTAGAAGCCGGTCGTGTCGTCTTCGCCGTTGCCATCGGGGTCGTCGTGGGCGAAGGCCCGTGCGACTTCGGCAAGTTCCTCGGTCGTGTGCGGCACCTCGAGCCCGAGGTTGTCGAGCCAGTCCTGACGAACGAGTACGCCGTATCGGGCCTTCTCCTTCACCTGCGGCATGCCGTAGAGATGGCCGTCGACGCTGCCGTCGCGCAGCACCTGATCGTTCACGACTGCGGACAGGTTCGGGTAGTCGTCGAGGTACTCCTCGATGTCCCAGAACTGGCCCGACGTCATCGCCTTGCGGATCGTCGCCGACGTGAAGCCCAGGCTGCCGGTGAAGACGACGTCGGCGAGAGAGTCGGACGCGATCGCGGCGGTGAGCTTCTCATTGCCGTTCGCTGCCGGGATCCATTGGAACTTGACGTCGTATCCCGTCTCCTCTTCGATCGCGCTCTCGATCGAGCCGCCCGGCTCCGGCGTCGTGGGCGTGTGGAGGATCGTCATCCACGTGATCTCTTTCGAATCCGCGGCGCTCTCACCGCCGCCGCCCGTGCCGCAACCGGCGAGGACGACCCCGGCGATCGCGACGGAAGCAACGCTGATTCCGATTCTGCGGTTCATTCTCATGGTGTTCCTTCTGTTGGGGCGAGGGTGTCAGCCGTTGACTTCGGCGTAAGCGATCGTGTATTCGTCTTGGATCTTTCCGAGGTCGCCCGCGAGGAGCTCGTCGATGACCGCTTCGTAATCGTTCATCTCGAGCTGGCCGACGATGTACTTGTTGTACGCATCGCGCACGTGCTGCTGCACTTCGGTCCACCGGCTGTCGAACGTCTCGGAGGTCAGCGACTGCGCGACGTTGATCACGGCGTAGTCGGCGTTCTCCGCGATCTTCTCGTTGCCCTCGTCGACGTACTCGAGAGTGCTCGGATAGGTGATGATGGTCTCGGACATCCGCGACGACGAGAACGGCTGCACCTGCTGCTCCCAGAGCGTCTGGTCGAGGATCGTCACAGACCCCTGATCGTCGAATTCGAAGTGCGTGCCTTCGATGCCGTTGGTCATGAGGCTGAACGCCTCTTCCGTCAACAGGCTGTCGAGCACGCCGAGCACCTCGCGAAGCTCTTCTTCGGTCTTCACCTGCGACTTCGGGATCGCGTACCAGCCGCCCATGCCGCCGTTCGTGTCGGTGAGGATGCGACGCGGCACATCGTCGTACGTGATGTCGTTGATGAGCGCCCAGGCCATGGGGCTGTCCGGGTTCGAGCTCTTCGCGAGCGCCGCGTAGTTCTTCGCCTCGAACAGCCCGGTGACGACGATGCCGCCCTTGCCCTGTGCGACGCCGTCCTGCTGGTTCTGCTTCTGCACGGTGACGAAGTCGCCGTTGACCGCGCCGTCTTCGTAAAGGCCGCGGTACCACTCCATCGCCTCCTTGAAGGCATCGGTTCCGTACGCCGCGACGACCTCATCGTCATCGGTGAGTTCGAAGACGCTGCCCGCACCGAAATAGCCCGAGAGGCTGCGGAAGCCGACGTCGAAGCTCTCGGAGCGGTCGTAGAAGCCCGTCGTGTCGTCCTTGCCGTTGCCGTCAGGGTCATCGTTCGTGAACGCGCGTGCGACGTCGGAAAGCTCTTCGATCGTGTGCGGAACCTCGAGGCCGAGGTTGTCGAGCCAGTCCTGGCGCACCAGCACGCCATAGCGCGCCTTGGGCTTCTGCGCGGGAACCCCGTACAGGTGGCCATCGATCTTCGCCGCTTCGATGATCTGCGGGTCGATCTGCGACAGGTTCGGGAAATCTCCCAGGTACTCCTCGATGTCCCAGAACTGGCCCGAGGTCAGTGCACGCACGACGGTGGTGATGCCGCCCCCGGGCAGGGTGACGATGTCGGCGAGCGTGTTCGAGGCGAGCGCAGCGCTGAGTTTCTCGTCGCGTGACGCGTCGGGGATCCACTGGAACTCCAGATCGACGTCCGCGAGCTCCTCGAGGCCGGTCTCGATCGCGCCTCCGGGCTCCGGCGTCGTCGGCGTGTGCAGCGCTGCCATCCAGGTGATGGCGTCGGAGTCGCCGGAGCCGCCGCCGGCTGTGCCGCAACCGCTGAGGGCGACGGATGCTGCGGCGAGCGCGGCGATGCCTGCCGCGAGCTTGCGTGTGGTTCTCATGAGGGGACTCCTTCGCGAATGACGGCGCGCGACGCTGCGCGCCGTGTCGGGACTTCGTCTTCGGCGACGATCTTCTGGAAGACGGAGCGGGTGATGAGGCCGACGGCAGTGGTCGGCACGACGAGGCTGAACAGCGGGGCCAGGGGCAGGGCGAATGAGACGAGCAGCCACGCGGCGGCGGCGGAGGCGGCCGCGGCGATGATCGTCCAGTGCAGCGAGCCGAATCCGATCAGCAGCGCGGCGCCGAAGCGGCGGTGCAGCGCGACCTGATCCGTGGCGACGGCAACCGGGAAGGCGAAGGCACCGGCGACGAAGAGCACGAACAGTGCGACGACGTTCGCGAACTGCAGGAACCAGCTCGTCGCTGCGAACACGTTCGTGATGATCACTGCTCCCGCCGCGATGAGGATCCAGCCCATGGCCGCCGAGCGCCAGAACTGGGTGCGCACGCTCGCGAAGAACGTGCGCGTCATCGGCGGCTGGTCGCCGCGTCGGAACCACCCGTCTACATACGAAGCGAGTGCGTATGACGCGGGGCCGAGTCCGAAGACGACGAGGCCGGCGACCGTTGTCACGATCCAGAGCAGGTTGAGGTACGCCATGCGGTAGGCGCCGGTGAGGAAGGTATTGATGCGCAGCAGGCCCTCGTAGGAGAACATCAGTACACCCCCTCCTCGCCGAGCTTCTTCGCCAGCTTGTTGGCGAGAACGACGAGGATCAGCCCGACGAGGCCTTTGAAGAGCCCGACGGCCGCCGCGTAGCTCATCTGCCCGTTCTGGATGCCGGCGACGTAGACGTACGTGTCGAAGATCTCGCCGACTTCGCGGTTGAGCGAGTTCAGCACGAGGAACATGTGCTCGAATCCGAGCTCGAGGAAGTCGCCGATGGCGAGGATGAACAGCACGACGATCGTGGGGCGGATCGCGGGGAGCGTGATGTGCCACGTCTGGCGCCAGCGACCGGCGCCGTCGAGCTCGGACGCTTCGTAGAGCTGCGTGTCGACGGCCGTCATCGCCGCGAGGTACACGATCGTGCCCCATCCGGCGGTCTTCCAGATCTCCTGGAAGACGTACATCGGACGGAGCCAGGCAGGATCCGTCAGGAACGCGACCGGCGTGCCGCCCATCGATTCGATGAGGTTGTTGATGCTTCCGCCGTCGGTCGTGAATAGCACGTAGAACAGCGACACCACGATGACCCACGACATGAAGTGCGGCAGGTAGATGATCGTCTGCACCGAGCGCTGGAAGATCTTCGTGCGCACCTCGTTGAGTAGCAGGGCGAGGATGATCGGGATCGGGAAGGAGAAGACCAGCAGCAGCAGCGACACGATGATCGTGTTGCTGAGGAGCATGAAGAACGTCTCCTCCGTGAAGAAGCGCACGAAGTGGTCGAAGCCGACGAACTCGCTGCCGAAGACGCCGAGGTACGGCGTGAAGTCCTGGAAGGCCATCACGAGGCCGCCCATGGGCAGGTACTTGAAGATCAGGAAGTACGCGATTCCCGGAATCGCCATGAGATAGAGCGCCCGATGGCGCCACACGTACGAATCACGCCATCCCCTCTTCCGGCGAGGCGCGGTCGGCGCGGCAGTCGTGAAGAGGTGTTCGGTCGTGGGCTTGACCTGAGGGATGGTCGGGCCGCTCATCCCCGCCGCTCCCGCGGGTGCGTCATCGCGTGCATCGTTGCGCCTCTCTGCGTCCGAATGAGTGACCGGTTTCTCGCGTGGCACGACACCGTGCGGCGGGAGTGGGGAACCGGTTTCTCAGAGAGTAACAGCTTGCTTCTCGTCGGGCAAGCGGCGGGCCCGATCGTTATCGCGCGCGCGGTGCGCACGCGAGGCGAGGGTTGGCCAGCGTCGGCGTTGGCGAACCGGTTGACCAAAATACGGATCGCTGCTACGTTGCGAGAAACCGATTTCTTGGACGGCGGATCCCTGCGCCTCCCGGTTGTCTCAATGAGGAGCAGCAATGATTCACAGCACTTCCCGGCGGGCGCTGCGTGCGGTCGGAGCAGCGACGACTGTCGCGCTCGCCGTCACGCTCGCATCCTGCTCGAGCGATTCGAGCGGGTCGGACGGCGGAGACATCGAGCTCACCTTCCAGTGGTGGGGGAACGACGAGCGCGCCGCGGTGACGGAGGAGGCGATCGACCTGTTCGAGGAGAAGAACCCCGGCATCACCGTGTCCGGGTCGTTCTCGACCATCGAGTCGTACATTCCGAAGCTCGCGACCCAGATCGCTTCGAACAGTGCGCCCGATCTCTTCCTCATCCCGATGGAATCGGTGAAGGAGTACGCCGAGAAGGGAGCCGCGCTCGACCTCACGGAATACATCGGCGAGGAGATCTCGGTCGACGAGATCTCCGAGGCCACTCAGCAGATCGGCGTGGTCGGCGGTACGACCTACGGGTTCACGCTGGGAACCGCAACGAGCGCGTGGCTCTACAACCCGACGGTGTGGGAGGAAGCCGGCGCGGAGGCTCCCGCGGGCGACTTCGCGTGGGAGGACCTGCTCGACGCGGGTGAGAAGATCCGTGCCTCGACCGATGGCGAGGTCGCCGCGATCAGCGACCCGGGCGGATACATCGCGTGGTTCGCCACCTGGCTGAACCAGCAGGGGAAGATCGGGTGGACCGAGGACGGGCAGCTCGGCTTCGAGGCGAGCGATCTGGAGGCCTGGTTCGAGCTCATGGAGCGCCTGCGCGAATCGGGTGCGACGACCGATGCTGAGACGACCACCACGATCGATCAGAGCATGCAGAACTCCGGCCTCGCCCGAGGCGTGTCGGCGGGGGAGTTCGCCGCAGCGTCGCTCACGGGTGCCTACGCGGACACGATCGGCGCAGAGAACGTCGCGCTCGCGCCGTTGCCGAGCGATACCGACGTGCTCGCGATCAGCATGGCCGGCACCAACGTCGCGGCGATCGCGGCGAACTCGGAGCACCCGGAGGAGACCGCGACCTTCCTCGACTTCCTCATCAACGATCCGGAGGCGGCGGAGATCCTCAAGCTCACCCGCGGCATCCCGATCAACCAGGCGAACTACGAGGCGCTGATGCCGAGCCTCGAGGGGGCCGACAAGGCGGTCGGCGACTTCGTGACGACCTATCAGGAACGCTTCAGCGAGCCCGACCCGCTGGCGCCTCCGGGAGCCACGACGATCCCCGCCGACTTCACGCTCGCGTACGAATCGATCATCTTCGGCCAATCGAGCATCGAAGACGCCTCGGCGTCGCTGTACGAGAAGTTCGAGGCCACCGTCCAGTGATCCCGTTCGTGCCGGGAGCCGGACGGATCCCGGCGCGAACGATTCTGCTCGAGAGAAGAGGGCCCGCGCGATGAGCGCCGCCGCACCACCGATACGCCGCGTCAGACCGCGGTATCAGAACGCCGCATGGGTGTTCCTGTCGCCCTGGATCATGGGCGCCGCGCTGCTGACGATCGGCCCGATGATCGCGTCTCTGGTGCTGTCGTTCACCGACTACGACCTGTTCGGCACGCCGAACTTCGTCGGCATCGACAACTACAGGCGCATGTTCGTCGAGGACCAGCGCTTCTGGGGCGCCGTGAGGGTGACGCTCAACTACGTCATCGTCGCCGTGCCGCTCAAGCTCGCTCTCGCCCTCGGTGTGGCGTTGCTGCTGAACCGCCCCCGCAAGGCGCAGGGCTTCTACCGCTCGGCGTTCTACGCGCCCTCGCTGCTCGGCGGATCCGTCGCGGTCGCGCTCGTGTGGCGCACCCTGTTCACGCGCGACGGCACGGTCGACAACACGCTGTCGCTGTTCGGCGTCGAGCTCGGCGGGTGGATATCCAACCCGTCGATGGCGCTCTACGTGCTCGTCACGCTCGCGATCTGGCAGTTCGGTGCGCCCATGGTCATCTTCCTCGCCGGCCTCAAGCAGGTGCCGGGCGAACTGTACGACGCGGCCTCGGTCGACGGCGCCGGCCGCTGGCGCACGTTCTGGTCGGTGACGTGGCCGCTGCTGTCGCCCGTGATCTTCTTCAACCTCGTGCTCGAGATGATCGGCGCCTTCCAGGCCTTCACGGGCGCCTATGTCGTCTCGGGAGGCCGGGGCGGCCCCATCGACTCGACCCTGTTCTACACGCTGTATCTCTACGATCGGGCGTTCACCGCGTTCGAGATGGGATACGCCTCCGCCATGGCCTGGTTCCTGCTCGTCGTGATCGGCGTCGTGACGCTGCTGATCTTCCGGTCGTCGCAGAGCTGGGTCCACTATGCAGGAGACGAATGATGACGGTATCGACTGAGACCGCCCTCGCGATCGGCATCCCGCCCGGTCGCCCGCGCCGACGACCCGCGCAGAAGACCGTGGGATCGGTCGTCTGGCACGTCGTGTGCATCGTGCTGCTCGCGGGTCTGCTCTATCCGGTGTTCTGGTTGCTCGGCTCGAGCTTCAAGCCGGGTACCGAGATTCTCGCGAACGCCTCGCCCATCCCGTGGGAGTGGACGTTCGACAATTACGCCGTCGCGATGCAGGGCGTCGGCCCGCTGAGCCTGTGGCAGCTGTTCGCCAACTCGATGTCGATCTCGATCCTCACCGTGGTCGGCAATGTGTTCAGCTGCGCGCTCGCCGCGTTCGCCTTCGCCCGACTGAAGTTCCGGGGCCGCGGGTTCCTGTTCGGATTCATGATCATGACGATCATGCTGCCGATGCACGTCGTGCTGATCCCGCAGTTCATCATCTTCAACAATCTCGGCATGATCGGCACGATCCTGCCGCTCGTACTGCCGAAGTTCCTCGCCACCGAGGCGTTCTTCGTGTTCCTGATGATGCAGTTCATCCGGGGCATTCCGAGAGAGCTCGACGAAGCTGCGCTCATCGACGGCGCCGGCCCGTTCCGTACGTTCGGGTCGATCATCCTGCCGCTCATGCGGCCATCGCTCGTGACGACGACGATCTTCTCGTTCATCTGGAGCTGGGACGACTTCTTCCCTCAGCTCATCTACTTACAGGACCCGAGCACCTATACGCTGCAGCTCGGCCTGCGCCTGTTCGTCGACCAGACGAGCGCGTCGTCGTTCGGGCCCATGTTCGCGATGAGCGTGCTCGCGATCCTGCCCGTCGTGATCTTCTTTGCCGTCTTCCAGCGCTACCTCGTCGACGGCATGGCGACATCGGGGCTGAAGGGATGAGCGTGGCTTCCAAAAAACGCCTGCCCGCGCTGGCGAATCCCTACTCGGCGTCGTTCCGGCTGCTGTCGGACACGCTTCTGGCGGGCGTCATCGTGCTCGCGCTGTCGATCCCCCTCGTGACGTGGTTCGCGGCGCTGACGGGGGCCGTCGCGGCGCTGCGCGACGCGCACCGGGCAGACGGTCCAGTACGAGTGCGAGCGATCGTGCGGTACGGGGTCCGCTCGGTTCGCCGGCACGCACTGCTCACTGTGCTGGCGCCCACGGTCTTCGTCTGCTTTCTCCTGCTGGATCTGCTGGTCCTTCCGCATGTCGTCGGCGACGCCCGGTTGGCGCTGGTCGCGGTCGGCGTTCTCGCGGCCGGAATCGGAGCGTTCGCGCTGCGCATCGCAGGCGCCTGGCGCGACGAGCGCACGGCGCGGGAGATCGTGCGCATCGCATGGGGCCGCATGTCGGCGGATCCTGTCGGATCTCTGATGCTGTTCGCCGCCGGCGCGTGCGCCGGGCTGATCGTATCGTTCGCTCCGCCGCTCGTGTTCGTCATGGGCGGCCCGCTGGCTCTCGCCGCCCTCGCCTTCGATAGGGACATCGCATGATCAATGAGGACACCCGTACCCGCCGAGTCATCGTGGACTCCGACGTGAAGAACGAGGCCGACGACCAGTTCGCCGTGATGCACGCGCTGCTGTCGCCGACGCTCGACATCCGCGGCATCATCCCCGCACACTTCGGATCCGCCCGCACTGAGACGTCGATGCTCGACTCGCGCGCCGAGCTCGAGAGGCTCTACGAGCTGTCGGGCCTCTCCGCGCCGATCGCGAACGGGGCGCCGCACGCGCTGCCGAGCGAGACCGAGCCCGTCGACAGCCCCGGCGCGCGCCTCATCATCGAGGAGGCACGACGCGCCGACGCCGGCCCGCTGCTCGTCGCGTTCCTCGGACCCCTGACCGACATGGCATCCGCGCTGCTGCTGGCGCCCGACATCGCCGATACCGATACGACGGTGATCTGGATCGGCGGTCCGCCGTACGGTGAGCGCGAGTGGGTCGGCACGTGGCCCGAGTTCAACCTGCGTAACGACGTCGCCGCGACGAACGTCGTGTTCGCATCGGGCATCCGCATTCAGCAGGTGCCCGCGAACGTCTACCGCATGGTGAACATCGGCTACGCCGAGCTCGAGCGTCGCGTCGAGCCGTGCGGCGAGATCGGCGCGTATCTCGCGCAGACCGTCGTCGACTTCAACACGGCGCACCACCGATTTCCGACCGAGTCACGCTCGCTGGGCGACTCGCCCGCGATCGGGCTCATGCTGGATCCGTGGTGCGCGGAGTTCCGCCGGCAGCGTCCCGTGCGCTTCACGGAGACGGGACACTGCGTGCCGGCCGAGAACGGGTCCAGCCCGCTCGTCGTCGACCGCGTCGACGTGCGGTGGCTGATCGAGGACATGTTCGCGAAGCTCGCGAATCATGCAGAGCGGGGCTGAGCGAGCTCAACCTGCCCGATGAACGTTGAGCCAGGCATCGGCGATGAGGCGCGCGCCCTGCTCGGACGGGTGCACGCCGTCGGGCGCGATAGCCGCGGGATCCGAGCCCGCGGTCTTCGTGAGGATCGTGTGCAGCGGCACCATGCTTGCGCCGATCTCACTCGCGAGCCTTGCGACGACCGCGCGCTTGCCGTCGAGGTCGTCGAGCCAGCCGTTCTGCTCCTCGCGCACGGGCAGGAGGAACGGCTCGATCAGGATGACGCGTGAGGTTCGCACGACATCGGTATCGAGCAGGCGACGCATCGTTGCCTCGAACTCGGCGGCGGTGGTCTCGTCGTCGCGGTCGAAGCGGCGCCACATATCATTCACCCCGATGTAGATCGTGAGCACGTCGGGGGAGGTGCCGGCCACGTCGCGCTCCCAGCGCTTCTCGAGATCGACGGCGCGATTACCGGAGATTCCGACGTTCACGACGCGTGCCGCAGCGCCGAGATCGTCCGCGATGATCCGCACGAAGCCGTCTCCGAGCGACGCGGCGTCGGTGCGATCGCGATGTGAATCAGTGATCGAGTCTCCGACGAAGACGAGACGTTCGGGCATGAGGCTCCTGAGGAATCGAAGGATCGTTCGCGCGCTTCGGCGTGCGTGAACGATCCATTATCTCGGAAACCTCGTCACTGGCGTTGCACGAGCGTGCGGACGGCGTCGGCATTCTCAATACGATGGAAGACGCACGGTGCCACGGGCATCCCTTGACGAGCAGAAGGAAGCATCCTCCGCATGACCGCACTCGCCATCACCCATGAGATCGACCGCGAGATCGTCGTCAGCGACGGCGACGTCGAGCTGTTCCGGTACGTCTACGTGCCCGACAACCCGCAGCTCGAGTCGCCGCGACCGTACATCTTCCCGCTGCGTACGCGCTCAGGTCACGACGTCGGTCTCTACCGCCCGCACGACCACGTGTGGCACAAAGGGCTGTCGTGGTCGCTGCCCGTCGTGAACAGCGAGAACTTCTGGGGCGGGCCGACGTACGTGCGCGACACCGGATACGTGCAGCTCGACAACAACGGCACGCAGGCGCACCGCCGTTTCACCGAACTGAGCCGATCGGGAGACCGCGTCGTCATCGAGCACGAGCTCAACTGGACCGCGCAGTCGGGCCTGCCGCTCTTCGCGGAGACCCGCCGCCTCACGGCGCGGGTCACCGCCGAATCGACGTGGATCCTCACGTTCGGGACGACCCTTGAGAACGTCTCGGGCGAGCAGATCGCCATCGGATCCCCGACGACGAAGGGCCGGGACAACGCCGGATACGGCGGCCTGTTCTGGCGCGGCGTGCGCTCCTTCACCGACGGAAGCCTCGTCACGCACGACGCCGTCGGAACCGGAAGCGACCTGCGCGGACAGCGGCACGAATGGATGGCATTCGAGGGCAAGCACGACCACGTCGACGCGTCATCGCTGGTGCTCATGCTCGACCACGCGCAAAACCCGCACCACCCGCCGCAGTGGTTCGCGCGCTCGGAGGAGTTCGCGGCCCTCAACCCCGCTCCGTTTTTCAGCGAGGAGGTCGTGATCCCTGCGGGCGAATCCGCGACGTTCCGCTACGGGGTGGGCATCGTCGACGGCGACAAGGGCGATGCGGCAGAGCTCGCGGGCACGGTGCGCGGCGTGCTCGAGAGAGGCTGAGCATGAGCACGTTCCCGGGCGGTACCTCGCTGTCGTTCCTCGACGTCTACTCCGACCCCGCGCCCGACGGAATATGCGGCGGCAGCCCGCACATGCACACGGCCTCGACCGAGTGCTACATCGCGGTCGGCGGTCGCGGCCAGCTGCATTCGCTGACGAGCGACGGGTACCGGGAGACGAACCTCGAGGACGGGCGGATCGCGTGGTTCACCCCCGGCACGATTCACCGTGCGGTGAACATCGATCGCGTGAAGCTCGTCGTGCTGATGTCGAATGCCGGACTGCCCGAGGCGGGTGACGCGGTCATGACGTTCCCCGCGCCCTATCTGGCCGACGCCGAGCGCTATCTCGCCGCGGCCGCCCTGCCCGCGAGCGCGTCCGAAGAGCAGCTCGCCCGGGCTGCGTCGCGTCGCCGCGATCTCGCGGTCGAAGGATATCTGCCGATCCGCGACGCGCTGATCGCGGGCGACGACCGCCCGCTCGGCGCGTTCCGAGAGGCGGCTGCGCGGCTCGTGGAGGAACGCACGGGATCGTGGACGCAGATCGTCGTCGACGGCCCCCTCGCCCAGGCGCAGCTCACGTTGGATGTGCTGGCGCGAATGGGATCGGGCGATTCCTCGCATCTCGCGGATGCCGCTGTGGTGGACGGGCTCGAGCCGGAGCACCGATTCGGCATGTGCGGGCGCCTCGCGGCATTCGACGTCGTCGAGCGCTGAAGCCGCGGTCAGGACGCCGCCCGGCGACGAGCCGGAATCGCGACGGCAGCGAGTACCGCGCATCCGACGGCCGGTACCACGAGCGGCACGAGCATCCAGCCGGCGACGCCCACGAAGGCGGCGGCGGCGATCGTGTAGAGCGCTCCGGCTGCATCAGCCTGAACCGCGCCGGGGATGGAACGGAGCGCCTGTGGCCAGCCGTCCGCCGGGTTCCACGCGGCGCAGCCGAGCAGCAGGGCGCCGCCCGCGAGCGCGGCGATCACCCAGCCTGCGGCGGCGATGGCCTCGCCGCCCGGCAGAGATCCGGATCCCGCGAGCACGATGTCGAGCGCGAGGACCCCCGTGAGCACCGCGACGCCGAGGCCGACGAGCGCACCACCGGGGAGGGCGCGAAGGAAGTCGCGCCAGAGCGCGCTCATCGGGGATCCCTCGGCGCGCACGTACCGGCGCAGATGACGGATCCCCGCAGCAAGCGCCGCGGGGAGCGTCACGATCAGGACCGAGAGCGCCGACACGACGATGCCGGTGAGCAGCACCTCGCCGAGCAGCGCGAAAGCGCCGATCGCCCCGGGGTTGGCGGCAGGCAGCTCGCGGGTCGGTCCGGTTCCGTCTCGTGCCGCGCGGCGAGCGGAACGCCGCGCGGCACGATCGAGGGCGCTCATCTGATCAGCCCTTCAGTCCCTGGGTCGCGACGCCGTTGACGAGGAATCGCTGGAACACGATGAAGAAGATCAGGATCGGGATCAGTGCGACGAACGATGCGGTGACCGTCGCGCCATAGTCGCTCGTCGATGTCTGGTCGTTGTAGAGGCGCAGCGCGATCGGGAGCGGATAGTTGTCCGGACTGTTGAGGTACAGCAGCGGCGCGAGGAAGTCGTTCCACGTCCAGATGAACGCGAAGATCGCTCCCGTGATCAGCGACGGCTTGATCAGCGGCAGGGTGATGAACCAGAAGATCCGGCCGTGCCCGGCGCCGTCGATGCGCGCAGCCTCGTCCATGTCCCGCGGCAGGTTGCGGATGAACTGCACCATCAGGAACACGAAGAACGCCTCGGTCGCGAGGAACTTCGGCAGGATCAGCGGCACGAACGTGTCGATGAGTCCGAGCTTGTTGAACCAGATGTACTGCGGAATGATCACCACGTGCACCGGCAGCAGGAGCGTGCCGATCATCGCGGCGAAGAAGATCCCGACGCCCTTGAACTTGATGCGCGCGAACGCGTACGCCGCGAGCGACGACGAGAACAGTGTGCCGATCACGGCCGAGACGGCGAGGATCGTCGAGTTCGCGAAGAACCGCCACATCGGCACCCCGCCGATTCCTTCCGAAACCGTGGCGTAGTTCGCGAGCGTCGGGTTCAGGGGGATCAGGCCCTGGTTCTGCCCGAACTCGCTGTTCGGCTTGAACGTCGAGGCGAACAGCCACAGCAGCGGGTAGATCACGATCGCGGTGATCACGAGCAGGGCGACGAACCAGATCACGGTCTGCCACCGCTTGCGGGTCATCTTCTTCCGCGGCGCGCTCTTGCCCGTCGTGACGATTTCGGTGGCGGTCATCGGTCGTCTCCCGAGTAGTGGACCCACGTCTTCTGCGAGCGGAACAGGATCACGGCGATGACGGCGACGACGATCATCACGATCCAACCGATCGCCGACGCGTAGCCCATCTGCGAGTCGCTGAAGCCGCGCTTGTACAGGTACAGAGTGATGAAGTTCGTCATGCCCGCGGGGCCGCCGGTGCCGTTCGAGATGATGTACGCCGAGGCGAACACCTGGAACGCGCCGACCAGCTCGAGCAGCAGGTTGAAGAACATCACGGGCGAGAGCATCGGAAGCGTGACCGCACGGAAGCGGCGGAACGCGCCCGCCCCGTCGACCTCGGCGGCCTCGTAGAGCTCCTTGGGAACCTGCTTCAGACCGGCGAGGAAGATCACCATCGTCGCGCCGAACTGCCACACGGCGAGGATGATCATCATGGGAACGACCAGATCGACGTTCCCGACCCATCCGCCGAGGTTGATGCCGAAGATCTGTAGGCCCCGGTCGACGGGACCATCGGTGTTGAACATCGCGCGCCAGACGATCGCGACCGAGACGGACGCACCGATGAGGCTCGGCGCGTAGAAGGCCGAACGGAAGAACGCGGCGCCCCTGTCGCGGTAGTTCAGCAGCATCGCGATCGCGAGCGCGGCTGCGAGCTTGATCGGGGTGCCGACCAAGACGTAGAAGAGCGTGATCTGCGCCGACTGGATGAACACCGGGTCATCCGTGAACAGGCGGATGTAGTTATCGAGCCCGACCCACTTCGGCGGCGAGAAGAGGTTGTACGAGGTGAACGACAGGTACAGCGAATACCCCATCGGTCCCACGGTGAGCGCCAGGAAGCCGATGAGCCAGGGCAGCAGGAAGGTATAGCCCGCGAGGGTCTCGCGGATCGTGCGCGTGCGTGCGGCGGGG
>Ga0308157_10002143_pt1 | contig 34430 bp, 29 predicted proteins | sample PhyBR1_FD_201035 | JGI IMG/M metagenome (GOLD analysis project Ga0308157, IMG submission 201035) | Phyllosphere microbial communities from UC Gill Tract Community Farm, Albany, California, United States - DLSLB.R1 | ecosystem: Host-associated > Plants > Phyllosphere > Unclassified | place: USA... | reverse complement strand
CCATCATGCTGCTCCATCCACTTGCTCCTAAGCTTCCCGCAAACCCTGAAACGGCAGAGCTTACAAAATTCTGTCCCTGAAAGACACCTAAAAGCCCCTGAGAAATAGCGTGGGTTCCTGCCTGAACCAGGGTAAAACCAAATTGTCCGATAGACTCTTTCAGGGTTTGTGCCACTTGCGTTATACAGCCCCCGGTTCCCGTAAATATACTCCCTATCCCAAAGGTGACCGCACCGCCTACCGCCCCAATAAATGCAGACTTTAATATTCCTCCAATACTAATTTGCTGGCCTGTCAAGCCTGCCATAATTACCGCGGAAGCTAAACCAACAAAGGCGCCGATTGCAACAGCTTTCCAGAATACAGCCAACAGCACAAATTGTAAAAACTCGCCGCTCGGGTCATTATACATCATCGGGTTGTTCATTACGTACCCATATTTGTTGTAGTTCTGTGTATTGTGCGGGTCCTGTATGTTTTCGTCTGCATTCAAAAAACGCCTCAGTAGAGGGTCGTACAGCCTGCCGTTCATGTGAATCAAACCTACTTCTGCAAAATGCTCGTGGGAGGTGTAGCCTCTGTCAACTACCAAGTTACCGTCTGATAAATAATCCCTGATCTGTTCTTTATCGGTAATTATTGCACCGGTTCCGATCTTTAAATGGGTAAGATTGCCCCACGCGTCAAAATGTCGCTGCTCTAATTTGGTTCCCGCTTCATCGGTGATGGCCAAAACAGAACCCAAGTAGTCTTTGTGCAGAAATTTAAATGAACCGCTGCTCTCTGTATATCCTTTAACGAAAACAATGTCGCTTTCGTACGGCGAGCCACCGATATAGATCAGGTGCTTTTCTTCGCCGGTCTGGTTGTTGCGGATCACCTCATAGCTGCCGTCCTCGCTGTAAAATTTGGTGAACTTACTGCTTGGCGGCTGGTTGTCGGTTGATGGTTGTTGGAAATTCCCGCCGTAATGTACAACCTGCCTCATTGAGGTGAGGCCGTACTCGAAAGCCACATCACCTTTCACGCCGTCAATGCGGAACGGGTCGTTGTTCTCATTATAGCTGATGCGCTGTAGCAGGTCGTTGGTGTAGTTCTGTGTGCCTTCTGCATTCAGCACCATGCCCGTCGCCTGGTACTTTTTAGCGGCATTGTCGAACTTTATCGTGCCGACCTGGTCGTTCTGCGTGATGCGGCCTTTATTATCGTAAACATTGCGTTTCTGGTTCTGTGTGAAAACTCCGTTCACCGGATCTGTCCAGTTGATTAGCCTGTTGTTGCTGTCGTACTCGAACTGCTCAATGATGTTGAAGTCGCCGCCGGTGCTGCGGCTGTTCAGCTCGTTCTTAATGGCGTTGAAGCTGTAAGCGATTTGCAAAATGGTGTTTCCGGCGGTATTGGTATGGTTTACATTATTTAGAAAAGCGTTGGCAGCATAGGTATTGTTAATATTTACATTTCCTAATCTGGACTGTGTCACCTGACCCTTGTCATTTACTTCATTTAGCTGCCACAGGACCTTGCCGCTCCCTTTTTCCTTCACGCGGTACAGCGCGCCGGACCAGGGATCGTATTCGTTCTCGACTGTGACCTTGGTCAGGATGCCGGAGGAGTAGAGCTGCTTTTCGTAGGAGGTCACCCGCATCTTGTCGTCATAGGTGATGCCTTTCTTCATGAAGTACTTCCCGTTGCTGTCCTCATAGGAACTCAGCACGCGTCCGTAGCTGTCGTAGGTGATTCCGCTGCTGTAGGACTTACCAAGAGAAGTCCCGGATTTACCGGTGATCATCCCTTTGCCGTTATAGCTAAAGTTGATGACCTTATCGGTCATATTTCCTGCAACTGATTTTTCTTTTTGGGTCGTGAGCTGCCCGAGGTTGTTGTATTCGTAAGTTTTCTCGCCTTTCGGGCTTGTAGTTTTAGAGATTGCTCCCATAAAACCGTTGTATTGGTACTCATACACTCCATTTGAAGGATCTTCAAAGCGCACCTTGTTTCCCCATACATCGTAAGAAGTTTTTACAATGTTGCCTTCATAATTGGCTTCAATGTTTTCGCCGGCCGCATTGAATCTGAAATGAATAACTCCACCCAAATCTTCGGTAGAAATAATATTTCCGAGAGGGTCTGCCGTTTGTTTTTTGAAGCGGTTGTTGGCATTGGTCTCGGTGGTAGTCACCGTGCGGCCGCTGTAGGTACTTTCAACAACTTTGCCTGCAAATGACGTTGCCTTTACGGGGCGGGAATAGTCGTCGTATTCTATCGTGTTCAACTGTGTGGGGGATTGTCCGGAATAAGGTTCGGATTCCGCCACCTTTCTTCCCAAAGCATCATAAAAAATTGTGGCGGAAACATACTGGCCCTGGCCGAACTTGCGGGTTTTGCTCAGATATTTTTGGCGGAGCTTGTTGGTGTAGGAGATCTTTTCGGTGCCGTCCGGTGCATATTCGGTAACCACGGCATCACCGGTGCTTTCTTTTTTATACTGGTACGTGGTGGTGCCACCGAGATTGGTTTTGGAGGTAAGAGTCTTGCCCCAGCTGTCATAGGTATTTGTTAATACATTCCCTAACGGATCGGTTTGGGTAAGCACCTGGCCCCAGTTGTTGTAGGTGATGTGGGTCTCCAGACCCAGGTTGTCGGTCTTTTTAATGACGAAGCGCCCTTTCGGATCATACTGCGCCTTGTCGCTTTTACTGTGGTTGAGATTGTGGCTGGAGGTGACGGTCTTCTCCGTAATATTGCCGAAGCCGTCATGATCGTAGGTTTCTAGGAACCAGCCACTCATGTCGCGGTTGTTCACCGTTTTGTACTTTAGGAGGTTGTTCTCGTACTCGTACTCTTCCCTGGAGCCTTTGGTGTCCCCGTACACGGTCACTGACTCTGTTTTAAAGCCGGGACGGCCGATGTAGTAGCTGCTCCCAGAACCTGTAGCATTGTGCCAGTAGCGAAGGTCGGTGGTAGTTACGGCAAAGCCGCTGTTGATATCCGAGGTAGTCTTTGTAGGAAGGTAGTAACGCTCAGTCACAGGCCCTTCATCTTCATGGTCGTACCTGATCACGCTCTCAGTGCGAACGTCCTTCATAAAGTCCTTCGTCACGGAATGCACGGGCACGGTGGCGCTCACCACCCTCGGCCTGTCGGCCGCGCTTACATTGCTAATGTTCACAAGGGATCCGTTCAACAGCTTGTCGAAGCGGTACTCGGTAGATTTGAGGGAGAGCAGCTGGGTGTTGCTCTCCGAAAGGTCGGCGGGGAATATCTGTGTCTCGCTGTTGGTTTTAATGCTCCATTCTTTGATCGGCACCCCGTCATTCAGCGGATCGATTTCTGCACCACTCCAGATTTTGGTACTTGCCAAATCATCGGTGTACCACGAGGAACGTGCGGCTTGGCGGAAGCCCACCATGCCGCGACCCTGCAGGTGGGTAATCAGCCCGCGATAGCGGAAATCCTGCTTGCGGGTGATATAGCCGACATATTGTCGAAGCTGAGACACAGCATAAGATTGTGATACCTTTCCCATTTCCATGTATGGATAAAATTCAGTTTTTACGGGCGCATATATACCCGGGGACACAGACGGATCAAGCTCATTATAATAGATATCGGTCTTTATGCCACCTTGAGTGATGGAGGTAATATTTTTATCGAAACCCAAATTATAATTTGTGAAAGAAATTATTCTTCTGTCTGATGAATTCTGATCAACAGGTTTGCAAATAATTAAAATTTTTGAATTTGATGTGTTAATTCTGAAATCTCCATATATTGGATATAAAATATACTTTTGGCGCAGCTCTTTATAAATTTGGGTATTTTTATAGGTCCACTTAAGTTGAGTATTTGAGGGATCGTATTTAAATTCTTTATATAAATTAATAGTCGTATATGAGTTTTCAGTTGCTGCTGCATAATCATTAAGCATATTGACAAATTCAGATTTCCCGTCATTGTCCATATCGAGCATAACCGGATAGTGAAAATTATAACCCCAGAAATCAGGCCCATTTTTATAGTTCCACGCAAAGCCTTGTATATCCTCTGTCAAAGAGTTTCCTTTATTCAGATAAAAAGACCATCCATCATTATAATAATCTCCGGAACTCGGATCACGATAATTTATTGGCGCTAAAATTTCAATATTTCTATCTCCATTCAAGTCTCCAAAAATGATACGTTCAGTAAGTCCCTTAATTTGGTATAAATTCTTATATGTTATTGTATATTGATTACCAGCTTTCTTAATCTCATATTGATAAATATTATTAAGAGGAGTTGAATGTGATCTGATGATGGGAGGTAATGTGCTTTCAATCTGTCCATATTCGAATGGTCTTGTATAAAAACTTACATTCACGTTTGTGCCTGTTTCCTTAATATACATAATATCCTGCTTCCCGTCATTATCAAAATCCATAATTGAACCTTTGCTTAAAATATTTTTGTCAATTGGAGGAATAACATGGAAGGTATTGCTTATAAGATCATTATTATCAACTACAATATAGCGATAGCCAAGGGTTTGGTTACAACGCCAACGGGGTCTGCCTCCGATATCTACATAATAGCATCTGGAGTCCTGTATTGCCATTAGAGTTTCAGAAAGTCCGTCTGAATCTATATCGATCTCTTTAGTGCCAGCTAAAGAAGAATGGTTGGCAATATCCAAATAATCTTCATAAATTGGAGTACTATTATATAAACTGCCATTATATTCGTACTGATTTCCTTGAATAGTTTTGGCATATTCCAGCGCCAATGGATTATTTAATGTATTTAAGACAGAAGAATCAGATATAACAGAATAATATTTCAGTTCAATAGGAGTTGTTGCAGGAGGGGAAGTTTCTGTTGAAGTTTTTACTATCAGTATACCCTGTTTTGGTTTGATAATATTGTCAGCAGATTTTATGTTATAAGTAATAAGTGATGAAGAGGGAAAATAGCTGTTGGTTGCTCCTAAATACACATATGACGAAGTACCATTAATTATAGCATCAAAATAAATATAATATCCGGCAGGTAACCCATTCTGTGCAGGTTGCCTCACTATAAAATCTACTTTTCCGTCTCCATTATAATCTCCTGTTGTAATAACATCGTCAAAATTAACAAATGGTTTTTCTTCTGTTTTGGTTGTAAGGTTTCTGGAAGTGAAATCGATAGCATTCGCTGCTTCCCCTACAGAATTGTATTCTGTTATTTTAGAAGGAAATCTATAAGCTATTGTGTTCGAGGCATTTCCATTAATGTTAGCATTTGTATATGTTATTTGGTATCTTTTAAACGTTGATCCGTTTGTCTTAACCATGATATAATTAAGTACATTATTTTGTTCAAAATGTACTCCTTTCAAATATGATGTTTCTTTTAGACCCCCTCCGTAGTATGAAAACACGATCTCATTAAAATGCGATTTCCCTAAAGTCTCATTCCCTCCCCACTGTATCTTGCCGATAGTTGCAACATTTTCTGACTGATTGTAATTATAGGTGATATAATTCCCCTGCGCATCTTTCCACTTCACGATATTGTATTCCACCGGCGTTCTTGCAGAAAGGTAGCCGCCGTCGGGACTAGCCCCATACCATGCCTGCGAACCGTCTTCGAAAGTAACCTCCCAGTATTCAGGCCCTTGCCAGGTCTGTCCTGTAATAGTGCCTATGCTTTTGATCTTAATATTCGAAAACTTCTCCGTGACATACTCTGCGCCGTCCTTACCATATTCGCCTGATTTAAGGATCAGCCGTTGCCCGTTAAAGCTGTAATAGTCGGAATAATCGAGCTGAATGCCGCGAACTTCGCCATCTTTCTCGATCGACCTGCCCACGCGGGAGATCGAGGTGATGCCCGAGAGGCTCCAGCCATAGCCAGCGATGCCGTTGCCCGAGCCGCTTGTATAGACGAGGTTAATCTGCGGTGCCACGCTCTTTATGCCCGGCGGCAGCGCGATTGGCAGTGTGAACTGAAGCTGTCCGCCGCCGTTCACGTCGATGTTTCCCTGCGTGTCGTGGAAACGGTTGCCTTCGGAATCAATTGTTCCGGACGGACTGTTTTCACCTGCGGTAGACGGTGTAGCGGGTCCTCCGCCCGAATTTTCGGTGGCGTCGCCGATTTTAGCCACAAACGGATCAGACTGGGAGGAGGCGGCATAGAACCCTGGCGCCAGCACGACTGCATTCGGATCCTGCACCGTCCTGCTGCTGCTTTCCGGCTGGGTGAGGATGGTCTGGGAAAAACCAGAAAAATAAAGGAATGTAGTGAAGAGGAAGTAGAGTTTTTTCATATATAGAGATGAAGGTGGGAAGAATATTTACCGTGTAGCGGATCAGAATTTGGTGATGTTCCTCGAGAGCATCCTACCGTCTTTAAGCTGAAAGACCAGGATATAGACACCCATATAATATGCGGACATGTCCAGTTTGATTTCCCTGTTAAGGCTCGGGAGGTTTTTCTGCTGGAATTTCCAGTGCACGGTGTTCTGCTCGTAGAGGCTGACGTCAGCGATGAGCGCGTCAACGTTGGCAGTCCAGCCAATGGTGAGGATGTCCCGTACGGGTACCGGATAAATCTGGATCTCGTTCCAAAATGCGTCTTCGGATGACGCCTGCGGCAGCGGGCCGGGAGAAGTCTGCCCATCTTCCGCCAGCCTGTTGCCGTTGGCGGCGCACTCGGCGCAGTCGTAGCCGCGGTAGATCTGGTTCCCGGCATCATCGTACTTAAAGACGATGGGGCCGCCGGCGGGGGGCTTGGGCACAGCGGTGGTCCCGAACTGTGCGGAGCAGAAGGCAGTGAATGAGCACAGCAGTATCAGGGGAAGGAATTTTTTCATGTCTTTTACTTTTTAGTGCCGGCAGTTTCTTCGAGTTTCTTTATTCTTTCTGCCTGCGCTTTCAGCAATTTATTCTGCTCTATGGAATATAGTGTCAGCTCTTCGATCTTCTGCAGTAGTTTGATCTGGAACTCTCCGATGTTTACACCGTCTTTCTCCATTTCCTTTGCAGATGCGATCTCGGGAAGGTGCTTGTTTTCCTTAATAAAATTTTCAACCTCTTCCAGTTTTGGTAAATTATATTTTTCTTCAAAAACAAAGTCGGCGGTGGGCGTCGTTGTAACTTTAATTTCTTTAGCTTCCAGCTTTCCACTCAGGGCAGCGTTCCCATTTTGCCTTAATACGAGCGCCTGGTTTGCTACACCCGTCCCGGAGACAATATTGAAGTTAATTTCAGAGTCCAAAAGCCTGACATATGACGCCCCTTTCGAATTATCAATCCGTGCGAATGCCTGTCCGTTATGGTAATTGCGGATATTATTGCCAATTCCAACTCCATTATAGGTAATTTGAGGCTCAGACGCCCAAATTGTCAGATATGCGTGGGCACTGCTGCCATTATCAGCATGCATTAAAAACGTAGTGCTTTCGTGCGTGCCCAGTACACTAATTTTTTCCGGACCGGTACTCCCACCAATACCTAATTTGCCCAGAATGGTTTGGTTACCGGCAAAGTTGTTCTCGCCTCTGGTTGCAAGTTCATGCCAGCTGTTCCACATGTTAGTATCCCCATTCCTTGTTCGAAATGACATGCGATTACTGCCGTGTGGGCCGTAATCTGTGTTAATCTGTGTGTCATAATTATTCGAAAACCCTCCGAAGCTTATGAGCGAACCGTTCCACGGAGTGCCGGCCGCAACATACGAGAAAGTATATCCTCCTTTAAAAGCATCGGCTGCGCCAGGCGCTACAAGTGAATATGTAGGGTTTAAAGTTTGTGCAGCAACAATTATTGTTACGCAGAATACGGACAGCAAAGCGGAAATTTTTTTCATAGTTGGTTTGTTATTAATTTGTAGTCGTAGTTGTAGTTAAAGGTTTTATATTCATGCTGTGCAAAATTGACATCAGCGTTCACATGGTGGTTTTTCTTTTTCGTGACGCTTAATTTCGTCATGGATCTGAGCGTTTTGTCATACGAAACTTGGGTACAGTAAAGTCTTAGAAGGTAAATCCTATATTTCATAAAACTCCCAAAAAGAATGCTTGGCGTGTTATTTTTTTTACTTTATTCCCCAAAAGAAAGTGCTGCGTTGAACAACTGATGTCTTTCTGCCATTTTACTTCCTGCGAGGAAAGCGTGATGGATAAAGAAAGTGAGGAAAGAATGATATAGATTTTCTTAATAATGGATTTTGTTTCAGAACTATGGGTAATATTAACACTTTTTATGAAATACATTTGTTTCTGTTAGAAAATTTTTTAATAATTGCCAAAAAAAATACTTTCAACCCCTGCAAAAGACTGCTAATAAGCTGATTAGCTAAAGATGACTTTTATCACGCCACCTAAATAGTACCTCGAACTACCAATTAGCAGGTACGCAAAAGCATCTGAATGAAAAGTTCGGCCACCAAAGAAATTTGAAGAATTGTGTAAAACAGCCGGCCGGAATAAAGAAAACAGAATTGAGTACTGCGGTAAATTTACAGCCAGAAAAAATGCGTTTCGACGCAGACCGGTAATACCGTGAAGAAAAGAAAACCTTTTTCCGGTACACGGATACATCACACAGGATTTGGATAGCAGATTATTTATCTTATCTTTATGTCAATTGATCATCAGCGTATTACATCCATGAAAAAAAGACAGCGCACCCGCCTGACGATCCGTAAAAGCTTGCTCACCCTTCGCCTCTACCGCAGAGCTTGGGATCTGGAGCATCTCATTATGCAGGATATGCTGATTCACAAGATCACACCCGAAGCCCTGTCTCTGAAATATGGGATCTCTCCAGCGGATATCAGTGATATGTATCAGCGCTTATTGATGGTGGCAGTTCCGTGGGCAGAAAATTACCGGAATCAGACAGTTGTTCTTTCAGCACTGCAGAACAGCTCCGTACGGGTGCGGCCTGAGAAGACCGCAGCGACGGGGAAGGTGAAAACCCCTTGTTTACCGAATAACCCAGACCGTGAAAAAATATTTAAACTGAAACTTACGGATTTTGAACTGCCACTGCCATACCGCGTGCTTAAAACCCTCCATTCGATCGAAATTTACACCATACAGGATCTGGCCGCCAATCCCCTGCCCGAGCTCCTCAAATTCCGCGGCTTCGGACCGTGGTGTATGCGTGAACTGCTTTGGTTTATCGAAGCTGCGGGACTTGAATCCTATTTCGAAGGAATGAAAGAGGCTAAGAGACGGGTGGCTAAAAAATAAATGTGGTTAGGGGTACCAGCAGGTGAATCATTAACTCCATTTGGCGGCAGACGTCATTCGTGAGAGTACCCCCACAACTACCCTGCGGGTGAATACAAATGCGACAAAGGAACAACTGTACCGGAAGCGCAGCGGTTATGATGCAGTTTGGTAAAAAAGCAGTATAGCATTAGTCCATTCTTCCATCTGATGTAAAAGATAGTCATCAATGTTATTGGGAAGATAGTCGAGAATTCTGAAGCGATCAAAAACCAGCCCCGCCTCATTTGCCCTAACGCGGAATATTTCCCTGGGAAAATATTGAGCGGTGAAAAACATTCGAATCGGTGTAAGCACCGGTTGCCTTGTAAACCATGTTTTACAAAAAGATTCAGTATTAAGTTCAGATATTCTTTGGGTCCAACTAGTACCAGTTTTACACTGTCCAAACGCAATTAACTGCGACGGCTGAAGGTCCTTAAATCCTTTCCAAATAATTATGTCAACCTTTTCATCCTGTGGCCGATGACCAGGATTTTCGTGAATATCTCCCCCTTCGTTCAGCTGTACAGTGATTTCGCGTAGTCTGCTTCGGAAGTCTCCTGACTCTTCTTTACTAGTTCCAAAAACTCTCGATTCTGATCTGAATCCGAGGTAATTTTGCGCTACAGCTGCACATAGATGCTCAAACAATAAGGTACCATCAATATCTGCCTTACGACGATCTTTAGACATATTGGAGCGCGTGGCAAGTAGTAGGTATGAATAAATAATCGTACCTATCTCCGATACTTTTTTATAATGGAGACTGTAATCGTGATCTTCTAGTATAAAAGGGTAATGTTCTGTAGATACCGCCATTCGTGCCTTTATCTCGGCCGATATCTCATCAACCTTCTGCAAATAGCGATCTGTATCGTCTTCAATACCAATAATCATTTCTTCGTCTGAAATTAGACGAGAAGACTTCGAAAGTTCATATAAGTTTATTTTACCATACAGTAAAGCATGGTATTCCGCAAAATCGGCCCAATCCTGAGCAGAAGTTCTATAATTTGGTATTCCGTTCGGAAGCTTAAACATCTTTACATTCAAAAGTTAATCCCCATCGAACAGTCTTTTTTTTGTGCCGGTATCCTTAAGAGAAAGATATTTCTTCTCCATTGCCTCATACAATTCGTCTGCTAACTTCGCTAGCGAAGCTGCGTGTCGCATAAGACTTTCATTTTGACCATCAAAACCTTCCGTCTGGTAAGAGTGCGCTTTTTGAAGAGCACGTTTAGCTTCCAACAAACTTTGCTCAAAGGTTTCTTCCTTTGGCTGACTAATTTCATAAGCCTGATATAGGGGAACACCATCCCGCAATGCATGTACGGCCTCATCGCTTTGGAGCACAGCCTCCAGCCTGCGGATATCCGGATTTTGTGATTGTACTGCGGGCTGTATATCTTTCTTTTTGCTGCCATATATCCACGTAAGCAGCTCTTCCAATTCCTGTTTCTTGTCATGTGGAACGGGATTGGACTGATCAGCGGGGATCCCGCTAATACCAATGTATTCCCTAAAACCTTCGTAAGTTAATCCTGTATATAAGTGTGAAAAATAAAGACGGTTAGCCTGAATATCAGTACGGTCAAAGACCCCGAGTTTTTCGGCCTGCTCTATAACCTGCAAACCTTGGTAAAGTTTCTGAACCGTCCTATGTGTGTCGCCAATTTGTAACGCAATATCCTCAAGCGGAATCTCAAATTCATTCTTAATCTGGGAAACATACTGCGCTTTGGCGTAACTTCCCCATTTGGCTGGTCCGTTTATATGCTTGAACCCGATGAATTTCCAGGCATCCTTGCGGTCATCGACAAAAATAACCGGCAACGAATCCAAAGTAGATCTAAAATCCTCCGAAATAGAAAGTGTGTTTTTATTGACCCCAATGAAATCTGCAATGCTTGGATCAGTAATGCATTTTACAGCTGCAAGCCTTCTGTTACCTTCTAGTACAATATTTTTTCCCCCTTCTCTTATTGCTATTAAGGGCTCATTAGTAAAGAAACCGCTAGCTTTAATGGATAAAACAATTTCCTCCACACCCATTACATTCCAAAGAATTTTAATAATATCCTTCTCCGGTGTTCGGTCTGTGGGAAGAAATTCTGCTATTCTTGGATTACGGTAATCAAAATGCAGTTCAGTTGGAGATATGTATTCTATTGTCTGGTTCATGATCTTGATATCTGAAAACATCTAAGTCGCTGGTTCGTCCATTAACTGTTATTTCATCGTCTAAGGTAAGACTATCGCCGAATATAAGCAATTCGCTTCCGAATCTTTTCGCCTGTAAAGAATAGTTCAAGTCGAATGTCGACATTCGATAGTGTCGGTACATACGTTTAATCTGATCTGTATTGTCATAGGAGATTAGCCACCGGATTTCCTGCGGGAGCTCAGTCATTTTCTGTGCGAGATGTAAGTGACCTTCGTGCTCGTAATTATTGAGGTATAGTTGTCTCCCTTTATTATAGTACGGCGGGTCCAGGTAAATAAACGCATCTCCCAAATCTGATATATATTTGCCTGGATTTTGAATAATCGAAGTAGCATTTTCGTTCGTGAGTTGTATCCGATCTTTATAAGCGCTGATCTTTTCGATCCGGGTAATGAGATTTTTTTTATTAAAACGTACATCGATCAAGTAATTGCCGGTTTGTTCCATTCCTCCAATTGGACCCGCTTTGAAAATAATTCCTGACCGGTTGGTACGGTTCAGGAAAAAAGTAGCAAAACCCAATTCAAGTTGTGTGTTTTCACGACCTCGCAGAAGAATGTCTCTTTGCCGATGCCATTCCTCTAATGTAATGGGAGTATCTTCAATGAGTCGGATAAAGGCACCGGGCTCATTCAAAATCGAGTGCCAGAACGAATAAATACCGTAATCGTAATCGTTAATATGTATTTCATTAAACACACCATTGTACAGCAAATTTAGCGCAGCACCTGCCCCACCTGCATATAACTCAAGATAGCGACCGCCTACTAATTCGTTGTTTTGAGCTAGGGTGGTGATAAACTGGGTTAGGCAGGCTTTGCCTCCCGGGTATCGTAGCGGACTTTGTTGTCTTAGATTTGTCAAATTACATGATTGCCTTAATTCTGCACAAATATAATCCAATAAATCTTTCTATACATTATAGCTATCTCTTTTAATCGATTTCCATAATAGGTTCGCAAGAGACATTAATTATCCCCTAGCAACGAGAATATTTTAATCTTATAATAATTGCCCTATGTACATAATAGCCAAAACATATTATTCCGTACGTTAAACGATTATGAAATACAAAACTCAACTCGGCGAAGGTAAATTTATAATACAATGAAGGCACTATTTTTTGTAAGCCGGGAAAGTTTGCGCAATAAAATTCTACGGATAAGTACGGTTATTTATTTGATTTAATATTATTAGCCAATATGTCGAAAAGCGGCTCAAGATGGGTCCAAGCTCTTTTATTATGTGACAAATCCAGGATAGTTTCGATATTATGCGCTGCTAGATCCAGTCCGTTTTTTATATTGTCGATATAAAATTTTAAATTCTTTAGCTGATGAGTGTCTAAATGGTCATCCAACTCATTGTTCTTGACGTAATCAAGCATTATCTTTAATGACGCGTTAGAGAAATCTTTAGTACCATCAAACTTTAAAATCCCCATAAGGGGAGCGGACTCTATCTCGCTTTTTATGTTATATTTCCCGACCAAATGTTTTATAAGTGAATCAACTTTCTTTAAACCATTTTTTTCGTTTTCTTCATTTGTTTTTTCGGTCAATTTGTCAAATAAATCGTTCTGTTTTATATAACAATATAAAGACTGTTCAAGATAGGTTCTGAGTAGAAGCGCAAATGAATAGACTTTATCGATTGGTAGGTGTTTTAACTCATGAAACAAAGAGTCCAATTTCTCGTGATCAAATATAATTTCCTTTTCACGGGGAATAATTATGTTATTATATAAGTTTTTTTTCGAGCGCTTTTTTCTTCTGGTGGTTACTTTGTTTTTTTCTTCTTCTAAATCTGTTTTTTTTGCTGCGGATCTACTCGCACCGGTGCTTGCTTCTTGCGTCACATCCAAGTCAAATTCCGGATTTTTCCTGAGATTCTCAATGAAAATCTTCTTTTCGTCATCTTTATTGAAGTCTCTGGAAAATCTATCAGAATCTAATAGAATCTTAAAAATAACAAGTAATCTTTTTTCGAATTCCTCTCGAGGCAACAAAATTTTTAACTCGCCATTTTCCTGATCAAAATCAATACCTAACAGTTTTCTTCCTTCTTCATAGTTATAGAACCTTTCAAGATTAGTAATTTCGAAATCAGAAATATCAATTTTAATTCCAACCTCTTTTTCCAACACCTCTTGTCCTTCCAGAAACAAATTGTAAGCTTTGAGGGGTTTTAAAATCTTCGCTCTACTTTCATTTAGTACCTCACAAATATCTTCAACATTTAGGCCGTCCTCATAATACATTTCCGCTACAAAAGCATATTGATTACCTGTTTTCCACTTTTCAAGCGTATTACCTTGGTGTCTTTCGTATATGATGGGATTTGCAAGTAGACGATTTGGTGCAATATAACATCTAAGTTTTCTATCAACTGGAAAATCGTTTTTTAAGATATTCTGTAATAAAATATTAGCTTTTGCATTTGAAAGATATTTTTTAGGGTCTTGCAGTAATTTCAATGAAGCAGTTCTTCTATTCCCTTCAAGTACAACTTTCTTATTATTTTCGATACATATTATTGGTTCTTCTCCTACAAAATACCCTTCTTCAGAAATTTTTTTAGCCAACTCATAAACCTTTTCATTCTCGATAAGGAATTTCATTATCTGAGTTTGACTAAGCGAAACACCTCTATATTTTATTCGCGGGTTATTCAAGTCTAAACTTAAGGTGTTTAGAGTGTATTCAAATGTTTCCCAAGTTGAGTAATCTATATACATAATTTTATCTTAACGTTTCATTTTGCCATTAGCTCTCAAATATACAAACCCACGTTATTGCAACCGTACGGTTTCCCATAAAACGCAAGAAAAGGGTTAAATAACCCTCTCCAAGATGTGACTAAAAACTGTTATTTGCACTTATGTATCCGCAAAACAAAACAATGAAAACCCTAAAAATCTACAATATCATCGCCTCGATTCTGTTATTGCTATTAGCTATCTGGATAATCCAGTTACGCAAAGATCTGGAGGAAACGGAAGCTGTCCTTGAACAATGTTCTGATCGATATTATCAGGAAATAAACAAAGAAAAACCTAACAGCCCAGGAGAGTATAATTTTCTTTGAATAAGTTCTGATTCAAGTGAGTGCAGCTTGAGCGGACTTTTCGTAGCCGAATTTACAGTGGAATATTCACAGTGTAATCGAAGACATTGCTTTACCGACGCGACTTGGAATTTATTTGGAATATGCATTGGTATTTAATACTAGCTGTTCTTACATAATTGCTCGTGACAAGTCCTTCTGATATATTCTGTCAAGATCACACCTTACTCATTTCTCACCATATTGTTCTTAACAACTTCAAGTAAATCTTTCCTCGCAGCCTCTAATTGTCTTTCAAACATTTCAATCGTTTCTTTTAAAGGATTGTGCAAGTTTTCTACATTAGCAACAATATTTGACGCAGAAACGCCACAGTTCTCGTGAAAGTTATTTGTGTTATATAATACCTTCTCCTCTGTAAAATCCCGCAATCCTTCAAATGTAACACCAAGCGCAAGTGCGATTTCATTTAATTTCTCATCTCCGATATTTTCAGCTTGCTCTAGTTTAGAAATTGCTTGCTTTGATACACCAAGCTTACCTGCTAAGTCCGATTGAGTCCACCCTCTCAATTTCCGAACACGTTCAATTTTTCGGCCTCGGTGGAGACCTGTTTTATTTGTTAAAAATTCGGACATATTTGACATGTTTAGTCGTTATTTTTAGATTTTAGTATCTCAATCTTTTCTTTTTCACTAGCTAATAATCTTTCATACAGTTCGACAACCTTTTCGATTGGACTAAAGACTTGATGAATGCCATGCGCTTGCTCGTTTATTGTGGCGTTATCGACCCTGTTTTCAATACTGTAAAATGCTTGATTCTCATTGAATTCCTTTATTACCTCAGGCGTAACTTTAAAAATTTTCGCGATCTCAAGAATGATATCATCGTCAATTACATCAGAATTTTCTATCAACGAATATTCGGCCTGGCTGATTCCAAGTTCCATCGCTACCGCTTCTTGTTTGTAACCCTTTAAATTTCTCAGAAACCTAATATTAGGTCCTATTCGAACTGTTTTTTCCATAAAGTGAAATATTATATTATACCAAATATAATAATAAAAGTCAACTTAAAACAAATAAAAATCAACCTCAATATTTCTTTGTCGCAAATATTAATTCATTTCTTTGTTTTATTACTATGCGATGTTTAGGACGCAGTTGTAAATTAGATGTTCAAATGGATCATTAAAAACCAGAACCTTATTTACCCATTGTAATTTTTAACGCGCTGGGAAACTACTACTAAACTTACAATTTCCACATCAGAGTGGATTTCGATATAAAGATACAATGGTGTGCACAACCATTGCGGCATTACTGCTTTCGCGGGACCTTTTTTTCTACATCATTTACTTCACCAACCTCTCATTGTAAACCATGAGCTTATTTCACGATACCTCATAATTCTGATACCTCCTAAGAGCTCCTCACATTCATATCAATGCTCTTCAGAAGGATTGTCGTCAGCGGGGAAGTTCCCACTTTCTACACAGGCTTTCCCGCAGGGCAGTCCGAGGGGGCAATTTGGGAATGGGCTAATTTGAGAATTTGAGAATTTGAGAATGTGAAGATTTGAAAAGTGATGATTTAAAGATAAACCCAACATCCCGCATCTAAAATCTAAAATCTAATGTCTAACATCTCACATCTCACCTCTAAAAAAAGGATTTGCTGTAGCAGGGAAGCCGTCATTTTCTCATCATTTGTTTGTGTTTAATGCTTTCCTGCAAGGCGGTCCGAGGAGGTAATTTGAAAATGGCTTGATTTGAGAATTTGATAGAGAAAAAAGAATTCAAAATCCAAAATTTAAAATAAAGTCCAACACCAACTTCTAACCTCTAATGTCTCACATCTCACATTCTCACATCTCACATCTCATATCTCACATCTCATGTCTCATGTCTCACGTCTAACATCTCACGTCTCCAATCTCAATTCTGGATACGTAATAGATACTTCATAGATACTTCATAGATACTTCATGGATACAGTATGGATAGTTCATGAAAACAGAATTGAAATCTTAAACCAAAATCCATAATATAAAACTCAAAAGCCCGATGTTAAAAATCCAAAATTCAAAATCCAGTAATTCAAAATGAGATTGCTTCTCCGCCACGGCGGATCGCAATGACAAAAAAAGCCCTTTCCCATAAGTTTGGACGCCTAAGGAAAGAGCAATAACAATTATCAGTATAAACCAATAACACAACAAAACTATGAAAAAAAAGTTTTGCAGGCCGGCAGGCATTGCCTTTGCCTTCCTTCTCTCGGGAGTGTACACAACAGTACATGCCCAATCCCGCACCATCACGGGTACCGTAAATGACAGCAGCAGGCCCATCAGCGGCGTAACCGTCTCACAGGAAGGCAGCAGTGAGCTGACAACCACCGCAACATCCGGAACCTTCCTGCTCCGCGTCACCGGCGAAAACCCGGTTCTTGTTTTCCGCCACCCCGAGTACGGTGAAAGGAAGATCGTAGCCGCCAGACAGACCTCTTTCGTCATCTCCCTCACCGAAAAAGTGAATACGATTCAGGAAGTGGTGCTCAACGCCGGTTACTATGATGTGAAAGCCCGCGAAAGCACCGGCAGCATTGCGAAGGTTACCGCGAAAGATATTGAAAACCAACCGGTAAACAACGTACTTTCGGCAGTGCAGGGACGGATGGCTGGGGTGAATATCGTACAGGGCGGCGGAAACCCCGGCGGTGGATACGATGTTCAGATCAGAGGAAGAAACAGTCTCCGTACCATACTCAACAGTTCGGTGAACGGCAACCAACCCCTGTATATTGTAGACGGCATCCCCTGGGGTACACCGCTGACTTCCTCCTACTCCATCGGTATCCTGCCCATGAGCAGCATCAGCCCTCTCAATACCATCAGTCCCAACGATGTGGAGCGTATAGAAATCCTTAAAGATGCAGATGCCACGGCAATTTACGGTTCACGCGGCGGAAACGGCGTGATTCTGATTACCACCAAAAAGGGAAAAGCGGGCGCTACAAGATTCAATCTCAATACAGGTTATGGTCTCAGTAAGGTGGCGGGCAGGATGAAGCTCATGAATACCCAGCAGTACCTGCGGATGAGAAAACAGGCGTATGCCAATGCGGGCGTAATGGCTTACCCTGCCAATGCCTATGATGTGAACGGGACATGGGATCAGAGCAGAGATACAGACTGGCAGGAGGTGCTGATCGGTAACACGGCAGAAAGTTCAAATGTGCAGCTCTCCGCAAGCGGCGGAACGGAACGCAATTACTTTTCATTCAGTGCTACCCACAGCGACCAGACCACAGTGTATCCCGGCGACTTTCGCTATAAAACGAACTTTCTAAGCTCAAACTACGGCCACCGTTCTGCAGACCAGCGTTTCAGCCTTGCATTAAGCAATACCTTTTCACACTTATCCAACAATGTCATCAGTATTGATCTTACCAATAAGGCCCTGACCCTTGCACCCAACGCGCCTGCGCTGTACGGAGCGGACGGACAGATCAACTGGCAGAACAATACCTTCAACAATCCCCTCGCATCGCTGAACGGAAAGTATCTCAGCACCACGATGCAGCTCAATCAGGGGGTGAAAGCAAACTATTCATTTCACCCTGACTGGAAAATAAAACTTGATGGCGGTGTGAACCTGCAGACCCTCGAGGAATATAACCTGACGCCGAACACAATTGCAAACCCTGCCTTTCCGGCAGGCGCCTCGCCGGCACGTTCGTCGTCTTCACGCGGGACCAGTACACTGATGTCGTATATACTGGAGCCGCAAATCTCATGGTCTCATAAAACAGATCACAGCGCATGGGAGGTCCTGGCGGGCGCCACTTACCAGAACATGCAGACGGAAACCTCGGCCATCACTGCCTCCGGTTTCGCCAGCAACGCGCTGCTTTTTAATCTGTCGGCCGCCTCGCTGACGACCGTGCGCAATTTCGCCGATACCGATTATAAATATGCCGCAATTTTCGGACGAGCCAATTACCAGTACAAAAACCGGTACATCATCAACGTAACGGCGCGCCGCGACGGATCAAGCCGCTTCGGGCCGAACAAACGCTTTGCGAATTTCGGTGCGGTGGGTGCTGCATGGATATTTTCGGAAGAAACGTTCATGCGCAGTCTGCCATGGCTGCACTTCGGCAAGCTCCGTGCGAGTCTGGGCAGGACAGGCAGTGACCTTATCGGCGACTACCAGTATACCCATTCATACAGCGTTTCAGGCTCATCTTATAACGATGTACCGGCCCTGTATCCTTCGCGGTTGTACAATCCTGATTTCAGCTGGGAGAAAACAGATAAGGCCGAGGCAGCCCTTGAACTCTCTTTATTGCGGGGACGCATTAATGTGACAGGTGCTTACTACAGGAACCGCTCTTCGAATCAGCTGGTCGGCATCCCCCTGTCTGCAGTAACAGGTTTCCCGTCAGTTCAGGCCAATCTGGATGCTACTGTGGAGAATTCAGGCTGGGAAGCGGAACTTTCTGCGACGCCATTCAAACGCGGCGAGTGGCAATGGGAGAGCCACTTCAACATCTCAGTCCCAAGAAGCAAACTGGTCTCCTTTCCCGGACTCGAGGGTTCCACCTATGCGCAGACCTACATGATTGGTGCACCTACAAGCATCGTCAGGCTTTTCCAATACGAAGGCATCAATCCTGCCACAGGACAGTATGTTTTTACAGATTTTAACGGTGACGGTAAAATCGCAGCACCGGACGATACGCAGGCGGTACGTGACGTGGGTGTGAGATACTTCGGTGGATTACAGAACAGTGTCTCGTTTAAAAATATACAGCTGTCGGTACTGCTTCAGTTCGTGAACCAGCAGTCGTGGAATTACTACCGGTCAATGACCACGCCCGGTAATATGAACAACCAGCCTGCGGAATTCGCCAATGTTTGGTCTGCGGACAACCCTGCCGGTGTTGTGATGCCCTACTCCCCGGGAACCATAGCGGTGACCAACGCCCTCATCAGTAATTTCAGAAACAGTACGGGCGCGGTAAGCGACGGATCTTTCGTGCGCTTAAAAAATGTACAGCTTAATTATTCTATACCTGTCACGGGCAAGATGATCAGGGAGGCGCGTCTTTATGCGCAGGGCCAGAATCTGGTGACCTGGACGGATTATATCGGTCTTGATCCGGAGTTTTCGGTTGCAGGATACCTGCCGCCTCTTAGAACCGTTTCGCTGGGCCTTCAGTTAACTTTTTAAATCTTTATTATGAAAACCAATACCTATCTCATACCTGTTGCGCTCGGGATTTCACTGCTGCTGTCCTCGTGCGAAAATATAATAGAAGCTGATCTGCCGACAAGCCAGCTGGAAACCGCGCAGGTCTTCGAAAGCGTGAGCACCGCTGACGGCGCGCTGAGTAACCTTTACGCAGAACTTCAGTATTACTCGGTACTCAGTGGCGGAACGGGCGGCACCGGTGCCCTACTTGGAACCTACACCGATGACCTGACCTGTTATATCATAGGCTCACAAAACAACGCGGCTGACCTTTTCCACAACCAGCAGCTGGCCACCAATACAGAAATCCGAACGGTGTGGACCAATGCCTGGAAAGAAATTTATAGCGCTAATGCCATCATAGAGGGCGTGGAGAAATCTTCGGGGATCGGCACAACCGATAAAGACCGGATCAAAGGTGAAGCTCTTTTTGTCCGGTCGCTGCTCTATTTTTATCTCACTCAGATCTATGACGCTGTTCCTTACACCACCACGACCGACTACAAAATCAACCAGACATTGCGCAAAACACCTGTATCCGAGTTACTCCTTAAAGTACAGGGAGACCTCGAAACCGCCAGCGCGCTGTTACAGGATACCTACCGCAATATTGACAGGGTGTACCCGAACCGTAAAACAGCTGAGCTGATGCTTGCCCTAATGCTGATGCAGCAGAAAAAATGGCCCGAGGCGGAACAGAGATTAAAAAACGTGGTACAGAGCCCCCTTTATGTTTGGGAACCGGATGTGGCCAAAACATTTAAAAAATCAGGTAAGCATATCCTGTGGCAGCTGAAACCTTTCAAGGCCAACGAGCCCACACAGGAGGCTTTTATGTATTATTTTTCATCCGCAGCGCCGGTCAACTACGGACTATCGGAGAATCTCGTCTCATCTTTTTCACCTGCCGACCTGCGCAGGCAGCAGTGGATAAAAGCGGTCACCATCAATCAGACCCTTTACTACCGGAACGACAAATATAAAAACACCGTTTCCAATACAGACGAATATTCCGTAGTCTTCCGCCTGGAAGAGGTCTATCTGCTCCTGGCGGAAGCACTGGCGCAGCAGAACAAAATTGAGGAGGCACTGCCGTATATTAATGCGGTGAGGCAAAGAGCCGGAAACTCCCCGTTGGTAGGATCTACGCGCGACGCTCTGCTTAAAGAGATTGTAGCAGAGAACCGCAGGGAGTTTTTTGCTGAAAAGGGCTACCGCTTCCTTACGCTGAAAAGGAATGATCAACTTAACAGCCTTACGGATGTTAAGCCCAACTGGCAGCCCCACCATCGGGTTTGGCCAATTCCGCTGTCTGATATCCTGCTTAACCCTGGTTTAAACCCACAAAATACTGGCTACTAATGCAGATGATACGCGTTATTCTTTTTCTTGTCGCTTTTCCGGTAAGCAACGTGCTTTTTGGACAGCCTCCCGCGGATACCGTGCCGGATTCGTTACGCCGGCATTATTATCTGCCCGTGTTCCCTAAGCTTTCGCCCACGGAACGTTATGTGGCTTTTAACAAAAGCTATGATTACGCCTCGGATACCGTGGTGATAGTGGACCGGCAAAATCCTGACGCCACAATGTTTGAAAAGGGAGGTGTGCCCGCCTATACAGTACAATTTACTGCCGGTAACATGCTGCTTATGCGCAGCGGCAAAAATGCGCAGCTTATGCATTTGCCCTCCGGGAAAATCCGCGAATGGAAGAATGTTTCTGCCAGCTTTTACCACAATGTGCTCCGACAGATCTTTATTCTGCAGAACGGTACCCTCCACATTCTGGACGAGACAGGAAACAGCCTGAGGAGCTTTCAGGGCGTAACCGGCATCAAAGATGATAAAACCACGGTGAACTATACGGTAAAGAATGGGGAAATGTTCACCTTAACCGAATGGAACGGCCGAAAACCCGATGCACTGCACACTGCACAAAGCAGCGATTTAGAAATCCTCTACCGCGACCCAGACGGCATGCTTATCATGGAACAGGGTTCTTCGGGCAAAAAAGAAGTGGTCTTCCGCAAAGACAGTATTGCGGACCCTTTAAGTAAATGGCACCACGGTGCGATTGCCGGCATAAGGGTCTCAAAATTCGGAAAGGACATGTACTTCCTGCATATCTACGGTGAACTTCCTAGGAATGATCCGGGCCTGCCCGATCTGTGGTACGGAAACGACAGGAAGGTAAGTACAAAATTTTACGGTGATTACGTCGGCCGGTTTTTTCTGTGGTCTCCCTTAGCCTCAAAGTTTGCTGAGATCAGCGATCATAAGCTCACGCATCTTTCGAACATAGGGCATTCCCGATATCTGCTGGCGTTTGATCCTTTTTATGCGCATGACTATACCAAAAAATTTAAGACGTTCAATGTACACCGCTACGACACCCAGGAAAAAAAATATGAGTTCGTTATGAACAGCGGCAGCACAGTCAATACCGATGAAGGTGGCAGGCATCTTCTTACCTATCATAAAGAGGGGTGGGAACTTTACAGCACCGATACCGCTGAACATCGCCACATACCTGTAGCTGAACATGAAAATGCATATTTCGCAGAAGATGGCAAAAACATCCTTTTCGAAGGGACCGGCAAATTGTACAAGTACGAAATCGCGACTGGGGCACTAAGCATAATCCCGACCAAGGCCGGATTCAGAGCCCGAATCCGGAACGGCCGAATGACACGGTTGGCGGGTGAATTTGAAATCTCCCGGCAAACTTACAGTCTTAAGCAGCCGCTCCTTATTGAACTCTATGACCGGGACATGATCAGAAACGCATGGGTATCCTATGACGGACGGACGGTAAAAACAATCATCGGACCCACCAACAACGATGTCACCGAAGTAACCTGGGATGAACGGCAACACAACTTCCTGTACGTGACAAGCAACATTAACAGGACCCCCGAACTGACTGTTGCCAAGGGAAACAGACATACAGCAGTGTATAAAAGCAATAAGAGCGACACTGAGACACAGGGAATAAAATCTGAAACAATTAACTACAAAAACAGCAAAGGCGTCGATTTACAAGGGCTGCTGATTTACCCGATTGGTTTTGAAAACGGAAAGAAGTATCCCATGGTAGTGACGGTGTACCAGAAACTCAGGTATAACAAAAACAAATATCTGATCGACGGTACCGGCATGGTATCACCCACGGAAGGCATTAACATCAGGACACTGCTCAGAAAGGGTTACATGGTGTATCTCCCGGATATTGTATTTGATGAGAGAGGTACTGGCAGAGCCGCTCTGGATTGTGTGGATAAAGCCATGGATGCTCTACAGGGAAACGTTGCGGTCGATTTTGGCCGCGTCGCACTAGTGGGTCACTCCCACGGCGGATATGAAACGAATTTTATCGCCACCCAAAGTGGCCGTTTCGCAACCTATGTATCAGGCGCCGGTAACAGCGATCTTGTGCGATCCTATCATTCTTTTAACTATGATTTCAAAAGGCCGTTCTTTTGGCAGTTCGAAGACGGACAGTACGAAATGCCCGGACCGTTCACAGAGAACAAAGCGCTATATGCGGACAACAGCCCCATTTATCACGCAGAAAAGGTGAGCAGCCCAATGCTGTTATGGACCGGAATGAAAGACTACAATATTTTCTGGGAACAGACCATGGAGTTCTATATGGGGTTGCGGCGCAGTTATAAGCCCGTTATTGCAATTTTTTATCCGGACGACGGACACAGTTTTTTGAAAACCAAAAACAGAACAGACCTCTATTCGCGGATATACGAATGGCTGGACTATCACCTCAAAAGCCGGAAAAGTGCCTGGATAGAAAAAATGTATAACAAATGAAAAAGGATGCCCGCCGGGCATCCCTTTCTTAATTAGGCTGAGTGTGTCTCAGCTGATCAGGACACGAGGTTCCATTAAGCTGATACAAAGGCTCGGGCCCCATACCGACATCTGCGGTACACACAAACGTGCCGGAAGTATCACAGTCTTTGGAGGTAATAACGCACTCAGGGTTTTCACCCGGTCTGTACACATACCCTCTGATGACAGTACTGCCTTCGTCTTTTGTGATATGAGATGCGTACGCGCTTCCTGCTCCTGCCAGCACAACGAAGGCCGGTAAAAGGAGCGTTCTTACATTTTTCATAATAAAAGTATTTATAATGGTGCCTACTCTGAAACGGGTTTTCGGCTTCCCCCGCTGATGAAATATTTGGTCACCGCCTGCGCAAAACGATAACGAACTATTTCATCCCCCGACAAAATAAAAAAGTACCTGTCGGTCACTAACATCCGGGACATCTTATGTTTACCGCGGTGCTGTACATACATACTGCCCAGATATCCTTCCGGCGCGGTGGTATAAATATCCACCACAGCGTTTTTTTTCCAGAGCTCTTTGGATTCGTGTTTACCCAGGAGCCGTGATTCGTTAAAAATGAGCCCCCGGTGTACCAACATGTTCCTGTTGACCAGCAGAGGTGGTGCAGCCAGCTTTTTTGTGCCGTTGGCCAGCGATACCACTTTAAGTTTTGCTTCTGCAACAGTGTCGATCGTTTTCATCTGTATGATTTTCCGGAGACGGTCATCGAAACCCAAAATCTGATTCCTGTAATAAAACATATAATAGCCCTTGCCTTCCGCGGGATCATACATAAGCTGTCCGTCAGCATCAAAACCCCCGTCTGCTTTGGCTGTGAGTGCAGTGCGGTTGATCCGCACCTCGGTTGGTGGACCCAGCGTAAGGGCAGCGAGGGAGGTTTTCTTACTTTTGCCGTCTTCCACGCGCAAAATAAAACTCCGGGGTGAGACTGCCACCATCTGGTCAAAATACAGTTCCTTGCTGCTGATTTCGTGAAGTGGCTTCGCAAGCGATTCTATGTGCGCACTATAAATGACCGGCACCGAGCCATCATGGGCATACAGCATACTGTCCTGCACCGTGTATAAAAGGTTGCGGAAGCGATGATTTGTTTGTGGAACGAGATCAATCGTATCCGCTTTTTCAAGTGAATAGCCCATCCTTATGAGCCGGAAAGGAGTGCTTACATTACCAAGGTAGATGCTGTCGCCGGAACTGCCCGCGAAATAATAGGAATTAACTTTGAGGTCCGCAGATTTTTCCTCGAAAATGGGATGGTGAGGAAAACGTCTTGTGAAATTATTTTCCCTGCTGATGATGTGTTCTGAAGAAAGAAACAGGGCGCCTATGCTGCTTCCGGAAAACACTGCCGTCAGTGCAGTAAAGGCAGCTGTTCGGCTCCAGCCGCGCGCCCGTTCTTTCTCAATGAAAACAATTCCAGCCCATGCAAGGCCTACACAAACTATATTAAAAACCAAATGCTGGCCCCAACTCATTTTCTCAAGAATACCGCCACACGAACAGGGTATGTAATCACTGTAATTCAGAATGAGATAAATATAAACCGTAAATGCGACCATCAGTCCGAACGCCGCATAAAGTGCGGCCCTTCTCGTTTTATTCCAAAGAAGCGCCGCAGAAGTGAGCAGTTCAAGCGCGAGTACACCATACGAAATAAGTCCTGCAAACGCACTCAGTAACGGCGACTGTGCGAGCTGGACCTGAAAATTTTCGAAATCGAAGATCTTACTAAAGGCCGCATAGATAAACAGTAAAGCGAAAAAATAGGAGACGTATAAAGGCAGACGTAAAGTGTACATGGCAGCATTTTTAATGAGGTAAAGTTGACACAATACCGTCGGAATAACATACGATTTAGCTGCAATTGTATACCAAATAATGACTTTTGTATGTCAAATAAATGCATTCTTATGTCGGATAGTGGCACCACCGCCACAAAAACCGCGGTTGTTAGGTATGCTGTGCTATACGGGGGATGTTCTGAAAAGGAAAACGGTAGGTTACGTGAAACAGTGTATATAGCCGGCGGTATCCTGAAAAACCGTTTTTATAAGCAATCTCCTTATAAGTAAGGGTAGTCAGCAGCAGGTCCTCCAGTACGCGAATCATCCTGAGTTTAAGAAAATGCCGGTAAAAGGAAGCGCCAAAGAATGCTGTACTGTCTTTCTGAATCTGGCGGTAGGACAAACCTCGGCCGCTGAGAAATGTTTCAAGCGCACCCTCATCAGGGTCATAGGCCTCGATTAACCTCAAAAGATAGCCGTACCGGTTATTACCCACCGACGCCGCGGGCGGCGGATAGACGGTTGTGTGGGCGACTAACGTAAGGGTTCGCCTTTCCAGCCCGTCATTTACGACCCCCAGAAAGATCCGGAACTCCGCAGCACTGATCTGGTGAATAAGCACGGGTAGAAAATAACGTCCGGACGGCGCGGAAGCTGCCACCCGCCGGTAGGCCTCCGTCATCTCCTGCACTGTCGCGGCCCGCTCACCGGCGTCCATAGTGGGTCGCTCATCCTTACCGTACGTATATACAAACCCGTCCCGGTAGCAGTCGGTACCGCCCTCGAGAAAATGCAAAGCCTTGAACAGGCGGAGGTACTGCCGAATAATCGTTTGGGTTTGCGTAAAAACCTCCCCGGCCGTGAGGTATTCACGCCCGGGCGAAGAATCGCAGAGTGCGCAGTAGCGTTCGAGGGCCTGCTTAAGATGCTGCTGTAGCAGGTCAAGATGGTAGGCATTCATCGCGGAACAGGACTTTCGGGCAGCACGCACAGACGCAGGACCTCTTCGTGCAGCAGTGCTGTGTTCGCCTCGAGGAATTTCTGATAACTGCCGCGCGGCATCTGGACCGGCACCGTTTCCGATCCGAGATAAAAAACAGGCTTGCCGATGGGTTCGGCCTTAATGCCAAGGTGCCGCACGGTACGCAGTAATTTGCGGTCGCACTCCGCAAAGACCGTTGCGGCCGGATCCTTATCGGCCACATGGAGTGCCAGCGCCATCAGCGTTTTAAAGACACGGATTCCGCTGCCGTCTGCTCCTTTGCTTACCGCGAACCTGCCGATATGGTAAACAGATGCCCCACCAGGGACGAGCGCAGAAATATCAAGACCGTACATTTTCTCAAGCGGCAACACCTGTCCCGGCAGTTTCTTACAGATCCTGATACTGCCGCATAGCCTGTTACCGGCCATCGCCGCGAAAATATACGAATCGGTATACTGTGCTTCCTCTGCACAAAGGGCGGCGGTTTCAGATTCGAGTTCCGCAGCCTCTTTCTTTACCCCGTGGTGCAAATAGTTTTCGGTGATTACATACGAGATCAGCTCCTTCGTACAAGAAAGCGGCAGACGGTAATAATGTATTGTTTTATCCATATGACTGTGTTTTCAGTAAAATTATTGCGGTTTTGTTGCGCAGTTTCTACACTTTTGTGTAGATTTGAATACGCACGCCTAAATACTACACGAGAGTGTAGTGATTATTCAGCGCGTGCGGATAGCCATGGATGATATACAGCGATTCTTTTTCGGAAAGAATACCGTACATTCTTTATCCGAAGCCGAGTATGCACAGAGCCGCAATTATCTCGATACTTTGCGGGCTGTATCGAGGCTCACCTACATGAGCATGTACGTGATCGACTATCAGCGCAAGGCGTTTGAATATGTATCCGACAACCCGCTCTTCCTCTGCGGCCACACTCCGCAGGAGGTCACCGACCTCGGTTATGCATTTTACTTCAGGCATGTTTCGCCGGAGGATCTTGAGATGCTGATCAAAGTGAACGAGACCGGTTTTAATTTTTTCGACCGTACCCCGCTGGCAGACCGCAAAAACTACAGCATCTCCTATGATTTCAGTTTAATCCACGGTAAGGAGAAGATCCTTGTCAATCATAAACTGACACCGATTTTTATTACCGCAGAAGGCAAGATCTGGAAAGCCCTGTGTTTGGTGTCGCTGTCTGCCCATGCAGCTTCAGGAAACATCATCCTGTCGAAGGCTGGTGAAGATTCGTTCTGGGAACTGCACCCTGCGACGTGGGAATGGCACAAGACCGAAAAGATGAAGCTTACCGAACGTGAACTCCAGATGCTGAGACTACATGCGCAGGGTCTGCCCATCAGCCGGATCGCCGACGCGCTGTTCGTGTCTGTGGATACGGTGAAGTTCCACCGCCGGAAGCTGTTTGAAAAGCTGCAGGTTAAAAACATTGCAGAAGCGCTGGCCTACGCCACCAACAATAAGCTATTTTAGCACGGTGTGCGGGGGAGCCTCCTCCTCAAACAGCGAACTCATATAGAATTCAGGAAAGCATTTATACGCTTTGCCGGTTGCTATTTTTACAAGGAGATGCGTACACATCGCGGCTGCATACCATGAGCCGATGGCCAGCTGCGGTGGCGGTGCACCGTCTTTTTCGCCCGAGTACCGGGCAAGGACATCCTCCAGCCAGCCCTGGGGTTTTTTCCAGAAACGCTGGTAGCCCGCAGCATAGGCCACGACATCCAGTTCACTGATGCCTTCAGCTGTGCCCAGGCTGCTGAGCAGCGGCCGCTCCGGGGCAAGGACGGTCACCATCGCGCCCCACCCTAGATTATAGGGATGCAGCACCGGAATTCCGCTTTGCAGGAAGAGCTGATCAAAAGCCTGCGGTGTACCGTCTCTAAAGTCGAGCGCATTGACGGCCGCTTTGAATGCGGCGGGATCCGGCATATCGTCTTCGGCGAGGTAGCGGTTGATCAGTGTGATCTCGGCTCTGCTGTTGATACTTTTGAGGCGCTCAGCCAGTGCTTCAGCTTTAGGGGAGCCGATCCGGTCCTCAGTATAGTTCTGGCGGTTAAGGTTCGAATCTTCGATGAGGTCGCCGTCGGCCACACAGATCTTTTCAAACCCGGTACGCAGCGCGCATTCGGCGATATTGCTTCCGATCCCACTGCCGGCAATAAACAGGGGAAAGTTTTTCAGGATTTCCTGCTCGGCAGGGTTGATGTAAAGGCGGTTTCTGAGGTAACGGTTCATGAGTTAAGGTTTCTCCAAATCTATATTTTTTTCAAACTCAGAGGAACTACACCATCGGGTAGTTTTGGGGGATCACGGGCGAAATTAACCGAAAGTGTAGTTCGTGTAAAGCGGGCGGCGTATACATTTGAGCAACAAACTGACCCATGCTACCCTTCATCGTCAATCTGGAAAATGAGCTCGAAAGCAGACTCCTGTTTCTGAGTATGGAACATGATAAACCCTTACAGCGCGCTGAGCCAGCCATATTGGAGATAAGCGGCGCGCTGAAAAAACTCAAATCATGTATACTCCGAACGAAATTTGCGTCCGACAGTGAGGAAATCGATTTCTTTAAGAATCACAAGCCGCTGGTACTCTCGAAACTTATTTATTACAACGACCTATTCCGCATCGAAACCCGCAAGCCCAGCGGCGGTGAGAAAATGATCCGAAAATACTACCGGTCTGAACTCCACCGGCTGAAAGAATTCTTTGAAGAGAATGTGGACTTCTATGGTTACTACCGCACCAACAGCACTTACCTCGACCATAAATACTTTCTGCGCGCGAAGCTGGATTTCCGGCTCACCCCCGACGCCTTTGTGTATGAATCGGATTCAAGGTTCAGTACGTCACACGATTATAAGGTGGCAAGGATCATGGCCAATGACCTGCTCGAAGTGTACCTCAACGATGAACTTTTAAAACTGAGCCGGCGAAACACTGAGCAGTACACGGTGGCAACGCCCAGGACTAAACTCGTATGGACTGACCCCAAAACTGCACTGATCGAGATGATCTACGCGCTGTATCATAAAGGTTGTTTTAACAACGGTAGCGCCGACATCAAAGAGATCAGCTCTTATTTCGAAGCCGTTTTCAGCATCGAACTGGGCGACGTCTACCGTACCTGGATTGAGATCAAGAACCGTTCGGCACGCACCAAATTCCTTACCCATCTCGAGGAAATACTCAGTCGCAAGATCGAGGAAGGCGATGAATAAAGTGATCATGACCCTATGACCAATTAGATATTGAGCCTGGCTCAGGAGCCGCTTCCGCCCGGAACCTCCAGTGTACCATTTAGTATACGTGTGATCTGCCTACCCAGACCTGCTCTCTGCGACCGGGCAAGCAAAATCCCGTACTGTATAGGTACTATTTAAAAAAACTGCACCCAGCTTGGGGACACCGTGTGGAGCCGTGGCTTAGCAATTACCAAAATTTGTGGTCTAAATCTGAAACGATGAAACCCCGACCCGTCCGCCTCTGCATTTACCCCAAAGACATCCAGCGAATCACCGGCAAAAGCGAGCGCTACAGCCGCAACCTTATCCATACCATCAAAACCGCGCTGGGTAAAGCCGGCCATCAGATCCTCACCGTCGAAGAATTCTGCACCTACATGGGCCTCCCGTTTGAATCCGTAAAACAAATGATTAAAGACTGAAAACAACCCACAAAAACCTGTTGCTGGTATTTTCCACAGACCATCATTTTCCAAACATATTACTCAACAGAAAATAAAGAGTTCGTACAGAACCTGTTTACGGGATCGCGTTCCTACGGAATCTCAGGCAAATTTTTAAGCCGTACAGAAACGGAGATTCTTCATTGCATTTCCACACATTTTGTACTTCGAATTATGCCCGCCATTGCCGCTGGTCACCTTGATTGTCAGAGCGCGGTATCATCCCGACGTCAGGAGGGATCTCTTATCCACATTCTCAAATCACCACATTCTTAAATTAGCACATTCTCAAGTCCCTTGTCATCCCGACGAAGGAGGGATTTCTTCTCCACATCCTCAAATCACCACATTTTCAAATTCATCAGCGGCCCCCGTGTCATCCCGATCCGCCGCGGCGGAGACGGGATCTCTTTTGCGCAGCAAAAGCCCTTCCCTTCCCTTCCCGGATACTTCATGGATACTTCATGAAAACCTGCCCTCCCTTTCCGGCATATACTTGCCTTTCCGGCACTTTGACACCCTTTCAGCATTAAACTTCTTTTCCGGCTAAAACCTCCTAAACCGGCACTACCACTTGGTTTACGTGGATTTATTGCCAAACTTTGCCCCGTGATCACAACAGGTTTTAACGGCTGTACCTCATCAGCCGAATCTTTAATTTTTTAAAACTTAAAACAATGGCAAGACAAAAAGGACTTATCAAACTGAAAGGAACGATGGGCGACATCACCTTCTACAGAACCCGAGATGGATACATGGCCCGCGAAAAAGGCGGCATCGATGCGCAGCGTATGCACAGCGACCCTGCCTTCCAGCGGACCCGCGAAAACATGGCGGAGTTCGGCCGCGCCGGTAAAGCCGGAAAACTTTTGCGCAACTCCATCCAGAACCTCATCCGCAAAGCCGGTGACCCGCGCATGGTCAGCCGCCTCACCAAAGAGATGGTCAAGGTGATACAGATGGATGCCACCAACCCGCGAGGCTTAAGAAACGTGATCGACGGTGAAGCGGAGCTGCTTCAGGGTTTCGATTTCAACATCCACGGCAAACTCTCCACCTCACTCACCATCCCTTTCGTCGGGACAATTGACCGGGTAACAGGGGACGCCATCGTGGACCTGCCCGCTTACATCCCGGCGGAAAGCATCAAGGGACCTGCCGGCAGTACGCACTACCAGTTGGTTTCCGCTGCCATGGACATCAATTTTGAAAGTGGTGCCTACGCCTCCGAGCAGAACCAGACAGCGGTTCTGCCTATCGGCACCACGCTGACAGCCGCTGCGCAGCTTACGCAGAACCTTCCCCCAGCTTCGGTGAATCCCCTCTTTCTGGTTTTTGGCGTAAACTTTTACCAGGAGATCAACGGTGAGTTTTATGAGCTGAAAAACGGCGCCTTCAATGCGCTGCAGATCATTGGTGTTTCAGGAACTCCGTAGTCATGGAACTGCAACTCATCAGAAGCTATCATGACCGCGGGGTCAACGGTGTGCTCCTTTTCGGCGGAGAGGAGATTTGCCTCACCATTGAGCTGCCCTGGCAGGGCAACAGGCCACGTGTATCGTGCATCCCGGAAGGAAAGTATCCGCTGCGAAAGTGGTACACGCCGCGCTTCGGCTCACACTTCGAGGTGGTGGGTGTGCCCGGCAGAAAGTACATCCTCTTCCACGGTGCCAATGATGCCGGCAGAGAACTCAGGGGATGCATCGCTCCGGTACTGAAACACACGGGCGAAGGAAAAGGCAGTTTCTCACGGGCTGCTTTGGACAGAATGAAAGAACGTCTTTATCCGTTACTGGATAACGGCCACAAACTCTACCTAACCATTAAAAATGCAGATCATGAATGAGATCATTGAAAGACTGAAGGGCCCCACGCCACGCTTCTTCCGCCGCGTCCGCAATGCGGGTCTGATTCTCACCGGAATCAGCGGAGCACTGCTCGCCGCACCGGTTGCGCTGCCCGCGGTAATTGTGAGTGCCGCCGGATACCTGGCCCTGGCAGGTGCGGTAGCAGGTGCCCTGAGCCAGACCGCGGTAAAAGATGCCGGACAGCCATGATGTATTTTGATTCTTCACAGCGCATCAGTGCGTTCAGCGGTATGGCGCTCATCGTGCTTACCCGCCTCGGCAGCGATGAAGTAATCAGAACCGCCATCCTGGCAGCCATCGGCGGTGTGACCAGTTACCTGGTCACCCTGCTGATCAAATTCCTGCTGATCCGTTTAAGGCAGAAATTGAAATAACCATTAACCGAAGAACCTCCCCTGCGGGAGGTTTTTTTATGCAGTCATTGCGGGGCTTCGGCATGACCCCGCTCCCGCACAGTTGCATCATGTGGCTTCAGATTGCTACCAATACCCCCGCTGCCCCTGCGGCTCGAAGTCTCCTGACGTCGAGCCATTCAAAATACCATTTTGCTTTCTTAACCTCAAAATTGTTAAATGTAAACTTGAGACTTCAGCACTCTGTTTGCAACGCTCTATTGTAAAAAAAAACCCGGTACTACCCTGCGCCTACCGAAAAACATCCGTCTGGTTCCCAATCTTTGTTGTACAAGACCAAGGCATTATAAACCCCGACCTGTCCGACTCTGCATCTGCCCCAAAGACATCCAGCGCATCACCGGCAAAAGCGAACGCTACAGCCGCAACCTGATCCATAAAATACGAGCCTCGCTGCCTAATGAAAGGCATCAGGCGGTGACCGTGAAAGGATTATGCGATGACCTTGGGCTTGCACACGATGACATGCAGGGGCGGATCATCGGTTAACGGCTCCAGTAGTGATACGCGTAAATGGTTCGGATGATATTGACATTTCATACAAAGGTTAATGGGTACGGCTTTGGGCTAAATTTTTAAAGACCATCCGCTTGCAGTTCGACGCGCTTACGTTCCTCGTCAGAAAAGTTTGCTGCAAAAGTGATTGACATAGCTTATTGGCTTTGGCACGCCCGATTTTTAAATGATGCAGTTTATTTAAACATTAATCATAACCGATTTGAGTTTGAGGCTAACTGAAATGAGAAATTGTTGATTTTACAAAAAAAAGTGTGTATTTTTACACAAAACTACTTTTATGGAACTCAGTAATTCGTCAGGAGAAATTATCAGCCTGGAGGAAGCCAGACGCTATACGCATGCTTTTCAAAAGCGTAATCCGGACGAAAAGAAAGCCTTCATAGTCGGAGCAGAAAACCTTCGGAAAATCCTTGAACAGCCGGGCTGTCTGGGTATCCGAATCTACAACGGATACTGTGAGGAGGACGATATGCAGAACAGGGTTTTGATCGGCGTCGATGCTGACGGAAAAGATATGGAAACCGGTCTTATTTTAGACAAACTTACGCCCTGTCCCCCAGGCTGCTCATCATCATCCCTGTTATTGTAATGCCTGTATTACTGTATATTACCTTTTTTGCGGGATTTCTTCCTCTTGCAGCATTGCTTTTACTTAAAAGTAAAATCCCAAACACTATGCCTGCAAGACCATTTATCTATCTGGCAGCCGCGAGTTCACTTTATGAAATGATTTTTACCGTGATGCTTAAAATAGATTCACGGGTATGGTTTACCGTATACGATATTCTTGCGTTTCTGTGCATTTTTTACTATTTTTTTAGAATTAAGCGCCCAAAATACAGGAGTATTTTTACTGTATCCTTGGTAATATTTGCGCTTGTGGCTGGCGCGGGCTGTTTTATAGCTCCCAGAAGCCTGAGTCATTTTATGCGCGTACAGGCAGTCTTCTCCGGCGTCATTACTTTTTTTGTGATGGTAATGACGTTTCTGTGGTTTGCCGATATCTTCAGGAAAATGGAGGTTCCCAACCTTTGGGATCTGCCTGACTTTTATAACATTGCGGGTCTGTTTATCTACTATTCTACTACATTTTTTCTATTTTTACTCAGTGACGTCATTCAGACTGACGGTTCTGCCACATTTCTCAATTACTGGATGTTAAATGTAGTTGCCGCGCTGATTTTAAGGATATTATTAACAATAGGTGTTTGGAAAAGTATTCGGAATTAAAATTATTTTTTTGGTTCGGAACCGGTATAATGGCCTTCCTGGCCATTGCCGTCATCTTCCTTGCCCTGTTTTACCAGAGCAGGCTCTACAAACTGAAGAAAAAGGAGGCGTTCCTGCGTATGCGGGCGATACTTAATAAAGAAAAAGAAGAACGGGCCCGCATTTCCTCCGATCTGCATGATACGGTAATCGGAAATCTCGTGTCCATCAGTATCTACTTCGGTATGTTGAAGAAGCAAATCAAAGACCCCGAGGTTTTAG
>Ga0308157_10002142_pt1 | contig 34439 bp, 22 predicted proteins | sample PhyBR1_FD_201035 | JGI IMG/M metagenome (GOLD analysis project Ga0308157, IMG submission 201035) | Phyllosphere microbial communities from UC Gill Tract Community Farm, Albany, California, United States - DLSLB.R1 | ecosystem: Host-associated > Plants > Phyllosphere > Unclassified | place: USA... | reverse complement strand
CGCGTCCTTCCTTCATGGTCACCTCGCCGCCGGTGCGTTTCACTACCAGAATTTTTTCTACACTTGGGCAGTTTTCCACTGCCTCATCGATAATGCCTTTTAGGTCGATGGCTTTGTTCCCGCGGTAACTTCCGTCTGAGCATACGATCCATTTTGCTTCACAATCATTAACCCGTGAGGTCACTGCCGCAGCGGAAAAACCCGCAAATATCACGGAATGTACGGCTCCCAGCCGCGCGCACGCCAGCATGGTCACCGCCAGCTCGGGAATCATGGGAAGGTAGATGCATACGCGGTCTCCTTTTTTCACGCCAAGGTCACGCAGCACGTTCGCCATTTTGCAGACGCGCGCGTGCAGATCGGCGTAGGTGATATGCTGCGCCTCCTCGCCCGGATCGTTGGGTTCCCAAATGATGGCGGTTTTTTCCCCACGAAGGGCCAGATGGCGGTCCAGACAGTTTTTGGTGACGTTCAGTTTGGCGTTTTTAAACCATTTGATTTTCGCCTCCTGCATGTCATATTCCACCACTTTGCTCCAGCGCTGGTACCAAACAAAGTTTTCATCAGCAATTTTGTCCCAGAACTTTTTGGGGTTTTTAATTGATTTTTTATACTGTTTGAAATAGTCGGGCAGACTGTCTATATAGTAGTTTTTCATTCCACATTAATTTTATCTTTAAATTTAAAAATAAAAAGGATACAGAATGACGCTGTAACCATTTTTAGCAGAAAATTGGTTTCACCGTTTCGCAGGAAATAAAATATTTCGTACATTTGCGCCTAATGAAAGGTACATTTCCATTAGACGATCTACACAAAGGCAGCGATGCCGGCAAAACAATATTTATTTAAAACGAAGCTTTTTTGGCTTCGTTTTTTTTTGATTTAAAATCTAAAAACTATGTTAAGAATCACCGACTTATCCATTGAAAAAATCAATTCATTGCTTGATTCAGCTGACGAATTCGCGAACGGCAAGATCCAGCGTGCTACGCAGGATGTATTTGTTGCCAATCTTTTCTTCGAAGACAGCACGCGCACAAAAACCAGTTTTGATATTGCCCAGCGCAAACTGGGTCTTCAGGTAGTGCCGTTTGATATTACTACCAGTTCCCTCAACAAAGGAGAATCGCTGTATGATACGGTGAAGACTTTAAAAAGTTTAGGCATTGACCTGGCCGTGGTGAGGCATTCCAAAGACAAATTTTACGAAGAACTGAAATCCATTGATTTGCCCGTTATCAATGGTGGGGACGGTACGGGAAACCATCCTTCGCAGAATCTGCTTGACCTGATGACGATACGTCAGGAATTCGGTCAGTTTAAAGGTTTGAAAATCGGAATTGTAGGAGACGTGAAGCACAGCAGAGTAGCGAACTCTAATGCCGAAGCGCTTCGCAAAATGGGTGCGAAGGTATATTTTTCAGGTCCGGAAAAATGGTTTGACGAAGGCACGATCATCAACGGAACCTATCTGTCCATCGATGATCTGGTGAAAGAAGTGGATGTCTTAATGCTTCTGAGAATTCAGCATGAAAGGCACGGCGAAAAGATGAAGATTTCGCTCGAAAGTTATCACCGCAAATTCGGTCTGACGGTTGACCGCGAGAAAATGATGAAAGAAAAGGCGATCATCATGCATCCCGCACCGATCAACCGTGGTGTTGAAATAGCCAATAGCCTTGTAGAATGCAGTCGCTCACGGATTTTCAAACAAATGCAGAACGGTGTTTTCGCGCGGATGGCAATTTTAAAAGATGCGCTGGAAGCGGAAGGTTTTCAGTTTGGCTAAGAGTCGAGAGCCAAGAGCCAAGAGTCAAGAGCCAAGAGTCGAGAGCCAAGAGCCAAGAGGCGAGAGCGAGGAGTTAGGGGCCGAGAGCTAAAACGAAGAATCGATAACACGTTATCGGTGTATAATCTCCAGAGCGGAGTCTTGCATCTTGATTCTTGTCTCTAAAAATCTAAAATAAGAATGAAAAAGAAATTAATATTAGAAACCGGTGACGTTTTCCATGGTGAAGGTTTCGGCGCTAACCTTGAAACCGGCGGCGAAGTGGTCTTCAATACCGGAATGACGGGTTACCAGGAGCTTATTTCTGATCCGTCCTACTGCGGACAGATCGTCTGCATGACGTATCCGCTTATCGGAAATTACGGCATCAACCGCGATGATTATGAAAGTATTGAACCCGCAATCAAAGGACTGATCGTAAAGGAACTGTGCGATTATCCGTCCAACTTCAGGAACCAACTGACACTTGACGAATTCTTCCAGAAGAAAAAACTGTCTGGTATTTCAGGAGTTGATACAAGAAGATTGACCCGTGTTTTACGCAGGAAAGGCGTTGTAAAAGGTAAAATTGTTCCTGCAGATGCAAATGAAAGCGAAGTAATCGAATCTTTAAGAACTACTGATTTTCCAACCAATCAGGTTGAAAGTGTTTCTACAAAAACTGCGTACGCCAGTCCGGGACGCGGATTAAAAGTGGTTCTGGTAGATTTCGGTTCTAAACTCGGCATCCTGCGCGAACTTACCCAACGCGACTGCGACGTAACCGTAGTGTCGCAAAATATCACTGCCGAAGAAATTTTATTGATGAATCCTGATGGTGTCATGCTTTCCAACGGTCCCGGTGATCCCGAGGATGTGAAAGGTGCCTCAGAACTCATCAACGGTCTGCTCGGTAAAGTGCCGATTTTCGGAATCTGCCTTGGACACCAGCTGATCGGTTTGGCGTGCGGCGCAAAGACATTCAAACTTAAATTCGGTCACCGCGGCGGAAACCATCCTGTGTTGGACTTGAAGACCAATAAAGTTGCCATCACTTCCCAGAACCACGGTTACGCAGTGGACCAAGAATCCCTCAAAAACACCGATCTGGAGGAAACCCACATCGCCCTGAATGACAGAACCAACGAAGGACTGAAACATAAAATCCACCCGTGCTTTTCCGTTCAGTATCACCCGGAAGCCAGCCCGGGCCCGGAGGATGCGAATTATCTGTTTGATGAGTTTATTGGTTTAATGGAAGGGTTTAAGAACCAAGAGTCAAGAATCGAGAGCCAAGACTATGCATAATTTTGAAAAATTACTTTTCTGGCAGAAATCAATTCATCTTGCAAAGAAAATTTATCTTATTTCTCATAAAATATCATCTGATGAAAGATTTGGTTTGATTTCTCAGATGAAAAGATCCGCAGTTTCGATCCCGTCAAATATTGCTGAAGGTTCTGGCCGGAACAGCGAAAAAGAATTCAATCATTTCCTCGCAATCGCACTGGGATCTGCATTTGAGCTTCAGACACAGTTAATTTTATCTAAAGAACTTGAACTTTTGGACGATGTTTCTGCTAATGACTTGATTGCCGATGTGTCTGAAATTCAAAAAATGATCTATTCCTTTAAAAACAAACTTGTAAAAAAATCTTGAATCTCGGTTCCTGATTCTTGAATCTACTATAAAAATGAAAAGAAACGACATAAAAACAATCCTCGTCATCGGCTCCGGGCCAATCATCATCGGGCAGGCGGCTGAATTCGATTATGCGGGCACGCAGGCGTGCCTGTCTTTGCGGGAAGAGGGCTATAAGGTGATTCTGATCAACTCCAACCCCGCGACGATCATGACGGATGTTGAGATTGCCGATAAGGTGTATATCGAACCCATTTCGCTGCAGTTTGTGAGCCACATCATCCGAAAGGAAAGGCCGGATGCGCTTCTGCCGACACTGGGCGGCCAAACCGGTCTGAACATGGCAGTAGAACTGGAGAAATCCGGGATTCTGGAAGAATGCAAAGTGGAGGTTCTCGGAACGAAACTTTCTGCAATAAACCAGGCTGAAGACCGCGATCTCTTCCGCGAACTGATGCGCGAACTCAACGAACCGGTGCCGGATTCAGATATCGTAAACACCGTTCAGGGTGCACTGGAATTTGCGCATAACATCGGGTACCCGGTGATTGTTCGTCCTGCCTTTACTATGGGCGGCACCGGAGGCGGAATTGCGCACAACGACGAGGAACTGAAGGAAATTGCAGGCTTTGGTCTGAAATATTCGCCGGTAACGCAGTGTCTGATCGAGAAATCCATCGCCGGTTTCAAGGAAATCGAGTACGAGGTGATGCGCGATAAAAACGACAACGCGATTGTAGTTTGTAATATGGAAAACATCGATCCTGTCGGGGTACATACCGGAGATTCCATCGTAGTAGCGCCGTCGCAGACGCTCTCAGACAGAGAATACCAGATGCTCAGAAATTCATCCTTAAAAATTATCCGTGCACTCGGCATCGAAGGTGGCTGTAATGTTCAGCTGGCTTTGGATCCGCACTCATTCGATTACTACATTATCGAAGTGAATCCGCGCGTATCGCGCTCATCGGCTTTGGCGAGTAAAGCGACAGGTTATCCAATTGCGAAGATCGCGGCGAAGATTGCTGTCGGTTTGACTTTAGATGAAATTATGAATCCGGTGACGGGAAAGACATACGCATGTTTTGAGCCTGCTCTTGACTATGTCGTAACGAAATTCCCAAGATTCCCATTTGATAAATTTGAAACTGCTGACCGCCGGCTTTCGACCCAAATGAAAGCGACAGGTGAGGTGATGGCCATCGGAAGAAACTTTGAAGAATCCATTCAGAAAGCCATCCGTTCGCTTGAAACCGGTTTGAGACATATCGGTTTAAAAACCAAAGACGCCGAAGCTCTGACCGATGCAGAAATCGAAAGAAGAATCCGCATCTGTGATGACGAAAGACTTTTCATCATCGGCGACGCTTTAAGAAGAGGCTATGATTGGGAGCAGATCGTGGAATGGAGCAAAATCGATAAGTTCTTCATCTGGAAAATCAAGAAACTGATTGATTTTGAAAAGGTGATTGCCGAAAATAAATTCGATAAAGAAACATTACTGCAAGCCAAGAAACTCGGTTTTGCAGACCTGCATATCGCGCATCTTTGGGAATCTGACCAGAAAACGGTATTCGAATTCAGAAGAACACACGGCGTGATGCCGGTGTATAAAATGGTGGATACCTGTGCCGCAGAATTTGAAAGTGAAACGCCCTATTTCTATGGTACTTACGAAGAGGAAAACGAAAGTGTACCTTCAGAGCGCGAGAAAATCATCGTCCTTGGTTCCGGACCTATCCGAATCGGGCAGGGTGTGGAGTTCGATTACGCGACGGTGCATTCCGTTTGGGCAATAAAAGAACTGGGTTATGAAGCGATCATCATCAACAATAACCCCGAAACGGTTTCGACAGATTTCTCCATTTCCGATAAACTTTATTTCGAGCCGCTGACGGAAGAAGATGTGATGAACATCATCGAGCTTGAAAAACCCAAAGGTGTAGTGGTGCAATTCGGCGGACAGACCGCCATCAACCTGGCAGATAAACTTGCCGCGCACGGCGTTCAGATCCTGGGAACTTCCCTGGAAGACCTTGACCGCGCAGAAAACCGAAATAAATTTGAAGCCGCCCTGCAGAAATTGGGAATCCCGCAGCCATTAGGTAAAACATGTTTCACCAAAGAAGAAGCACTGGTGATTGCAAAGGAAATCGGTTATCCCGTTTTGGTTCGTCCGAGTTACGTTTTGGGCGGCAGGGCCATGGAAATCGTGTACGACGAGAAAGATTTGGCGCATTACATGACGAATGCGGTGAAAGAAAATTCCGAACATCCGATTCTGATTGACCGATATCTAACCGGAAAAGAAGTGGAGGTGGACGCTATTTCTGATGGCCATACCGTGGTGATTCCGGGAATTATGGAACATATCGAAAGAGCGGGCGTTCACTCCGGAGATTCCATCGCGGTTTATCCGCCACAGAATATTACGCAAAAACAGATCGACACTTTGGTCGATTATACCCAAAGACTGGCGAAAGGTCTGAATGTGATCGGACTGATGAACATCCAGTATGTGCTTTCTGACGGTGAAGTTTATGTAATCGAAGTGAACCCGAGATCGTCGAGAACCGTGCCTTTCCTGTCCAAGATCACGGAAATTCCTATGGCTAACCTCGCTACGAAAGCTATCCTCGGCCAGAAACTGAACGATTTAGGCTACGAAAACGGACTGGCGCCTGTGAAGGCAGGTGTGTTCGTAAAAGTTCCGGTTTTCTCTTTCTCGAAACTGACAAAAGTAGATACATCCCTCGGTCCTGAAATGAAGTCGACCGGCGAGGTAATGGGCAAAGATACGACGCTGGAAAAAGCACTGTATAAAGGTTTCGTCGCAGCCGGCCGCAAAATGCCGACGCACGGATCCATTCTATTCACTGTAGCCGATAAACACAAAGAAGAAGCATCTGAAATGGCCAGACGTTTCCACGAAGTGGGATTCAGAATCTGGGCTACGGAAGGAACGGCAAAATTCTTCGAAGAGCAGGGAATTCCGGTGAAAATCGGGTACAAGATCGGTGAAGAAGATGTTAACCTCATCGACCTCATCCAAAAAGGAAAAGTGCAGTACGTGGTAAACACGACCACGAAAGGTAAACAGGCTGAAAGAGACGGTTTCCAGATACGACGAATGTCTGTAGAGAACGGTGTTCCGTGCCTGACTTCGATGGATACGGTAGAAGCTATTTTAAAAGTGATCGAGAGCATGAGTTTTAAGATGGAGCAGATGTAAAATCTGGTTCTTTATAAATGAAGACGCGCCGGGGAGGGCGCGTTTTTTTTGGGGTTGGGTGGCTTCGAGGCCTTCGAGGACTTCGAGAGCCTCAGTCACCGAAGTCAAGGGCCCAGCGATGCCTTCGATGCCCTCGAGGGCCCCACGCACCGTAGGAACCGCAGTCAAGGGGCCTTCGAGATCTGAAGGGTCAGGGTTACGAAGACACGACGGAATCGGAAGATTAGGAGCAGGTCAGCAGGAGTTTTCCTCATACCGGCTGCTTTCTATCAGGGATTTCTATTCATGTTATCAGGGGAATGCTACGCTTTAGCATACTATAACCATACTATAACCATACTATATCTATTTAAATGCGTAACTTAGTTTTACTTTTATTTTGAGAATATGGCGGAACTTAAAGGTATACTGAAAATTACGGGTAAATTTAAGGGACTTTCGTTTTACGAAATGAACGGAAAGATTATTGTGCGCACGCCGGGCGGTTTTGACGGCGAGAAGATCAGGTATGACGCAAAGTATGTGAATGTAAGAAATAATGCCGCTGAGTTCGGGCGGTGTTCACAATTTGGCGGACGACTGCGGCGTGCTCTCCAGCCTTTTGTGAAGGATCTGAATGATCACCAAATTCACGGGAGAATGGCGAAGATGCTGCATCAGGTAATGAAGCATGATAAGCAATCAGAAAAGGGAAAACGCAGCGTACTGTGCGGCCTGCAGGCGATGGAAGGCAGGACAGAACTGGCCAGCTTTGTCTGGAATCAGCGCGAGGGCAATAATTGCCGTTATGATTTTGAGAAGCGGATGCTTTATTTTGACCACATTCCAGCAGGCAGCACCAAAGCTTTAGTGACGCTGAGGTTTATCCATCCGGATGGGGGCGAGGGTTCCCTGGATTATCTGGAAAGTATATTTGAAGTTGTGTTGCCGTGTGCGGAGTTTTCGGTTCCCGAGCATGCGTGTTTTGCGGATGTAGAAGAAGGTTTGCTGAAATTTGCTTTGATCCGGTTTTACGATGCCAAAGGCGAACTGCTGAGCGGGAAAACCGCAGTGGTGCTGGGGTAGAGGCGTGCGGTTACATTACTGATAAGCGTGGGAAGAATGGTATCGATCCCACTACCGGAACCTGATTAATTTTAATAGTGCTCCGCAGTGAGGATACTTTATAAAGCGGGGCCTTCGAGAGCCTCAGGCACCGGAGCCAGCGGGGTGGGATTGCGGGGTTAGCATGAGAAGAGCCAGTTGGACAAAAATTTTCTGAGACTGTAAATCATGAACCTTCCCAGAGGCAAGTTTTGGTTTTGGAAGAGCTTCTTTTCCACGACTTCAATAACTTCCGTTTAAGCCACCGGAAAATCCGGAAAATTTTCATCAGTAAAAGAAAAACCTCCTTTAATGTGGTTTCTGAGCGAAGCCAAAGAATAAAAGAGGTTGTTTTTTTATAAGGTTGTCAAACCTAAGCCGGAAAATTAGGGTTGTGCAACAATTACCAATATTATCTGCCGTTTTTTTTATTTACGAGGAAATTCACGAGTAAATTATTCAAGATTTCAGGTTGGTCAAACGGAACGGTATGTGTGCTTTTGTCAATAATTTCTAATTTTGAATTTTCAATCATTTTGGCAAGTTGTTCGGTATGTTCTAATTTTATTTCGTCATCATCACCTGCGATTACTAATACGGGATTTTTTATTTTATTTAAATCGTCTAATGTAATATTTGGATAATTGATCATTAAATTCAGTCTTCTTTTTTCTTTTTCATCCGTTGTACTATCATGCCTTTTTTTGATCGATTTTAATAATTCTTCATTTACTCCGTCAGGATGTGTATTTGCGCCAATGGTAACCAGTTTATGTACAAGTCCAGGATTTTTTGAATTAAAAATCAAACCCGTAATTCCGCCATCACTCCAACCAACAATGTTTACTTTTTCCAATTTAAGTACTTGTACAATTTGCAGTAAATCATCAGCAAGTTTCTCGTAACCGTAGTCATTTTTGGCAAAGTCTAAACTTTTCCCCTGTGCCCTGGTATTCATAGCAATAACACGAAATTGCTTTGAGAGAAAAGGAATCTGGTTATAAAAATCAGAAATCAGCCCATTATTCCCCTCCAATAAAATTAAAGGTTCTCCGCTTCCATATTCCTCATAATAGATTTTGGCATCATCAAGATTGATATATTTTCCGTCAGGATTTTTACCGTAAATTGTTTTCAAACCTTGTTCTCTTCCTTTATAGAAACTAATAAGTTTTTCTTCAATTTCACTTTCAGTATGTTGTTCATCACTATTATTATCAGTAATAGAGATTGCTTTTTTGTCATAACCTACTGTAAGATTTGTTAAAAATGTGCCATCACTTTTTTCCCATTTTGATTGACTGTGATACCTAAAAATCAGATTTTTTGAAAGGGATTTTTTTGCTGAAATTCCAAAGACGAAATCTGTATCATTTAAAGGTTTAGAGTCTACCAGTTGCAATGTAACCGCAATCTGATCTAAATTATGGAACAGTAATTTATATTTGGATAAATCTATTGTTTGCCAGCCGGTTGAAGAAGTTTTATACGTAATATTTTCGCTCAAAATTGACTGGTTTGGCAATGATTTTTTTAAATCATAGATATTTAATTTCAAAGTGATCTGCTCAAATTTTGAACTTGGAATAATATGAAAACTAAAATCCTTTAACTTGGTTTTTTTATAAATGTCAAAAATATTGCCCTGCTCTATAGTCGGAACATTTTTGTCGAACATTTTAGAGAAAGTTAACACAGGACGAGATTTCTCTCCGATAATTTTTTCTTTTAATTTTTTTGCAGTTAAAACAACTTCGTGAATGTTTGAGGATTTAAGTTTTAGATATATATTAGGATTAGCATTTAATTCTGCAACTTTGGCACTTTTCTCCAAATATCCATCTGCTTTAAAAATAACACTATGGTCACGCAATTCTTCAGGAATGGTAATTTTATAAAATCCATCTTCATTGGAAATTGCTCCAATATTAGTGTCTTTAATTCCAATTGCGCAGTATGATAAATTTTTGTTTTCTTCGTTTTTTACGACACCCTGAATGATTGTTTGGGAATAAAAAAAAATACTTGACAGTAAAAGAAAAAATAATTTGAATTTCATGTTTTTACAATTGGTCAATAAAATTTTGTAAATGTTACTCATACCGGTTTGGGTAAAAGGCAGGTAACGGCTGGGTAGTTCTGTTCGCGGCGATTATTATAACAGGTCTTTGTCAATATAACAAAATGAACAACTAACGAAAATCCTTATGATGTAAACTTCAACCCCGCTAATAGGATACTTTGTTAGCCGTAGTTTTTAATTTGCGAAATCTGTTATTTGTAGTTTATTTTCGGCACTGTCTAATTTTATCTGCAGTGTCCTGCTTTTTCCAGAAAAAGTGATGTGTTTGTAGTAATTTTGCTCTACACTATAACTTCTTACTAATTGTTCTCCAACCAATTGTTTTGAATATTCATCTCGCCAGTAATCACTTAAGTCCTTTTCTTCCATTTTCTTGAATTTTTTGGCATTTTTGATATTTCGAATTAACTGGTTTTTGTCGTTTTCGCTAATTATTAAATTAAAATTTGTATAATAATCCACTAAACTTTGATCGTCTTGCGCGTCTATTATTTTGAAATTATCGTTTAAATATAAATTTGACTCAGCGAGTTTATAAGAAATGATTTCAGCATCTGAATCTTGTAAAAAATAAGACAATGCAAATATTAATATAAAAATTGATCCTAAAATAATGGTGACTTCTTTTAATCCATTAAATTTTTTAATGAAAATAAAAAACGCCGTGAAAAGAGTAATTATTATTATCAACAATAATATTAAGATGATCATTTGAATTTATCTTTATTTGCTATGTCTGGTTTAAAATTACGCCTAACGTTTTGTGTGTATGTGCAGTAGCGGATTAAAAGCACTTATTTGTCCGTTTAGCACAATGTTTATTAGAAGCACAGAGCATCGATTAACCACTTCACCCGCTATTGCCACATAGACGCTGCTACCGCCTAGTGCTTCTTTTTTTTCGTCCGTTTTTCTGTCAGTCGTGCGGTTGGGCAGACATACTCTTTGGCAAGCTTTGGTCAAAGCGTTGGCTTGTGCGGCTTGCCAATGTGTATGGTTGCAAAGGGTTGGATTATAGTCTTGGGTCAACATCCTCACTTTCTAATGCTAATACTCCAAATACACTTTCATGTATTCGTCTTAATGGTTCTTTTTTCACAAATCTTTCAAGAGCTTCAACGCCAAGTGCAAATTCTCTTAGTGCTAAAGATTGTTTTCTTGATAGTCCTCTGTTTTTTAGTCTGTCAAGGTTTTCAGGTGCGTCATATTCAGGTCCATAAATAATTCTCAAATATTCACTTCCTCTACATTTTACGGCTGGTTGCAAAAGTCCGTCCGAACCATAAGCAACAAAATCGTAAGGTTTTACAACCATTCCTTCTCCACCTTTACTTGTCAGGTCAAGCCACCACTGAACTGCTCCGTCAAAACTTGATTGGTCTTTCAAGTCAACTATTTTGTAAGGTGTTGCCATAAAAAGTTTAGTATCCCCTTGGCAAATCTCCTCAATGTTTGTCATGTGCCATTCATGTGTTTTATCAACGTGAACTTGTCCTTCTGTTGCTAAAATATGAAACGGAGCTAACTTGTAGTCATCTATGCATTCAACTGTCCAACAGTAGTTTTGATAAGCCTTCACATACTTGTCTATAGCTTTATTCTTAGTGGCAAACTTTTCTAATGACGGCAGAACATCTTTAATTCCTCTGTTAAGTGCCATTTGTAATGCCTGCTCAACTACTGGTAATGCGCCACCTGCTGCTGAACCTACAGAAGCGTACTGTTCTTTTAATAATGCCTGTGCTTTTGCAGACCAAGGCATTAACTCAGTATCTAAGCAAACCCAATCTGTATTGAATTTATCCCAAAAGTTTGTGTTAGTAAGGCATTGATTGACTCTTTCAATAAATACTTTCTCAATTTCTGAATCATTAAAAAAGTTTCTACCGGTTCGTGTATAGCATACTCCTATGCCTTCATTTTCAATTCCAAAGCGTTTTATAGCCGTTGCTTCATCTTTACATATTACTAAAACAGCTCTAGAACCCATGTGCTTTTCTTCACAAACAACCTTTTCAACGCCTCTTTTTTTGTAGTAATTCAATGCCTGTAAAGGGTGTTCCAAAAATTCAGGCAATTCACTTGTTGCACATGGAGACATGGTTGGCGGTAGATAAATCAACCATTTTGGGTTGATAGCAAAACGGCTCATTACCTCTAAGGCAGCAATAGAATTTTCTTCCCTGATTGTTATATTGTTTCTTAGTCGAGTTTGGACTATGCGTTTTCCCGTTACATCTTCAATGTTCAGTAAATCATCATATTCTTGTTGTGAGCTAAGTTTATTTTCTGATTCGTTGAAGTCTATTGGTCTTATTGGCTCACAATAGACTTGTTTTGCCTGAACTGAAACTAATTCTTCTTCAGGATAACGCAATGCGGTCAATTTACCGCCAAATACGCAACCTGTATCAATATCAATTGTCTTGTTCAACCATTCTGCTTCGGTAACAGGCGTATGCCCATAAACAACTTTTGCTTTACCTCTGTATTCCTTTGCCCAATTATGTCTGACAGGCAAACCAAATTCATCAATTTCTCCTGTTGTTTCGCCATACATACAAAATGAACGAACTGCACCGGAACCACGACCTTGCATTTCTTCTTTTAATCCTGCATGTGCAACAACTAACTTTCCATTATCAAAAACATAGTGGCTTATCAGGCTGTATAAAAATTGTTCAACCGATTTCTTGAATTCAGAAGTTTCACTTTCCAATTGTTGTACTGTAACTTCTAAACCATGCTTTAACTGAACTTGTTTGCCATTAAGGTACTTCTGCAATTTCAAATCGTGATTACCTGGCACACAATAAGCTACTCCCGAATTAACCATACTCATTACCAAACGCAGAACACTTGGCGAATCGGGACCTCTGTCAACAAGGTCGCCCACAAAAATGGCTTTTCTGCATTCGGGAGCAATTACCTCAAATCCAAAATTTGAATTATTGGCTTCAACTTGATTTATTTCATAGCCAAGTTTTAATAGTAATTCTTTCAACTCGTCAAAACATCCGTGAACATCTCCAATAATGTCAAACGGACCTGTTTCGTCTTTTTTATCGTTGTAAAGTTTCTCTCTTTTGATGTCAAGAACTGCTTCAATTTCATCAACGGATTTGAGAATATAAATTTGTCTAAATCCTTCATGTTTCAAATTTCTGATTGATTTTTTCAGTTGTTGAGCTTGCTGACGAATTACATGACCGCCAAAATTTCGGTCAGGTCTGCGTAGATTTCGTTCTTCGCATACTTTTTCAGGCAAGTCCAATACAATTGCCACAGGTAAACAATGATAGGTTCTGGCTAAATCAATTAGTCCTTTTCTTGATTCCTTTTGAACGTTTGTTGCATCTACAACAGTCAATAAGCCATTATTTAACCGTTTGCCTGCTATGTAATATAAAACATCAAAAGCGTCATTGGTTGAGGCCTGATTATTTTCATCATCTGAAACTAATGCTCTGCATTCGTCAGAAGATAATATTTCAGTTCGTTTAAAGAGTTTCTTTGCAAAACTACTTTTTCCCGAACCTGAAACACCGATTAAAACAACTAATGAAAGTTCGGGTATTTTAATTTCCATATCTAAATATTGCCATTTGTGATGGAGTACCAATGCTTTCTTCTTCGTCACCTATTGGTAATGTCTCCACGCTGTAATTATAAGTTTTTCCTATTCTGTTTGCCCATTCAGCAAACTCGTTTCTTGTCCATTCAAAACGGTGGTCGTCATGCCTCATGTTTTCTGCATCCAATTTTTCCCACATTACATTATACTCTTTGTTTGGAGTGGTCAGAATAACGGTTTTAGGTTTTGCAAACTCAAACAAAACCCTTTCAAATGATTTCAGTCTGTTTAAATCCAAATGTTCAATAACTTCCACTACCGCAGCGGCATCAAAACCGTCAAACCGCTTGTCTCTGTAGATTAATGAGCCTTGAAAAAGGTTGATTCTTTCCTTTTGTTTTGGCGACATTTCGTCAAAGTGAAGTCTCTCTTTTGCTTTCAATAGTTCATTGTAGGAGACGTCCATTCCCGCAATTTCAGAGAATTGCTTTTGCTTTAGTAGTTGTCTGATGAGTTTTCCTTCTCCACATCCCAAGTCTAAAACCCTTTCGGCTCCCGATTCAATAAGCTTTTCAGCCACTAATTTTATTCGTTTGTCATGCAGAGTTTCTTTCTTTTTCTCGGTTTCAGTCTTTTCAATTGGCTCTTCAATTGCATTTTCGATTTCTTCTCCTTCGCTTAGTCGTTCAAGTGCTTGTCTTGATAATGAGTTTAAATTAATCAAGTAGCGTCTGATTATTTGTTCCTTCTCAGGATGGTCTTTTAACCAACCTTCTCCTTTTTGAAGTAGCTTTTCAATCTCGTTTTCACTTACAAAATAGTGTTTGTCGTTATCTAAAGTTGGTATTAAAACATACAAGTGAGAAAGTAATTCCTTTGTGGTTATTGTATGTTCAAGTTTTAATGAGAAGTATTTACTGTCTCCCCATTCAGGAAATTTAGCATCTAATGTATGTCGCTTCAATTCCACTTTATAACCAAGCGGTTCAAAGAATTTTCTAATTAAAATTTCGCCACCTTTTGGAGCGGGAATTGAGGCAATTGAAACTTCAAATGGCAATTTTACATCAACAAGTTCAGGTTTGTCTTTGCACTTTCCATTCATTGCAGATGAAAATGCTTTTGAAAGTGCAACACTCATAAATGATGATGCAACATAAGGTCTGTCGTTTACATAGTGTCCAAGTGCAAAACCCTCTCCTCCCAAATTTCTTGCACCACGAACCATGTCGATAGGGTCAATGTCGAGTAAAAGGCTTACAGTTGTCTTACCTTCTCCCTTTTCTGGATAAAATACGTGAGCTTTCCCTACGGATAAATCAAAAGTCTGAAATTTGTCAGGATGTTTATGTAGCAAATAGCCTAAGTCGGTTGCTGGCTTATGAGTTGTCGTAATGTTTAAAATCATCTTATGTCAATATGGTGCGTTGGCAAAAATTCAGGCTCTTTTGCTTGTGAGGCGGTTGCCTGTGAGTTGGGGCAAGCAAATGTGCCTGTATGTACGGTTGGCTTTTTGTTTCTATCGTTCATTTTGTTCACCGTCGTTGTCTTTTAGCATTGGCGGTAACGTTTTGGCGCTTGGCGCAGTGGTGGAATTCGGAGCACAAAACTGTCAATACACCACAAAAGTTGATGCGAGGTAGAATGTTCAATTAACCACGTCACCCGCCATTGAGCCAAACGCCTGTTAGCGGCTGGCAAATTCTCACGGTCTAACTCCAATTGTCGTTGCATAGGGTTGAATTTGTGTGTCAGTAAAAGTCCGTCCAAGTTCTGTCCGTCCGATATAAATAATTTTGGTAATCCTTTGTTGTAAAGTATAAGCATTTAACCTTGCTGTCTTTGTTCCATACTCTCTCTTTACTAAATGTTCAATTACTGAATTCACGTTTAATAGTCCAGCAATATGTTCGTCAATTTCTATTAAGCAAATTCGTAAAAGTTTTATAAGCTCAATTGTTTCTTCTTGCGTAAAGTCACGAACCAAAGTTTTGGTAAAGTCAAGATGTATTGTCGTGCCGGGTGTCCTCCAATGCGTGTTTAGTCTTGGACAAGTTGCTGTCAGAAAACCCGCAAGTGAAGGATTTGGAGTTTCAATAATGTGAGTATAATGGTTTCTACGATATCGTAAATAAGTAATAGTGTCTGTGATATTTACGTTTGGTGTTGGTAATCCTTCGTCTGTTAATAGCTTTAGTAGATTTTTCTCAGGCTCTTTTGCTCTGTTCCACTTGTATGCTGTCAAAGAGTTGAAAGCTTTTAAAGTATCAAATGATGTCCTGATGTGTTTTGCAGCAATCTCATAACAAGTCGCAAAATAAGCACCAAATGTTAAGTTCTTATTTTCCTTTTGATGCCTTGGAAGTGAAGCTACAGTAACGTGAATTCTCCTTGAATGTGGATTTGTCTTAAATAAGTCAGTTGTGAAGTTTTCTTTTGCTTTGTCTGAAAAAGCGGAGAGCTGTTTGTTCAACTCTTCGGTCGCAAAGAGATAATACCAAAGTTGGTCATTCAAAGCGTCAACTTTGTCAATATGATTTTTTAGAAAATGTGTCTTTGCCATTTGTTATCTATGTTATTCACTTTCGTTCTGATTAGCACGACCGTCATTGCTTGCCGCTAACTCGTTTATATGTATGACGAAAATATACAAATCCCACAAATTTCCGTTGGCTTTGGATGATAAGCGAAGTACTTTTCTCCCGCTAATCTACTCAAAAAACTTTCCCGCGCAACTATTCCCCCATAACTTAATTATGAAATACACCTCATGCAACAAAAATTCTTTAAGACAATTGAAAACCGCAAGTGAAACCTTACCAATCCAGGAATAATTTTTTTATTTTGGGGGAGTTCCGACGAGAAGAAGCGGAGGACTATGCAGGTTGCTTTCAGCACATAGACGGGGTGCGCTTGCTGAATTTCAGGGAAGCCTTCAGACACGCGCAACAAACTTTCCGGTCTTCCGAAAACCTCCTGCACGACGAAGCAAGCCAAAGTAAAAACGTGAGTTTTGAAATATGAGATTGCCACGCTGCACTCCGTTGAGTCGGGGCCAAGAGCCAAGAGGCCAGATTCAAGATTCAAGAGCCAAGAGGCAGGAGTCGGGAGTGAGGAGGCAAGAGGAAAGACTAAAGACCTTGAATGTCAGTTAAGGCGGAGGCAAACTTCATGGTCAGACTTTATTTAAGATTATTCAGTATCCTGAAAAGTTTTTTCTTTTCGTCCTAATGCAGGTGCAGGCCCGACTTTTTATCTTCCCGGTGCATACTCAGATAACCGAGGATATTACGACGACAGCCGCGGTCTGCGCTATCTGCCGCCGGAACTCTACCTGAGGATACAGGATTATTCCGGTGCCCTACGTTATTTTAACTGGTTCAGCAAAAACTTTCCCGATGATTCCGGCTATCCTGTTTTCTTATTCGAATGGGCCATAATACTTTTTAAAAAAGGCAGACTGAAAGAAGCAGAGGCCAAAACGCTGCAGACCGATATTGCTAATTGCTGGATTATTCCTGCTTTTCTGCAAATCACAAACACCCGCCCGCCCGCTAAGGTATTTTCAAGTTGGCAGATGCCGGATATTGCTGAAGACATGGGCTATTCAAATGATGATGCAGAGTTGGCAGACTTTGCAGCTTGGCTCCGTGATTTCGTAAGCAGTTCGGAATTTACCGCGCTCTGCGGCAAGCTTTTATAAGTTGCCTGGAGAACCGTTCCGAAGCCTATGTATTGCACGTTTTGTAACAAAAAATACAGTTAATTTATTTTCAGTGTAGGCAGGCCATTAGCTAAGTCCGATATATACTGGAACCATTTCTTCTGGTAGGAGTTGGCTGCCCCATTTTACTCCGCGCCTAATTTATATGTTCACTCGCGAGTCGCGATTTTTTTAGCCACTGAGGTAGGCTTAAATATTACAGAGGCATTCTTGACGCTTTTTGGCGCGGAGAAAGTTCCTTATCCGCAATTATTCAGATTGATGAGTACCCTGTAAAGCTTTATGGTTTTCCGTAATGTCGAAGCCCTATTTTACTTATATTTGAGTCGTAACAAGCATATTATAATTTGTCCCGGCTTGAGGCCCATTTCGGGATACAACTCATCAGTTCAATACAATAAATTTCCGTAAAAGAATACATGGCAACGAAAACAGTCGCAAAAACAAAAAGTACAGAAGAAATCCTCTGGGATTCTGCCAACAAATTAAGAGGTTCCGTAGAACCTTCTGAATACAAACACGTCGTTTTAAGTCTCATCTTCCTCAAATTTGCCAACGATAAATTCCTCAGACGGCGTCAGGAACTCATCAATGAACACAAAGAAGCATTTCTGGATATTCCCGAGTTCTATCAGGCAGAAAATGTATTTTATCTCCCTGAAGAATCAAGGTGGACATTCATTATGGAGAACGCCAAGCAGGAAAATATTACGCTGATTGTAGATTCCTCCCTGAAAACCATTGAGCGCACCAACAAATCGCTGGAAGGTGCTTTGCCTGATAATTATTTTTCACGTCTCGGACTGGATCAGTCTAAGTTCTCGGCTTTGCTGGATACCATCAACAATATTGATACGCTACGCGACGAAGCCCACGACATTGTGGGGCGTGTGTACGAATATTTCCTGAGCAAATTTGCCATTGCCGAAGGAAAAGGAAAAGGTGAATTTTATACGCCCAAGTCTATCGTCAACCTCATCGCTGAAATGATAGAGCCTTACAAAGGAAAAATCTATGACCCTTCCTGTGGTTCGGGTGGTATGTTTGTACAATCGCTGAAGTTTATTGAAAAGCATAAGGGAAACAAAAAAGACGTTTCTATCTACGGTCAGGAGTTGACCAATACGACCTACAAACTCGCCAAGATGAATCTCGCCATCCGTGGGATTTCTTCTAATCTGGGGAACAAAGCGGCAGATACTTTTGGCGACGACCAGCACAAAGACCTGAAAGCCGACTACATTATGGCGAACCCACCTTTTAATTTAAAAGACTGGCGTGCAGAAAACGAACTGACTTCCGACCCAAGATGGGCAGGTTATGAAGTGCCACCGAAATCCAATGCCAATTATGCGTGGATCCTGAATATGATCTCCAAGCTTTCTCAGAATGGGGTTGCCGGATTTATTTTGGCGAACGGTGCTTTAGGCGGTGGTGGCGAAGAATATAAAATCAGGAAGCAGATTATTGAAAATGATTTGGTGGAAGCTATTTTAATATTGCCTGGAAGTATGTTTTATTCCACGGACATCAGTGTTTCTATGTGGATTATAAATAGAAATAAAAAACAAAGAACTGTTGAATTGAATGATGTTGTAAAGAATTATCGAAATCGTTCCAATGAAGTTTTGTTTTTTGATTTAAGAAAACAAGGTGTTCCGTTTGAGAAGAAATTTATAGAATTTGATGAAGATTCAATATCAGAAATTGCACAACATTATCATCAATGGCAACTACAAACGTGGCAAGAAAAATATAAAGATGTAGAAGAATATTGTAAAAGTGTTTCCTTGGATGAGATTCGAAAAAAAGATTATTCTTTGGTTCCAAGTAAATATATTGACTTCAAAAATATTGAAGAGGATTTCAATTTTGATGAGAAGATGAATGATATCACATCAGAATTAAAGGTTCTTTTTGACAAAGAATCTTCGTTAAAAGTTGAAGTTGAAAATATATTTAAATCATTAGGTTATGAGCTATAAAAGACTTGGTGATCATATTATTGAAAAAGTGGAGTTCAATGATGGGAATAAATACAAATTGTTGCAAGGTGTAAGCAATAACAAATATTTCCAAAAGGCGAAAACAAACATCATCGGTATTGACTTAGCGAAATATCGGGTTGCACATCACAATCAATTTGTTTTTAATAGAGCAACTACACGTAATGGCGATAAGATATCAATTGCTTTGAGAAAAGGTGAAAGTTGTATTGTTTCTCCATCGTACAGAATTTTTGAGGTAAGAGATGAGAATTTATTGCATCCTGATTATTTGCAAATGTGGTTTACACGACCAGAATTTGACAGATATGCTCGGTTTAAGTCACACGGAAGTGCTCACGAATTCTTTGATATGGAAGAAATGTGTGAAGTTGAATTGCCAATACCTTCCATCGAAGAACAGCGACAAATTGTTGCGCAATACCAAAGCATAGCCAACAAAATAAAAGTCAACGAGCAGATTTGCGAAAAGCTGGAAGCTACTGCGCAGGCTTTGTATAAACATTGGTTTGTGGATTTTGAGTTTCCAAATGAAGCGGGAGAACCCTACAAATCTTCCGGTGGTAAAATGGTTTGGAATGAAGAGCTTGGGAAGGAGATTCCGGAGGGGTGGAAAGTAAAAAGTTTAGAAAAAATATCTAATGTTGTAGCAGGAGGAGATAAACCAAAGATATTTTCAGATACAATTAATAAAGATTGTAATATTCCAATTTATTCTAATAGTACTGATAATTATGGATTGTTTGGATATACCAATATCCCTAAAATATTTGAACCAAGTATCACAGTGTCTGCTAGAGGAGCTATAATTGGTTACACAGTATTACGAAAAAGTCCTTTTGTTCCGATAGTTAGATTGATTACAATAACACCAGATGATAATGAAATAATTTATTATTTGTTTAAAGTAATTGAAAAATTTAACTATGACCAAAATGGTTCAGCACAAGGACAGTTAACTATTCCTGATATATCTCGAAGAAAAGTTTTATTACCTGATAAGTTTATAATAAATGAATATTATTTGAAATATAAAGAAATAGATTCCCTTAGAGATATCTATAAAAACCAAACACAAAAACTCACACAACTGCAAAGTTTGTTGTTGTCGCGGTTGGCGGTTGGGGAGGAAGTGAGTGCTTAAAATAATAAACTAAAATTAATAACGATGAGCTTAAATACCAGTTTAAAAGGAAGACTTAGAAATACAACTTTGCCACTGACCAATGCGTTGTTTCCTGTTTTTGAAGCAGTAGTAAATTCTATTCATTCTATTGATGAATTAAAAAAGCATAATGACGGTTATCTAGGTACGATAACCATAAAAGTTAATAGGTCTGGACAGACATCTGCTTTTGATGATATAAAGTCTGAAATTAATGGTTTTGAAATCATTGATAATGGAATTGGTTTTAATGAAGAAAATTTCAAGTCTTTTCAAACACTAGATTCTGATTTTAAAATAGATTTAGGAGGAAGAGGTATAGGTAGGTTATTATGGTTGAAAGCTTTTGAAAGTGCAACAATTAAAAGTGTTTTTGAGGAGAAAAATGAATTATATGAAAGAGCATTTCATTTTAATATTCAAAATGACATTTCCGATGAAAAGAGCAATAAATCGGTTTCAAAATTGCGGGAGACATCAATTTTATTGAATAATATACATAAAAAGTATTTGGTTTATTTACCGAAAACTATTGAAACAATTGCTAGAAATATACTGGAGCATTGTTTATGGTATTTTATTAGAATAGGTGGAGCTCCGGATATCATTATAATAGATGGAAATGAATCAGTTAGCTTACAAAAAGAGTTCGATTATTTAATGATTGATGCTTCTAAAAAAGATGAGTTTTATATACATAATGAGAAGTTTGAAATCACCCATTTAAAATTAAAATCAACACAACAGAATAAGCACGCAATAAAATACGGTGCAGCAGACAGAGTAGTAAAAGAAGAGAATCTAATCGGAAGAATTCCTGGGCTATACGGATTTCTCAAGGAAGAAAATGAGAATTTTGCTTATATATGTTTTGTAACTTCTGACTTTCTGACTGAAAATGTTGGTCAGGAAAGATTAAACTTCACAATCCCCGAAAATATTGATGGAATATTTTCAGAAACAGAAATTTCTTTTTCAGAAATAAGAGAAAACACATTGAGTAAAATCAGAGGGTTTTTAGAGCCATTCTTAGCGGAAAGTAAAATGGAGGGATTGGCGAAGGTAGAATATTTTGTTGATTACAAAGCTCCACGTTATAAATCTATAATCGGGAGGATTCCAGAAAATGAAATGTATGTTGATCCTAATATTTCAGATCGTGATTTAGATTTGAAATTACATTCTCATTTAATGACTATTGAATCTGAATTAATATCTGAAGGGCATAATTTACTTGTTCCTCATTCAATTGAAAACAAAGAAGATTATAGCAAACGGATTGAAGAATACTTATCAAAAGCTAGCGACGTAAAAAAATACGATTTAGCAAACTATGTTACTCACAGAAAAGTAATTCTTGATTTGTTAGCAGTAGCAATTGCAAAAAATGAAACAGGAAGTTATTCAAAAGAAGAAGTATTGCATAAATTAATTATGCCAATGCAAACCACAAGTGATATAACAACTTTTGATGACAGTAATTTATGGTTAATAGATGAAAGATTGGCGTTCCACAATTATCTTAGTTCTGACAAAACTCTTAATTCTGCATCAATTACCAATTCAAACTCAACTAAAGAGCCTGATTTTTTAGCATTGAATGTTTATGATAATCCGTTATTAGTTAATGATTCTGACTCTCTTCCTCTCGCATCTATTACTGTTATTGAAATTAAGAGACCTATGAGAAATGATGCCAAAGCGGGTGAAGAAAAAGATCCTGTAGAGCAGGCATTAGGTTACTTAAAAAGAATTAGGAATGGTAAAGTTTTAACAAAAACCGGAAGACCAATTCCAAACTCCGAAGATGTACCTGGATTTTGTTACGTTATTTGTGATTTGACCGCCTCTGTAATAGAACGATGCGGTATTTTGGATCTACAAATTACATCTGATAAAATGGGTTATTTTGGTTTTCATAAAACATACAAATGTTATATAGAAGTGATTTCCTATGATAGATTATTAAATATGGCGAAGGAACGGAACAGAGCATTTTTTGATAAGTTGGGTTTGCCAGTTAATTGATGGTAGGATTTTCTGAGACTAGTAAAATAATTTTAAAATAAAACTAATGGCTAATATAAGATTAAGAAGTTTATCTATTGAAAATTACAGATCTTTTGGTGATGTACAAGAGTTTCAATTTCCAAACGCTGTATACCTAAAACCTGTGTCGATTATCGGCTATAATAATGCAGGAAAAAGCAATTTTTTAAGTTCAATATTATATGGAATCGGAGAGAAATTTATAAGTCAAAAAAGTTTTGAAATTGTAGATTTACATAATCTTGATGTTGAAAATAATATTCATATTAAGACAACGATAGATGCTAGCGATTTTGCACCTCCTAATCAGTGGGGGCACAGACAAACAATCGCTGGAGATTATCATATTCAAACCGCAATGGTCGATAATGAAATTAAAAGTTCTTCTGATCCATCCTTCTTTGGTAAGAATAAGCACTATAGCATATTTTACATTAATTTTCACAATATAAAGGAAGAAATTTCTACACAAAAGACAAGTTGGGGAAATTTGAAATCATTTTTAGCGAAACATATTCAGAAGTTAGTTGATCTTGATCAAACAATGAAAGAAAAGAAAGAAGCTTTTCAAGAAGATGTTAGACGTACAACTGAAACGGTATTGGCAAGCTCGCAATTGCAAAGTTTTATACAATCTATTCAGAAAAATTACCAACAAAATTTAAGAAATAATTCTTGTCACGTAGAATTTGGATTGCCACATTATGAAGATATTTTCTTAAAGATGATGTTCAAAGTAGGATTAAATGGTAGCACTGATAATCTAATTCCCATCGAACATTTTGGTGATGGTTTTATATCAATGTTTGTTATGGCTGTCATTCAAGCAATAGCTGAAACAAACACTGAAGATAAATGCCTTTTTTTATTTGAAGAACCAGAAAGTTTTTTACACGAGAATCATCAAGAATATTTTTATAAGATGGTTCTTTGTACATTGTCAGAACGAGGTCATCAGGTTATATATACAACTCATTCTGATAAAATGATAGATGCATTTGATACTAAAGGTATCATTCGATTGGAAATGGACGAGAACAATCAAACAATAAAAGCATACAATAATGTTGGTGAATTCAGAAGTCCCTTTACAGATGCAACACCTGAAGATTTTAATGAACCAATTAATGTAGCACGATTTAATGAATATATTAAAACCATCGAACCAAATCTAAATAGAATGCTTTTTAGCAAAAAAGTGATATTAGTAGAAGGTCCTAATGATATTTTAGTCTACAAAGAAGTTATTCGTCGCAAAGTTTTAGAAGCTATTACAAGAAGAACAGACATTTTGGATCATAAAAAATTTGCTGATACATACTTGAATTTTGAAAATATCTCTTTTGTATGTCATCACGGAAAAGCTACAGCTTTGTATATAGTGGAGTTATGTAAACACTTTAAGATAGATTACTACTTAATTACTGACTGGGATTTTGACTTGGAAGAGGTGCAAATTCAACAAATAAGAGATTATATTGATTTGGAAACTTTGAAATCTGATATTTTGTATTCCAGCAGTGATAGTACAAAAAAAGGAATGCTGACAACAAATAGAAACTTGATTGAAAGTACCCATTTAGATAAGCTTCATTTTAATGTGAAGAAGTTGGAAACTGTTATTGGCTATTCTAGTGATGATAAAAGTGGAATTAAAATTTGGAATTTAATTCAAAGTTCTGACTTTGTTATTTCAGAAGATTTATATCCAAGTTCTTTAAATGAATTTTTAGGAATAAATACTCTAACTACGGAAATTTAAATTGCGCAAAAACTTCAAAATGAAATACACCGAATCCCAATTAGAAAAAGCATTCATCCATCTTCTCAAAGAAGAAGGCTATGAGTATGTGAATGGCAAAGACGTAGTTCGGGCGTCGCATCAGGAGGTTTTGATTCGGGAAGATCTGAGTGATTTTCTGCTGTCGCGTTATCCCGATTTGGAAGCGGTAGAGCTGGAAACCCTAATCAATGAACTGGCGTATCAACCGGCATCTAATCTCTATGACAGCAATAAATATATTGGAAAACTGTTGGCAGACGGTCTGATTTTTAAGAGAAACAATCCTTCTAAAAAAGATTTGCACATCCGCTACATCGATATAGATTCCGCCAGTCTTTTGAAAACCAATCGCTTTAAGATTGTGAACCAGCTGGAGATTCAGGGAAAAGAACTTCGTATTCCTGATTTAATATTGTATATCAACGGGATTCCAGTGGTGGTTTTTGAGTTTAAAACAACGATAGAAGAAGAGATTACGATTTATAATGCTTACAAACAACTGAGCATCCGCTACCGAAGAGATATTCCGGAACTGATGAAATACAATGCGTTCTGCATCATCAGTGACGGCGTGAACAACAAAGCAGGTTCTCTGTTTGCACCTTACGATTTCTTCTACGGTTGGCATAAAATTACAGGCGAAGAAAAGAAAGCACTCACAGGAATACATACCGCCACGTCCATCGTCCACGGAATGCTGAACAGGGAAAGGCTTTGTGATATTCTGCATCACTTCATTTGGTTTCCCGATACGACTAAAAAAGAAGAAAAAATATTGTGCCGTTATCCGCAGTATTATGCTGCCAACAAACTGTTTAGCAATATCCAGAAGCACCGCAAACCAGAAGGCGACGGAAAAGGCGGCACCTATTTCGGAGCAACAGGTTGCGGGAAAAGTTATACGATGCTTTATCTGTCGAGACTGCTGATGCGTTCCACACAATTGGCAAGTCCGACCATCATTATTATCTCCGACCGTACCGATCTGGACGATCAGTTGTCGAGAGATTTTACCAATGCCAAGGATTTTATTGGCGATGAAAATATTATCAACATAGAATCGAGAGCCGATCTTCGTGCAAGACTGAGAGGCAGAGAAAGTGGTGGTGTTTTTCTGACGACCGTTCAGAAATTTGCAGAAGACGATGAGGTATTGAGCGAGCGAACCAATATCATCTGTATCTCTGACGAAGCCCACCGCTCGCAGGTCAATCTGGATTTGAAAGTCCGCATCGATGAAGATGGCGTGAAAAAATCTTATGGTTTTGCCAAATACCTTCATGACTCTCTTCCCAATGCGACGTATGTAGGATTTACGGGAACACCGATTGATAAGACTTTGGATGTGTTTGGTCCTGTGGTAGATTCTTACACGATGTTTGAGTCGGTGGTGGATGAAATTACGGTTCGTCTGGTGTATGAAGGCCGTGCTGCAAAAGTGAATCTGAACCATTCTAAAGTGGTGGAGATTGAACAGTATTATCAAAATGCTGTAGCAGAAGGTGCTTCGGAATACCACGTGGAAGCCAGCCAAAAAGCAATTGCCAGAATGGAAGTGATTTTGGGAGATCCCGGAAGAATTGAAGCCATTGCACAGGATTTTATTACGCATTATGAAAAACGAATTGAGGAGAAAGCGACGGTTGCAGGAAAGGTAATGTTCGTTTGTGCCTCAAGAGAAATAGCCTATAAATTGTTTAAAGAAATCATCAGGCTACGACCGGAATGGAATGAGAAAAGCCTTGCGGAACATCTGAACGAGAAAGAGCAGAAAGAAATTAAGCCCATCGAGCGCATCAAAATGGTGATGACCAGAAGCAAAGATGATGAAGAAAGTCTGTGGAATCTTCTCGGCAATAAAGAAGACCGTAAGGAACTGGACCGGCAGTTTAAGCAGATCCATTCCAATTTCAAAATAGCCATCGTGGTCGATATGTGGCTCACTGGTTTTGATGTTCCGTTTTTGGACACGATCTATATTGACAAGCCACTGCAGACCCATAACCTGATCCAGACCATTTCGCGGGTGAACCGGAAATTTGAAGGCAAAGACAAAGGTCTGGTGGTGGACTATATCGGCATCAAGAAAAACCTGAACCATGCGTTGGGTCTGTTTAATCACAGCACCGCAGTCGATGATTTTGAAGACCTGGATAAAGCTGTTGTTTTGGTAAGAGATCAGTTGGATTTACTGAGGCAGTTTTTTTATGAGTTTGACAGCACCGATTACTTTACAGGATCACCTATTGAACAACTTAACTGCCTGAACCGTGCATCGGAACTGGTGCTGTTCACAGAAAAATCCGAGAAATTCTTTATGGATGTTACCAAAAAACTGAAATCAGCTTACAACCTGACCTGCGGTTCGGAAATCTTTAACGCAAATGAAACGGACGAGATCCATTTTTACTTTGCTATTAAGTCGATTGTGGTTAAGCTGACCAAAGGCGAAGCGCCCGACACCGCACAGATGAATGCCAAAGTAAGCAAAATGGTAGAAGATGCCATCGTCTCCGAAGGAGTAGAGGAAATCTTTAAACTGGATGATCATAAAGCCAATGCGATTGATCTGTTTAACGATAAATTTCTGGAGAAAATCAACGCACTGGAACTGCCGAATACCCGGATTAAGATCCTGGAAAGACTGCTAAAACAGGCGATTACTGATTTCAAAAAAGTAAACAAAGTAAAAGGGATCGAGTTTTCGGAAAGACTACAAAAAATCATTAACAGCTACAATGAGCGAAGTGAAGCCGACCTGCTGGATTATGACGGCATCCAAGCTGATACATCAGAACAGATTCTTGACTTAATTTTGAAACTTCGTACCGAAATGGCATCGTTTGAAGATCTTGGCATCAACTACGAAGAGAAAGCTTTCTACGATATTCTGGATATGATCTGTAAGCAATACGGTTTTGAGTTTGACAAAGACAAAATGCTGGAGCTCGCCCGAGAAATCAAAAAGATTGTAGATGATACCGCAAGATTTCCTGATTGGAGCGACAGGGATGACATTAAAGCGCAATTGAAGATGGAAATTATAGTAAAGCTTCATGAGTTTGGCTATCCGCCCATTACGCAGGATGAGGTGTATAAAAATGTGCTGGAGCAGGCAGAGAATTTTAAGAGGAATAGATAGGTATGAATTTAGATATTAAAAAACGCATTGATGCCATTTCGCATCCTGAGGGAATTAAATTGTTTTTTGAGTTTATCGACCATTTTATCGAGGATAATTCTATTTCTGAAAATGATGAAAGATTTGTTCTTAATGTAAGAAATGATTACAGAAAGAGATTTTCTGTGAACATAAACAGTCGGTTGGTTCTGTATATAAAAGACGGTAATGAGTTTGGATTTATGATCAATCAGGACGATTGGCATCACTTCGAAACGATTCCGAATCTTACAAAGGAAGCTGTTGAAAATAATGATCCCCTTTCATTTCTTGTAATATTTTCTTCTGATGAAGTTTTTAAACATAAAGACTTAATCGAGAAGTTCTGGCTGAAAAGCTGTAAAGACTATCTGCCCCGCCAGCAGAAGTCTCAATACCGGAAACATCATATTCAGGAATTATTTAATATGGCCTCTGAACCTGAACTGCTCAATAAATACCTGTCGGAATCAGCGGTTCCTTACTCGCAGTTTCCGCAGATTATCACTGATTTTGCAGCATATATTAAAAGTGAGGATTCAAAATTAACTGGCTTTACAATTCAGAAAATATATCCCACCTATGTATGGATTTCGGATAGCGATAAGATCATAGGAAAGGGTAGCTTTTGCCATTATGAACTTATAACAAGAAAAAAGTACCCCGAAAAGATCTGGATAGAACTGCATTTCGATAAGCGCCTGAAAAAGGAAATGAAGAAAAATCTTAACCATCTTTTAGATGATGATTTCTTTTGGAATACGGAACATGGAGAGGAATTGAGTTTGGCTTTAAAAGAAAATGTTGATTTTAATGATGTAGAATTGTTTTCCAAATTAGAAAACGGGATATTTAAAATTGAATCTAAATTTGGCCAAATTGTTAGGGGCTTTTATTTAAAAGAAAAAACAAAAACCGACATGCAGAAAACTCCTCTTAATCAAATACTCTACGGCCCTCCAGGAACGGGTAAGACGTATAATACCATCAATAAGGCCATCAGTATCGCAGATCCTCAATTTGATTTAAGCCAAAGCCGGGCTAAAGTAAAAGAAAAATATGACGAACTTGTAAAAGCGGGACAGGTGGTATTTACTACTTTCCACCAGAGCATGAGCTATGAGGAGTTTATTGAGGGAATAAAGCCGCACAAGACGGAGGAAAACGATGTGTATTATGATGTAGAGAAGGGATTATTCCGAAGTATATGTGAAAAGGCTAGTGAAAAGAGGATTAAATCAAATAATTTCGCAGAGGTTTATTCAAGATTACTTCAGGAAATTGATAGTGCTCCGGAATCAAAACTTGTTTTGGAAACGCTTTCCCAGGCAAAGGAATTTACTATCTATAAGAACTCTAAAGGAAATATCAGATTCCATGCTAACACTGAGAAGGCTTATGAAGGTGTTATAAAAAAAGAAATATTGAAGCATTATCTCCGTACCGGAGAAGCTTTAGATTGGCCATCTTACACGAAGTCAATTTCCAAGTACCTAATTGACAAGTATTCTTATTCGCAAGCCGAAGAAGATGTGAGTAAACGTTACGTTTTAATCATCGACGAAATCAACCGGGGTAATGTTTCTCAGATTTTCGGCGAACTGATCACCCTTATTGAAGAGAGCAAGCGTCTTGGGAATCCTGAAGAGCTAAGGGTTACGCTGCCTTACAGTAAAAAAGAATTCGGCGTACCCGCCAATCTCTATATTATTGGTACCATGAACACCGCGGACCGCAGTGTTGAAGCCTTGGATACCGCATTAAGAAGACGTTTCAGCTTTGTAGAAATGATGCCGGATCTGGAAGTACTTAATGGAAAAGAAATTAATGGAATATCATTGAAAGAATTATTATCAACAGTCAATAAGAGGGTTGAAATATTGCTTGGCAGAGATCATACTATTGGACATTCTTATTTTATTGACGTTAAAACGGATCAGGATATCAGAAATACATTTAAGGATAGTATCATTCCATTATTACAGGAATACTTTTATGGAGATTACGAAAAAATAGGAATGATTCTTGGAAACGAATTTTTTGATGTTACTGAGAAGTACGATAAAAACTTATTTGCCAATTTTCCTACACAGAATTACCCTGATCCAGGAAGTCTTATTCGGTTGCGGCCAATAGATAAAAATTTTGATATCAGTAAGGCCTTGAACATTCTTTTGAAAAAAGAGAAGAGCACTAATGAATAAAATTCAGGTTTTCGAACACAGCTTTTTACCCATTGGAAAGGATGATTTTGAGCAGCGGCATTTTGTTGCGTTATCAAAACTTAATGCCCTCCATGACTATCAGTATTTTGACCTTAAGCATAACGGTGTTGTGTTCAAACAATTTGTGGGTGTAATTCAGGTTGACAATCTCACGATTGAAATTCTTCCAAAAATTGACCGATACGAGCCCGAGGATAAAGAACATAAAAGCAAATGGCGCGACGTTCTTTTAGAAATGCTGAAAGTCACCCGCAAGCTCAAGATACAGCAAGTAGGTCAAGCTCAAGTTTCGAGGCAGTCCATCCACCTTCTGGATATTTATTTTGAATGGTTCCTGAGCGAGGTGCAGCTGCTGATTCATCAGGGATTAATTAAACAGTATTATAAAGAGACCGGAAATGTAAAGGCCCTGAAAGGAAAACTTCAATTTGCAGGACATGTCCAGAAGAATCTGGTTCATAAAGAAAGATTTTACACCACGCATCAGGTCTATGAAAAAGACCATTTAATCCATCAGATTTTAGGTCAGGCACTGGATATTGTTGCGCAGCTTTCAAAGGGATCTTATCTCTACAGCAGATGTAAAACTGTACAACTTGATTTTCCTGAAGTCAAAGCGATTAAGACCACTGAAGCCATTTTTTCTAAAGTTCCGAAATCCCGGAAGACGCAGCCTTATGATACCGCATTATCCATCGCGAGGTTAATCATTCTTAATTACGCGCCTAATATTTCCAGCGGTTCTGAGAAAATGCTGGCACTGCTTTTCGATATGAACAATCTGTGGGAAGAATATGTTTTGGTTAGATTAAAGCAGGCAGCACAGGGAACAGGAATAGACGTTTACGGCCAAAAATCAAAAGATTTCTGGAAAAATATTAGTATCCGTCCGGATATTGTTTTGCAGAAGGGCGGAGTTGTCTTGCTGATCATTGACACCAAATGGAAAAATATTGATCAGTCAAAACCTTCTACTCATGATTTGAGGCAGATGTATGTATATAATGACTACTGGAAGAGTTCTAAATCACTGTTACTTTATCCTCGCAATGAGATTGGTGCTTTGAGTACTCTATTTGATCCTTTTAAATCATTAGAAGCGGGGAAGGACCATCATCAATGCGGCTTAGGTAAGATATCTGTTCTTAATGCAGAAGGAAAACTTGATTTGGATTTAGGCAAGAAAATTTTAGATTTAGTATAGGATTCATTCAAACTGTGTGATCTCACAGACCTAAACATAAATATCAGATTAATTAAAACATGAGCAACCCCCTTTACACCTTCACCCGCTATTACAAAGGTCCCGGTACCAAACCGAGCGATAACGAAAATAATAAAACACTCATCTGGGAGTATGAGCAGTTGTGGGCAGAGAATGAAGAGGAGAGAAGTGATGATCATCCCCGTATGCAGGAATATGTGCATGATGTGCTGCCGCTTTTTAATGAGGATGACGGCCTTCCCATGTCCCTGAAAGCGCTGCTTTATAACCGTTACACCCACTGGCTGGGCGGTTATGCTCTTGCAGATGATGTGAGAAAGTTTCGGGAGTTTCTGTACAGCCATTATCGGCCGGACTTAAAAAAACCGGATGTAGGTGATGGTGTGGTATAATCAGATTTTATACGGTCCAGTATTTTGAGTGTAAAGTCTTTAACAGAACGAATAATTCACACTAAAAGAACATTAGAACCTGAAATCTCATTTAAAAAAATACCTATCTTTAAAATTCACTTTAAATACATCACGAATGGGCGAAATGCGACTGTGGTTACCAGTCAAGGGAACTTAAATTCGGCGCAGGCATGGCAGATTTTGAGCATTCACGAACGGTACCTGCAATCAGTATGATGACAGCGGAAATCGTAGAGCTGGATATTTTAGCCAGATCTCCAAATCCCCAATTGGTACCCTATACCGATCCCCGATTACATGACCAAAACTGTACCTGCACTCCCCTGCAGGCGTTTGACACTTTTCTGCCCACCGAAGGCAACTTCTGCCCGGGATGTCGTCAGTTCAGGCTGCGGTTCGAATCTTTGGGACTTTATGACTAATGGTAAGGGCGGTCTTCCTGTCCCCAGCAAGACTCTATTGGGAGCACAAACATTAAACACGCAGAAAATAATGCTCCGCTGATTATGTCTATTTAGAAGGTAATCACAAAATAAATCCTGAGATCACTCTCAGGATTTTCATATTATTTAATAAGTTTCTCCAGCCTCCCCATCATCTCATCTTTCTCCTTCAACATCCTTTCATATAAAGCAATTTTTTCTTCATGAAGTTTTAGTACTTGCTGAATCGGATTGAAAATAGGATTATCATTTTTCTGATAGCCAATACTATGATCACCAAATGTATTCGATATAATATTCACCGCCTGCTCCTCATCAAAATTCTGAAAAGCTTCCACCGGGATTTTCAACACTTCGGATATTTTCTTTAACAACGGATCTTCGATCACATCCTTTTGCTCCAGTAAAGAAATTTTCTTTTGGTTCCAGTCATCGCCTAAGTCAAAAGCCAAAGCTTCCTGCTTGATGCCCAGCATTTCCCTAAACCGTTTAACGTTGCGTCCCTGATGTATTTTCTGTTCCATGTTTATTGTTTTTCTGAGCCCTAAAGATACGGCGATCCGTTGGAAAGTAAAGTTAAAAAATTTGAGGTAAAAATCCTAATGCCGTGAATATATTATCCTTTTTCAGAATAGGATATCCCTTTGGAATGGGGGAACTTCGCTTCATTAAAAATCCTGCCTCATGAAAAAGAATAAAATTCCTTTAGAAACCGGCTTTTGGACAGACGACAGTATTACGGACCCATACGAACTGATCGATGAATTTTTCGATTTCGAACACCATGACGGATATAAAAAAGTTCTTCAGGAGATGATGGTATTCACGCAGAAAAAAGAAATTTTCCGGAAAGAATATCCGGGTCAGCTTTTCGTGCTCTACACAGCTTTCCGGTCCTTCCTGCGAGCCTACTACAGATTGCAGTTCAAAGCACACCAATGGAAGCTGAAAGCGACTGAACCTGTGGAAGCCGGTTGTAAACTTTACCTTGGATCACTGACGGTAGAGGAGTTTGGGGATCCCTTCGCAGTTTTTAAGAATGCGTTTGCGGAGAAGAGTTTGGCAGAATACGATTATTTTCTCTGCGAAACCCTTCATTTGGCTTTGTCTCCCTACATCGATTCTTCGGGTAAGGATATGATCACGCCTTTCTTCCAGTTCAACAAGATGCTGGACGCGGCCCAGCTTCTGAAGGAAAGAGGAATTGAGAAAAGAGATTAGAAATAGACAAAAAGATAATAAGAGATTCTTCCTTCGTCAGAATGACAGCGGAATAGAGATGATATCACAACAGAGGATCGATGAGAATCGGGATGAGATTCTTCCTTCGTCAGAATGACAGCGGGATAGAGATGATTATCACAAAAGACGGTCGAAGAGGCATCGCGATGAGATTCTTCTTTGGTCATTATGCCAGCGGAACAGATATGATATCACAGAAGATGGTCGATGAGAGATCGAGATGAGATTCTTCCTTGGTCAGAATGACAGCGGAATAGAGATACTTATCACAAAAGATGGTCGATGACGGATCGGGATGAGATTCTTCCCTCGTCAGAATGACAGCGGGTGGGCACTGTAATCAGGGTACAAAAACAGTAGTAAGATATCATATTCAGATTGCGGAATATAGTATCCCTTTTCAAACTTGAATATCCCCTTTACCTGAAAGAAATTTGTGTGGTAATATTTAAAAATGCAACATGATGGAAACGAAACAGAAAATCAGCATTCCTTTAGATCACGAGGTCATCAGTAATCAGATCTCACAAACCATTCATGAATTTAGAGTGCTTCAGCTGCATGTATTAAAGCCTGAAAATACTCCGTCTGCAGAAGTGTTCATCCTGATGAAAAGCCAGCAGGAGGCCGAAACCCTTAGCGCAAGAAAATGGATATCGAGGGCGGCAACTGCCAGGGTTTTTATCCATATTTCGTGTCACCACAAAGCAGAATTTCAGTTAAAACTCGGCAACCCTTTTTTTCAGTATTACGCTGATCCTTCCACAATGGTCTGGATGAATGATGAGGTAGATAAACCGCTGAGAACGCATCCCACAAAGAAAGCGTTTAAGAAAAAACTGAATGTTTTTAAGGAGAAGTTTTATCATGACCATGACCTCCTGATGACGGAAGCCCATAAATTTCACGCCGGCCAGATGTATGCGGCTGCCTTTCAGAATTACCTGACCTTATTCGAGTACCATGTGGAATACCTGGAAAACTTATACATGGGCTGTAATTTCTTTGACAGAAACCTTCACACAAGACTTACACAGCTGATCCACTATATTCCGGAAATTCAAAAAGTTTTTGTGATGAAAAATGAACATACTTTTTACCTGATCAGCAAAATGGAGGAATCAGTAAGTGAAGCGGAAGGCGGTGGCGAATCTGACATTTGGTCAGAGCATTATGGTGCAGTACAATTAGCAGAAGCGAAGCTATACAGGATGGTTACAGACAGATTCTCAGAATTCAGCCATTTGGTTCGTTTCAAAAAATCCTCACCCCTGATTAATTATCCTGCGAATGGTGCCGAAAGTAAGGAGCCTCTTTTTGAAAAGGTGTTGAAAACTGTGATCACGAAACTTGCACCGGAAGAAATTTACTTATTTCACAGAAAGGAAATATTTTCTCCTAAACCTGAAGAAAAGCAAGTGATTTATTATCTGCTGGTCATAGGTAACGGAATAGGCAACATTGCGATTCGGGATATTCAGCAGTCAGTATCGGATAGGTCGAATAGCAGGACTACTGTTGTAATACTGGGTCATAGCAGATTATACCTGCAGAATAATCTGTATAAACATCAACGGATGATGCAGCAGATAATCACAGCTGAAAATAAAGTGTACCAA
>Ga0308157_10002141_pt1 | contig 34442 bp, 24 predicted proteins | sample PhyBR1_FD_201035 | JGI IMG/M metagenome (GOLD analysis project Ga0308157, IMG submission 201035) | Phyllosphere microbial communities from UC Gill Tract Community Farm, Albany, California, United States - DLSLB.R1 | ecosystem: Host-associated > Plants > Phyllosphere > Unclassified | place: USA... | reverse complement strand
AACGGCTGGTCGTCAAGGGAATGGTGGACAAGGCGTCTGGCTGAATTCAGGGAATGGACTGCGCGTTGAAGTGGGTGTCGGCGCGGTCATTCAAGGCGGTGACGGAGCCTCAGGTGGGATTGGGATTGAAGGGACTGCCTCTCGATCACTCATAAGTGCTGCAGGCATCGTATCTGGCGGGCGGAGCTCGGACGGAACGCGCGTAGCAGCCGTCTCGATAAATGGCACAAACAATGTACTTCAGCTTCTTGATGGCTATCAGTTTATCGGTGGCGTTAATTTGGGCGCTGACGCAACGTTATCCTTGGCAGGTGCAGAGAACTCAGCGTTTGATCTTTCGCAGATAGGGACACAATTCCAAGGTTTGAACCACTTCCTGAAGGATGACCAGAGCACATGGACGCTGAGTGGAAAAGCCAGTGAACGGTTTAAAGATGTCACCGTCTCTGGCGGTGTTCTGGCATTTGATCCTGACCAATCGGACTTACGGTCTGACGAAGGTTCTATCGACGGTGGAAAGGTGATTGTGACCGGCAACGGTACTCCCGGTTCTGCAAAATGGTCCGTGGAACGCTCTTTGGTCGTTGGTCACATACATACAGGCAGTCTGGAGATATCCAGCGGAGGAGCTGTAAAGGTTGGCAAAGAGCTGATCATCGGCAGCCAGAACTCAGCCTCAGGCACGGTAAATCTCACCGGTCCAACATCAAGTTTGACTGTAGATGGCATGCTGGCCGTCGGGGATTCTGGTCAAGCTACAATGACCATTTCCAATGGTGCGCAAGTTCAGTCCGGTAAAGTTGCAATAGGGCGAAACACCGGTTCGACGGGATCGGTTCTTGTCACGGGAGCAGGCACGAAATGGACGGCGCGGGATATTTATGTCAGTGGCGGTAATGCCGATAATGACGGAGGTCACGGCTCGTTGACCGTCGCCGATGGTGCCGTTGTCGGCGCACCTCGTGGTGTGATCAATATTGGCGATAACGGTGCTTATGGTATTCTGAATATCGGTGCTGCAGAAGGTGAAAACGCTGTTGCTCCCGGCATCTTTGTGGGTCGCAATCTGATGCTTGCGCCACTCACCGATGCAGTTTTCAATCATAATGCCGTTGATTACAGTTTCGATGCTTCGATATCCGGTTTTGCGAACCTCAAATTTCTTTCGGGGAAGACGAAACTGACGGGCGACAGCTCGTTTTTCAACGGTAACGCGACCGTATCCAACAGCACGCTGGAAATTGCCGAAAGAGCAAAACTCGATGGCACATTGACCGTTAACAATGCGGGTCGACTGGAAGGATCGGGTCAGGTTGGTGCAACGACCATAAATGCCGGAGCTGTTCTCGCACCAACGGGCACGCGTTCATTGACACTTAATGGTGGGCTCACCCTCAACGCAGGCGGCTCCATTCTGCCCAGCGACGCGGCCTCGCTCATTGTGAACGGTAAGGCAACGTTCAACAGCGGCGGGTTTTATAGCTACAATCTCGCTACAAGCGGTTCAGGCACGACGGCAGCGACTGTTGTGAATGGTGATGTCGCGCTTAACGGAACGATGTTGAATGTAACGGGTTCGCCTGCAATCGGTTATCATCGTATCATCTCATATACAGGCAATCTGACACAATCAAACGGTGGCCTGAATGTTGGGCAAACTCCCGATACAACGCCGTTCGGCTTCAACTATATGGTTGATACCACGCAGGCGCGGGCTGTTGACCTTCTCGTCAGCCCTCAAGGCTTGAATATTCTTCAGCAATGGGATGGTGTAACGCCGGGCAGCAATAATCAGAATGGTATATGGAACAACACAAACCAGAACTGGTTGAATCCGGTCGACGGCAACGCTGACACCACATGGGGCCATGGCTATGCTATTTTCCGTGGGACGGGGGGAACGGTTACAATCGATGGTGTTCAGTCAGCTGTCGGATTGCAGTTTGCTGGTGGCGATTTCAGAATTGAAGGCAACGCCGGCGCAACGCTCAATCTTACCGGATATAATGGCTCCGGCATCGTGATTGACGTTCCTGAAATACGCGTCCTCGATAACGAAGCGGCGCAGATAAGTGCCTCAATTACCGGCACCTCCGGTCTGGAAAAAACCGGAGATGGGTTGCTGGCTCTTGCGGGAAATAACACATATTCCGGCAATAGCTATCTCAACGGCGGCATTCTTGAGATCGCATCAATGCAGAATCTGGGTTCAGCAAACAACATGCTGAATATCAACAATGCTACATTAAGAATTGCCGATAGTTTCGATCTGACACAAGCCGTAACTCTCGGTGGGGTATCGACAATCGATGTTCTTTTCGATCAGGAAATGAAGCTTACGGGCGGTGTTTCCGGTGATGGTATGCTGTTCAAGGATGGCGGCGGTACACTTTTGCTGAGCGCATCAAATAACTGGTCGGGCGGCACCTGGATCAATGAAGGCACATTACGCCTTGAAGCGAATAATCTTTCGGCAATAGCTCATAATTCCGATTACGTTCTTACAGGCGGATTTTTCGATCTCAACGGTAACAATTTGCAGATGCGTTCCTTGATCGGAAGCAGTGGTGAAGTTTCGATTGATGGAGCGACGCTTACGATCGCGCAGGATGCCGATACGATTTATGCTGGTGCAATAACTGGCAATAGTCTCGACAGCAATTTGGTTAAAACGGGTAGCGGGATGCTCGTGCTTTCCGGGACCAATAGCTATGGGGGAGATACCACCATCAATGGTGGATCACTTGCTATTTTCGATGCGGCAAATCTCGGGGTCAATTCAAGCGCTGCAACACTGGAAATCAGCAATGCGGCGCTCATAACACTCGGCGATATCGACCTCAATCGTCGTGTGGATCTGATTGGAACAGGAACAATCAATACGTTGTTTGGAACGACGCTTGAGTTGAGCGGTGCAATTTCTGGTTCTGCGGGAGCATTGTATAAGGATGGCGCCGGACGGCTCATCATTTCCGGAGACGGGATCTATGCAGGTGGTACGAGGATTGCTGGTGGCATTCTGCAGATCGGTGATGGCGGAACGACTGGCTCTATTACTGGTAACATTGCCAATGACAGTTTGCTGGTGTTCAACCGGTCAGATACTTCCAGTTATGGCGGATTGATAACAGGCGCAGGTGCCTTGCTTCAGGCTGGAACCGGGACGACTGTTCTCACTGGCAATCACAGCTATACGGGCAATACATTCATTACGGATGGCACATTACAGATCGGCAATGGCGGTGCGGCAGGATCGATTGGCGGTTACGTGCTCAACAATGGTACGCTCGCATTCAATCGCAGCGATGATTACACTTTTTCAGGTTTGATCATCGGTACGGGTGCGCTGGTACAGGCTGGTCCGGGCACGCTTATTCTTGATGCTGACAACTATTACACGAGCGGGACGAGCATCGAGAACGGCACACTTCAGATCGGCAGTGGCGGTGCATCAGGCTGGATAACAGGTGATGTCACCAATAATGGAACATTGGCTTTTAATCGCTCGGATGCCTTTGAATTTTCTGGCAAGATCAGCGGATCAGGTGGCTTTCAGCAGAAGGGTGAGGGCACCGTCCTTCTGACAGGCGACAGCAGCTATACGGGTGCCACCGACGTTCTGTCAGGACGGCTTGCAGTTAACGGTTCAATCGCCTCATCGGCACTCACGACGGTCTATGAAGGTGCAGAGCTTGGCGGCACTGGCACAGTGGGCCAGACATTCATCAATGGTGGCACGCTGGCACCCGGCAATTCCATTGGTACGCTTAATGTGGCTGGAGATTTACGATTAACTGCATCATCCCTCTATGAGGTTGAAGTTTCTCCTTCAGGTTCTGACCGCGTAAATGTTGCGGGGCAGGCTGATTTGGGTGGTGCCACAGTTCACGCATCTTTTGACCCTGGTGCCTATGTGATGAAGCGCTATAACATTCTTAATGCTGAGGGTGGTTTGGCCGGGAGTGCATTCGGCGAAGAGGTGACGACAAATCTGCCAGAGAATTTCGTCTCGCTCTTGCGATACGACGCCAGCAACGCCTTCCTTGATCTTGATATGAATATTGGCGGCTTGAATGTAAACCAGCAGAATGTGTCTGCGGCGCTGGTCAGCTATTTTGATGAGAACGGACTAATCCCATTCGCTTTCGGCGCATTGGATGCCGATGGCTTGACTGCTGCTTCAGGCGAGTTGGCAACGGCCGCACAACAAACGACCATCGACGCCATGAGCCAGTTCATGAACACGCTCGCGGATCCACTGGTGGCTGGCCGGGCGGGACGTATCACACAATCGCAAACATCTGATGCAGACCTGTTTGAAAACCGTTGGAGTGTGTGGGGCGCAGGCTATGGCGGCTCGCGCACAACCGATGGCGATGCGATCATTGGATCACATGACACACGTGGACGTGTTTATGGCGTTGCTGTCGGCGCGGACTATCTGGTATCGCCCGACACGATCCTCGGTTTTGCCATTGCTGGCGGCGGCTCCAAATTCAGCCTTGCTGACGGTATGGGCAGCGGTGACTCCGATCTGTTTCAGGCGGGTATCTATGGCAGGCACAATGTGGGCAATGCCTATATTACCGGCGCGCTCGCCTATGGCTGGCAGAGCATTGATACCGAACGCACGGTTTCGTTTTACGAAACGGATCAACTCAATGGCAGCTATCGGGCAAATTCATGGTCGGGTCGGCTTGAGGCGGGCTATCGTTTTGACACGCCTTGGTTAGCTGTAACGCCTTACGTGGCGGGCCAGTTTGTAAGCTTTGATCTGCCATCCTATTCGGAAAAAGCCTATGCAGGCAGCGACACCTATGCACTCAACTATTCATCACAGCGCGAAACTGTGGGGCGTAGCGAACTTGGCTTGAGTCTCGACAAATCTCTGACATTTTCGGACGGCGTATTCACGACGCGCGGACGCCTAGCCTGGGCTCGCAACATCAACAACGACCGCAACGTCTTTGCCGCGATCAATGCATTGCCGGGCGCGGGCTTTGTCGTCAATGGCGCGTCGCAACCCAAGGACGTTGGCCTTGCCAGCATCTCGGCTGAGATGAGCTGGAACAACGGCCTGTCGCTGGGCGCTGCTTTTGACGCTGAGTTTTCCGGAGAAAGCGCTAATTACGCTGGCAAAGGCGTGCTTCGCTACAAATGGTAAAAGCGGGAGCTTGGGCTATCGTGGCCCAAGCTCTGCAGCAAGTTCACGAACGCTCGCCCGAATGTCATTGAACATTCCGAAATTCACGCGGTTGGCGACAACGAAAATCCCAAGCTTGCGATTGGGCGAGAGAACCACATAGGTCATAAACCCACCCAGGCCGCCGCTTTTGCCCAGAAGCATAGGAACGCCGTCGCGCGGCATAGTCACAACCCAGCCCAGCCCCATACCTTCGCCGCCAGTGACTTCTGTGCCGACGACACGCTCAAGACCGTCATAGGGAAGCCACATCGTGTGATCAAGCGTATGTGCTTCTTGGGTTGCAACGGTGGGATTAAGATGCCATCGCATCCACTTCACCATGTCGTCAGCCGTCGAATACACGCCTGCACTCGCATACATTATGTCTGGAACGGCATTATTCGGGTCATTCTTGTTGAAGGGGTCAAGCCCGACCATCAGCCGCTTTTTCTGCTCGTCGCTCAGCGTCGTGGTCGTATCGCTCATCCCCGCAGGCTCAAATACGCGGCTCCTTAAAAGGTCAGCAAAGCTGCTTTTGCCTGCCTTGGCGAGCGCATCCCCCATCAAGCCGTAACCGAAGTTTGAATAAAGCGTGGTCGTACCGGGCGCATAGGCCGGTGCGTTCGATCCGATCCATTTCCAGTAATAATCGCGATCAAATGCATAGAAGGGATTGTCCGATGGCTTTGCATCGGGATCGGGAAGCTCACGTGGCAAGCCCGCCGAATGGGTTGCCAGATCGAGAAACGTTATCGGTCGGCCGGTTTGTTTGATGCTGACACCGTCAGGCGCGTAACGTTCAAGCGGATCTGTCAGTTTCACCGCGCCCGCAGCTACCAGAGAGGTGAGAACATCCGTTGCGAAGACCTTGGAGATCGAACCGAGGCGGAAAACTGATTTGCTGTTCGGTTCAGTGTCGTTGCCGGGTATTGTTTCCCCAAAGCCCTGTACGACACTTTCGTCACCGCGCACGACAGCAATTGTCAGGGCTGGCGCACCCGAACTCAGGAATAATGCCATGCCGGTCATGGAGACGGCATCTTTTAAAGCCAGGTCCTCGGCGCTTGCGTGTTGCGCCATCACCAAAGTCAGACCGCTGGTTATCAACACCGCGCGGAGAAAATTTGTACGGCGATATTGAGACGACTTGCTTGAACACATGTTGATCCCTCAGTGCTGGGTTTGGCGTCATTGTTCTGTTGCTGAGAGCATTGAGAACAAGTCGCGCACTGAGCAATGACAGAAGGATGAATCAACCAGCCGGTTGGATGAACAAACACGAGATTTGGATAGCCCGAAATTAGATTGCCTTACACACCCAGCCTTTCGCGCAAGGGTTTGCGATAGACACGGGAAACCGGCCAGGACTGTTGTATGGCACGCATCTTGATGAGCCACTTGTCCGGCTTGCTGCGGTCCACATCTGAAACATGCAAAGCATTGATGAACGCTGTCCGATGGACCCGGAAGAAATGGCTTTCTGGCAGGATGCTTATCCATATGCCGAGTGGTCGCGAATCGAGCAGCATTGATCCGTCGTTTAGCCAGATCTCGCTATAATTTCCTGCCGAACGGACACCGACGATTGTCTCGGGCGCTACACCACGCACCACACCGCGTTTGCGAAGATAAACGAGCGGTTCTGTTTCTTCCTCGGGGTGAACGGATATTCGTTTGTTATTGCTGCCGTATTGGGCTTGGGCGATCAGGTTGGCGCATTGAAACATTGCCTTGATTTCAGCACCAGACCATTGGCGATATTCGCGCGTTGTGTCGAACCCGATAATACCGCGCAACCGTCTGTCGTAAAACATCGGAATGCTCAGGATGCTTTTATTGCCCTGACGGACGAACTCGACCTGTATAGCCCGGGCCGCCCGTGGCAGACTGTGCACATTGTTTACCGCTACCGCTTTTCCGGCAATCAAGTACCGATGCAGCCAGCCGATAAGCGTTGTCGGAGCTTCCTGCAATTCCTCGAGGAAGGAAGCGGTCCCGCCTCTGCACCATTCATATGTGTTGCGAAAACGAAGCAGATCTTGGCCGTATTCGATTATCCATGCACGATCTGAATTGGATGCATTACCAACAAAATCAAGATAGTTAGAGATGCCAATATTAAGCGGATGTTTGAGCAAATCCATTGCGCAAATATATGGCCAGTCTATTGACGGCTCATTCGCGCAATCTTGTTCAGAACAAATCTGATAGGATTCAACGATACGGTCCAAACCCCACCCCGAAGCTTGTCTGAATTGGTATTAGGTTGGTTTTTATTATCAGAGCTCGCCCGAGCATTTCAGTATCGTCCCCAAAAATGCCAGCGAAACAACTGGATGCATAATATCCATTTCTGATCTTGAAGCACCAGGAAATATTACGAGAAACGGCAGATTTTCGCTGAATTTTAAGCGAGCAACGTGGGCTGCAAATCGCATCGAATATTTAAGTCTGGATTGTTCATATTGTCTCTTGTGATTTCGTCATTTAATGTAATAACATTACATATGAGGAACATTTTCCGATCCTATTTCGATCAGTAGAAGCGCTGGAATCCATGACTGATGCATGCCCGACTTTTCGTGACCCGACCCTTGGTTATCACAGCCATCCGGCGGCACTTGATCTCACAGAAGGCTTGTGACGTGAAGTTTTTGTCACCGCAGGGCGCGTCGGGGGGGGCTGAAACTAGAGGGTGTTCTTTATTTCAATGCACTGCTGTCGCCCCGATAAGTGCAGCAAATATCGCTACTGCTGCAACTTTGAATGTTATGTAATATCATTAATAAGGAGAGTCTTATGAGAAACCTGATGCTGAGTGCTTCGGCTCTTGCGATAGCCGTTTGCATGACGGGCGGAAGTGCATTGGCAGACGATGACAATGTGACCGCATGGCGACTATTTGTGTCCGACCATGCAGAGCCAGTCGTCAATGTCATCGACGGTCTTGATGGCGATAAGCTCGACACTTTCAAAATCAAGGGCCCCGCATCGCTCTATCGTAGCGAAAGCGGAGACACAGTGTTTGCCGTGCAGGGCTCCGCAGGCGCGGTCTCGGCTATTTCCTCCGGCATTTCGTTTCAGGATCATGGAGATCATGCCGATATTGATGTCGATGACGCTAAACTTCTCGATGTCGAGTGGACTGGAGCAAAGCCCGCGCATTTTGTCGAGCGTCAGGGCAATATCGCGCAATGGTTTGATGGCGAAGATGCGGCGCGGTTCTTCACTGAAAAAGCCGTTCTCGACGAGAAAACCGACGTGAAGACAGCCAATATCGTGGCAGCACATCACGGCGTTGCTGTTCCTTATGATAATTATGCAGTTGTGACGGTTCCAAACCCGGAAAATGCCTCCAAACGACCGATCGGTGCACGCATCGTTGACTTCAAGGGCAATAAGCTCGGCGAAGATGTTGCATGTCCCGGTCTGCACGGTTCTGCTGGATCAGGCAACATTTATGCGCTTGCCTGCGATACGGGGCTGCTGCTCATCACGCAGGATGACGACAAGCCTGTCATTAAACATCTGCCTTATGGCAAGTCTCTACCGGAAGGTAGTTCTTCGACTCTGATCGGCGGTAAGGGGCTGCAATACTTCATCGGCAACTATGGACCGGATCGTATTGTTTTGGTTGATCCTTCGGAATCTGACGATGGCTTCCGTCTGGTACAGCTTCCGACGAGACGCGTGCATTTTGCAGTTGATCCGCTGCGACCGAAATTCGCCTATGTCTTTACTGAAGACGGGCAGCTTCACCAGCTTGATGTTCTAAAGGGCGAAATCGCCAAATCGATCAAGTTGACCGAACCATATTCAATGGACGGCCACTGGAGCGACCCGCGACCGCGTATTGCAGTCGCAGGCGACAATGTTGTTGTGAGTGATCCGCTTAAAGGTCAACTGCATCTCGTCAATGCGGTGTCTTTTGAAAAAGTCGGCGATATCGAAGTTGCTGGCAAGCCTTTTAACGTCATTGCAGTCGGCGGCTCCGGCAAGGCCCATACGGGAGATACTGATCATAACCATCAGGGACACAAACACGAGGAGCGCAGGCACGAGGAGCATAAGCGCGACTGATAATATTTCTATCTCCGTCCGTCGTGAAACTTGGCCCGGCCTTTTTAGGTCGGGTTCTTTTTGAGCATGTCTTCATCTCGTCGCAATGCGATAAGGAAACCAACCGGTAGCCGGATTTCCCCGCGACGACGATTACCACTCTTAGGAGAGGTGCTTTAATAGTTGATGGTCACGACAACAGTATCGGTATAGGTGCCTGAACTGGGGGTAGATTGAGGTGCAACGCGCCCATAAACCGGAACGCTTTCCGTGGCCCCAGTGCCGGTTCTCGACACTATCTGGCCAGCCGTGTTGCCCCAGGGGACGGTGCGTGTACTATTTGAATAAAGCCCGTAAATGATCGCAGCCGAGCCAAGCGTCATGCGGCGCTGGGTCGGTTGAGCATTACTCAAACCGCCATTCAACGATATGCTGTATGGCAGACCCAAGGTGCAGTTGATCGTTAACGCGCCATTGGCATCGATATTCGACGTCATGGCGCTGTAGGTACCAAAATTGATAGGGCTTGCAGAAACTGTGCAGCTACGATTGACAATTGCCTGAACATTGAAGCTCGGCTGGATCGGATTATCGACGACCGTAGAACAATCTGGTGGCACGAGGAGATATCGAACGTAGTTCACGCGGGCCTGTCCGCCAGCAAAGGTTGATAAATAGGTTCCCGCCAGTTTGGAGGCTTGCCCACTCAATATGCGACCATAAATGGGGCGATTGGCTGTGCCTGGACCCAGAATAGGAGCAATGACATCAATCGGAGGCACGGTGCCCAGGGCCGTGTTTGTCGAGGATCCCCATGGTATTGTGCGGTTCGCATCCTGATAAAACTGGTAGGTCAAATTATTGGTGCCATTCACCATCAAGCGGTTGCTACCGGAGCTGCCTCCGCTGCCCGCTTCGAGGTTGGGGCAGACACGCATGAGCAGTTGAAGATTAAGTGAGCTTGAGCAGGTGACGCTGAGCGTCGCAGTTGTGTCGATAGCCCCGCCAGCTTGAAGGTTCACTGTACCAAAATTCATGTCTGTAATGCTGGCGGTGCAGGTTTGAGCAATAGCCAGACTTGCAGCGGTGAGGCTGAGGAATATTGCTGCAATGAAAGTCAAAAATTGTTTTCTCATGGCTTTTTCCGGCAGATTGCATCAGGTATTGTGGTGCGCTCATTGGTATGTGCAGGAGCAGAAAATGTAACGGTGCAGCTTTCACCGTTGGATTGCTGGATGATCAGCGTGTTCGTATCGGCAATATTCTCGGCATAGACCTGACCGTCATAACCAACGATCGTATTTTCATTGCCGTTGAGTTGAGCTGACGCACCTGTTTCAACATAATTACCCGCTTCGTTGCGAATGGTTATCAGCGCGGGTCTGGTTTCGGCAGAGACATTGAAATCGACGACCGCGCCACTGCGATCGCTCGGGCGCACGACCTGGCGGGTAGTGCTGACACTTGCATCAAGCGGCAGATTTGAAGGATCGATAGAAATGGAGTTGCTTTCATAAGAACGAAGATCGGATACGAGCAGCTTGCCGCGTTTGTTGGTTTTGCCAATGGGGCGGTTTTCATAAAAGACTTCGACATCCGGCGCGCCAACATCCACCACGCTAAAGGCATCATCGACACGATTGGCGAGAAAAGCACCGCCACCGGCAACAATGACTGAACCCTCAAATTGTGCTGTCCCGCGAATATTATCATTGAATTTTTCGACGCCAGCCTCAACGCGCCCAATCGAACTGCGATAGCTGCCACTGGCGGCGACAATATCATTCTGCCCATAAGAGCCACGGACGCGCCATCCGCTACCGCCCACAACCGGCTGTTCGGACTTCATGATATCTGCGGTGACACTCGTGCCTGTATCATCCGACGAGATACCGCTGGAAGCAGTGATATTGCCATCCAGCATCCACGAGAGGCCGGCGAAGACACCGAACGAACCTTTGCGTTCAAGATCGGTGAAGGTGGAAAAAAAAGCATTCCCCTTCTGTCCAATGGGCTTTGTTGCGGTCATGCTGACGATGCGGGATGTGTCGAAATTCGCCGTTTCCAATTGCGCGTATGAGAAGTTGAGATTGAGATTCTCAAATATGGGCGGCAGGGAGATGGAGGCTTGATCGAGCGAGCGGGGAGGCTTTGCGCTATAGATGGTTGAAGGAAGCCCGAATTTGGCGATATCGGCTGTTACAGAAGCTATGTCATTAAAATCGCCGAACGTTCTCTGCGTTCTTGCGAAAAACTTGATGTTCCAGAGTTCCGCTTCGAGGCTGGCTGCAACCTGATAACCAGTTTCATCACCAAAGCGGCTGCTGGATGCAGCCACGGAGCCAACGCCGAAAGAGCCGATATTGAAGACGCTGCCAGCGCCTGCATTGTAGAAACTTTCGGCACCTTCGGCATGGGCTTCGAGGGTGAGATTGTTGGTGAGACCGTAGCGAAGGGTCGCGGAACCTATCGGGCGTTCGTCATAATTATTCGATTCAACACCATAATAACGTCGGGCAAAGCCAATCTCGGCCGAGAAATCGGCGAGGTTTTTAGCCAATAGATTGGATGATGCGTAGAATGGTGTTTCTGATACTGTTTCACGACCAAGCGCGTCACGAACCACCAGCCGCGCTGTGCCCGCACCCGTCACAATTGGCAAATTGGTGATCGAGAACGGCCCTGATGGAACCGAACGCGAGGCGCGTTGAGCGTTGTCAACGTAGATATCGACAGTGGAAGGCACCGCCGCCGAACCGGAAAGCTCTGGCAATGGCATGGTAATCAGATCGGGGCGCAGAGTGAAGTTGCGGCGTATCTGTATGCCGCCCAAACGAGTGGGGCGTGTCCAAGAAAGGCCGCCAGAGATTATATCACCGACATTATAGGTCATCAGACGCGTCGGATCAGAATAGGACCACCGGGTATCAAGGCGCGTTGAGCCAAAGTTTTCCGCATCGGAAGAGCTTAAGATTTGCGACGAAGTCAGCACGCCATATCGACCAAACAAGCGTCCTTCGAGCAGGCTGGAAACACCTTGGAATGAGGTCAGGTCGTCCCATTTCGGACCGCCGGTCGAGCCATAGACGGTATAGTTGATCATTCCTCCCAGATTGCTCGTGACGACCGGTTCGTCCTTCTCTGCGATATCTTGCGGTATTTCATCGGCTTGCGCATCAATGATACGCGCTGCACGGCTATCCTCCACGGCGTCAAAGTTTACAGTCTGATTTTCTTCATCATAGGTTGCCACCACACCGGGTAGCCGACCGATATCGACCCAGCCATCCTCTCTTGTCGCTTCCTTTGTAGGCTTGATACCCACGTTTTTCAGTTGCTCGGGCTCTATTAACAGGAGTCCATCGGGTGTTTGACGAAAGGCGGCAATCAACTCCGAAGATGAACCATTCACGAAGACTTCGAGTTGCAGCTCTTGAGATTCATCGCCAGGACTGGAAATTCCTGCCGAAGGGGGTGGCAAATCTTGAGCCGCAGCCTTCGGAAAGGCCGAGAAGATCGTCAGACAAGCAATCGTCAAAACAGCAAGGTCAGCCGCCCCTGACGTTCGCTTGCACATTAATCGGGCCAGCTTCGCTCTGTGCTGAGATAACCAGCGAGCCACCACCTCGATTATTGCGTGTACCAGGGATGAACCAGGAAACACTTGATTTCCCAAGAACATATCCTACAAGACCTTTTTGTTGCGCGACGGGCGCGCCAGCTTTGCTCTGCAATGTCAGGTCGGAAACACGCATACGCTTGTCGCCGCGGTTGTTGACCGTGATTTGGTATCCTCCAGATTTTTTTTGTACGTTCCATGCTACATCCGCGCCGCTGTTGTCCTGGGACGAAAAGAAGACGGGGATAGAATGTCTGATGACGAGGTTTACAGTTCCAGATTTTTGTTTCGCAGAATCTGGCAGTTCATCCACGATCAAGCGATAGCTTTCCTCTGCTTTGACAGGGCGCTTCGATGTTCGCACGACACGAACCATATTTTCGCCACCGGCCTTCAATTGTGAGATCGGGGGACTGACGGCAACATCTGTGGCGGGAGTGTAGGTATCAAGGCCGTTACTTTGGCTCCAGCGGAAAATTCTGACCTGTACGTTGATGGGGCGCTTCGCGTCATTCCAGATCCGAACGCTGGACGCAGCTGTTGGGGCGCTAAGGTCTATAAGAACCGGAGACACTCTTAACGAAGCTGCGTTGGATTGCGCAGAAGAAATATGCAGACCGGCAACGACGAGCGCTGCGAGTATAAGAATACGCATACAATTCTCCCTTTACGTTCAATACGTTATTGTCGCAGTAACCGTATCGGTATAAGCGCCCGGGGCAGGCGTATTTTGAGGGAGGACACGACCATAAACAGTATACTGTTGAGCGGCGCCTGTGCCCGTTCCTGAAACAGTGTTCGTACCAACCGTGTTGCCCCAAACTGTGTCACGTGCGGCTGTTTGATAGAGAGAATAGGCAACAGTTGCACCGCCGGTCCCCGTCATAAGACGGTTAGTGACAGTCGCACTTGCACCAGCTCCTGCGTTCAAGCCAATATTAAAAGGGGTGGTGTTTGTGCATTGAACAGTGATCACGCTGGTCGCATCGTTGTTTGTGGCAAGCACTCCGTGAGTACCAAAATCCATATTCGTAGCTGAGTTTAGCAGGCAGCCTCCAGAGATTGTTATCTGGACTGTGAACTGCGTTGAAGCCGTCTGTGCGTTCACGATGGTGGGTATCAACGACCCCATCGAAACAATGCCTGCAATCATACTAGACTTAATACACATAGTCCCTCCTGAATGCTTAAAACGGACCGATTATCAGCCGTCCTTCAAGGTGTTTTGCATCGCAAGTATATGTATTTGTTTTTCTTATTAGAAATTTTAGTGTATGGGCATTCTCAATTCTTATCAACATTTTCGTTGATTTTTTCCTCCCAAAACCACCCTGTCTATAAATATAGATCGAACTTTGTTCGATTTTTGTTAAATTCTAATATAAGTGGTGATGAATATTGGGAGTAAATTGTCAGTTTTAATCAAAAAATATCCTTATTATACTATTTATCGCATTCATATTTAACTTGTAATTTTTGGGTACGTTGATTCTTTTGCATGATCCGTTTGCTTTCTACCGGGCCCTTAAAGGGTGCGATTTCCACCTATGTGAGTTGTGTCATCCCCTTGTCACGCACCCGGAATAAAAGCGCCCAAACCTTACAGATTGCGCGCTTATGTTACATGAAACTAAAATACACGCAGACGTTGCCGTTAAGGCTGAAGGATTGAGCCTCGCTTATGGCATCAGCACGATCCTCAACAACATCGATTTGACCCTTCCAAAAGGGCAGACGCTTGCTTTGCTTGGTCCATCGGGATGTGGGAAGACCACACTTCTCAGGCTGGTGGCGGGTCTGCTTGCTCCGACCAAAGGTTCCGTCACCATCAACGGTATAAAAGTAGCTGATGCCGCAAGCGGCGCCTTTGCGCCGCCGGAAAAGCGTCAGCTTGGCATGGTGTTTCAGGATTATGCGCTTTGGCCGCATATGTCAGTTTATGGAAATGTTTCGTTTCCGCTTGAGATGCGCGGTATCGGGCGTGCCGAGCGCGAAAAGCGGGTGAAGTCGGCGCTGGATCGCGTCGGTCTTTCCGGCTTTGGTGATCGATCCATCAGCGATATGTCCGGGGGGCAGCAGCAGCGCGTCGCTATTGCCCGCGCCATCGTTGCCGAACCGGGCCTGGTGCTTTTTGATGAGCCACTATCAAATCTTGATCGTGAACTGCGGGAAAATATGGTCAGTGAGATTGGCCAGCTTGTCGCCAATCTCGGTCTGACAGCAATTTACGTAACACATGATCAGAGCGAGGCTTTCTCGCTTGCACATCAGGTGGCAATCATGCGGGCAGGGGTGATAGAGCAGCTTGCGGCACCCGAATTGCTGGTTTCAAATCCCACAACACCCGCTGTTGCTGATTTCTTGCGTCTCGGCTGTGTGATGCCCGTAGAACGCGAACATAGCTTCTATCGTATTTCTCAAACCGAAGTCCGGCTGAGCCACGCTGCCATGCCCGCGGATGCAACCCATGTACTTCTGCCGTCTCGCTCGGTGCATAGTGTTGCAATCGATGGTGCCGCAATTCCGGCTACTGTTTTGCGCACCCATTTTCGCGGGGACGGACACCTTACGACAGTTCGTATTGGGTCACAGCATGTCGGGCATGAGCTGACCTATCTCGATCAAAGCAGGCTTTCGCCCGGGATGCCGGTTGGCATTGCCATCGATACGGAACAGCTGCGCTGGTTCTCGTAACAATCACTTCACGTCACAGCATCTCAGGAGAGATTTATGAAGAAATCCCTTATCGGCGCCACTATGGCATTCGCCGCAGCGTTGCTGGCCAGCACTGCCGCATTTGCTGACATCACTGTTTATTCGGCAGGTCCCGGCAAGCTGATCGAAGGCCTTGCTGCAGGCTTTACCGCCAAGACCGGCACGAAGGTCAATGTCTTTCAGGCAACAACCGGCAAGGTTATGGCCCGTATCGAAGCCGAAGCTGCCAATCCTGTCGTAGACGTGCTCATTTCGGCTTCATGGGATACAGCAACCGACTTTGCAAAGCGCGACTGGCTCGTGGCTTATACAAGCCCGAATGCCGAAAAGGTTCCTGACTTCTTGAAGAATGAAACCGCAGTTGCCCAGGGCGTTTCGGCTCTCGGCATTGCATGGAACCCGAACAGCAAGACCCCAAAGCCGACTGAGTGGGCAGATTTGGCCAAGCCGGAATATAAGGATCTGGTGAATTTGCCTGATCCGTCACAATCGGGTGCAACATTTGAACTCGTTGCAGCTCTGCAGGCAGAGCAGGGCTGGGATCTTTTCAAACACCTGCATGAAAACGGCGCAACTGCTGCCGGTGCCAATGCCGAAGCACTGAACCCTGTGCTGCAGGGTGCCAAAGCTGCGGTATTTGGGGCAGTTGATTATATTTCGCTCGCAGGCAAGGCCAAGGGCGAAGCCATCGACGTCATCTTTCCAGCATCTGGTACCGTTATCGCGCCGCGCCCGGCCATGATTCTCAAGTGGTCGAAGAACCAGGACGAAGCCAAGCAGTTCATTGATTACATGTTGTCGGATGAAGGTCAGAAGATGGTGGCTGACACCTATCTGATGCCCGCGCGTTCTGACGTTGCTGCAAACCGTCCGCTGATCAGCGATCTGAAGATCCTCAAGATCGACGCTACAGCGGTTTACGGCAAGCGCAATGAAACGCTGAAGGAATTCAACACGATCTTCGGCGCAAAGAAATAATCAGATTGCGGCTCTTCCTGATTGTTAGGGAGAGCCGCTTATCCATTCTATTCAATAGATTATGAGCTAACGGCTATATTGCAACCGTTGTTCAACGACCCCGGGGGCAATCATGAGTGCAAAGACCGCTACCGCTGCAAATCCCCTTGGTTTTGTAGCCGTGATCGGACTCGCGATTGTGGTTGCAGTTCCATTCATTTTCATCGTCCTGCAGGCCATCTTCCCACAGATCGGTCAGGGTGTGCTGACTGCTCCTTTTGTGCATCTGCCAGCACTTTTTGAAGACCCCAAACTCTTGCGCATGACCGGGAACACCGTGTTGCTCGGCCTTTGCGTCGTTGCATTGTCTGCACTGATCGCTGTGCCGTTGGCGGTGTTCCGGGCGCTGTATAAGGTGCCGTTCGCGCTGGTCTGGGATGTACTGATGCTGGTGCCTTTCATGATCCCGCCTTACATCGCTACACTTGGCTGGATCATGACGTTGCAGCCCCGCGGCTATCTCGAACAGCTCGCGGGCTTCCATCTCGCGCCATTTCTGTTTTCGCTCGCGGGCATGACATTCGTCATGGCGCTCAACACATTTCCTCTGGTCTATTTTGCTGTTTCGCGCACCATCGAAGCGGTTGGAGCGCGCTATTCGGATGTCGGACGTGTGTTTGGTGCGTCGCCTTGGCGTTCGTTCTTCCGGATCACGCTTCCGCTCGCAACGCCGGGACTGGCGGCAAGCCTGTTGCTTGTCTTTGCCTCAGCCATTGAAGAATATGGAACCCCGGCGGCGCTCGGTAGCCGTTCCGGCTTTGAAGTTCTGGTAACGGAAATCGATCTCAGAATCTCCGATTGGCCGATTGATCTTTCGGGAGCTGCCGTCTTTTCGCTGGCCTTGGTCTGCCTGTCGCTTGCAGCGTTCATGTTTCAGCGTTGGATTTTGACGCGCCGGTCCTATGTTACGACCGGTGGAAAACCGCAGAACAAAGACAAGCGTGAACTTGGCGCGTTCAAAATCCCGGTTGTGATTTTCTTTGCCGTGATTGCCTTCGCGGCAACTGGCGTGCCGCTTCTTGCTATCCTTGCGACCGCATTGTCAAAGACAATTTCCGGTGGCCTGTCGCTAACAAATCTGGGTTTCGATAATTTTGCAGATATCGCGGATAATAGCGCGGGAGCTATGCGTGCTTTGTTCAATAGCCTGTCGCTTGGCTTAGCCAGTGCTCTGCTGACCGGCTTTCTTGGTGCTGTTGCCGCCTATGCGGTGGTAAAGATGCGATTTCGCGGGCGCTTTTGGCTTGATGTGCTTACGGTTTTACCCAATTCCCTGCCGGGTGTCGTGGTCGCCGTTGGCCTTATCCTCGCATGGAACCAGCCATCGTTACTCATCTCGCCTTACAATACGCCGCTTATCCTGCTGCTTGCTTACTGCTGCATTCTTCTGCCGCAGCCAATACGCTATGCGACAGCTGCCTTTCATCAAATCGGCGATAATCTCGAAGCTGCAGCACGCGTATGCGGTGCAAGCAGTTTCACGACCTTCCGCCGCATCATGCTGCCCCTGATCGCGCCAAGCCTGATCACCGCGATGCTGCTGGTATTTGCTGTGGCAACGCGCGAGTTGGTGGCGTCTATTCTCGTGGCACCAGTTGGAATGCAAACCATATCGATTTTCATATGGCGGCAGTTCGAGCAGGGCTCGGTTGGCCTTGGCATGGCGATGGCGTTTATTGCCATCCTCCTGACAACGTTGCTGCCGTTGCTCTTGATGGGGCTGCTGAAGCGGACCGGTCTGGTAAAAATCTAAAGCGGTTCTCGTTTAAGTGGAATGGCTTCTCCAAGCTAAAATCGCCCACTTTTGCGGGGAAGGTCCTGCCTGTCGACAAATTGCGTACAAGGATTTATTCTTTCAGTGTGCCACAGAGTCCGTGGCAGAGGCTGAAAGGATCAATCAATGTCTCTCACTACCCGACCGCCGCGCATTTCCGATGACGAGCGGCTGCAGCGTATCGATGTTCTGCGCCGTAATCTGAGTGAAAAAAACATTGGCGCTTTGCTGCTTGGGTCGACCGAGAGCCTGCTTTATTACACCGGTCTTGTCTGGCATTCGAGCGAACGCCTGCTTGGGGCTGTCATTACGCAAAACGAAATCGTCTATATCGTACCGGGATTTGAGCAGAGCCGCGTAGAAAGCCTTCCTCATCTGCCGGGTGAAATCCGCACCTGGCAGGAAGAGGAAAACAGCGCTGCACTTGTCGCCTCGCTGCTGAAGGCCAGTGAGACACTTGCCGTTGACGATGCCGTGCCGCTCTTCGTCTATAATGCCTTGCGCAGAGAGATCGGTGCCGATCGTCTGGTGGATGCTGGTCCGATCATTCGCGAACAACGCATAGCCAAGTCGCAAACCGAGATCGACATTATCAAATATGCCATGGGACTGACGCTTGAGGTGCATCGCCGTGCGCATCAGTTTATTCGCCCGGGCGTGGCTGCATCCGATGTTGTGCGCTTTATTGATGAACAGCATCGTGAACTGGGCGCAGGTCGCGGCTCGACCTTCTGCATTGTCTCTTTTGGCGAGGCGACGTCGCTGCCGCACGGCGCAGATGGCGAGCAGTTTTATAAGAATGGCGATGTCATTCTCGTCGATACCGGTTGCCGCATCGATGGTTATCATTCCGATCTGACCCGCACCTATATGCTGGATGAACCGACAGCGGAATTTGAACGTATCTGGACGATAGAGCGACAGGCGCAACAGGCTGTGTTTGATGCAGCAAAAAATGGTGCCGCCTGTTCAAGCCTTGATGACGCCGCCCGCGCGGTGATGATGAAGCATGGTCTGGGACCAGACTATCAACTTCCCGGCCTGCCGCATCGCGCGGGCCATGGTCTCGGTCTGGAAATCCACGAAGCACCTTACATCGTTCGTGGCAATCCGTTGCCACTTGCGCCGGGCATGTGTTTTTCCAATGAGCCGATGATCGTCGTTCCGGGGCAGTTCGGTATCCGTCTTGAAGACCACATTTACATGACGGCTCAAGGCCCTGAGTGGTTTACCCAGCCCGCCAAGGGGCCAACTGAACCTTTCGCTTAGAGCGTGTTTCGACCTGATTGAATCAGATCGGCGTTCTGGTGTGGTGGGTTTGAAGTTTCTATCATTTGTGTTGCATCCACGTTTAGGAACTTCAAATCCGTAAACCACACTCGATTCAATATCATACCAGTCATTTATTTTAACGCGCCTCTTGCCCGAAACCGCTTCGTATTTTTCGGGATGCGCTCAAACTCCGACAGAAGGACAGACCGATGACGGATAGTGAAACCACACTTACAAATGAGCGCAAGCGCGGTTCTGGCGTTAAAATGGTTTATGATCTCCTGCGTGACGAGATTCTTGATCTGGTGCTGTCGCCCGGCTGCCCGATCGATGAAGTGCAACTCGCCGAGCGGTTCAAAATGTCTCGTACGCCAATCCGCGAAGCTCTGGTGCGGCTGGCGGGCGAGGGGCTTATCGACACATTGCCCAATCGCTCTACCATGGTGTCGAATATCGACTTCCTCAACATGCATACTTATTTTGACGCGCTGACGCTGATGTATCGCGTGACGACCCAGCTTGCAGCCAAGCATCATCGACCGGAAGACCTGGAGATCATCGCCGCGCATCAGAAAGAGTTCGCCGTAGCGGTTGAAGCACAGGATGCGCTTGGCATGATTGCCACCAATGCTGCATTACATCTCGCAATCGCGGAAGCAGGCCGTAATCCCTATTTTACCACGCTGTTCAAGCGTCTCCTTGACGAGGGGCGTCGCATTCTGCGGCTTTACTACCAATCTTACAATGATCGGCTGCCCAAGCGTTTTGTGGAAGAGCATGACGAAATGATTGCCGCCATCGCTGCACGCGACATGAAATTGGCGGAGCAATTGGCGCACGAACATGCCGAGCAGATTGTGCGCCAAGTACAGAAACTGGTGATGCGTGAGGACCGTTTGGAAATAAGTTTGTAAGCTTGTCTAATTTTTGTCGACAAATAGAATACATACTGATATATCAATTATAGGGAGCTGACACGAGGCAATACGCCAAGACAGTTTCAACCGTTCTGTTTTTTGTTTTGTTGCATTGTCCTTCGCAAAGCTGCTCAGCAGTTTTACTGGAAATGCTCTGAGAGGAGTTTTAGATGGCTGCCAATATTTTCTCCGGCGTGATCCCGGCTCTGATGACCCCATGCAAGGATGATCGCACGCCCGATTTCGATGCGCTGGTGCGCAAGGGCAAAGAATTGATCGCTGCTGGCATGTCGGCTGTTGTTTATTGCGGATCGATGGGCGACTGGCCTTTGCTGACCGATGAACAGCGCATGGAAGGCGTTGCACGTCTGACCGCGGCTGGTATTCCAGTTATCGTCGGTACTGGTGCGGTAAACACCGCCGTTGCTGCCGCTCACGCGGCACATGCACAGAAGGTGGGTGCAAAAGGCCTGATGGTCATCCCGCGCGTTCTGTCCCGTGGTTCGGTGATTGCGGCACAGAAGGCTCATTTCAAAGCCATTTTGTCTGCCGCTCCTGATCTTCCCGCTGTTATCTACAACAGCCCATATTATGGCTTCGCAACCCGCGCGGATCTGTTCTTTGCGCTGCGTGCAGAACATTCCAACCTCGTCGGTTTCAAGGAATTCGGTGGCCCTGCCGACATGCGTTATGCAGCGGAAAACATCACAAGCCGCGATGATGATGTAACGTTGATGATCGGTGTTGATACGGCTGTGGTCCATGGCTTTGTAAACTGTGGAGCAACTGGCGCGATCACTGGCATTGGCAATGTTATTCCGAAGGAAGTCATTCAGCTTTGCAAGCTTTCGCAGGCCGCCGCCGCAGGCGACGCCGATGCGCGCCAGCGTGCGCTTGAACTCGAACAGGCGCTTGCTGTGCTTTCGTCCTTTGACGAAGGCCCGGATCTGGTGCTCTATTTCAAGCACATGATGGTTCTGAAGGGTGACAAGGAATACACGCTGCACTTCAACGAAACCGACGCTCTTTCTGACAGCCAGCGTGGATATGTCGAAGCGCAGTTCAAGCTGTTCAACAGCTGGTATGCCGAGTGGAGCAAGCTTCCGGGCGCAGTGCAGAAGTACAAGGCTTAATCTGGAGCATTTCCAGCAAAAGTGTGCAACGGTTTTGCGTTGGATAATGCGATGAAACAAATATTTAGAGCGGTTCCCACGATTCTGTAAAAGCAGGAACCGCTCTAGCCATAAGATGAAGAAAGGCCCTCCGTTTGGAGGGCCTTTTTTAGTTTTAGTTTCCGTGTTTTCGCGTGTTTTTATCCTAAAACCGGTTTCCGCTTTTGGGCGGCAAGCCCTAAGAAATGGCGTCCAGACCCTTTTCAAGGAGGAGATCGAGCTGATCGATTTCTGCCTTAGTGAGCTTGATACCCTCGTTTTCAGACTCGACACGCGCTTTGAACCGACGCTGGGAGGGCAAACGGGCGCCCTGACCGACGATTGCTTCAAAGAAGCTTTCTGCGCGGGCGAATGGATCGCCAGGGCGGCCTTTGGCAAATGCTTCCGGTGAAAATGCGATGATAAGTTCGCCATGTACTGGCGAAAGCGTCGTGGTGCCGAGGAAGTCGAGCACTTCCGGGCTGGTCAGGTCGCCAATCATGATTGCGGCAAGCAACTCAACCATCGTGCTGATCGCAGAGCCCTTGTGGCCGCCAAATGGCAACATGGCACCGGCCAATGCGGTTTCCGGATCAGTTGTCGGGTTGCCGTCAGCGTCCAGTGCCCAGCCCTCCGGCAGTTGCTTGCCTGCGCGGCGATGCAATTCGATCTCACCACGGGCGGCAACGGATGTTGCAAAGTCGAAGACGTAAGGCGATGTTTCCTTACGCGGCCAGCCGAAGGCAAAAGGATTGGTGCCGAGCAGCGGCTTGTTGCCGCCGGTTGGTGCTACGGTTGCGTAGCTCGGACACATGACGAGAGCAGCCAGTCCTTCGGCTGTCAGCGCTTCGACTTCCGGCCAGAGTGCAGAAAAATGCGTGCAGTCATTGATGACGAGTGCAGCAATGCCATTTTTGCGCGCGCGTTCGGCCAGAACTGGCACACCCATCTCGAAGGCAGGGTTTGCAAAGCCGTAATTGGCGTTCACACGTATGATGCTGGAGGCTTCCTGAGTAACGATTTCAGGAATTGCGTCTGCTTTTACCTTACCGGCCTTGACTGTGCGAAGCGCACCCTCGATACGGTATATGCCGTGAGATTTGCAGTGATCGCGTTCACCCGCAACAATCACACGAGCGACGGCTCCAGCCTGTATAGCGTTGAGACCCGCTTTACGAAAAATCGCCTCTACGCGGTTGTGAAGCGTTGCAATGCTCAGGATAGTGGTCTCGCTCATCATGCGTCTTTCATGGCTACGCCTGACGGGAGGGCCCACAGGCAATTGATATCTGCGCACATAATGTATACAAACATTCGGCAAGTGCAATTTAGATACGGTGGGATACTGGCTTTATTGCACGCCGATTTCTACAGGAGGATGAACGAATGGCATTCACGCCCAAAGGAAAACACCTTGTTGCTGGCGAATGGCTCGACGGAGCCGGCACATTTCAGTCTGCACCAGCAAGTGGGCCTGCCCATTCTTTCGCAGTTGGAACTGTTGATCTGGTGAACCGCGCTTGCGAAGCTGCGGAAGATGCTTTCTGGACTTATGGCTATTCGACACGCGCCGAGCGCGCCGCATTCCTGCGCGCAATTGCCGACGAAATTGAAGCACGCATTGCCGATATTGTGGTCATCGGTTCGCAGGAAACCGGCTTGCCGGAAGCACGCCTTCAGGGCGAAACCGGGCGCACAACCGGCCAGCTTCGTCTGTTCGCTGACCATATTGAAAAAGGTGATTATCTTGATCGCCGTTTTGATGCAGCGCTTCCTGATCGTCAGCCTGCTCCACGTCCTGAGATTCGTCTCGTTCAGCGTCCAATCGGACCTGTTGCCGTTTTCGGCGCATCCAACTTCCCGATGGCATTTTCGACTGCCGGTGGCGATACTGCAGCAGCCCTTGCAGCCGGTTGCCCTGTTGTCGTGAAGGGCCACTCGGCTCATCCGGGCACGGGTGAAATCGTAGCTCAGGCCGTTGAAGCTGCAATCGCCAAGACCGGTGTTCATCCGGGTGTGTTCTCGCTCATTCAGGGCGGTCGTCGCGACGTCGGCCATGCGCTTGTGCAGCATCCGAATATCAAAGCCGTCGGCTTTACCGGTTCTCTCGGTGGTGGTCGTGCGTTGTTCGATCTTTGCGCAGCACGTCCGGAGCCGATTCCATTCTTTGGTGAGCTTGGTTCGGTCAATCCGATGTTCCTGTTGCCAGAAGCAATGAAGGCGCGCGCTGAAACGCTCGGACAGGGCTGGGCCGGTTCGCTGACCATGGGGGCAGGCCAGTTCTGCACCAATCCGGGCATTGCCGTTGTTCTCGATGGTGCTGACGCTGATCGCTTTACCGAAGCAACCGTGGAAGGCCTCAAGAAGGTCGGTCCGCAGACCATGCTGACTGATGGTATCGCACAGGCATATCACGATGGTAAGGAGCGTTTTGATACGCGCAATGCCGTCAAGCCATTGTATGAAACTGAGTCATCAGGCCGTCAGGCTTCGCCAAATCTGTTTGAAACGACTGGCGAGCGCTTCTTGTCTGATCACGCTTTGGGCGAAGAAGTGTTCGGTCCTCTTGGGCTGGTCATTCGCGTTGGTTCCGTCGATGAGATGGAAAAGCTCGCTCGCGGCTTTGAAGGTCAGTTGACCACCACTATCCATATGGATGCCAGCGATCTCGATGATGCTCGCCGTCTTCTACCTGTGCTGGAGCGCAAGGCAGGCCGTGTGTTGGTCAATGGCTTCCCAACCGGCGTGGAAGTTGTAGACTCGATGGTTCATGGCGGTCCGTATCCGGCATCGACGAACTTTGGCGCGACAAGTGTTGGCACAATGTCCCTCCGTCGCTTCCTGCGCCCTGTTTCTTATCAGAATTTCCCGAAGGGCCTGCTGCCGGAAGATTTTGAATAGTCTTCTCTTGCAGATGAAAAACAGAAAGCCCCTCCATTGGAGGGGCTTTTCGCTGCTGAACACAGGGCAGACCGGAGTAACGTTTTGCGACGTGTACGGTTGCTTGAACCAATTGATGGCTTGGATTGACCAAGAAAACCTGAATTCCTAGTTTATTGTCGCCTTTGACTTGCTCGGGGAATATTTCTTCACCAGACGAAAGCTTTGTTTAGTTGTCGGGCGATCATTAGAGTCCACCAATGCTGACAAAGCACGTGCGTAATCAAGTACCAACCCCGGCGTCCACGCCATGGATTCTGCACGCTTGCGCATAAGCCCTGCGGCCCAAAGCTCCGGGAATACGATCGCCTGAAGTGCCTTGAAGACAGGCCACCGATGCTCGCGATAAACGCCTTCGAGCGCTGCATCCAATGCGTCAGCGACAGCACTTGAACAGTTCCTGTTGGTCAGGTTGTAAGTGTCGTTTGCACGATAATGCTTCCAGAAGGTCTTGAGGCGTGCAGCATCAATATTATTGATTTCGACTTGCACGGTGGAGGGGCACCATTCGCCTGACTCAATCTCGTAACTCGGCAAAAACCGACCGGCAACATTGTTATCGGCTGTGGCGCGCAAGGTGCGGCTGAATTCATCGGGATTGCGGTCTATTTCAGCTGCCGGGTAATGACTGATATAAATATCGGGAGCCATTTCCAGCGCCGCGTGTCCCGTCGAGATAACGCCGTTGCCGTCAACAGCGGCAATATAGCGATTGATTGCTCTTTGTCGGAGCGATGTCATTGCTGTGCCGGTGGGTGTCCAGACGTGAACGGTAAGCTTTTTGCGATTTCTGGCGCTCCGCTTCCGATAGAGCTTTGCCGCGCGCTGATTGAAGGGATTTCTGCTGAGAATACTCGTCAGCGAAGCATCTGCTTCCAGCCGCTTTATTCGGAACGCTATGCTGAGCAGGCCAACGCCTGTGAGAATGAGAACCACGCCGACATTTGTGCCGACCGTGCCTTCATACCATGTCGGCCAAGGCTGCAATGTTGCAATCGCAAGCAAGACTTCGATGATGCCGCCACCCAGGCCGACTTTCCAGCGTGGATATCGCACCACCCAGGCGCTGCCGATGCGTACGATGCCATCAATGAGGAAACACAGGCCGAAAAGAACAGCGAGCGCGAAGTTGCTTGCCGGTGTGGCGCTGATAATCAGAAAGCTCACACCAAGAAGTGCTACGCCTTGTACGATACGCATTCTACGCGCCGTGCCATAGCTCGCAATGGCCGCGAAGAGGCACAATAGGGCTTCAGGCAGGAGGAAGTAGCCAAACACACGTGCGGGTAAGACAGTTTTTCCGTCAAGTGCATCGATTACGATCAGTGCGCCACCGATAATCCAGAGCGCAGAGATTACCAGCAAGGTTCTCCAATGCCGCTGAATGATTTCGCGACCCAGCAGTAGAAACAGTATTCGTATCACCCCACCACTCCGCAAACTTTCTTCGCTTCTTGTTCATAGCCGCAAAGAGGGGAGCGTTTCAATGTAAAAGGAGTTTAAATTAGGGATGTCGCTATGATGGTCTCGCCGGTTAATTTTGCTCCAAAATAGAAAAAACCCCGCTGGGCGGGGCTTTTACTCATTGTGAAGTCGACGCTAAGTTATCGCTCGTCCGACCCAGATCAAGATACATGCTCCGATGAAACCGGCCACCAGATAACCGAACCAGCCACCGAATGAGATGCCCAGAAAGCCAAAGATAAAGCTGGCAATTGCTGCACCGATGATACCCAGAATAATGTTCATGAATATGCCTGTGTTGCTATTCATGAAGTTGGATGCAATCCAGCCTGCAAGACCGCCAATAATGATTGCAGCAATCCAGCCTACACCTGCTTCGCCCATGTCAGTCTCCCTATCTAGTTTGATAGATACGGATATGTATCAGATCGTGTTTTCGACAAGAGGCTGGTGGATTGAATTTGACGTTTGACTTCCGGCTGGCACAGATGCTGTTTCAAACGTCAAATTCAAATAATCCACTCGTTTGCCGTGCAACCGGCTTTTCAGGCAGCCAGCCGATTTGCAAGAACTTGTCCTGCACTTGCGCATTCGGCGGGTGTTAATTCCAGCCGCTCGAATTGATCATCAAGCAGCACAGGTAATGTATTGTCAGCGCGTACCGCTACAAGCCCGAAAGTCTCATCGCTTTTCTCGTCATAGTAGAGATACGGCACTTCATTTTTTGCAAAGCTGGAAAGGATCGTTCGCTTCTTTGGATGTGTAACCAAAGGCGTATAGCCGAGTTTTACGCGCCCCATGCTCTTTTTGCGGGAAGTAATCTTTGCCCAGCACAGTTGCAGCATCGAATTCGTTTTGGTGGCCGAGATCGACCTTGAAATCAGAACAAAACGCTTGATGGAGAGGATGGAGGTGCCAATCATGATGCCAACAAGTGCCACACCGACGGAAAGACGGTTCCAAAACTCATCCAGCGCAAGTGTAAGAGTTGCATTATTGGGGTTGGTTTTTTGCATCACAACATCAGTTTCGTAATCGCCGCTGGATAGGCTCAGGAATGAAAAGTCAACGGACTTGAGTTTGTTTTCGCCTTCATAACGGTAAGAGAGGGTCGCTTTGCAGTCGGTGATCATTTTCTTGGTACGGCAATTTCCGTTGAGAATGGTAGCATCCTCAATGATCAGTGGATCATTCTTGATGAGGTAATCAGAATACAAGCCCGGTCCCCACAAAACCGTAACAACAACTGATATGACCGCGAAGATTATTGCCAAAAACAGCAGCTTCCATTTATCCGCAAAGCCATGCTTTTTCACTTTGATCGGGCGGACGGGAAGGACACCAGACAAATCTGGCAACGGGTAATTATCACGCATGGATTTAATATCTTTGGTTATTGGTGGGGAAGGTCGTGTCATCTAGCGGAGCATTGGATGGTGCTTAAATAGAATTATCGCCCTTTCCAGTAACGTAAGGTTACAGTTCGTATATTTGCGAGAGATGGACAATCTTCCCAACAACTGGCCACTTGCATGTTGTTGTCATCACAATACGCTGTCGTGTCCGTTAAGCAGGTTTATCGGAACCAATATTCGACTGAACGCATTTGGATGGTGACACCCACGTCATAATGCCGTTCTGGAGAATTAAGAATGCTTCGTATTATTCTGACTGCCGTTGCAGGTCTCGCAATGATTTCCTTTACCAATGCGCAAACCGCGACAATGACGGAGGAAACGCAAACAGAAGTATTTGTTACTGCGAAACCCACTGATGTGCTCAGCTACAATCTCATTGGTCTTGATATCCTGAATGGCGACAATACAAACATCGGCGAAATTAAAGATCTGATTATTTCGGAGGGCCAGTTGGCCGGATATATCGTGTCCGTCGGTGGTTTTTTGGGTGTGGGCGAGAAATATGTGGTGGTTAGCCCTGAAGCCGTAGACATCACTTACTTCGATGATGAGAAAAAATGGTCTGCTGTGATGAATTCTACCAAGGAGGAAATTCAAAAGGCTCCAGAGTTCAAATATGAAGGGCGCTGGGCCAAGTAACGCGTGACCGTTCGCACGACCCGCGCATATGATTGGCCTTATAATGAAAAACGAGCGGAACAGTTCTCTGTTTCGCTCGTTTTCTTCATGGAGTGGCGGTCGTGTCAACCGAACATGGCGGTATAGAAAACATGGGGATTTTTTCGGTTTCTTCCCGTGGCCAACGAAATGGCAGCCGAGTTCTTGTCCCGTCCGACCGTCGCTTCTTGATGATTGCGTTAGCTAAATCTCGCGCATTTGATTTCCGAAATTCGCGAATATGAATTGACCGACATAGGCCGCGATAGCTGCTTTGAGCAGATCACCGGGCACAAACGCCAAGTCTCCGACGAAAGCGGCCAAAGGAGAGAGGCCGACATAGACGATCAGCCAAGCCACACCGAATAGGTGATCGATGACGACACCGATAGTCGCGGCAAAGAAGAAGCCTGCAAAGGTCTTCCAGCCACCATTGCTACCTCGTGCCACTTTGTCTGAAATCCAGCCTGTCGCAAAGGCAGCAGGCAGAAAACCAACGAGATAGCCAGCTGTCGGGCTGAGGAAGATGCCGGGACCGCCGCGGCCTCCCGCCAAAACAGGTAGGCCGATTGCGACTAGTGCCATCAGCAACAAGACCGAAAGCGCGCCTCCGCGTGCGCCGAGGACCACACCTGCGAGCAAAACCCCCAGACTCTGTGCATGGATTGGGACAGGAACAAAGGTGAGCATAATCGGCGGTATCAAGCCTAGCACCACGATGATTGCTGTAAATAGCGCGATCATAACCAAGGATTTCGTTTGCACGTCTTGTACCTTCTTGCTGCCGCATATCTTTATCGAAGCGGTTATGCGCTTAGATGTCTATGTTTAATCTTGTTTGCGTGCATTCATTCCGAATGCCTCTTGCATCAATGGCATTCGCAATTTCATCTGCGCTTTGTAGCGTGCCAATTACCATTGGCACGATCATCGTGGATAGCCGCATTTTCAACCCGCGTGCGCGGTGTGCCTCCGCTACCGATCTGTAGCGCGCGTGCACCTCGGGAACGAAGCGGATCACCAGCCCGATTGCCAGTCCGATATCCCGGGCATTCCCTATGCCAATCGCCTCAAACGGTCGAGCAGCTTTGGTTATCGTGTCAATAAACTGTCCAATCGTCGTGGTGGCGGTAATCACGGCGGCAAAGAGGGTCAAGGAACCCAGCCGCATCAGAACAATCGAAGCCGCATGAACACCGTCGGCGTAGGCGGTCCAAACCACCACCACTGCAATCGTCAGTAGGAGCGGCCATGACGTTATCCATTGGACAACTGCGGTTCGGCTTGAGATTAGCGAGCCAGCGACCACAAGCGTGGTTACAACTCCAAGAGCCGCAGGAGATTTGAGGATAAACAGAACGACACTCAACCCGAAAAGGGCAATGAGCTTGACTGCTGGCGGTAATCGGTGGATCGGCCCATCGCCGCGTGCTTCATAGAAGTTCATGAGGCGAGCGCCAGATATTGGGCAATCGTTTTGTCAACTGGGCCGTCAGCGATCAGCTTGCCTTGATGGAACAGCAGTACGCGGTCGAAGCCTGAAAGTAGGGTCAGATCATGGCTGACCACGATGACGTTCTCTTTAAGATCACGAATGGTGCGTTCGACGATATTTCTGTTTCTCAAATCGAGCTGATTGGTGGGCTCATCCATAATGACAATGTCAGGAGATGTAACGAGAACTGAGGCGAGCGCCGCAAGCTGAAGTTCGCCGCCGGATAGTTCGTGCGCCCTGCGCTCTGCCAGATGTGTAATTCCGATCCGATCTAATACGCTTGAGACCGCAAACGCAATTTCCTGCTTGCTGAGCCCACGCGATTGCAGGCCCAATGCCATATCGTCTTTTATCAGCGGCAGGACGATTTGGTTTGCGGGGTTCTGGAAGATATAGCCAACAGCAGCGCGAACCTTCGCCCCATCGCTTGCCGTATCGTGGCCATTCGTCACGACGCGGCCTGAGGACGGAAGAACAAGCCCATTCACCATGCGCGAAAAGGTGCTCTTTCCTGACCCGTTCAAGCCGATAATGCCGATGCGCCGTTCCGAAAGCTTAAGCGAAAGCGGTTCCAGCACCACCTTATCGGCAAATTTCGCTTCAGCTCTATCAAACAGAATGTTCAATTTTTGATCCCACACAATGCGACTTTGCTTTGCCCTTCGCAGAAGGGGCGGTCAAGGCATTCAATGCAATAGATGCGCCTGAAGCTGGTTATCGAGCGTTGTAATAAGAGCTTTTAGGCATTCAGTTTTCCATTTCTGGGTTGCGGCACCTTTGCAAAAGTTTCAACAAAACGACGGCGGTATCGTCGATTTGAATAAAATGCTCCCACGAAATTTGTCATATCAAAGGCTTGAACGGTTGATCCATCAGTGGAACTCTGATCATCTTCTATGAAGGCGTGACTTAGGGAGGGGATCGCTGAATGTCTGTTGTAATGCCCGAATTGCGTGCTGATACCATTATTTATAACGGCACGATCTGGTGTGGATATGAAGAGGGCACTGTTGAAGCCCTGGCAATCTGGCAAGGCAAGGTACTTGCCGCTGGTAACAAAGATCAAATCTGGTCCCTCAAAGGGGATAAGACACAATTGATCGATCTGAAGGGACGCTTTGCTACCCCCGGATTAAACGATTCTCACCTTCACCTGATATCGGTTGGGCTTACACTCAAATGGCTTGATGCAACGCCGAAGGCCGCTCCCACTTTGGAAAGCCTGCTTGGGGCAATACGCGATATGGCCGCCTCCGTTCCCCCGGGGACATGGATCAGAGCGCGTGGCTATGATCAGACCAAGCTCGATATCGGCCGTCATCCGCATAAATCAGAACTTGATGCTGTCGCTCCAGACCACCCAGTCATGCTGGTGCGTGCCTGCGGTCACGTTTCGATCTTCAATTCTAAAGCTTTTGAACTGGCGGGTATTGATGAAAAATCAACTGTGCCAGAGGGTGGTTTGATCGAACAGCAAAATGGTGTGCTGACCGGAATGGTCGCCGAAAACGCACAAGGTGCAGTTCGCAAAGCGATCCCCAAGGCCACTACGGAAGAGATGATCGAAGCGATTGAAGCCGCGGGCAATCTGCTGCTTTCATACGGTATCACCAGCGTCATGGATGCAGCCGTCGGGCAGGTTGCAGGCTTTGATGAAATTCGCGCTTACAATTTTGCGAAGCTTCAGAAGCGATTGCCAGTGCGCACCTGGCTGGTGTTGCTGGGCGACCCTGGGCCGTCGATCGTGCAGAAATGCTATGAAGCAGGACTGGTTTCGGGCGTCGGTGACGACATGCTGACAGTCGGTGCTGTCAAAATATTCCTCGACGGTTCGGCAGGTGGGCGCACAGCATGGATGAGCAAGCCTTATCTGGGTGACGATAACAATATCGGTGTGCAGATATTGCCGGATGCTGAACTGGAAGCGCTTGTCCTTGATGCCCACAAAAAGGGCTATCAGCTTGCATGTCACGCGATTGGTGATGCAGCCATTGGTCAGCTCATTACAGCCTATGAAAAGGCGCTCGCAGCCTATCCCGATCCGGACCGCCGCCACCGTATCGAGCATTGCGGCTTTTCCACGCCTGAACAACATGAACGGATGAAGAAGGCCGGCATCTATCCGTGCCCACAGCAGGTTTTCATCTACGATTTTGGCGATGCCTATATCTCGGTGCTTGGGGAAGAAAAGGCGTTGTCGAGCTATCCGCTCAAAACATGGAAGGACCTCGGGTTCAAACCAGCGACTGGCAGCGATGCGCCGGTTTGTCATCCCAATCCTTACCCGAATATCTATTCGATGCTGACACGCGAAACAGGCAAGGGAACGGTCATGGATGCGCGTGAGCGCGTCTCCATCGAAGAGGCGCTCCAGGTCTATACCGAATATGGCGCTTTTTCACAGAAGCTTGAAAATGTGAAAGGCAAATTGATACCGGGGCAGGTGGCTGATATTGCGGTGTTTTCGCGCAATATGCTCACTGCAAAACCAGAGGAAATTCTCAACGATACGCATTGCGTGCTCACCCTTCGCGAAGGCGAAGTGGTGTTCGAACGTTCGTAAGGAGGACAGGCAGCGAAGCTTTGGCCAAGCTGCCTGAAACGTTCATTCGGATCTCATAAATAAAGTAAAAAGGGGATGACTATGAGAAAATTTGCATTGCTTGCAGCGATGTCCGCTGCATTGATGGCGGGAACCGCAGCTTACGCTGCTGACGAGCCGCGTTCAGGAGGTGTCATCAATTTTGTTGCGCCTTATGGGGACAGTTTCTCGACGCTCGATGTTCAATCGTCGCCAGCGACACAGGACGAGTTTTACGCGAAAGCCATTCATCGCACGCTTTATGATTGGGATGCCGATCAGAACAAGCCTGTCTTGGGTCTCGCAACAGATGTGAGTGTGTCGGACGATAAGCTCGTCTATACTTACAAGCTGCGTCAGGATGCTTTTTTCCATGACGGCAAGCCGCTGACGGCAGATGACATTATCTGGAGCTATACCCGGATAATGGACCCGAAGAAGGCGTTCCCACCGGCACGGTACATCGCTGAGATCAAGGGTGCGGAAGAATACACGCAGGGTAAGGCCAAGGAAATTTCCGGTCTGAAGAAGATCGATGATCATACTCTGGAAATCACCCTCAAGCAGCCCATCGATCCCGGCTATCAGTTTATGCGCAACAACACGGCGATCTATCCAGCGGGGCAGGGCGATAGCGACGAATTCCAGCGGCATCCGATTGGTCTGGGCCCATACAAGTTTGCCCAATATGTTCCCGGCTCCCGTCTGACGGTTGAAAAGTGGGACAAATATTACGAAAAAGGCAAGCCTTACGCCGACAAGATCAACATCATGATCATGGGCGATGCGTCCGCACGCGACGTTGCGTTTCGCAATAAGGAAATCGACGTAGCGGTGCTTGGACCGGCGCAATACACCGCCTATCTCGCAGACCCAGAGCTTTCCAAAAACATGGTCGAGGTTGCCGAGGTTTACACTCGCGCTGTCGGCTTTAACCCGGATTTCAAGCCTTTTCAGGATAAGCGCGTCCGTCAGGCGATCAATTACGCCATCGATAGCGACCTGATCATCAAGCGTCTGGTCAAAGACAAGGCATATCGTGCGGTTGGTTGGCTTCCAAATTCGTCGCCTGCGTTCGACAAGGATGCAAAGCCATATTCATATGATCCTGAAAAAGCCAAGGCCTTGCTAGCAGAGGCTGGCTATCCAGACGGTTTTGAATTTGAGTTGACTGCAACACAGAATGAGAGCTGGGGTCTGACCGTCGTTCAGGCTATCATTCCGATGCTGGACAAGGTTGGAATCAAGGTGAAAGCCAAGCCGGTTGAGGCTTCCGTGCTTGCGGATGTGGTTCCGGCTGGCAATTTCCAGGCCTATATGTGGTCGCTGGAAAGCGGTCCGGATGCCTTGACGACAATGCAGTGCTTTTATTCGACGACACCGCAATCAGCATGTAACTATCAAAAGTTCGCCAATGCCGATTTCGACAAGATTGTCGATGAAGCGAAGCTGGCCAAAACCGAAGAAGAAAAGAATGAACTTCTGAAGAAAGCCAATAATCTGTTGCAGGAAGAAGCGCCGGTCTGGTTCTTCAATTACAACAAGGCTGTCATGGCGCATCAGCCGTGGCTGCATGGTTTGCAGCCAAATTCGGCAGAGCTCGCAGTTCAGTCCTATGAAAAGCTTTGGGTAGACGACACGGTTCCGTCCAATCGTTAATTCCGGCTGATCTGGATCGGCCCGCTCGTTTCCGGGCGGGCCACTGATCCCCTTTGCTCCAGCATGTTTCATGCTGATCCGAAAGGAGGACCGTGTGCTCTATTTTCTTGTCCGCCGTGTTTTGCAGATGATACCGACAATCTTTGCGGTATCCCTGCTGATCTTCGTCATTTTCAGCGTTGTTCCGGGAAGCATTGCAACCAGCCTTGTCGCCAATGGCAAGGGCATGAATGATCCGAAAATAGTCGAAAAGATCACGCAGGAGTTTGGTCTCGACAAACCCGTTCATGTGCGGTTTGGCAATTATCTTGTTCAGCTGGCACAGTTCGATCTCGGAACCTCTTACCGGTCGAGGCAACCGGTGGTTTCGCTCATCCAGGAACGTATGTGGCCGACGCTGAAACTCGCCTTCGCAGCGATGGGCTTCGCTATCCTGATCGGTGTACCACTCGGTTTTCTGGCGGCGCTCAAGCCCGGAAGCATTCTCGACAGTGTGACGATGATAGGCGCGGTGTCCGG
>Ga0308157_10002140_pt1 | contig 34444 bp, 29 predicted proteins | sample PhyBR1_FD_201035 | JGI IMG/M metagenome (GOLD analysis project Ga0308157, IMG submission 201035) | Phyllosphere microbial communities from UC Gill Tract Community Farm, Albany, California, United States - DLSLB.R1 | ecosystem: Host-associated > Plants > Phyllosphere > Unclassified | place: USA... | reverse complement strand
TTCGTGTGCCAGCGTGGCGCTGACGCGCAGGGCGGACAGGAATCGAACCTGCAACCTGCGGTTTTGGAGACCGCTGCTCTGCCAATTGAGCTACCGCCCTAGAGACCGTGAGGCCTCTGGATCTGCTTCCTCCCCACACCCGCGGGCATGGAAAAAGGATGCAGACAACTGCCTGTCCAGTGTACGGCATGCGGTGTGCCCCGGCGAACCGCGCCCTCCGACGGGCTCGAGCACGCGCTGCTCAGAACAGCTGGCGCCAGTTCGCCCTGGCGAGATCCAACAGCTCATCCCCGCGGCCCGACATGACCGTGCGGATGGCGTACAGCGCGAATCCCTTGACCTGCTCGGCGGTGATCGCCGGCGGCATGGACAGCTCCTGACGCTCTGTGACGACGTCGAGCAGGGCGGGGCCGTCGTGAGCGAGCACCTCGCGCACAGCATCCGCAAGGTCTTCGCTGCGCTCCACCCGGCGCGCGAAGATGCCGAGTGCCTCGGCGACCGCCGCGAAGTTCGGATTCTCGAGATCTGTCGCGTACGTCACGAACCCTGCGGCCTTCATCTCGAGTTCGACGAAGTTGAGCGAGGAGTTGTTGACGACGATCGTCTTGACCGGCAACCTGTTCTGGGTGAGCGTGATGAGCTCGCCCAGCATCATGGCGAGTCCTCCGTCTCCCGCCAGCGCGACGACCTGACGATCCGGCCGCGCGGTCTGCGCTCCGATGCCGTGCATGAGGGCGTTGGCCATGGATCCGTGGGTGAACGAGCCGATCAGGCGTCGCCGTCCGTTCATGGTGAGATAACGTGCCGCCCACACCGTGGGCGAGCCGACGTCGGCGGTGAAGACCGCATCATCGCTCGCCGCCTCATCGACCAGCCGCGCCAGGTACTGCGGATGGATCGGGTTCCCGCGCTTGGTGGCGACGGCCAGTTCGTCGAGCTTGGTGCGCGTCCTGCGATAGTGCGCGACGGCGTCATCGAGGTGTGAACGATCGGACTTCTCCGCGAGGCGCGGGACAAGTGCTTCCGCTGTGGCCTTGACGTCGCCGACGAGGCCCAGATCGAGCGGATGCCGCCTGCCGAGCTGCGAGCCGCGGATGTCGACCTGGATCGTGGTGGCGTCCTCCGGATAGAACTGCGGGTACGGGAAGTCGGAGCCCAGCACCAGCAGGGTGTCGGCGGATTCCATCGCCCGATAACCGGAGGCGAATCCGAGCAGTCCCGTCATCCCCACGTCGAACGGGTTGTCGTACTCGATGAACTCCTTGCCCCGCAGGGCGTGCACGATGGGTGCGCCGAGACGATCGGCGAGCGCGACGACCTCGTCGTGCGCGCCCTCGACACCTGCGCCGGCGAGGATCGTCACCTTCGTGGCGGCGTTGAGCAGCTCTGCGGCCCGCTCGAGTTCGCTCGGGCTCGGGACGATCACCGGATGCGTGCGCTCGATCACGACGGCGCGATCGACGGGAACGTCGGCGAGCGCGACCTCACCCGGGATCACGATCACCGCGACCCCGCGCTTCTCGATGGCTTCGCGCATCGCGATCTCGAGGATGCGCGGCATCTGCACGGGATCGGCGACGTACTCGACGTAGACGCTGCACTCCCGGAACAGATCCTGCGGGTGCGTCTCCTGGAAGTACCCCGTGCCGATCTCGCTGGTCGGGATGTGCGCTGCGATCGCGAGCACGGGGACGCGCGAGCGGTTGGCATCGAAGAGCCCGTTGATCAGGTGCAGGTTGCCCGGACCGCAGGAGCCGGCGACGACGGCGAGATCTCCGGTGAGGGCCGCATCGGCCGCCGCGGCGAACGCGGCGGATTCCTCGTGGCGCACATGCAGCCACCGGATCGTGCCGTCCTTGCGCAGCGCATCGGTGAATCCGTTGAGCGAGTCTCCCGGGATGCCGTAGACCCGGTCGATGTGGTTGGCGCGGAGGGTATGGACGATGTTCTCAGCGACGGTGGCCATGACATCCACGCTACGCCAGACGGCCGGGCGCAGGGCGAGTCCTTCGGCATCCGTCTGCGGATCCCGAGGTTCTGCGACGCAGAAGCGCCCCTCCTCCGCACTCGCGGATGAGGGGCGCCCTTCTGCGATCGTCAGCCGATCGGGATCGCGGCGTACAGGATCCAGGTGAGGAGGAACCCGGTGACACCGAGCACGGTGGTCAGAGGCGTCCAGGTGCGCAGGCCGTCCTTGACCGACAACCCGAGGTAGCGGGTGACGACCCAGAAGCCGGAGTCGTTGACGTGGCTGAGACCCAGAGCGCCGTAGCCGATCGCGACAGCGACGAGGGCCACGTGGATGGTGTCGAGGCCGAGCACGGCGACCGACGGCAGCAGCAGACCCGCCGTCGTCGTGATCGCGACCGTCGCCGATCCCTGCGCCGCGCGCATGATGAGCGAGATGAGGAACGCGGCGAGCAGCAGCGGCATGCCCGAGCCCGCGAGCACCTCGGCGACCGCACCGCCGATGCCGGTCTCGGTGAGGATCTTGCCGAACGCGCCACCCGCACCCGTCACGAGGATGATGACGGCTGCGGCGGGCAGTGCCGACTCCATGACCTCGCCGAGCTTCGCGGCCGACCACCCGCGGCGCACGCCGAGGAAGAACATCGCCGCGGCGATCGCGACCATGAGCGCGAAGATCGGCTGGCCGATCATCGACAGGAAGCTGTTCCAGAAGCTGCCGGCCTCGAACGCGGGCGCCACGGCGGTGCCGAGCATGATGAGCACGAGCGGCAGCAGGATCAGTCCGAGCACGGTGAAGGCGCTGGGCGCCTTCTCACCGTCGCGGAGGCCCGCGTTCACGGAGGGCTGGTCGTTGCCGAAGCTCTCGAACATCTCCTTGGTCGCCTCGATCATCGCGAACTCGCGGCGGTTGATCAGCTTGCCCACCCAGAAGGACAGCGCCGCGAGCGGGATCGACACGAGGAGCGCGAAGATCGTGACCCAGCCGATGTCGGCGCCGAGGATCGTCGCACCGCCGACGATGCCGGGGTGCGGCGGGACGGCGACGTGCACCGCGAGCATGATGCCTGCGACCGGGAGCCCGAACTTGATCGGGTTGAGACCGGCGACCTTCGAGAACGCGAAGATGATCGGCACGAGGATGATGAAGCCGGCATCGAAGAACACCGGGATCGCGAGGATGGCCGCCGCGATCACCAGGGCGATGCCGACCCGCTTCGGGCCGAGCCACTTGGTGAACTTCCCGGCGAGCGACTCCGCACCGCCGGAGAGCTCGATGATCTTGCCGAGCATCGATCCGAGGGCGACGAGCACGGCGACGGAGCCGAGCGTTCCGCCGACACCGGCGATGATCGCCTGGATGATGCCGAGTCGTTCGACGGTGCCGTCATCCGCCGTGATGTTCGTCATCGGAAGACCGGCGGCGAGGCCGACGACGATCGAGACGAGGATCAGGGCGTAGAAGGCCTGCATCTTGAAGCGGATGATCAGCAGGAGCAGCAGGGCGAGGCCTGCGATTCCGATCGCGATCAACGCGGGAAGAGGGAGCGTCACTGGATCTCTTCTTTCAGTTCTCCGGCGCGAGTGCACCGGGGTGGGGTGTGGGTCAGGAGCGTCGTTCGGGGGCGATCACGCGGATCACGGCGGAGTCGTCGTGCGCACCGAGGCCCTGGGCCTCGCCGAGCAGGAACAGCTGCTCGGCGGCGTTCGCGACGGGAGTCGAGAGGTGGGCGGCACGAGCCGCGTCGCCCACGATGCCCATGTCCTTGACGAAGATGTCCAGGCGGCTCAGCACCTCGGCGCCGTCCTCGTCATAGGCCTGCAGCGCACGAGGCCCGCGGTTGCCGAGCATGAACGAGTTCGCGGCCCCCGCGGTGAGCGCCTCGAGCGTCTTCTCACGGTCGAGTCCGAGGGCGTCGGCGAGTGCGAGCGCCTCGGCTGCGGCGGCGATGTGCACGCCGCACAGCAGCTGGTTGACCGTCTTCAGCGCCTGTCCGTCACCGGGCTTGTCGCCCACGATCGACAGCGTGGACGCGAGCTGTTCGAGCACGGGTCGTGCGACCTCGAGCGCGGCAGGGGTTGCGCCGACGACGATAAGGAGATCTCCTTCTCCGGCGCGCACGGGCCCTCCCGACAGCGGTGCGTCCACCAGCTGCGCGCCGTGCTCGGCCAGACGTGCGGCGATGTCGGCGATGCCGTCGGTCCCGACGGTGCTGGTGAGGATGACGACCGCGCCGTCGGCCAGGTGCGACGCGAGGCCGGTCTCGCCGAACAGCAGTCCGTTCAGCTGTTCGCCGGTGCGCACTGCCACGAGAACCGCCTGGGCATCGGCGACGGCATCGGCCGCGGAGTCCGCCGGCGTGACGCCCTTCTCCGCTGCCAGAGCGATGCGTTCTGCGGCGATGTCGAAGCCGCGCACCTCGAAGCGCTCGGCGAGACGGGTGGCCATCGGGAGCCCCATGGCTCCCAGACCGATGACGGCGACGGTGGAGGTCATCGCTGTTCCTTTCCATTGGCGTCGGCGAGCGTCGAGACGACGCGTGCCAGAGAATCCGTGTCGCCGACGTTGCCGGCGAAGACGATGTAGGGGATGCCGACGGCGGGGCCCGTCTCGGGCTGCCACAGCGAGACGATTCCGGGGAGCATCGGTCCCAGTACCGTGGCCCGGCGGATCTCGAGCGCCTCGCTCGCGACGTCGCTCGAGGTGATGCCGCCCTTCGCGATCACGAACCGGGGCGGCGCGAGTGCGAGCACGCGGCGCACCAGGTCGACGACGCCGCTTGACACCTTGCGTGCGATGTCGAGGCTCTCGTCGCCGTCGGCTCCGGTGACGAGTTCGCGCGTGGTGTGCACGATGACCGTGCCGTTCGCGAGCGCCTGCGCCGCGGCATCCGCCTGGGCATCGAGGTGGGCATCGCGGCGCTCATCGATCAGTTGACGCACGTCGAGTTCGATCGTGACGGTGTCCGGTCGCTGACGACGCAGCTCCTCGAGCTGCTCGGTGGTGAGCGGCACATGGCTGCCGACCACGACGAGTCCGCCGCGGTCGTAGGCGAACGGGATGTCCTCGGCGACGACGGGTTCGGCGATCTCCTGACCGATGTGCGCGCGCACATACGGCGGACCGACACGCAGCAGCACGTCGCGATCGCGCATGCGGTGAAGTGCGAGCGCGACGACGCGCATGTCGGTCTCGTCCACGACGTCGACCACGACGACCGACCCCGTCGGCACGTCGCGGAGGAAGGACACCACTGCGTCGACACCCGAACGGATGACGCCGATCGTCAGGGCCGCCACGTCGTCCGAGGCGATGCGTCCTGCGGTCTTCTCGGCGATCCATTCCCGCAGATCGGATGCGGCGAACCCGAACGTCGCGTCCTGCGCGAACGGCGTCTCCCCCACCGGCGTCGCCTCGCCGTCGGTGACCCAGTAGTGCACCGACTCGACCGTGATGCGTCCGGCATCGGGGAAGGCGGGGACGATCAGGACGAGCTCAGGAGCCGTACCGCCGTGCGCGACGATCTCTCGGGCCAGCACATCGGTCTCGAGCGGGAAGTGACCGCGGAGCGTCGAATCGCTCCGCGACACGAACGTCACACGACGGCCGGCCTCGGATGCCGCGGCGAGGGCGACGGCGACGACCTCGCTGTTGCGCGCGGCGGCGGCGTCCTCGTCGAGCGACCGGGTGTTGGTCAGCACGTAGACGGCCGCGGCTCCGGTCGCGAACGCGCCGGCGAGGTCTTCGTGCTCCCAGCGGGTCAGCACCGGGAGACCGGAGACCGACTGGGTTCCGGTGGGATCGTCGTCCAGCACGACGAGCACGCCGTGCGTGTCGAGGGCGGCGCGGACCTCGTCGGCGCCGATCCGGACGGGCGCCGGCAGGGAGGCGAGAAGCGCGTCGAGGTGCATGGGAACTCCTTCGTCCAGGATCTGCTGCGGTATGCGAGATTCTCAGAGATCGTTATCCGATATCAGATAACGAGAGTACGCCCCGTTCGCGCTTCCGCAAAATCGCGGCGTCTACTCGCCCAGCACGTAGTGCAGCAGGTCATCTCGGGTCTGGCGCATGTGACTCGCCATTGCCTCGCGCGCGGCATCCGCAGAACGCGTGCGCATCGCCTCGAGCACCGCCGCATGCTCGACGATCGCGTGTTCGCGGATGTCGCGCACTGAGCTCGTCTCGGTGCGCGAGTCCTGCAGCATCGTGGTGAGCGGACGCACGGATGCGACGAGGATGCGGTTGTCCGCCGCTGCGAAGATCACGTCGTGGAACGCGAGGTCGGCATCCACGAAACCCGGGACATCGCCGTTGTCGTGCGCCGCGCGCATCAGGGCGAGCATCGACTCGAGCTTCGCGATGTGCTCGTCCGTGCACCGCGGGGCGGCGAGCTCGGCCGCGCCGGTCTCGAACATCACACGCATGTCGATCAGGTCGAGCGATGAGCGACGACGGGCTCCCCCGCTGCGGGCCACGCGCACGACGGCTTCCAGCCCGGTCCATTCGTCGACCGGTGCGATCCGGTGCCTGCTGCCGGGTACGGGGACGATGACGCCCTGCGCCTGCAGCAGTCGCACGCCCTCACGCAGCGTCAACCGCGAGACGCCGAGCAGCGCCGCGAGATCGGCCTCCGCGGGAAGGGTCTCGCCAGCGACGAGCCGCCCGGCGATGATCTCGTCGAGCAGCCCGTCGACGACGGATTGCGTGCGGGAGACTCGTTCGACCTTCATGCGTCCAACGGTAGCGCCACCGCACGCTTCAGCAGATTCAGCCCTCAGGCCGTGCGGATGAGCTTCTTGTTGACGAACTCATCCGCGGCGAGGTGACCGAGCTCGCGCGAGGTGCCGCTGCGCTTGACTCCGCCGAACGGCAGTTCAGGGCTGTCGGCGAGCACGAGGTTCACGTAGACCATGCCCGCCTCGATCCGATCCGCGACCCGCTCGGCCTGCTCCGCATCCGTCGTGAAGAGGTACGAGCCCAGGCCGAAGGCCGTGTCGTTGGCCAGCTCCACCGCGGCATCCTCGTCCGCGACGCGGTACACGACGGCGGCGGGACCGAACAGCTCCTCACGGTACGCATCCATCTTCGCCGTCACATCGGCCAGGACCGTCGGTGCGAAGAAGGCGCCGTCGCGGGTGCCTCCGGTGAGCAGGGTCGCGCCCTGTTCGACCGCACCGTCGACCTGGCTCTGCAGGTGCTCCGCCGCTGCGAGCGATGCGAGCGGCCCGAGCACGGTGTCGTCCTGCATCGGGTCAGTCGCCGGCACGATCGACATGCGCGCGACGAACTTCTCCACGAACTCGTCGTACAGATCGTCCACGATGATGAAGCGCTTCGCGCCGTTGCAGGCCTGGCCGTTGTTGTCCAGGCGCGCGTCGACGGCGGCCTGCACCGTGGCATCCATGTCGTGTGTGGACAGCACGATGAAGGGGTCGGAGCCACCGAGCTCGAGCGCGACCTTCTTGAGATTGCGTCCCGCCACCTCGGCGACCGCAGCGCCCGCGCGCTCGGAACCGGTCAGGGAGACGCCCTGCACGCGCGGATCGGCGATGATGCCGGCGATCTGCTCGTTCGTGGCGAGCACATTCTGATACGCACCGTCCGGGAACCCTGCGGTGCGATAGATGTCGGCGATCGCGTTCGACGACTCGGGGCATTGAGGTGCGGGCTTGAGCAGGATCGTGTTGCCGACGACCAGGTTGGGCGCGGCGAAGCGGACGATCTGGTACGCCGGGAAGTTCCACGGCATGATTCCCAGCAGCGGCCCCAGCGAGTCGCGCCGGATGATCGCCGACCCCTCGCCGAGGATCGCGATCGGCTGGTCGGCCATGATCGCCTCGGCCTGGTCGGCGTAGTACTCGGCGATGTCGGCCGCGAAGTCGACCTCGCCGAGCGCTGCTTCGCGGGGCTTGCCCATCTCACGCACGAAGATGTCGGCGAGCTCCTCGCGGCGCTCTCGATGAAGCTCCGCCGCGCGGCGCAGGAGCGATGCCCGTTCGGCGACCGTCGAGGAGCGCGACCACTGCCGGTGCGCGTCGGTGGCGGCGGCGATCGCGCGCTCGATCTGCGCGTCGGTGAAGGTGTCGTAGGTGGCGAGCGTCTCGCCCGTGGCCGGGTTGACGACGGCGTAGTCGGTCATGATCGGTCCTCTCAGTTCGGGATCAGCGTGTACTTGGTCGACAGGTACTCGTGGATGCCCTCGAATCCGCCCTCGCGGCCGACGCCGGACTGCTTGACACCACCGAAGGGGGCGGCGGCGTTCGAGACGACGCCCACGTTGAGCCCCATCATGCCGGTCTCGAGCGCGTCGATCATCCGGTGGCCCCTCGCAAGGTCCTCCGTGAAGACGTAGGACACGAGCCCGTACTCGGTGTCGTTCGCGAGGCGCACGCCCTCCGCCTCGTCGGTGAAGGTCGCGATCGCCAGGACGGGACCGAAGATCTCCTCGCGGAGGATGTCGCTGCCCGCGGCCACCTCCGTGATCACGGTCGGCTCGAAGAACGTGCCGTCGCCGTCGAGCGCGTGCCCTCCCGCCAGCAGCTTCGCACCGCGGCCCACCGCATCGTCGACGAGTTCGCCGGCCTTCGACACGGCATCCGCATCGATGAGGGGGCCGATCGTGACGCCGTCCTCGGTTCCGCGCCCGATCTTCATCGCCTGCACGCGCTCGGTGACGCGGCGCGCGAACTCCTCTGCCACGTCGGCGTGCACGATGAAGCGGTTCGCCGCCGTGCACGCCTGGCCGATGTTGCGGAACTTGGCGAGCATCGCGCCGTCCACCGCCTTGTCGAGATCGGCGTCGTCGAAGACGACGAACGGCGCGTTGCCCCCGAGCTCCATCGACACGCGCAGCACGCCCTCCGCCGCCTGGGCGATGAGCTTGCGCCCCACCTCGGTCGACCCGGTGAACGAGAGCTTGCGCAACCGCGGGTCGGCGATGATCGGAGCAGAGAGCTTGGACGACGACGACGTCTGCACGACGTTGACCACGCCGGCGGGAAGCCCTGCCTCCTCCAGCAGTGTGACGAAGAACATCGTGGTCAGCGGGGTCAGTGCCGGAGGCTTGATCACCACGGTGCATCCTGCGGCGAGCGCCGGCGCGATCTTGCGCGTCGCCATCGCGAACGGGAAGTTCCACGGGGTGATGAAGAAGGACGGCCCGACCGGACGCTGCGAGACGACCATGCGCCCCGTGCCCTCGGGGTTGGAGCCGTACCGACCGGTGATGCGCACGGCCTCCTCGCTGAACCACCGCAGGAACTCCCCTCCGTACACGACCTCGCCGCGCGACTCCGCGAGCGGCTTGCCCATCTCGAGGGTCATCAGAAGAGCGAGGTCCTCCTTGTGCTCCTGCACGAGATCGAACGTGCGGCGCAGGATGTCGCTGCGGGTGCGCGCGGGGGTCGCGGCCCATGAGGCCTGCGCCTCGACCGCGGCATCGAGTGCGCGGATGCCGTCCTCCGGCGTCGCATCCGCGATCGAGTGGATCACGGCATTGGTCGCGGGGTCGCGCACATCGAACGTGCGCCCGCCTTCGGCGTCCACCCACTGGCCGCCGATGAAGAGTCCCGACGGGACACGATCCAGGAGGGCCTTCTCATTGGGTGCGGTAGTCATCGTGCTCTCTTTCTGTGCGGGGATGGTGGGGTCTCAGCGGCGTCGCAGGCTGGGCGGCGCGTCCATCGACAGCGTCTCACCGCGGAAGAAGGAAGGGCGCTTGATCGCCTGCCAGATCATGATGATGATGCCGAGGCCGATGATCCCGACGCCGAGCACGAAGACGCTCCCAAGACCGAACCACTCCGTGCCGCTGCCGTAATCGGGGTCCATGCTCTCCACGAGCGTGATGACGAACAGCGCCGCGAGGATGATGCCGCCCACCAGCGGGAACAGCAGCGTGAAGAAGATGTTGCGCATCGAATCGAACCACTGCCTGCGGAAGTACCAGACGCAGGCGAATGCGGTGAGGCCGTAGTAGAAGCAGATCATCATGCCGAGCGTCGTGATCGTGTCCCACAGGACGTTCTCATTGACGAACCTCATGATCGCGTAGAACACCGACGCGACGATGGCCGACACGATCGTCGCATACCCAGGCGTGAAGAACCTCGGGCTGACCTTGGCGAACTGCGAGGGCAGGGCGCCGTAGTGCCCCATCGCGAGCAGGGTGCGCGCGGGTGAGACGAACGTCGACTGCAGCGACGACGCCGAGCTGGTGAGCACGGCGAGCGAGACGAGGAAGGCGAGCGGACCGAGGATGGGCCCCGACAGGAAGAAGAAGACGTTCGCCTGAATATCTTCGTTTCCGAGCCCGAGGCCCTCGGTGCCGATTCCCGCGAAGGCGAGCAATGAGACCGAGATCAGCAGGTAGAGCACCACGATCGTGATGACCGTGAGAGTCGCTGCGCGACCGGGCGTCTTCTCGGGGTTCTTGGTCTCCTCGTTCATCGTGAGGGTCACGTCCCACCCCCAGAAGATGAAGATCGACAGCGACAGCCCCGCGACGACCGCCGTGAACGAGCCGACCGCGAACGGGTTGAACCACGACAGCTCCACTGGACTCGCGTCGAACGCGTTGCCCTGCGCGACATGCACGAATGCGGCGACCGAGAAGATCACCAGCACGAGTACCTGGAACGTGACGAGCACGTACTGCAGCTTCTGCGTGGTCTGCATGTCCCGGTAGGAGATCAGCGTCGCCCCGAGCATGAACAGCAGGCAGACGGCGACGTTGATGAACGGGTTGAAGGCGAGCTCGGCGATCGTGCCCGGACTTCCCGCGATCTGGTCGATCAGCAGGAACAGGAACTCCACGGCGATGCCGGCGAGATTCGAGAGCACCAGGATGGTCGCGGCGATCAGTCCCCAGCCGGCCATCCAGCCCACCCACGGGCCGAACGCACGCGCGGCCCAGGTGAACGAGGTGCCGGAATCGGGCATGGAGCGGTTGAGCTCGCGGTAGCCGAACGCGACCAGGAGCATCGGGATGAAGCCGATCAGGATGATGGCCGGTACCTGGAATCCGACCTCCGACACGGTCGGGCCCAGCGCCGCGGTGAGCGTGTACGCGGGCGCGATGCAGGAGATGCCGATGACGACAGCACCGATGAGACCGACGGTCCCTGCGCTCAGGCCCTTCTGCGAGAGGCCTCCCGTGACGGGGGCGGGTTCGGGGGCGGAATCCGTGGCGCGAGGGGTGGTGCTCATGTGAGGTCTCCTTCGACCTGGGCACCTGTGCGGGTGCGTGGCACGACGATCATGGGAACCGGGAGCACGCGAAGCATCTTCGCTGCGGTGGACCCGAGGAACAGGCGGCGCGGCTGGGCGAGGCGGCTCGAGCCGACGAGGACGACCTCGCCGGGAAGCCACGACAGGTGCGTGACGGCATCCTCGACGCTGTCCCCCGGCGCCTGCTCGGCCGACACCTCGACGTCGTCCGGCAGCGCGTTCTTCGCGGTGGCCAGCACCTCATCGGCGTGGCCTCCGGCGACGACGCGGATCGCTCCGGTGTCGAGACCGGGCGGCACATCGAACGGCACCAGCGACACGAGACGCAGCGAAGTGCCGCTGTCGGTGGTCATCGCCACGGCCTCGTCGAGGAGCACGTCGGCGCCGGTACGCGTGCCGAGCGCCGCCGTGATGCGCGGGACGACGTCGACCGTCTCCTGCGCGGTCCCCGCGGGTGCCAGCGCCACCGGGATCGGCGAGGAGTGCACGAGGGCGGATGCCACGCCGCCCAGTCGGTGCCGGCCGAAACCAGCGCCCTCGGCGGCGCCGACGACGATCAGGCGTGCGCCGAACTCCTCACCGGCGGCGATCAGTCCCTCGGCGAACGACTCTCCGAGGCGGACGTGCCCGCTGCGCGTGAGTTCCTGCGGCAGGTGAGTCATCGCCTCGGCGAGCCACTTCTTGCCCTGCGCGCGGATGACGTCCTCGTAGGCGCGCTCCGGCGGGACGGCCGCGCTGCGCGTGCCCTCGGATGGCAGCACGATGACCAGGTGCAGCCGCGCGCCGAGACTGCGCGCCATGCGCGCTCCGAGCGCTGCGGCATCGGCTCCGGCATCCGTCGCGGTGTACCCGACGACGATCGCGCCGCTCATTCCGCGCTCCCGGCCGCCGCGCTGGTGGCCGCACCGCCGGTCGCCCGGCTCGCGTCCACGATGTCGGAGGCGACGAGGTGGCCCATGCGGATGGCGCCGTCGACGTGCTGGTATCCGGCGCCGGCGAGATCGCTGCAGGCGAAGTGGATCGGTCCGACCGGGGTGCGCAGGTCCTTGCCGTAGCGGTGCAGTCCGCCGAGGTCGAAGCTCGCGGCGTACGCACCGCGCGTCCATTCCTCGCTCCCCCAGTCGCTTTCGTAGTACACGACCGGGTTCTTCGCCTCGGGGCCGTAGTAGTGCGAGAGCGACTCGAGGATGCGCTCCTTGCGCTCCTCGGCGCTGAGCTCGAAGACGCCGTCGGCGTGCGTGTCCGAGACGAAGCCGACGAGCGTGCCCCGCTCATCACCGTGGTTGGTGTTGTCGTACGCCTCATGACACAGCTCGTACGGGCTGAACGCAGTCGCGCTGAGGCCCTGCTCCCGCCAGAACGGCCGGTCGTAGACGGCGTGCACCTTGATGACGAATCCCATCGAGAGGTGCTGGTGCAACTGGTGCTGCCGGCGCGGCATGGGCGGTACGAACGAGATGCGGTTGTAGAGCACAGGCGCGTGGGCGAGGATCGCGAAGCGCGCTCTGACGGTGAGATCATCCGTCTCCGCGGTCACGCCGGCGTCTCCCCACTCCAGAGAGCGCACCGGCTGATTGAGCAGCACGTCGTCACCGAGGCGCTCGGCGAGCAGCAGCGGCACCTGCTGCAGACCGCCCACGACGCGTTCGTCGAGGATGAAGTCGGCGTCGACGAGATTCGAGAAGCTTCCGGCGGATGCTGCCATCAGCAGCGCCTGCAGCGTGGAGAAGGCGTGAGCGGGCTTGGTGAGCATGGCGCCGGCGATGAAGAGGGCGATGTTGTCGCGCGCTTCCTGATCGTCGGTCTGCACGGCGAGCCACTGCTCGAACGACACCTCGTCGAGCGCTTCCGCGTCGGGATGCGCCCATGGCCGGTCGGGGTCGATCTCGGCGACCATGGCGTCGAGCTTCTCGATCAGCTCGACCATGACCTTCTCGGTCTCGGGAGCGACGGGGAAGATGTCGCCCGTGAAGCGGGTGAGCTCGCCCGAAGGACCGATGTAGACGCTCTCGCCCTCGCGGTAGCGGCTGTACGTCGACAGGCCCAGTTCTTCGAGCGTCTCCTTCAGCGCATCCTGATCCGGCGACACCCACTGGCCGCCGATCTCGAGCATCGCGCCGTCGATGACGTCGGTCCACAGCCGTCCGCCGACGCGGTCGCGCGCCTCGAGCACTGCGACGGAGAGACCGGCCTTTCGCAGGTCGTTGGCGGCGGTGAGCCCCGCCGCTCCGGCGCCCACGATGAGCACGTCCCGTGTGATCTCAGCCATCAGCAACTCCTTCGTCGTTCAGCGGTCGGTGTGACGAGCGCCGGTCGCGATCCGAAATCCCCCGATACGGATCGCGACCGGACGTTCTATGCGGCGGCGAGCGCCTCGGCGACGACGTCGAGGCCCTCGCGCAGCAGGTCGTCGCCGATGGACAGGGGTGGGAGGAAGCGGATCACGTTTCCGTACGTCCCGCACGTGAGCACGATGACGCCCTTCGCGATGGCCGCCTTCGCCACGGCCGCGGTGAGCGCGGCATCCGGAGCGTTCGTCTCCGGGTCCACGAACTCGGCCGCGATCATCGCGCCGTGCCCTCGGACGTCGCCGATGCGCGGATCCTGCGACTGCAGGCCGGCGAGCCGCTCGGTGAGGATCGCGCCGATCTGCTGCGCGCGCTCGATCACCCCGTCGTTCTCGAACACGTCGATCGCGGCGAGCGCCGCGGCGCACGCGATCGGGTTGCCGCCGTAGGTGCCGCCGAGGCCACCGGCGTGCGAGGCGTCCATGATCTCTGCGCGGCCGGTGACAGCGGCCAGGGGCAGACCGCCGGCGATGCCCTTCGCGGTCGTGATGAGGTCGGGGACGACCCCGAAGATCTCACTGGCGAACATGTGCCCCGTGCGGGCGAAGCCGGTCTGCACCTCGTCTGCGATGAAGACCACGTCGTGCGCGCGGCACCAGTCGGCGAGCGCGGGGAGGAAGCCGTCTGCGGGGACGATGAAGCCGCCCTCGCCCTGGATGGGCTCGATGATGATCGCGGCGAGGTTGTCTGTCCCGATCTGCTTCTCCATCTGCGAGATCGCACGGGCTGCGGCGTCGGGGCCGGTGAGTCCGTCGCGGAACGGGTACGACATCGGCGCGCGGTACACCTCAGGGGCGAACGGGCCGAAGCCGCTCTTGTACGGCATCGATTTGGCGGTGAGTGCCATCGTGAGGTTGGTACGGCCGTGATAGCCGTGGTCGAAGGCGACGACGGCCTGGCGACCGGTGTGCTTGCGGGCGATCTTGATCGCGTTCTCGACGGCCTCAGCGCCGGAGTTGAACAGTGCGCTCTTCTTCGTGAAGTCGCCGGGGGTGAGCCGGTTGAGCGCTTCTGCGACCTCGATGTACGACTCGTACGGCGAGATCATGAAACAGGTGTGCGTGAACTGCGCCGCCTGCGCCGCGACGGCGGCGGCGATCTTCGGGTGCGCGTTGCCCACCGTTGTCACGGCGATGCCGCTGCCGAGGTCGATGAGCGAGTTGCCGTCGGCATCCACCACGACTCCGCCGCCGGCCGCCACCGCCGCGACGGGGACCGTGTGCCCGACACCCGCCGGCACGGCGTCCGCCTTGCGGGCGAGGATCGCGGCCGAGCGCGGTCCGGGGAGTTCGGTGACGAGTCGCCGCTGCTGCGGGAGGTCTGGTCCGCCGAGCGGAAGTGCGGGGGCTGCGGTGTCGAGAAGTGCCATGTTCGTGAGCGTATGCCGCCCCGCCGCCGCACCGCACTCGCCCGACTGTACAATCTTGTGAGATCAACCACCCGCTCGTACAACGGAGTCGCTCATGGACCAGCCGACGCTGCGCTCCCTGCTGCGGCGTCGCGATCTGGGGATGCGGCTCGTGTCAGCGGAGGACACACTGCGCGACGGCGCACTCGATCGGCCGATGCGCTGGGTGCACTCCTCCGACCTCACCGACCCCACACCGTTCCTCGCGGATGACCTGGCGCTCCTCACCACCGGATCGCAGCTCGAGGCGCAGGACGACGCCGGCATCAGCGCATACGTCGAGCGCCTCGCGGTGCGCGGCATCGTCGGTCTGGGATACGGCACAGGCATCGGGATCGGCGCGGACGGACACCGCTCCGGCATCCCCGACCCACTGGTGGGCGCGTGCGCGGACGCGGGCATCCCCCTGTTCGAGGTGCCGTACGACACGCCGTTCATCGCCGTCGCCAGGGCGCACTCCGAGGCGATCGCCGCGCAGGCGTACGCCAGACGCACCTGGGCGCTGGAGACGCAGCGAGCGCTCGCGCGCGCGGCGCTCAGACCACGCGGCCTGGAGTCCACGCTCTCGGAGCTGGCGCGCAGGCTCGAGCGGTGGGTGGGCATGTTCGACGCGACAGGGGTGCTGGTGCACGAGCATCCGCACGGCCGGTTGCCCGCCGCAGACGCGGAGGACCTCTCGTTCCGCGCCACCGAGCTGATCACGAGGGGCGGGCAGGCAGGGCAGTCGCTGACGCTCGGGTCGGCGTCGTTCACGCTGTTCACCCTCGGCCGCAGCGGTCACCTGCGAGGCGTGATCGCGGTCGGAACCGCGTCGCTCGACGCGGAGGCGCGCGCGGTCGTCACCTCGGTGATCGCGATGGCGGGACTCGCTCTCGAGCAGAACGACCAGCTCGAACGCGGCCGCAGGCGCCTGCGCTCCCAGGTGCTCGCCTCACTACTGCTCGACGATCCGACACTCGCCCGACACGTGCTCGGCTCGTTGCCAACCGCGCCAGTGGTCGTCGCGGTGGCGGATGCCGATGCTCCTGCCGATGCCATCGCCGAGTGGTGGGATCGCCGGCAGGGCGAGCACGGCACGCCCGTGTTCGCCGCCGCGACCGACGAGGGGCTGACGATCTGCGTCTCCGCCGAGGACGAGGCCCTGCTCGACGAGGTCGCGGCTCGTTTCGGCATCCGCCTCGGCGTCTCGGAGCCGGAGGGGTACGGATCGTTCTCGAGGGCCCACGCCCAGGCCGTCGTCGCCCTCCGGCACAGCGACCCCGGAGCGGTGCGGTACGTCGACACCGTCGCATCCAGCATCCTCACCGCGTTCGCCACGGACGAGGCCAGACTGGTCGCGGAATCGAGGCTCGCGCCGATCCGCGCGCACGCCGAGCTGGAGCACTCGCTGCGCATCTGGCTCGAGCACGACGCGCGTTACGAATCCGCGGCCGCCGCTCTCGGCATCCATCGCCACACGCTCAGGTCACGGATCATCCAGGCGGCAGGACTGCTGCACCTCGATCTGAGCTCTTTCCCCGCACGTGCCGAGCTGTGGGCGGCGCTGCAGACCGCCCGCGACTGATCGGGCGCCTGTTCGCCTGTACGCGCGGCGTGCGTAGTCTTGACGAGTGCCTTTCTCACTGCGCCCGAGCCGCCTCGACGACGCGCAGTGGATCGCCGAATTGCGAGCCGTCGTCCTGCGGAACGATCTCGAACGGCTCGGCCGCTTCGACCCGGTGCGGGTCCGCGAACGCTTCGTGACGGCGTTCGACGCGACACTCACGCGGATCATCGTGGTCGAGGGCGCGGATGCCGGATCGATCGCTGTCCGTCCAGCCGAAGACGGCGATTGGATCGAGCACTTCTATCTGGACCCGTCCCTGCAGGGCCGAGGAATCGGCGGCAGCGTGCTCCGATCCGTGCTGACCGGGCCAGGGCCTTTCCGGCTGAACGTGCTCCAGGGCAGCCGCGCCAGGCACCTGTACGAGCGGCACGGGTTCGCATCCGTCGCCGAGGACGATGTCGACGTCTTCATGCACCGCCCGCGGTGAGTGCGCGAGGCTGTCTCTCAGCCGCGTGCGGCGCGGCCGCGCGCGAACAGCACGCGGGCGCAGCCCCACCCCATCAGCGCCACACCGAGCACGACGAAGACGACGCCGAACAGCCACACGGCGTCATCCCAGTGGAAGTAGCCGTAGGACGTCGCCTGCAGGAGCCGGCCGAGATCCTCGGGGAACTCCGCGATGCTGCCGCCGTCTCCGAACACCCACAGGGTGATGCCGAGCACTGTGGCGCCGAGTCCGCAGAACACGAAGGCCGTCGTGGAATTCCGCTGCACCGCGCCGACCTGCTCGAGGTGCGATCCGGCGCCGGCGATGTGGGGCGCTCTGATCGAGATCACGGGCAGGGTGATGATGAGCGCCACGCCGAGCGGGATGCACATGCCGATGACGTACCCGCCCAACGGCACGAGGAACAACTGGCTCGCCAGTCCTTCGCTCCACCAGTAGTGGAAGCCGCCGTTCGCCGCCTCCGCGTCGGCGATTCCCTGCCGTACGCCCGGGAAAGCGACCGCTGTGGCCTGGACGAGCGCGACCGGCACCGCGACGAACGCGGGGGCGATGATGCACGAGGAGACGAGGCGCAGCAGCACGGTGCCGATGTGCGCCAACCGCGCCCATGCGATCTCGAGCATGCACCAGCCGGCGTAGATGCCGGGAGCCGCGACGGTGAGGTTCCCCCAGAATCGGTCCCCGTCGGCATCTGTCATGGAGTCGAACGACCCCCACACGCCTGCGGCGATCGCCGCGATGAGCACGATGAGATTCACTCCGCTGACGAGCGAGCGGAACTCGTGCTTCCACAGACGCCCGTCCTCCGACTGCGTGGCCGCTTCAGACATGGCATCCCCTCCCGAAGTCACGTCTTCGCAAGGTTAGCGCGGCGCGTGCGCCTCCAGGAACTCGTAGACATCGGTCGTGTCGACACCGGGGAAGGCGCCTGTGGGCAGAGTCGCCAGCAGCGTCCGAGGCGTCTTCACGTTCGGCCACGCCTGTTCCCGCCAGCGCTCCTCGAGCTCGGCCGGGGCCCGTCGGCAGCACGCTTCGACCGAGTGCTTCGAGACGCCGCGATTCGGGGTGTCGCGCCCGACGAACCACTTCGTGTCGTCGAAGCGCACGCCGACGCTCACCGAGTGCAGTCCCTCGCTGGACGCCTCCACGCGCGCCGTGCACCAGTAGGTGCCGTTGCCGGTGTCGGTGTATTGGTAATACGGGTTGAACCGGTCGTCCTCGTCGAACACGACCCGGCTGGTCCAGCGGCGGCAGCACATCTGCCCTTCGATCGCGCCGAGCCGATCCGTGGGGAAGTTGACGTCGTCGTTCTCGTACGCCTTCGTGATCGTGCCGGACTCGTGCACCTTGAGGAAGTGCACCGGGATGTCGAGGTGCCTCGTCGCGAGATTCGTGAAGCGGTGCGCCGCGGTCTCGTACGACACCGAGTAGGCGTCTCGCAGGTCTTCGATCGAGATCGCCCTGCGTGACTTCGCCGCCTTGAGCGCCGGCACGACATGCGATTCCGGGATGAGCAGCGCTCCGGTGAGGTAGTTCGTCTCGACCCGCTGCCGCAGGAACTCCGCATAGCTGCGCGGCTCCGAATGCCCGAGCATCCGGCTCGACAGCGCCTGCAGCACCGCCGTGCGCGCGTCGCCCTTGGCCGGCACGCTGCTCGAGAGGTACAGCCGTCCGTTCGCGAGATCGGCGACGCTGCGCGTGGTCTGCGGCAGGTCGGGCGCGTAGTGCAGCGTGAACCCGAGGTAGGCGGCGATCTCGGATGCCGTGCGCTGGGTGAGCGGGCCGCCGGGATGCCCGACCGCCTCCAGGATCTCGGACGCCTTCGTCTCGAGTTCCGCGAAGTGATTGTCCTGTCGGCGCATGAGGTGCCGCAGCTCGACGTTGGCCCTGCGCGCCTCCTCCGGAGTCGCGGCGCGCTCGTCCTTGAGCCGATCGATCTCGCCGTGCAGGGCGAGCATCGCCTTGAGCGCATCCGTCGGCACGCTCTTCGCGATGCGGAAGGGATCGATGCCGAGCGCCTGGAACGTCTGCCCCTTCATCGCACGCTCGAGCGCGATCTCCAGCGCGCTGCGCTCGTCGAGAGGCTCCCCCTCGAGCAGCGCGTCGATGCCGGTGCCGAGCGCGCGTGCGATCGCCTGCAGCAGCGTGAGCTTCGGCTCGCGCTTGCCGGTCTCGATCATCGAGAGCTGGCTCGGTGCGCGCTCGACCGCTGCGGCGAGATCCTCAAGGGTCATCCCGCGGGCGGTGCGGAGCTGCCTGATACGACGGCCGATCGTGAGGGCGTCGGTGTCTTCTGCAGCGTCAACGGTGCTCATGGAGGCGATTCTGTCACGAATGCAGAAATTCGACCAATCTTCACGCGGGATTTGGTCGCTCGAGCGATCGAACTTCACTCAGAGTGGTGTCAAGCCACTCGGATTCAGCTACCGGGAACACCGTAAGGAGATCGCCATGACCACTCCCACCGCTCCGCCGACCACTGCTCCGACGCAGACGATCCAGCAGGGCCCCGCCCTGCACATCACCGGTCCGATGCGTGACAGGTTCGACGAGATCCTCACCCCCGAGGCCGTCGCGTTCCTCAGCGAGCTGCACCACCGCTTCGCGAACCGTCGCCATGACCGGCTCGCCGATCGCATGCGCCGCCGCTTCGAGATCGGCAACGGACACGACCCCCGCTTCCGCGACGACACCCGCCACATCCGCGACGACGACGACTGGCGCGTCGCCGGTGCCGGCCCCGGCCTCGAGGATCGCCGCGTCGAGATCACCGGCCCCACCGACGCCAAGATGACCATCAATGCGCTCAACTCCGGTGCGCGGGTCTGGCTCGCCGACCAGGAGGATGCCACGAGCCCCACCTGGACGAACGTGATCGGCGGCCAACTGTCGCTGCGCGACGCCATCCGGGGCGAGCTGAGCTTCACGAACGAGGCGGGAAAGACCTACGAGGTCACCGCCGAGCAGACGCCGACGATCGTGATGCGTCCGCGCGGCTGGCACCTCACGGAGAAGCACCTGACGTTCATCGACCGCACGGGTCGCAGCATGGCGGCATCCGCGTCGCTCGTCGACTTCGGGCTCTACTTCCTGCACAACGCCAAGGCCCTGATCGACAGCGGCCGGGGGCCGTACTTCTACATCGCGAAGCTGGAGTCCAGCGAAGAGGCCAAGCTCTGGGACGACGTGTTCACGTTCAGTGAGGACTACATCGGCATCGAGCACGGCACGATCCGCGCGACGGTGCTCATCGAGACGCTGCCCGCCGCGTTCGAGATGGAGGAGATCCTGTTCGAGCTGCGCGACCACTGCGCGGGCCTGAACGCCGGGCGCTGGGACTACATCTTCTCGATCATCAAGAACTACCGCGGTCGCGGCGCGCGCTTCGTGCTCCCTGATCGCAGCGAGGTCACGATGACGGTGCCGTTCATGCGGGCGTACACCGAGCTGCTCGTGAAGACGTGCCACAAGCGCGGCGCCTTCGCGATCGGCGGCATGAGCGCATCGATCCCCAACCGACGCGATCCCGAGGCCACGGCCAGGGCCCTGGAGAAGGTCGCGGCGGACAAGAAGCGCGAGGCCGCTGACGGCTTCGACGGCACGTGGGTCGCGCATCCCGACCTGATCCCGACGGCTCAGGCGGAGTTCGACGCGGTGCTCGACGGCCGCCCGAACCAGCTCGAGCGTCAGCGCGACGACGTGAGCGTGCGCGCGGAGGATCTGCTGGATCTGCGCATCGGCCGTCCGATCACGGGCAAGGGCGTGCGGGAGAACGTCTCCGTGGCGATCCGCTACATCGAGGCGTGGCTGCGCGGGCTCGGGGCCGTCGCGATCGACAACCTGATGGAGGATGCTGCGACGGCGGAGATCTCGCGTTCGCAGGTGTGGCAGTGGATCCACCAGGATCGCTCCACCGAGGACGGCACCCGCATCACCCCGGAGTACATCGAGGGGCTGATCACCGAGGTGCTGGCCCAGGCCACGCGTTCCGCCGGCGACCGCTTCGACGACGCCGCCGCGCTGTTCCGCGAGGTGTCGCTGGGCGCGGAGTTCCCCGCGTTCCTGACGACCTCGGCGTACTCGAAGTTCCTGGTCGAGACGGACTGAGCGCGAACGCACGAAGGGTCGGATGCCGCGGCATCCGACCCTTCGTCGTCGGCGTGCCCGCCGGGCGCAGCGATCAGGCGATCTCGCCCGCGATCACCGTCTCCGCGAGCGCGTGCACGCGCGGCAGGTGGTGGGCGGCGTAGAACTCGGCATCCGTCAGGCGCGCGGCATCCGTCTCCGCCGGCGTCTCATGCCCGGCGACCGCGACCGCGGCGAGCGCGTGCATCCACCCGCCGGCGAGCGTGCCGAGCAGCATGAGATACGGAACTCCCACTGCATAGGCATCGCGCGGGCAGTCCGCGAATCCCAGCACGGCGTCGGTCGCGCGGCGAGCGGAGTCCAGTGCGCGGCTGAGGCGCTCGGCGAGCGACGACCCCTGCAGCGCAGCGACGGTCTGCTCGATCTCGGCGAAGAGCTCGGCGACCGTCGCGCCCTGATCGCGCAGCACCTTGCGCCCGATGAGATCGTTCGCCTGGATCGCGGTCGTGCCCTCGTAGATCGGCACGATACGCGCGTCGCGGTAGTGCTGCGCAGCGCCAGTCTCCTCGATGAACCCCATGCCGCCGTAGACCTGGATGCCGTCCGAGGTCACCCGCAGCGCCTCCTCGCTCGCCCACCCCTTGAGGATGGGGACGAAAAGCTCTGCCGTGCGCAGGACGTCGTCGTCGGCTTCGGAGCGATCGAACAGGTCGCCGACGAACACCGACAGTGCGCGCATGGCGAACACCTGGCTGGACATCGAACGGAGGATGCGACGCACGTCGGGGTGCTCGGCGATCGTCGCCCCGGCTGAGCGGTCGAGCACGCGCCCCTGCAGCCGTCCTGCGGCGTACGAGGCGGCCCCTTGGAACGAGCGGTCGGAGATCCCGGTGGCCTGGTGCCCCATCCCGATGCGTGCCGAGTTCATCATCACGAACATCCCCGCGAGGCCGCCGTGCAGGTCGCCGACGAGATACCCGGTGGCGTCCTCGTACGAGAGCACGCACGTCGGGCTCGCGTGGATGCCGAGCTTGTGCTCGATCGCGACGGTCTCGATGCGGTTGCGTTCGCCGAGCGATCCGTCGGCGTTCACGAGAGTGCGCGGGGCCACGAACAGCGAGAGCCCCTTCGCGCCCGCCGGGGCGCCGGGAGTGCGTGCGAGTACGAGATGCACGATGTTGTCGGCGACGTCGTGGTCGCCCCAGGTGATGAAGATCTTCTGTCCGCTGATCGACCACGATCCGTCGTCGCGCGCGGTGGCGGTCGTGCGGATCGCGCCGAGGTCGGTGCCGGCATCCGGTTCGGTGAGGTTCATGGTGCCCGTCCACTCGCCGCTGACGAGTCTGGTCAGGTAGGTCTCGCGAAGCTCGTCGGATGCCGCGGCATCGAGCGCGTGGATGGCGCCGGAGCCCAGCATCCAGCACAGCGCGAAGGCCGCGTTCGAGGCGTTCCAGATCTCGCCGAGCCCTGCGCCAACGGAGGCGGGGAGCCCGTCGCCGCCGGCCGACTCCGGTGCTGTCGCCGTGACCCAGCCGGCATCGACGAGCGCCTGATACGCCTCCGCGAAGCCGTCGGGCAGGTGCACGTCGCCGTCACGGAGCTGGGCCCCGATCCTGTCGCCCGGCGCATCGAGTGGAGCGAGGACCTCCGCGGCGAACTCGCCGGCTCCGGCGATGACCTCGACGGCATCCGCGGCGGTGAGCGCGCCGCCGGACGCGGCGGCGACGATGTCGCGGCCGAACGCCTCACCGTAGAGGAAGGCGTAGTCCGCGACGGGCGGGACGTAAGGGGTGTTGGCGGTCATCGACGACTCCTGACAGTGAGAGACTCCGATCCATCTTAGCTGAGACTGAGTCCCACCTCTAGAGTGAGCCCGTCGCCGCCTGTGGACAACGGCGACGACACCGCGGCGATGCTCGCTACGCTCGCCGTCATGTCGACCCTCACCCCGCGGCGCCGCCTCGAAGCGCGGATCCGGCGCGTTGCCTCCCTCGTGATCACCGTCGGCTGCGCAGTGGTCATCATCGCGAACGTCGTGCTCTTCCTGGAGCGACCCTCGACGTTCTTCACCGACGGGGCGTTCGGACTCGAACCGTTTCCCGCCCTGCTCGTGCACGCGCTCTGGTGGACGCCCGTGGCCGCAGCCGTCGCTGTGCTCGTCGTCGGCACGATGCCCGAGGCGGCGAAGGGGTCGCCATCCGTCGACCGGCTCCCGGAGCGACTGCCCATGATGGCCGCCGTGGTCGCGCTGTGCGTGGCCGCCGCGTGCATCGCCGTCCCCGTTGTCGTGTTCGTCGCCTCGGTCGTGACCGTCCTCTTCGCCGCTCTGCTGTGATCGCTGCCCTGCACCGACTGATGCATCCGAGTAGCATCTGAGGTGTGACCGAACGCGCACCTCTCTCCCGCAAACTGTCCGCCATCGCCGAGTCCGCGACCCTCAAGGTCGATGCCAAGGCCAAGGCTCTGAAGGCGGAGGGCAAGCCCGTCATCTCGTACGCCGCTGGTGAGCCCGATTTCGCCACCCCCCAGTTCGTCGTCGATGCCGCGGCGGAAGCTCTCGCCGACCCGGCGAACTACCGTTACACGCCTGCCCCTGGGCTGCCGGCACTGCGCGAGGCCATCGCCGCCAAGACGCTGCGCGACTCCGGCCTCGAGGTGTCGCCGAGCCAGGTGATCGTCACGAACGGCGGCAAGCAGTCCGTCTACCAGGCATTCCAGACCGTGCTCAACCCTGGCGACGAGGTGCTGCTGCCCGCGCCGTACTGGACGACGTACCCCGAGGCGATCGCTCTGGCCGACGGCACCCCGGTCGAGGTCTTCGCGGGTGCGGACCAGGACTACAAGGTCACCGTCGAGCAGCTCGAGGCCGCCCGCACCGCGCGCACCACAGCACTCGTGTTCGTATCGCCCTCGAACCCGACCGGTGCGGTCTACACCGCCGAGGAGACGAAGGCGATCGGCGAGTGGGCCGTCGAGCACGGCATCTGGATCATCTCCGATGAGATCTACCAGAACCTCACCTACGAGGGCATCAAGGCCACCTCGATCGTGGAGGCGGTTCCGGATGCCGCGGCGCAGACGATCCTCGTGAACGGCGTCGCCAAGACCTATGCGATGACCGGTTGGCGAGTGGGCTGGATGGTGGGACCGTCCGATGCCATCAAGGTCGCCGGCAACCTGCAGTCGCACCTGACGAGCAACGTGAACAACGTCGCACAGCGTGGGGCCATCGCCGCGCTCAGCGGCCCGCAGGACGAGTCGGAGCGCTTCCGCGAGGCGTTCGACCGCCGCCGCCGCCTGATCGTCGCAGAGCTCTCGAAGATCGACGGCGTGCGTGTGCCGAACCCGCTCGGCGCGTTCTACGTGTACCCCGACGTGCAGGGGCTGTTGAACCGGACGTGGGGCGGCGTGACCCCGACGACGTCGCTCGAGCTCGCCGACATGATCCTGGATCAGGCCGAGGTCGCCGTCGTCCCCGGTGAGGCGTTCGGCCCGTCCGGATACCTGCGCCTGTCGTACGCACTGGGCGATGACCAGTTGCTGGAGGGCATCCAGCGCCTGCAGCGCCTGTTCGCGTGACGCGACGCGCTCACTCCTCCTGGTAGCCGATGAGCCAGCGGATGCCGTAACGATCGGTCACCTGACCGTCGAAGTCGCCCCACGGCCGCTTCTGCAGCGGGTCGATGTTCGCGCCGCCCTCTGACAGCTGCGCGAACCACTGCTGCAGCACGGCCGGCTCTGCGGTGCCGAGGAGCGAGAACGTCGCGCCGACGATGTGCACGGCATCCTGATCGGGCCCGGCATCCGAGCCGAACAGCTCCACCACGCCCGAGAGCATCCCGTGCGCGATCGCATCCCCCGGTCCGTCGGTGCGGCTGAACTGCTCGTAGGTGAACAGCGACAGGTCACCGCCGAACACGTCGTGATAGAAACTCAGCGCCTCACGCGCGTTGCCGGGGAAGAACAGGTACGGGACGAGTCCACTCATGCGGGCGAGTGTAGCGCGACGGTCCGACGGCGCGGCGCTCGGCGCTCGGCGCTCGGCGCTCTTAGAGCTCGACGTCGATCAGCACCGGCTCCGGCTGCAGCAGCAGACCGAACTCGGATTGCACCCGCGACTGGATGAACCGGGCGAGCTCGGCGACCTCTTCCGCCGTCGCCCCTCCCCTGTTCGTCAGTGCGAGGGCGTGCTTGGTCGACACTCCCGCGCGCGAACGCGGCAGCGAGAACCCCTTCGAGATGCCGGCGTTCTCGATCAGCCAGGCCGCGCTCACCTTGACGTCGCTGCGGACGGTCGGGGTCGGAGCGATGAAGCCGTCGTACGCGCCCAGCGGGATCACGGTGACGACGTCCATGTCCGGCGCGACGGGCCATCTGGGGCATTCCGCCGGCAGTTGCAGTGCGACGGATTCCGGCACGATGGCGTTCTGGAAGAACGAACCGGCGCTCGCCGTGTCCGGATCGTCGGGGTTCAGCAGCATCCCCTTCTCGGCGCGGATCCGCAGGATCTGCTCGCGCACCCATGACAGCGGCACTTCTTCTTCCGCGGCTGCCCCGATCAGTCCGAGCGCGCGCCGCAACTGCTCGCCGCGCACGACCCGCCCGGCGGAGCCGACCTCTGCGAGGTCGAGCGTGACGGAGAGGATCACCGCACGGCGAAGCGGGACGCTGCCGTGGTGGTGCTTGAGCACCGAGGTGCGGAAGCCGAGACCCAGCTCGGACGCCGGCACCGTCGACACGTCTCCGGTGGACTCGTCGATCAGCTCGACCTCGACGAGCGTCGACTGGATCTCCTGCCCGTACGCCCCGACGTTCTGCACCGGCGCGGCGCCGACCGTACCCGGTATGCCGCTCATCGCCTCGATGCCGGCGAGCCCGTGCGCGACCGTGTACGCGACGAGGGCGTCCCAGTCGTGCCCGGCCTGCACGCGCACACGCGCTCTGCCTTGATGGGGAGACGGGAGCAGTTCGATGCCGGAGGTCAGCACCCGGATGACCACGCCGTAGAACGGATCGTCCCCCGCGAACAGGTTGGAGCCTCCGCCCAGCACGAACCATTCCTCGCCGCGAGCCCATGTGTCCCGCAACGTCTCGATGAGCTCGGGCGTGGTCGCGGCATCCAGCATCCGCTCCGGCGCGGCGCCGGTGCGCAGGGTCGTCAGCTGCGCGAGCGGTATCGGTGTGATCTCGGGCATCGTCGACGACTCAGAGCGCGACGCGCAGCTGCGCCTTGACGAGAACGGTCGTGTCGGCGTGCTTCACGGTGAGGTCGATGCGCACCGACTGCTCGTCGACCGCCCCGACCTTGGCGAGCACCGACACGTCGGCGCCGCCCTGCGGGTCGACCACGACCGGGCGGGTGAACCGGACGCCGTAGTCGGTGATCTTCGACGAGTCGCCCAGTGCCGCCACGACCACGGATGACGCGAGGCCCATCGTCAGCATGCCGTGCGCGAGCACGCCGGGCAGGCCGACGGACGCCGCGACGTCGTCTCGGTAGTGGATCGGGTTGAAGTCTCCTGAGGCCCCGGCGTAACGGACCAGCGACTCGCGGGTGAGGTGGACGGTGCGCTCGGCGATGACGTCTCCGACGGTGTAGCTCACGCTGCGTCCTCGCTCTCGTCCGAACCGACCAGCAGCACACTCGTCGCCGTGACGACGTGAGCGCCCGCGGCATCCGTGATCTCCGCTTCGCTGGTGATCATGGCGTTGCCGGCCATCATGCGGATGCCGGTGACTTTGAGGCGCCCGGAAAGCTCATCGCCCGCGACGATCGGCCGCGTGTACGCGAAGCGCTGCTCGGCGTGGATGGTGCGCGCCAGCTCGATTCCGGAGTCCGGCTCTGCGAGTAGCTGCTGCAGGGTCTGATCCTGGATGACCATCGCGAAGGTCGGCGGAGCCACCACGTCGGCGTAGCCGAGTGCGCGCGCCGCGTCGACGTCGGTGTGCAGCGGAGCATCGGCGAAGACGGCACGCGCGAACTCGCGCACCTTCTCGCGGCCGACCAGATAGGGCGGGGTCGCGGGGAACTCGCGCCCCAGCAGTTCATTGTTCACAGCCACCCCTCGATCCTACCGGCCGCAACTCAGGCACCCCTGGCCGCGAGCGCCGAGCCGAGCAGCACGAGCCGCATGCTGCGCTCTGCGGCGTCGCGCAGCAGCTCCTCCCCCTGCTCGACCGCCTGCTCCAGCTGCATCGGCACGGTGAGGATCGAGGCGATCGCACCGATCCCGATGTCGTGCACGGCCGGGGCTCCCTCGCCCAGCGAGCCGGCGATGCCGAGCACCGGCACTCCTGCGATCCGCGCACGCATCGCGACCTCTGCCGGCACCTTGCCGCGGGGGGTCTGGAAGTCGATCGCGCCCTCAGCGGTGATGACCATGTCGGCTTTGGCCATCAGGTCGTCCAGCGAGCACGGCAGCAGGTCGCCGTCGAGGAGCACTTCGAATCGAGGGGCGAGACGCGCCCCGAGAACGGCGGCCAGACCGGCTCCCAGACCGCCTGACGCTCCGGAGCCTGGCCCGGTGCGCACGTCCATCGCACCTCCGTGGGGGCTGCACCGCTCGAGCACATCCGCCCAGGTGTCAAGCGCCGCGGAGAGCTGCTCGACCTCGTCGGGCGACGCGCCCTTCTGCGGCCCGAACACCCTGGCGACGCCGCGCGGCCCGCACAGCACGTTGTGGATGTTGCAGGCGAGGACGATCTCGACCTCACCTGCTCGAGGATGCAACCCCGTGATGTCCAGCGATGCCGCGTCGATGAGGTGCCTCCCGCCGCGCGGCAGGACAGCGCCTGCGGCGTCGAGGATCCGCACACCGAGTGCCTCGAGCGCTCCCGCGCCGCCGTCGCTGGTGCCTGAGTCGCCGCATCCGACGATGATGCGTTCGGCGCCGCCGTCCAACGCCGCGGCGATCAGCTCGCCGACGCCGAACGTGCTGGTCGCGCCAGGGTCTCTGCGATCGCGCGGCACGAGGCGCAGCCCACCGGCCGCGGCCATCTCGACGACGGCCGTACCGCGGGAGGCCCCGCCCAGGAGAGCGAAGTGCGCGGTGACGGGGTCGCCGACCGGACCGGTGACGACGACCGGTACGAGCTCACCGCCGGTGGCGGTCGCCAGAGCCGCTGCCGTACCCTCCCCGCCGTCCGGGATCGGGAACTCGTCGACCTGCACTCCGGGGATGACCCTGCGCACGCCGGCGGCGATCGCACGGGCGACGGCCTCGGCGTCGAGGCTTTCCTTGAACCCGCTGGGGGCGACGAGAATGCGCTGTGGGATGTGGATGGACATGGTTCCTCCTCGAGATGCGCACCCGCGTTTCGGGTACGACGAACGTCGGTGGTGGCGAAAGAGATGAAGGGGATGGATGCGGACGCGCGGGGGCTCAGAGCAGCAGAGGCATACCCATCGCGGGCCAGACCCAGAAGGCGAACACGGCGACGAGCGCGAACATCGCCGGCGCCAGGATCGCCGAGAGCGACCTGAGATCTCTCGAGTGGAATCCCCCTGGCACGAGATCAGGGTCGGAGAACATCGCGACGGGCTTGGCGGAGCTCGGCAGAGTGTGGCAGAAGCCCGCCGCCGCAGTGGACGCGAACGCCGCTGCGGCGGGGTCGACGCCCAGGCCAGGTGCGAGCACGATCACCAGCGGGATGATCGCGGCGGAGCGCGCCGAGCGCGAGGGGATCATCAGGTGCGCGAGCAGCGACAGGGCGATCACGACGAGCACGAAGGCGACGGCTGCGGCCGGACCCAGCGCTGCCATCGGAGCGAGCGCCAGCTGTCCGAGCCAGGCGGCAGCACCGGTGCCGGTGAGGGCGGATGCCAGCGCGAGGGTCGCGGCGAGGAACAGCAGCAGGCTCCACGGCACCTTCTTGACGGCGACCGGCAGCGTGGTGCATCCGATCGCCGGGGACACCGCGACCACGGCGCCGAGGAGCGCGACCAGCGCGGGCGGCACATGATGCAACGATTCGGTGCACCACATCACCACCACTCCGCCCAGCAGGACCGCCGCTCGGCGCTCGATCGCGCTGAGCGGGCCGGAGACGGGCGTCGGCGCCGTCCGGGCCAGATCCGCGACGGTGATGCTGATCCCGACGCTCCGGTCGGCACGGGTCGTGAAGCGCAGCAGCACGATCTCGCACGCCACGTGGGAGCTGACGACGGCCAGCGGCAGCCCGAACCACAGCCATGCGAGGAAACCGATGCCCTCGCCGGTGGCCGATTCGAGCAGCTGGGAGGTGATCACGTGCGCACCCGCGCCCAGCAGTGAGCCGACGGCCGAGAGCAGGATGACGGTCGGGAACAGCAGCGACAGCGCGCGGGTGAGCGTGCTCCTGCCGACCAGTGCTGTTGCGAGCGCGGTGAACACCGGGATGGCCAGTGCCGCGCGCCCAGACGTCGCGGGCACCGCGAACGTCGTGATCGTGAGGGCGAGGGTGGTGAGGTGGAACAGAGCACGTGGCGAGCGCGCGTGACGCAGCAGCTGTGCGGCGCCGCGAAGTGCGAGTCCTGACGAGCTGACGCCGGTCGCGATGATGAACGCGCAGATCAGCAGCCAGATCGTCTCGTCGCCGAGCGAGGCGAAGAAGGCCGCGCTGGGAAGGACGCCGGTGACGATGAGGGCGACCGCCGCGAGGAATGCCACGAGAGTGTCATCGAGCGTCGTGCTCGTCCACGCCCACACCGCGAGGAGGAACACCGAGATCGTCACCGCGGCGGGAAGCGTCGGCGCTCCCTCTCCGGCCGCAGGGCGCAGGATCGCCGAGAGCATGAGGGCGGCTGCGACGGCGATCACGGCGGCGAGACCCGCGAAGCGCAGGAACCGCTGGCGGGTCCACACGGTCCGCGGTGGACGTGGACGGCGAGGCGATCGCACAGGGGCGGTGGTCTCCGGCGGGCTGGTCGCGTAGACGACGCGTATCGGCGCGGTGTTCACTGGAATCGGTATCCCGCCCCGCGGACCGTCTCGATGTGGGCGGCGCCGATCTTGTTGCGCAGCGCCCGCACGTAGACATCGACGACATTGGATGCCGGATCGAAGTCCATCCCCCACACATGGCCGATGAGCTGATCGCGCGAGAGCACCTGGCCGGCGTTCTGCACGAAGACCTCCAGCAGCGCGAACTCGCGAGAAGTCAGGTCGGCGATGCTGTCGCCGACCGTGACACGGCGCGATCGGACGTCGACAGTGACCTCGCCGTGCGAGAGCACGGGACCGGTGCTCTTCTGATCGCCGTCACCGATGCGCAGCTTCACCCGTGCGAGCAGTTCGGCGAACTGGAAGGGCTTGGTGACGTAGTCGTTCGCGCCGCTCTCGAGGCCGCGCACGGTGTCGATCACGGAGTCGCGGGCGGTGAGGATGATGACCGGCGTGTTCATCCCCTCGCCGCGCAGGTGCGAGAGGACGGAGAAGCCGTCCATTCCCTGCAGCCCGATGTCGAGCAGCACGAGGTCGAACAGCCCGCCACGGGCGAGGATCAGGGCGGTCTCGCCGTCCGCTGCCTCCGAGGTCTCGTAACCGGCGGCGTGCAGCCCACGGCGCACGAAGGATGTGATGTGGGGATCGTCTTCGGCGATCAGGATGTGTCGCATCTCAGGCGTCCTTTCCGGAGAGGAGGTCGGTGTCTGCTGCGGCATCCGCGGATTCCGGCGCCGGGATGTCGACCCCGAAGGTGGCGCCCTCGCCGAGTACGCTGTCGACCCAGGCCGAGCCGCCGTGCGCATCGGTGATCGCGCGGACGATGGCGAGGCCGAGCCCGGAACCGCGTCGTGGTCCTGTCGTGTCGCCGGGGGCACCGCCGCGGACGAAGCGCTCGAAGATGCGTGCGGCATCCGCCGCGGCGACGCCGGGGCCCTCGTCCTGCACCCACAGCCGCAGCACGCGTCGGGCTCCCTCGCCCTCGAAGCGGGACCCGATGCGGATGCGATCACCGGGCTCGGTGACCTGCACGGCATTGGCGGACAGCTGCAGGACCGCCTGGGTGATGCGCTGCGGGTCGCATTCGGCCTGCCCCTCGGCGACCTCCATCAGCTGCCAGCGCCGGTCGCCCAGTGCCTGTGCCTTCGCCTCGATGTCGAGAGTCAGGGTGGCCGCGTCGCATCCGGCGATGCGGACGAAGTCCGGCTGCTGGGCGCGAGCCAGCACGAGCAGGTCGGTGACGATGCGGGTCATGCGGTCGAGTTCGCCGCTGACCAGGCGGAGCGTCTCGCGGCGCTCCTCCGGGTCGTCGCTGAGCAGCTCGAGATGGCCTCTGACGATCGTGATGGGTGTGCGCAGCTCGTGGCCGGCATCGTCGACGAAGCGCTGCTGAGTGGCGTAGACCTCTTCCAGCCGGTCGAGCATCTGGTTGAACGTGATGGCGACCGCCGCGATGTCGTCGGTGCCGTTCACCGGCACTCTGGCGGTGAGGTCGTCCTCGTTGATCTCCCGCGCGACGCGGTGCACCGCACGGATGGGTGCGAGGATCTGGCCGGCGACCAGCCACGCGACGCCGGAGCTGAGCAGGATGCCGGCGAGAGCGACCCATGCGAGCGTAACGACCGACTGATCCACCGCGGCGCGCGGCGCCTCGGTGAACTGCAGCACCAGCAGTGCGCCCTGCGTGTCACCGGCGGTGAAGTCGACGCGTCCCCATCGCAGCGGGCCGGCCTCGGTCGACGTGATCTCGCCGGCGTTCTCCTCGAGACCCAGCATCCGGAGCACGAGGGTCTGACCGCCGGCGAATCCGAGCGTCGCGTCGCTTCCCTCGACCAGCCCGTTGGCGGTCGCGACCGGTACGCCGTCGACCGCTCCGAGGATGATCTCGTTCGTGTGGACCGATTGACGATCGAGGTACTCCTGGAGCAGCGCATCCGCGGAGGCGAAGTCGGTCGAGGAATCCTCCAGGAAGCGCAGGAACTCCTGGGCCTCCTGTTCGATGTCGACGTTCGCGTCCTGGTCGACGCTGGAGAGGAAGATGCTGCGTCCCATCAGGCCGACGGCCAGCAGCGTGAACACCGTGCTCGCGATGATCCACGCGGTGATGCGCCAGCGCGCTGGCATCGCACGAAGGCGGCGTGGCCGGCGCTTGGTCGGGGCTTCCTCGTCCCGCGTCGCTTCGTCGTCGATGACCGGGATCGGAGCGGTGATGGCATCAGTCATCGTCGTCGCCATCGTCATCTCCATCGTCGTCGTCATGGTCATCGTCGGCCGGCGGGGCGGGTGCCGGTGGAGCCGGGGCGGGCGGGGCGGGGGCCGGAGGGGCCGGCGCGGGAGGTATCACGGGATCCGCGGTCTGCACGGGCGCCGGGGTCGGACTCGGCGTCCCCATCTCCACGACGACCGGCCCCTGGGGCAGCTGAGGGGTCCCCGGTGACTGCGCGAAGGCGACGGTGCCTACGGCGAAGATCACCGGAAGCGCGATCAGTGCACCGGGGAGGAGGATGCGGCGTGAGAACGTCATGGTTCCATCGTGCCGTCAGTTTGTGATGCAGACATGAGACGGGGATGAAGATTCCCTCATCTGCACCGCGTGCGGTTCGACGATCGGCCGTGTCTACCCGCGGCGGCCTCGCGAGCGGAGCGCCTTGACGGCCATCTGCACGGCGATCACCAGGAGGTATGCCGCGAACAGCATGTTGCCGAGGAACGGGTCGATCAGAGTCGCGAGCCAGGCGCCGAGCGCGGTCGTCGTGCAGGCCGCGACGCCGATGAGGCCAGCCGCGAGGAGGTCGACGTTGCGGTGGCGCAGGTTGCCGATCGTGCCCGAGATCGCGGTGGGGATCATCATCAGCAGCGAGGTCCCCTTCGCCTCGAGGTCGCTCGTGCCGAACACCAGCATGAGCACGGGTACGACGATCACGCCGCCGCCCACGCCGATCAGACCGGCGATGACCCCGGTGAGCACGCCGACGACGGCGAGACCTGCGCCGTTGAGCCAGCCGAGTTCGAACACGGCTGCGCGGGAGGGGATGACGAGGAACAGGCTGACGATCACCAGCAGGAGGAAGCCGACGAAGCCCCAGCGCAGTGCGTTCTGCGAGATCCGTGGCAGCAGACGGGTTCCGATCTGCGCACCGATCACGGCGCCGGCGGCGAGGATGAGGGCGGGGACCCACGCCACCGATCCTGATGCGGCGTACGAGATCACGCCGACGCTCGCGGTGGGCACGATCGCGGCGAGCGAGGTGCCGGCCGCCAGTCGCTGGTCGAAGCTGAGCAGCAGCACGAGCAGCGGGACGATCACGGTTCCGCCGCCGACGCCGAACAGGCCGGAGAGCAGACCGGCGATCAGTCCGATCAGGATGAACGTCGCGTAGGCGCGGGGGCCGCGGATCCTCGGGGCGATTTCGTCAGAGGTTCCGGGCACCACGTCAGACTATCGCGTGCACCGCCAGCATCCGGAATCCGACCCAGCGCCGACCGCAACGCGAGAAGGCCCGCCGTCCCTGTTCGGGATGGCGGGCCTTCTGTGCGGAAGAACTCCGAGGCGGCGTATTACTTGCCGGCCTCGACGAATCCAGCGGCCTCAGCAGCTTCGGCGGTGCGGAACCAGACCTCGGCGACGGTCGCGTCGTACCACTGTCCGTCGGGACGGTGGAACTTCATCGAGTCCTTGTTGCCCTTGATGTCGAAGCCCTCAGGTGCGGAACCGTCCTCGTTCGGAGCGGCGGAGTCGGCACCGAAGCCGCCGTCGACGAGCGCAGCAGCGGCAGCCGACTCAGCGGCTTCGCCCTCTTCCTGCGACTCTGCACCGGCGTCGGCAGCTGCATCGGCCTTGGGGGCCTCCTCAGCCTTGGGCGCCTTCTCGGCCTTCGGCGCAGCCTTGGCCGTCGCCTTCTTCTTCGGGGTGACGGGCTCGAGGACGAGCTCGATCACGGCCATGGGGGCGTTGTCGCCCTTGCGGTTTCCGACCTTCGTGATGCGGGTGTAGCCACCCTCGCGGTCGGCCACCTGCGGCGCGATCTCGGAGAACAGGATGTGCACGACTTCCTTGTCACCGATGATCGACAGCACCCGGCGACGGGCGTGCAGGTCGCCGCGCTTGGCGAACGTGATCAGGCGCTCAGCGAGCGGACGAAGACGCTTGGCCTTGGTCTCGGTCGTCTTGATCGACTTGTGGGTGTAGAGCGCAGCGGCGAGGTTGGCAAGCAGCAGACGCTCGTGGGCGGGGCCGCCTCCGAGGCGGGGACCCTTGGTGGGCTTAGGCATATTGATCTAACTCCTGGTCAGAATTTCGGGAAGGTCAGAAGGACTCGTCTTCGCCTGCGCCGTAGAAGTGGGCGCCGTCGAAACCGGGCACCGAATCCTTGAGCGACAGACCGAGCGAGATGAGCTTGTCGCGCACCTCGTCGACCGACTTCTGGCCG